>Ga0302320_10011527_pt1 | contig 18687 bp, 13 predicted proteins | sample Bog_T0_3_FD_202130 | JGI IMG/M metagenome (GOLD analysis project Ga0302320, IMG submission 202130) | Peat permafrost microbial communities from Stordalen Mire near Abisko, Sweden - Bog_T0_3 | ecosystem: Environmental > Terrestrial > Soil > Wetlands > Peat | place: Sweden: Abisko, Stordalen Mire...
CCCTCTGGGCGGCTTCTGCATGTCTGGAGGCCAGCATCAAAACGAATGTCTACATCGACGGCTTCAATTTCTACTACGGCGCGCTGAGGAAGACCCCCTACCGGTGGGTCAACGTCCGCAAGCTTTGCGAGCTGCTGCTCCCGAAAAACACCATCGCTGAAATCAAATATTTCACCGCGCTAGTGAGCGCCCGCCCCAATGACCCTGACCAAACAGTGCGCCAACAGCTTTTCCTGCGCTCGCTTCAAACCCTGCCAGGCGTGTCGATACATCTTGGCCACTTCCTGAGCCACGAAGTGACGATGCCGCTCGTCGTGGCTCCCGGCCAGCGCCGGCAGTATGTGCGCGTCCTGAAGACCGAGGAAAAAGGCTCGGACGTGAACCTTGCGACGCACCTGCTGCACGATGCTCACATGGGCCGGTTCGATATCGCCGTGGTGGTGTCGAACGATTCTGACTTGCTGGAACCGATAAAAATCGTGCGCGAGCAGCTCGGCAAAAAGGTCGGGATACTGAACCCGCACAAGAATCCCAGCCGAGCGCTGCTGCCGCATATCGACTTCATCAAGCAGATACGCGCGGGGGCGCTTCAAGCATCGCAGTTTTCGCCGACGCTCACGGATCAGCACGGGACATTCACCAAGCCGACAGCCTGGTAAACGTCCGATCAGGGCGGGGGCGTCCATGTCGTGCTGCAGGCCGTGCAGATAGTCGGTGGCCTGCTGCGCGCATGGCGGCTACTTCTCGGACAGACTGCGGCCCGTCAGGCAGCGCGGCGCCGGTAGAGCGAGAGGTCAGGAACACTCGGGTAGATCGTCGGCTGCATCGTCAGCCCGAGATCGTCGTGGAGTTCGAGGACGCGAACGGCGACGGTGCGCCGGCGACCATCGCGCAGTGATCGGACGACTGCTGTGTCGGAGCGCCCGCTAAGGGTGACGTCTTCCCAGCGTCCGGTGTCGCGGTTGCGTCGTGCGGCGCCGCAGGTCCCGTTCAGGAAGCCTTCGACGATCCACGGGTTTCGGCAGATCGCCCGGCCGCCGAAACGATCATGGAAGAAGCCGCGATCTTGCAGGTAGTAGATCGAGCCAGTGGCGATCACGCCGACGCCGAGCGGGTTCACGCCGCCCCGGCGGCGCTGTCCCCCATACTGCCGGATCATAGTGCGTCCTCCTGGAACAAGTGCAGGCGAGCCCGTCGCGCTGGGCGACGGACCCGCCGTGGTTAGGAATCTCTGCGTCAGGCACGCGGACCAAGCCGCGGTGCGGTCGATTCAGAGCACCTGCGGCGCAAACGGGATTTCATCGTCCAGATCGCCGCCGCCGTGTCCGGCGCGCGGCAGATAGCCTCCGCCGCTCGTGCCATCCGCCTCCGGGCGTTCGCCGTTGTTCGCGCGGGAGAGCATCGTCATCTCACCCTTGAAGCGGGCCAGCACGACCTCCGTCGTGTAGTGTTCCTGCCCGCCCTGATCGGTCCACTTGCGGGTCTGCAACTGGCCTTCGACGTAGACCTTCGCGCCCTTCTTCAGGAAGCGCTCGGCCACGTCGGCGATCTGCTCATTGAACGCCACGACGCGGTGCCATTCCGTGCGCTCCTTGCGCTCGCCGGACGCCTTGTCGTTCCAGGTCTCGCTGGTGGCCAGCGTGAAGCTGACGATCTTGCCGCCCGCCTGCGTGTTGCGGATTTCAGGGTCCTTGCCGAGGTTGCCGACCAGGATGACCTTGTTCACCGAACCTGCCATGTCACCGTCTCTCTCTTCTCACCGAGAGAAGGCGTCCGGCTCGTGCCGTCAGCGTCCTCTCGCGTGCGGCCCCTGGGGACCGGCCGGAGGAGCGGGACAACGGCGTGCGCAGCACGGGATCGGATGCCACGCGCAGAGCCGCGCAGCGGCGGGCCGCAGGCCGAGCATGGCAAGGACCCACCCGTTGACGCGATCCGACGGCGGGTTCAGGCCGCAGCAACACGAGAGGACGCGACGGCGCGGCATGGCGCCAATCCAATTTCATTTCCCATGATGTGACCTCACTATTTCCGTCCTATTCCCCAACTCATTGATCATCGGTAGGAGGTCCGAGCGTCGTTGCTCGCGGTCTGCCGGGTTGGGGTGGCGGATGCAGTTCCGGCGTTGACGTGAACCGCGCATCGTTGAGCCGGGCGTGAAACGGTCTTCGGCGATCGTCCACGCGAAAGGGGCCGAACCCTGCCCGGGTCCAGCCCCTTTCAGCGTCAGTATGGCAGCTCGTGTTCGGGGATGTCGTCGGGCCGCGGCGGCCGGGTCCAGACGATTTCGGTCTCATCGCCGTCGTCGCGGGGCCGGCTCTCGATATGGAGGATTTCGTAGCCACGAGCCATGAGCCGGCGGGTGTCGTACTTGCGAAGGTTCAGTGTGGTGCGAAGGGTTGGCATGTGAGGAAACTCCCGTGCTCTGGATCAGCCCGATTGCTGATGAGCGGCGGGAATGACGGCCCTCGGATCGGCTCAACCCTTGAGGTGCGCGAGTGGGCGGGGGCGGGCTGCGGCAGGTGCGGGCCTTCTTCTGGCCTGCGCCGGACGCGGCCTGGCCCCGCTGTAGCTCGCGTACCTCAACCGCGCGGAGCGCGGCGCCGGAGGCGGGGTTGAATCGGTCCGACCGCGGCCGGCATTACAATGAACAGATCAGCGGAGGCGCTTTCTTACCATTGTGCTGACCTGCACCTGCGCGCCACGTGACCCACCCGGACCGTTCGGCACAACAGCGCACGCTGCGATCATTCGCAGTGCAACCCTGGCCCGTTCGCCAGCCGCAGCAGCACGTCACCGTGACACTGCAACGGTGCGCACCAGCAAATCAGGTTGCATCCCCGCAGCTTCCCAAGCTGCGCCATGAGGTGCGGCTGCCGGAGAAGCGAACGCTCGTATTTCTCCACCACCTCCGCGCGCGTTCCATCGTTGCCAATCACGAACGGATTGCCCCACACGCTCGGCCTGCCGATGTAGACCGCGTGCGGCACCGCCCCTCTGAGCTGCTTCTTGTTGAGCACTCGCGGCGTCTGAACCTGCTGCATTGCCTTCCCCTTTCCGCTGCGAGGCCGCCGGTGCGGGACCTCGATGCGGCCCGGCCGGAGCGCGGGGCCTCGGCGGCGGAGGGGCGCGACGCGGGAGGGGGATCGCCCGGCTTGGTAGGGCGCGAGCGAAGCGAGCAACCGAAATCCGGGGATACCCGCGTCGCGGGCGAAGCCCTTGCCCCGCAGCGCCGGGGTGCGCTTCAGGGTCCGCGTTGATCGAGGCCTTCGGCGGCCACCGGAAAGGGCAGGAGGCAGAACAGGGGACGCGGCAGGACCAACAAGCGAGTGCCAGGGGGATCGGGTGCCTCAAGAGGATGCGGACGCAGGTCTTGCCGGTCTTGACGCCCGTTGATGGCTTGTGGGCCTGCGGACCTGGGTGATCGATGGGTGCTTCCGCTGTGCGCGTCGCAGGGAGGGCAGGGGGCCTGGCAGCCGGTCAGACGGCGGTCAGCAGCGTCTTCAGCCGTTCGAGCTGACCGATTTCCTGGTGCAGGCGGCGCATGCGCGGACCGTAGGTCGCCTCCAGCCGCATGGCCGTGGCGAGATAGCGATGCCAGGTCGTCCGGCCCCAGTGCTTACGCTCGGCGGTCGCGTTTGTACGGGAGTGCGTGCCCAGGGCTGCCGCCTCGCAGGCCGTGATCATCTCGGCCTCAAGTTCGGCCAGACGCGCGCGACGGGAGGCGATCTGCAAGGTCAGCAGCATCTGGCCGCTGAACGGGTGCGGTAAAGCCGGACCTGCCGGCGACGATCGGTTCAGCGTCGATGGCGGCGGTGACATGGCTCCGCCATCCGGAGAGAGATGGGTCATGACGGTGTCCTCGGGACAAAGCGCACCTGCCCCGGCGCAGCGGCCAGGGCAGGCGCTGCTGTCGGGTCAGGCGGCCTCGCGCTCGAAACCGGCGGCGTCTTCGTCGCCGGTCTCCGGCTCGGTACTGTCGTCTTCGCCGCCTTCACCGTCCTCGCTGGTCACCGGGTTGATCCAGCCGGCGGCGGAACGGCCGTGCCGGCGCTCCGCCGCCGCGGCGAGTTCCTCCGGTGTCAGCCGGAACAGCGCGCCCGGATACATGAAGGTGCCATCCTTGAAGCGCGTGACCATGCGCGCCCGGGTGTCTTTCGCGCGCGGTGCGACGTTGACGCCCTCGGCCCTGGCGGCGGTCTCCAGCGCGCCGCGCGACAGGCACGCCAGGAACTCGTCGGTCGCCATGTTCGGCAGCCGGAGCGAGGCGCCGATCGTCTCACCGGCGATCCGGGCGAACGGCCCGCTCTGCGAGCGGTTCTCCCGGCACGACAGCACGCCAATCAGCATCTTGCGCGCGGTCCGGCGCAGCAGATCGAGATCCGCCGTCAGCACACCGCCCTCGGTGAGCTCGCGGCAGATCGCCTGACGGTCGTCGCCACGCAGGTCGCTGCCGCTGTCGACGGAGACGTTGTCGCCGCCGAAGGCGAGGATCAGCAAGCCGAGCAGGGTATCGTCCTCGATCGGCATGTCGGCGAGCGCCTGATGCAGTGCCTCGGTGCGCAGGTCGCCGACCATGGCGACGCCCTTCTGCGTCACGTCCGGCCGGGTCCGCGCGGTCGGTGTGTCTTCGCCGTCGCCGCCACCACCACTAGGCGCGCCGGTCGTGGTCTTGCTGCCATCCGTGGGCTTGCCGGCCTTCTTCGTCTCGGGCAGCCGATAGGCGACGGTCTGCACCTCGCCTGTGCGCGCGTCGATGTAGTGCCCGACCAGATCGGTCTTGCCGGGCTTGCTGTAGACGCGCTCGGCCTTCTTCGGCAGTTGGCCTTGGCCGTAATCGTTCACCGGCAGGAGCGTGCCGCGCTCGGGCAGGTTGTTCTGCAGCCACTCCTGCTGGGCGCCGAAGAACCCCTCGACGTTGGTGGTGTAGCGGCTGTCTTCGCCCGGCGGGGCGAACAGGTCGTCCTCCCAGACGATGCCGTAAGCCTTCGCCAGATCGTCGCCGAATTGGGCGGCCGAGGCCGGCATGCGGCGCTTGGCGAGGGCGCGGGCGACCTCATGCCAGGCGATTTCGGGCTGGCCCTTCTTCGGCTTGTGCTTCTTCCACACCTGCGCCTGCTCCTCGCGGGTGGCGGCCGCGATCGTGCGCAGTTGTTCCTCGTTCGGCATGCTGCCGAGCGCCATCACGTCGAGCATCGGCGGATGCAGGTGCGCCAGCAGCTTCAGGCGGCGGACGGTGCGGACCGGCAGCGCGAGCGCGTCGCCGATGGCCTGTTCGTTCCAGCCCTGCGCTTCGAGCCGTTCGATCGCGCGCCAGATGTCCACGCTCGACATCGAGGCGCGGATCAGGTTCTCGGCGACCGAGCGCATCGCGTCGGCGGCCTCGTCGGCATCGCACACCAGCACGTCGATCACCGGCAGCTCGGCCGTGATCGAAGCCTTCACCCGGCGGTTGCCGATGACGATCATCAGCCCGTCGTCCTTCGGGGTTACGCAAGGCGGCTGGATGATGCCGACAGCCTTGATGGAGGCGACGAGCTGTTCGTCCATCGCCGGCGGCACCGGCGTGCGGCGGGGATTGTTCGGATTGGATTGGAGGGTACGGGGATCGACGCTGCGAAGTTCGGCCATGGCTGGCTCCTGTAGGTTCGGGTTCATCCTCCCTGTTCTTCGGGAAGACCCCTCCCGCGCGGCGCATCCCGGCCCGCCGGGGCAAGGGCGCGCGAAGCGCGAGGCCGCAGGCCGGTCCCTTGCGGCGGCGGACGGCGATGCGGCAGCCATTTCCTGGCTTTTGTCCCCTCTCCATCCCTGCCTTGTTCATTCCGCGCGCGCGGCCGGCTTTCCGGCTTTGCGATCAGGGCAGGGGAGGGGGCTACCGGAAGGCCGGGGCGGTTCAGGCTGCCGCCGCCCTGGGCTGCGGATGGTTCGCGGTGACCGAGCCCTCGGTGCTGGCCAGGTCCGCCTCGATGTCGGCAAGCTGCGCGAGCTTGCCGTCCAGCTCGCCCTGCAACGGGAATGTCTCGCCCAGACGCGGCTCGTAGCCGGCCAGCCGGGCTTTCGCGTCGATGACGCGGCGGCGATTCTCTTCAATCTCCACGTCCATCCGGTCGAGGGCGTGTTCCAGCCGGGCGATGATCCCGACCGGTGTCGTCTCGCCGTCGATGTCGATCGATTGGGGAAAATCTGTCCGTTCCAGCGCGAGGTGCGGCTCCAGCCGCAAGTCATGCCGGCCAGCGCGGATGGTGCAGGTCAGGCCGAAGCCACCGATGCGGCCGACCGTCCAGCGGCGCTCGGTGCGTTCCCGCGCGGCAAGCCGCACCTTCGTCAGCAGCGCGGCGCCCGCTGCCTTGCGCTGCGTGATCGTCCTTCCCTCGACCTCCATGGTGAACAGCTCGCCGCGGGTCGATTGCCGCCGGGTCAGGTCGGTCGTGATGGCCGTGATCCGCCCTTCGGCATGCGCCTGGTCGTATCGTGCATCACGGATCTGCCGCCTTATGGCGTGCTGATCATCGACATGCGCCGCACGCTGGCGTTGCAGCCGGGCGATCTCGCTCTCCAGCCCCGCCTTCCGCATCAGCCGGCTGTCACCCGATGCGATGGCCTTGGCCATCGCGAACTGGTTGGCCTGGCTGCCGGCATCCTCCAGGCGGCGGATGGCGCGATCGCCGGACAGCGCCGCCTCGATGAACCGCGCCTTGCGCTCGTTGTTCTGCCACATGGTGGCGTCCATCGAGCCGAGCGTGGCATAGGCGTAGATGAAAATCTCGTCGTGCTGGTTGCCCTGCCGCTCGATGCGGCCCTCGCGCTGTTCGATCTGGCTCGGCAGCCACGGCACATCGAGATGGTGCATCGCCTTCAGCCGCTGCTGCACGTTGACGCCGGTGCCCATCGTGTCGGACGAGCCGATCAGCACCCGGATGCGTCCGGCCCGGAAATCGGCGAACAGCCGCTGCTTGTCCGCCGAGCGCTTGTAGTCCTGCATGAACGCGATCTGGCCGACGGGAACGCCGCGGGCGATGAGTTGCTGCCTGATCCAGCGATACGCCGAGAAGCCGCGTGTCGCCTCGACGTTGATCGTGCCGAGGTCGGAGAAGACCATCTGCCCGCCGCCGGGGATCGGATACGGCGTGCCGTCGGGCCGAAGGTAGTTCTGCGCCGCCGTCTCGGCCCAGATGCGATGAACGTTGTCGATCAGCTTGTTGAGCTTGTTCGCCGGTTCGTCGTCGCTCGCATGCCAGACCAGTCGCATGTCGATCGCTGCGTGCCGCCCGTCAGTGATGACGGAAAGCAGGATGTCATCGCCCTTCTGCACCTTGCCCTTGCGGGATTCGATCGCCGAGATCCGCTGCGCGAGATGTCGCTGATAGTCCTTGAAGGCCGGGCTCGCCTCGGCCGTGACCAACTGGCGCTGGCCGGTGCGGATGCGCGGCAGCGTGAGCAGGCCGCGCAGGTCTGTCTTCTGCACCACGTCAGCGATCGAGCGGAACATCATCATCAGGTCGGCGACGTTGATGAACGCAGCGAAGCGGGTCACCGGCTTGTAGGCGCCGCTCGGCTGCAACTCCAGTTCGGTGCTGGTGTCGCCGAAGGCGGAAGCCCAGGCATCGAACTCATGCACGCCCCGCTCCCGCAGCGCCTCCGGCGCCTGGAACCGCAGCAGCGTATACATCTCGCCGAGCGTGTTGGTGATCGGCGTGCCCGATGACTGGATCAGCGCGCGGCCGGGCCGCTTGCGGTCGAGGTAGCGCGCCTTGATGAACAGATCCCAGGCTCGCTGCGAGCCGTCGGGATCGACGCCCTTCAGATTCACCTGGTTGGTGGCGAAGCTGAGCTTCCGGAATTCCTGCGCCTCATCGACGATGATCTGGTCGATGCCGATCTCTTCCAGCGTCACCATGTCGTCGCGCCGGCTCTTCAGCGCCGCCAGTCTCTCGCCCAGCTTCTCCTTCATCGCCTCGAGGCGTTTGCGGGTGATGCGGTCGCCGTCATCGCTGCGCAGCATGAGATCGGCGCAGGAGGCGATCTGTTCCTTGATCATCTCGCGCTCGAAGCTGGCCGGCACCGGGATGAAGCGGAAGGCCGCGTGGGTGATGATCACGGCGTCCCAGTTCGCCGTCGCCGCGCGGGCGAGGAAGCGGGAGCGCTTTTCCTTCACGAAGTTGGTCTCGTCGGCGACCAGGATGCGGGCTGTCGGGTAGAGTTGCAGGAATTCCCGGGATACCTGCGCCAGGCAGTGGCCGGGTACCACCAGCATGGCCTTGGCTATCAGGCCGAGCCGCTTCTGCTCCATGATCGCGCCGGCGATAGCGTAGGATTTTCCGGCGCCGACCGCGTGGGCGATGTAGGTCGAGCCGGACGCGACGATGCGCCAGATCACCCGCTTCTGGTGGTCGTAGAGGCGGATGATGCTGCTCGCGCCAGGCAGCGTCAGATGCCGTCCGTCGAACCGGCGCGGCACCAGATTGTTGAAGCGGTCGTTGTAGACGCGTGCCAACCGGTCGGTGCGGTCCGGATCGGTCCAGATCCAGTTGGTGAAGGCTTGCCTGATCTTCGCCAGCTTTTCCTTGGCGGCCTCGGTCGCCTCGCTGTTGAGAACGCGCTTCTCCACCCCGTCCTCGACGATGGTATCGAAGATCTGCGGCGTGGCGCTGTTCAGCGCGTCGTGCAGCAGCCAGCCGGCGTTGCGCCGCGCGGTGCCCCATTCCGAGGTGCCGGCCGCGGTGTAGGCGAACGGCGCGGTCTCCACGGACCAGGAGGCGATCTCGACGGTGTGCCGCACCCGCGTCGTGGTGTCCATCGCCTCGGCGACGAACGCCTCGATGTCGGCGGCGGGAATCCACGGCGCGCCGAGACGCGCGGTGATGTCCGACGGAAGCAGGTCTTCGGGCTGCACAAGCCGCAGCGCGGCCACGTTGCGCGCATAGTGCGGGTCGCGCTCGGCCGCCGCTTCGGCGAACGCCAGCTTGGTGCGAACGGAACCCGAGAGATAGGCGTCGTCCGTCTCCCATGCCTCCGTGCCGGGATTGCGGAACACCGCTTCGCCGAGCTGGGCGAGGGCGGTCTCGGGATCGCGGTCCAGCAGTTCGGCCAAATGGTCGACATCGACGCGGCCGGTCTCGTTGAGGGTGACGGCAAGCGCATCGGCCGCCGTTGCAATCAGCGGCGCTGACGGCGGGGCGATCACCCGCTCGCGGAAGATCGCTCCCATGCGGGCAAGGCCGCTTTCGAGGTCATGGTCCTCGATGCTGGCGACCAGCCAGCAATCGGGATCGTCGGCGAAGGGCGCGAGGTTCGGCCGGCGATGGGTCTCCCGCTCCTCGCCGGTCTCCGGGTCGGTGGTGACCGAGATGACGGTGTGGTTGATCGGTCCGAAGCTGCGGACGAAGCTGCTGTAGGCGATGCGCAGCCTGACCTGCGCCTCTGTCCAGGGCGAAGCCGCCAAAGATTCCGTCGGCGAAGCCGATGGAAAGGCGAGCGGAGGGTGGTCGGCGGCCTGCGCGCGCAGCACGTCGCGCACCGCGTCGCGGATCGGTAGCAGGGCGCGGATGATCTTCGCGTTCCTGGCGAAGATGCCGTCACGGCCCTTGCCATCCTTGATCGTGCCATTCTTGATCGCAACAACGCGCGGCGTGCCGTCCACGATCTGCATCAGTTGGCCAGCCTTGCCGGGCAGATAGGAGCCTTCCTTGATGGTGGCGCCGTCCGCCGCAGTGCCCGCGCGTATCCGGCCTTCGTCGTCGCTGTCGTCAGACCCGGACTCTGCCGATGCGGTGAAGATGCCGGCGGGCAACCGGTCGAGCGCTTCAGTCAGCAAACTTTCAAGCGCCATGCCGTCCTTGCGTGGCCGGCAGGTATAGGCCGGGGCAGGGCCGTAGATGCCGCGCCGCATCGCGTGCTCGCCCAGCACCATCTCCGGATGATCGGCGAAATAGCGGTTCACGCGGATGCCGGGTGACGCAGGGCTGTCGGTGTCGGGCGCTTCGTCGCCTTCCTCATCCGCCGCCGCAGAGTCAACCGCGGCGAGGTCGATCCATGCCGCGCCGGCTGGCGACTGGTCGGCCTCGCGGCGTTGGAACACCAGCACATCTATCACCACGTCGGTGCCCGCCGCCGCACGCATGCTGCCCTCGGGCAGGCGCACCGCGCCCACCAGGTCGGCCATGCTGGCTATGTGTTCCCGCGCCGTGGTGCTGACCTTGTCCATCGTGCCGGTGCTGGTGACGAACAGCGCGATGCCGCCGGGGCGAAGGCGGGCAACCGAACGGGCAATGAAGTAGTCGTGCAGCCGCAGCCCCAGGGCGCGCGTGACGGGATCGGCCCGCACCACGCGGTCGGAGTAGGGCGGATTGCCGATTACGAGATCGAAGCGCCCGGCCATCTGACTCCGCGCGTAGTCCTCGCACCGCACCCGCGCCGCTGGATGCACCAGGCGCGCGATGCGGGCGGTGACCGGATCGTATTCGATGCCGGTGAGCTGACAGGTGTCGCGCAATGCTACGGGCAGCATGGCGAAGAACAGGCCGGTGCCCATGCCGGGTTCCAGCACGCGGCCCCCGCTAAAGCCCAGCCGTTCGGCGGCTCGCCAGAGTCCACGGATGATCGTCTCCGGCGTGTAGTGGGCATACTGCGTGGCGCGTTGCAGGGCGGCATATTCCTCCGGCGTGACGGCGGCTTCGAGCGCCGCGCCGATGTCCTGCCACTCCGGCCGGAACGCGTCCTCGCCGGGGCGGCGGAAACAGTTCTGGGCGAGTTCCGAAGCGCCAAAGCCGGTGAAGCGCAGCAGTTGCGCCTGCTCGTCCGCGGTTGGCGCGCGGCCCGATTGCTCCAGCATCTTCGACAGGCCGATCGCGGCGATGTTGTCGCGCGCACGGGCTACCCAGCCGCGGGCAAGCTCGCGGTCGCCGGCGAGATGGAAGTTGCTGCCGCGCGTGGCCGGATCGGCCGGAGGCGGCGGCGTGTTGTTGCCGTCGTCATCCGTATCGTCGGCTTCGTCGGGGTCCGCGACGGCTTGCAGGGCATGATGGGTCCAGCTCGACAAAGCGGTGTTGTCGAACAGGCCGAGCGTGAATTCGCTGGTGTCGGTCGGCATGGCGGTCTCCTCGTGGTGGCAGCCGCGCGAGTTCGGCCGCGTGGGAAGCGGTTGAGCCGGACGGCCATGGGTTGATCGGGCGGGAAGGGGGCGGCTTACGCCGCGACCGGCATCGGTTCCGGCGCGTCGGCCGCATCACCGTCGTCGGCGAGCGGTGCGCTCTCCGGCGGTCCGGCCTGGCTGGTCGCGTAGTCGGGGTGGAAGGCGAGCAGGTAGTCGGCGATGCGTTGCGCATCCGCCGCCGCGCGGAAGATCTCCTTGCGGTCCGAGCGCAGCTTCTCCAGCCAGGACGCGACGTAGGCGGCGTTGTTGGAGAAGTCGCAGTCGGCGATCCCAAGCTCGGTGCAGATCATAACCTGGCCGATCTCCGCCCTAAGTTCTTCTCTTGCGTAATCATGCGAACCGAAGTGGTTGCGCAGGTCGCGGTTCAGCCGCGATGCTGCGCTAGACCAGTGCGACATCTCATGCAGCAGGACCCCGCAAAATTTCTGCGCGGTATCGAAAGCTGCACGCGGCGGCATCTGGATGTGATCCGTCGCCGGCGAGTAGAACGCGTGGTCGCCACCGATCCGGATAACGGCACCGCTGTTGGCGAGAATGATCTCCGCGGCCTCCGGCGCGCGCCACGGCGCTTCCGCGATCGTCGGCGGGAGGTAGTCCGGAATGCCCTCGATCTGGCTGGCGTGGAACAGGCTGAACGCACGCAGCAGCGGAATCCGCCGCACCGCGTCTTCATCGTCATCGGGTTTCGTTGCGTCGCGCAGCTCAAGCCGCTTGAAGAAATACCCGGTCGTGCCGCGTTCGCCCTTGCGGACCTGCCAGCCCCGGTCTTCCGCCTGCTTGTAGGTCGCCCACCGCGGATCGCCGCTGCTGAAGGCCAGGGCTGACATGCCGAGCATCAGCACGTTGATGCCCCGGTACCGATGGCCGGTCGCCGCGTTGCGCGGCATCGCCGGGCCGCCGGCTTTGTCGGGGTCCCACGGCCTGCGCCATGGCGGCGTGCCAGCCTCCAACGCGGCGATGATCCGGTCGGTGACTTCCTGGTAGTGGTCGCGCGGCACGTGGTTGGTCCTGCCGCCGCGGTTCACGGGTCCTGGTGTTGTACTCATCGGGGTGTCCTTCCCTCATGGGTTGCTGGAACACCCCTCCCGCCCCGCATCCCGGATGACCGGGGCAAGAGCGCGCCGCTGGCGCGAGGCCGCAGGCCGGTCCCTTGCGGCGGGCAACCGGCGATGCGGTAGGAGATTTCATTTCATATTCAGGCTTTGGATTTTCTCCCTCGTTTTCTTGCTTCTGCTTTCCGCCTGCGGCCGATCGAGAGCCTGAGCATGGCAGGGGAGGGAGGCGAACCGGCGTTACGACACCGGCGTCATCGCGCGCAGCGCGTCGTTCCAGTCGTTCAGCCCGTCCGGCGGGAGGATCGTGTCGAACCGCACCGCGGCTTCCGTCGCCATCTCGTGCAGCCTTGTGGCGTAGCGCCGGCCGGCGGTGTCGGCGTCGGTCGCGGCGATCAGGATGCCGGCCGGATCGGTCGCCAGAACCCGCAGAAGCTGTTGGAGCACGGCGATGGTCGCCGGTCCCATGCCGCCAGCGGTTGCGGCGTACAGCGTGTCGCGGCGCTCGCGTTCGATCACCGCCAAGCTCATGGCGTCGATCGCCGCCTCGCACACCGCGACGCGGCTGAGGCGGCCGGGGCCGCCGGGCAGGCGGAACAGTGTCTTGTCGCCGCCCGCCGAGAAATTGCGGTAGTCGGGGCCACGCATCTCGATCCCGGTCAGAAGTCCCGCGCCGTCCCGGTGCGCGAACCAGGCGCTGCCGCGCGGACCTTCCCGGATGGCATCGGCCACACGCGCTGCCGCGAGGATGCGCTCCGGCAGTCCGCGCTGCCCGGTGAGGTAGAGCCAGGCCGGTGATCCGCGCGACAGGGGCCGGCGCCTGTCCCACTGCTGGGCGACAGGGACGCGCGGCGCCCGCGTCCGCCGCGCGCGGAGCGCCTCGGGAAAGGTGGGCACAATCCCGACGAAGCCGCGCAGCACGCGGCGCGCCTCGCCGAAATTCAGGCCGGGGTCGAGGTGCTGGACAAGGCTGAAGATGTCGCCCTTGCGGTCGCTCAACGGGTCCCACCAGCCGCGGCCGTCATGGTTGACGATGACAATCTCGCCCTCGCCGCGGCGGTATTTCAGGCTGCGGCGGGTGCTTTCCGCGCGGTCGAGCCGCCACGCCGGTGGCAGCCGTTCCAGCAGCGCGGCACAGTTCACCTCAGCCTTCAGCCATTCAATCTCTGCATCCTGCTCGCTCATGGCACCAAACTCCTTTCGGGATCGGCCGGGCAGGGGCGGGAAACGGCTCCGTGTGTTCCCCTTTCATTCTGCTCCACCGTCTGACGCCCCGGCAACCGCGAAGCCGGCGCGGGGCAAGGGCGTGCGCAGCACGGGAGCGCGCAGCGCGACGCACCCTTGCGGCGCGACGGGCGCAAGCGGTAGCGCTGCTATTCTTGTTTTCTCTCTTTCTCGCTTTCTTGCGCGAGGGATCGTCACCGCCTGGCCAAGACCCGTCTTCGGGGCTTGGGGAGGGCGGCTCCGCCCGAGTAGAGCCCGGCCCGCTACGCGGAGCGCGCCAACAAATCTGCCTGAATGAAAGATGTGCCGGCCCAGATGGGAGCCGATTCTGTCAAGGAATCTTTTTGTGAGGCCGCGTCTTGTCTGGAGGCCCTGCACGCCCAACTCGCCCTGTGGAATCGGTATGGCATCGGTTCCGGGAGACAACGCGTGATTACGTTCGGCTTTTCTGCATTTCTGAAGGTGTTGTCACTCAACGACAAACCTCAGCGGTCGGAAATAACAAAACGCCTCGGTCCGTCCTCCTCAAGTGGTTACGATTTCCATAAGAGCTTGAGGCTGCACGCCCGCCGGTATCTCGTTGACGGTGAGCCCATGACAGACGTGATGGCTTCGGCCGGCAGAATTGTGCGACTGCAGGAGCGTCAGTCGGCGACTTTAGCTTTGCAGCGTCTGGAGCTTTGGCGGGCCGCAACGCCGGGTGATATCTTGTATTTTTCCCCCGTTGTTTTCGAAAGTCCCCGGCACCTGTTCAAGGTTAAATTCGAGCCGGATTTTGGCCTCCGGGTCCGCGGTAAAACCACGGCCATTCATCTCTGGAACACAAAGCATCCAAAATTGTCACCGGGCGCGACATATGCCGCCCTCTCGCTGGTGGCGCAAGCTTTTGAAACCCAGGAAGGCGCGCCCGAGGATGTGGGGGTGCTGTCGATACGTGAGCCGCCAACAGCGTATCTCCTGAGCGAAGTCTCGGACCGGTCCACGATTGCAGCATCGATCATGGAGCGGATGGAGGAGATCATCCGGGGGACGATATCCCCACCTCCGCCGCCCGAAGACCGTCCAACTGCCTGAGATTCCGATCGGCCATTGCCGGACTCTGACCGCCAAGCGGTCATGTCGGCGCTCTATTTTACCGCCGCCCGTCGCCGCGTTGCTTGTCATGGCGATGCTGCCGTCGCGATCCGTGCGCTTCGTCTGGGGCACGCTGGGAGGGCAGCTTCGCCCGAGTAGAGCCTGCCCCGGCGGGCCCGCCGTAGCCTTGGGCGCAGGCAGGAGGGTCGCGTCCATGCCATCCCGATGTCTAGTCAGTCCGCCGCTTCTTCCGCCGGTAGAGACAATGCAGCCTCGAACTCCTTGCGCATGCGCCGTAAAATCAGCTCGCGGTGGTGCCGTATTTGCCGAAAGATAGGTTGCCCTCGCGGGCCGAATTCGCGAGCCGCGCGACGGGCATAGGTCCAAAAAGTCCAGTCCTGGTATTCTGAATTGGAATCGAAGTCTTCGACACGGCCGAATTTTTTTATGAGCGCTTCAATGTCGAGTTTGCTGACCAAGAAGTCGATGCTCTTGCCGGGGTATCGTGCGATGAACGCATTCACTTCATGGCGGAGTGAGTAGGTGATCTTGCGATAGAAGCCGGACAGGGTACTGTCGCGGAGATAGACTCTGCATCCGTCGAACCGGAATCCCAGATACTCCAGGCCGTTCTTGCCTTGCTCGCCATCGATGTGTTCGAAAGTCGCGTTCCCCTGGCCATCTGGCGCATAGGCGGTGATGGATGTCTTCTGAGACTTGATCCTGATTTCCGGGCCGGAGTTGGTGATTTGCGTCATGGCGTAGTCGCGGGCGCTTCGGCCGACGTCCGCACCACCCGGTGCGATGATCAGGATATCATCCGAATAGCGGAAGTAGTGTCCTCCCAAGGGACGCACATAGCTCGCCATCAAGGCATCGAAGTCGATGAGATATATGTTGGCGAGAATGTCGGAGATCGGGGCGCCTTGCGGGATGCCGTAAGGCTTCTTGTTCTTCTCGATCAGGCTCGGGAGACTCTTGTCTCCACCTGCGATTTTCCGGCGAAACTCCTCCGGCGTACAAAGCTGCATCGGGATTTCGCTATAGGCCTTGAGAAACCCTCTGACTTCCCGCCCGTTCTCTGTCTTCGTTCCGATGAAGCCGAGACGCTCGTAGACTTGATCACGGTCCACGACCGCATACTGCGTGATCGCACGAAAGACGGCTTCGTGATCCGGCGGAAGGTCATTGACGCCGATGATGCGGCACCAAACACCCCGTAGCAGCGCATGGTCGAGATTCTCGAAGTAGCTGCTGATGTCGAGCGCGACGGCGCAGCAAGTTCCCATTGCGGTTATGCGATCGAACGCTTCCCCGGCAAAATTGATGTTGCATTTGCCCGGTCCCCCGGTGCCGGCGACCGGGATCTTCCGGTAGGCAATAGGGCAGTCCTGGATGCACATCCGTCGAAGCTCGGCCTCATACTTCTGAGCGATCAGGTAGCGATACCGTGCGAAAATGTAAGCATCTCGCCGCGATGCATAACGAATGGGCCGCTCCTTCGGCGGCTTGCCGGACGGCCGGTACGGCTTCCATTTTTTGATATAGCGCAAGAAAGGAAAAAACGCGTTGGTGGCGACGCGTTGCGGGTCCGTGGCGATCGCCAGAGCTTCTTCGGGCGGCAGGTATTTGTCGAAGTGGGGATACCGCTTGAGGTCGCGCGGCTTTGGCTGCCAGTCCGTTGTCACGCTTCCCCCAAACGAGAGGGGGTAAGAGCCATCCGGGCGCATCCGGTTCTCTCACCCCCGACTGTTGTTGGCGAGCTTCGGCTGGGCCTCTGCTCTGACTGCGCGTCGTCCTACGTTGTCGGCTATGCTGTCGTCGCGGCGGTAGTCGCCGTGTGGCGGCTGAACCCGGCGGAAGGCGGAGGAGCACCCATGTTCAAGATGCAGATCGCGGTCAACCTGGCCATTGGCCTTGACAGTCACAACGTTACACTCCGCCCCGAGGAACGGATCGCAAACAGGTAGTCCTGTGTTCCCGATTCGGTCAAGCTTGCCCGCCCTTCCGGTCAAATACCGGCGCCGACATCCAGCCGGCCCGGTAGACCCGTTGCGTCGACAGACACAGCAGGGGATACCTACCAGACTGAAAACGCTTTACTTTTTATTGACATATGTCATGTTTTTGCATATAGTACAGTCATGTTTTTGCAGGGAGACCGGAAGCGGACTATGGCAGGGCGCCGCATAACACTACGACAGCGGGTCGAGGCGCGGATTGCGAAGCGCCGCGACGACGCCTTCCTCACGCGCGAATTCCTCGATCTCGGCGGGGAGCGCCAGGTGCTGCGCGCGCTCCGCGAGCTGACCGAGGGAGGCAAGCTGATCCGGCTCGGGTATGGCGTCTACGGTCGCGCCGAAATCTCGCCGATCACCAAACAGCCGATGCTGGCCGGGGACGGGTTCAACGCCGTGGCGCGACGCGCCCTCGACAAGCTCAAGGTGCGCTGGGAGCCGCCGACGGCCGAGCGCGACTACAACGAGGGTCGGTCCACGCAGGTGCCGATGAACCCGATGGTGCGTCTGCGCGGCGACCGGTTCAGCCGCAAGCTCCGCTACAAGACGATGGAGCTGGCGTTTGAGCAATGACGTAAGCGTGTCGTGGTTGATTCGCTGTTCGATGTGGAAATTTCTGGGGCGGTACGGGGAAAAGAGACTTTGAACATCCGTTCAGGCAGGGAAGTCACCTGATGGCTGCACCGGTTTCTTCTATGGCCGCGAATGCCGCGCCGGCGGCTGCCGTGAGTACGCCCGACGAGGACGATCTCACTCTTTCCCTTGATGCCTTTGTCCGTTCCGTCGGCGTCAGACGGACCACCCAGCATGCGCTCTTCCTCGGAGCCGGCGCATCGGTCAGTTCTGGCGTCCCATCGGCTCAGACCTGCATCTGGGAGTGGAAGCGGAACCTCTTCCTCACCAACAATCCTGGCCTAGAGGACCAGTTTGCGGAACTGTCCCTTCCCAGCGTGCAGCACCGGATACAGCGTTGGCTCGACAGGCAGGGGACATACCCGCAAGCAGGCGCGGCTGGCGAGTACGGGTTTTATATCCGTGAGTGCTTCCCCATTGCGGATGACCGGCGCGCCTATTTTCAGGAAAAGGTACGCGGTGCGCAGCCGCACACCGGTTACCGGCTGCTATGCCATCTTGCGCAGGCCGACCTGATCCGCTCCGTCTGGGCCACGAATTTCGACGGGTTGCCTGCCCGCGCCGCGGCCAACTTCCGTCTTACGCCACTTGAAGTCGGGATCGACACGCAGGGCCGTCTATCCCGGCAGGCGAGCAACGGCGAGCTGCTGTGCGTGTCTCTGCACGGCGACTACCGTTATGACGATCTCAAGAATACGCCTGAGGAGCTTCAGCGGCAGGAAAAGGCGCTGCGCGACGCCCTGATCGACGAGATCGGGCAAAAGCCGCTGATTATCTGCGGCTATAGCGGGCGCGACCACTCCATCATGGAAGCCCTGCATGCTGCTTACGCCGAGAAGGGCTCGGGCGGCCTGTACTGGTGCGGATACGGTGACGGCGACATTCCTGAGGCGGTCACCTGTCTGCTTGCCCATGCCCGTGCCCACGGCAGGCAGGCCTACTATGTCCCCGCTCTAGGATTTGACGATCTGATGACGCGGCTCGCGCTGCACTGCCTGCAAGGCGAGCGCCGCGAAGCCGTACGCAAGGACATTGCCGCACTTGCTCCCGCCGATCTTCTCGCACGCCAGCCGTTTCAGGTTGCCGAGTACCAGGCGAGCACCCTGATCAAGAGCAACGCCTTTGAAATCGACTGTCCGGGTGAGGTGCTGTCATTCGACCTCAAGGCTTGGCCTACGGAAAAGGTCTGGGCCAGGCTGCGGGAACAGATCGGCGCGCGGCCGGTCGTTGCAGTGCCTTTCAAGGGGAAGATTCTCGCACTCGGCACGATCGACGATATCAAGGACGCCTTCGGTGACAACATTAAGGGACAGGTGGAGAGGACGCCGGTAAGTCCGGACGAACTGCGGTATGAGGATGGCGCTATCGTCGGGCTCATGCGCGAAGCGCTTGTTTGTTCGATGGCCGCAGCCGCCGGCGTCGCGACAAACGGACGTTCCGAGCTGTGGTTGAACCAGCCTCTCAAGAAGGTACGACAGGATGGCGCGCTGTGCCACGCGCATGAATCGATCGTGGTGTTCCTGCGTCGGGTTGGCGG
>Ga0302320_10011529_pt1 | contig 18685 bp, 7 predicted proteins | sample Bog_T0_3_FD_202130 | JGI IMG/M metagenome (GOLD analysis project Ga0302320, IMG submission 202130) | Peat permafrost microbial communities from Stordalen Mire near Abisko, Sweden - Bog_T0_3 | ecosystem: Environmental > Terrestrial > Soil > Wetlands > Peat | place: Sweden: Abisko, Stordalen Mire...
GATTTCGTGCTGCGAAACTTGGGAGCGGGGCGAAGATTAGCTTTTCATTGGGAAGAGGGCGGGAATAGGCTTGGTGTGTTTGTTTGATGGGTTTGGGCTGGTTTTGAGGGCTTGCGGTTGCGCTGGGAGCAGCGAAGCTGAGGCGCTCTGGGAGCGGGTTGAGGACTGGCCGACGGGGCGCGGTGGCTTGCGGCGCTGACGCGGAGCAATCGTTGTTGGATTGACGGGGCGGGCGGGTTTGTTGAATATGGCCTGTTCCGAGGATTCGAAGAAAAGCCGCCGGCTGGAGTGGGGGCCGAGCGGTAAACGTATTCAAAAAAAGTGAGGAAATATGCGTTCACGACCTTTTGCAATTTTGCTTGCGGTTCTCTCGTTTTGCTTGATCGCGGTATTGACGGCCCATGCGGGGCAGGCCAAGGCGGCCAAGGCGGCGCCGACGGCGACCGATGTGTTGCTGGACGGCAGCGACTGGCGGATGGGCTCGTTTGATTTTGATGCGGGCTTGAAGGCCGGGGCCGACCGGGAGAAGTTTGATGACAGCGGATTCAAGGCGGTGACGGTGCCTGGGGATACGCAGTTGCAGGCGGGGTTCACGGGCGTGGAGCGGTGGTTCGAGACCAAAGAACTGATCGCGGTGAACCAGAAGGAGTGGTGGTACAGGAAACATTTCCACGCCGGGCCGAAGGTTCAAGGGACGGTGAGCCAGATTGCGTTTGATGGGGCGGACTATTTTGTGACCGTGTGGCTGAACGGGCAACTGCTGGGATCGCACGAGGGGACGTTTACGGAGTTTGCGTTCGACGTGACGGACAAGCTGCGGTATGGCGGGGACAATGTGCTGGCAGTGGTGGTGACGCATCCGTGGGTGCCGAAGGGGCGCGGGCTGCTGGAGTATTTGAACGGCGACTTCAGCATGGCGTATCCGGGGAGCTTGGCGGTGGTGAAGAAGCCGCCTTACTTTATCGACGTGTCGTGGGATGCGCTGCCGGCGCAGGGGAATGCGGCGTTCGACATGGGCATCTGGCGGAGCGTGCACTTGCGCACGACTGCGCCGGTGACGATTGACGATGTGCACGTGGAGACTCAAGAAATTGACGCGGATGGCAGCGCGACGCTGCACTTGGGCGTGACGGTGAAGAACGCGGGGCTGGCGGCGGTGACGCGGACGGTGACGCTGAAGCTGAAGCCGGAGAACTTTGCCGGAGTGGCGCAGGATCTGGAGCCGTTGACGATTACGGCCGCGCCGGGCGAGACGAAAGCGGAAGCGACGGTGCATGTGGCGAACGCGCAGTTGTGGTGGAGCTGGGACCACGGCAAGCAGAACCTCTACAAATTGGAGGCCGCTACCGAGGGCGGCAAGGGCGAGTGGGGCGACAAGCGCGCGGTGGTTTTTGGGATTCGCACGATTACGCGCGACGCGAACATGGCGTATTGGCTGAACGGGAAGAAGATGTTCGTGAAGGCGTCGTGGTTTTCGATTGAGGATTTTTATCGCGCGACGCCGACGGCGGAGAACTATGAACGGGATCTGCGGCTGTATCGGGATGGGAACTTCAACCTGCTGGTGAATTTTACTGTGGTGGAGAAGCCGGAGTTTTATGACCTTTGCGACCGGCTGGGAATTCTGGTGGTGGAGGAGTTGCCGTTTTTGCAGTTTGGGCCGCAGCAGATTGTGGCCAAGGACAGCCCGCGGCGCGAGCCTTATATGAAGCAGGCGCGGTTGCAGGTGACGGAGATTGTGACGGCGCTGCGGAATCACCCCTCGATTGTGGAGTGGGCTCCGCTGGCGGAGGCGCATGAGAAGGCGGGCGAGTGGGGCTTCTCAGGCAATCCGTTTCCGCAGGAGGGGTATGACACGTTCATGGCCGACATGAAGGCGATCATTGATGAACTTGCGCCGGGGAGCATCTTTCATCCGAGCTTGTGCGACCTGGGCGAGGAGCATTTTTGGACGGCGGCGGCGGGGATGATCTGGGAGCGGGAGCCCTACCAGGTGCTGTTCGACGCGAAGACGGGATTTGTTTCGGAGTACGGCGGGATTTCGCTTTCTTCGTACGAGAACCTGGGGAAGTATCTGACGCCGGCGCAGCAGTGGGGCGTGAAGTCGCCGCTGCCGGAGTGGTTCAATCTGCCGATTGATACGACGGCGTATGCGTATCTGACGAGCTTTGACTCGCCGGGACTGTACAGCATGTTCTACAGGACGGAGCATTGGATCGATCGCGATCCGCGGACGCTGCCGGAGCTGGTGAGCGATACGCAGCTTTACCAGGGATTGATTTTGAATTATGCGGCGCAGGCGTTCCGGCGGAAGAAGTATGAGCCGGTGAACGGGATACGGTCATGGAATTTTCTGGAGCTGGGGCCGGGATTCCGGTTTGGGATTGTGGACTACGATCGCGTGCCGAAGACGGCGTATTGGCTGATGAAGCGGTCGCAGGCGCCGGTGGCGCTGAGCTTTGCCTACAAGGATGCGCTGGAGTCGCAACTGGCTGGAGCCAAGTGGAGCGCGCCGGTGTGGCTGATCAACGATACGGACAGGGAGGTGAAGGGGACGGTGCATGCGGAGCTGGTTGCGCCGGATGGAACGAAGGTTGCGGCCAAGGATTTTGATGCTGCGATTGCGGCGGACGGAAAAGGCGTGGTGGGCGATTTTGCTTTGACGCTGCCGCAGGCGGCGGGCGTGTATGTGTTGCGGGCGACGCTGAGCGGGACTGATACGGCGACGGAGACGAGCCTGATCAAGGTGGTTGCGCCGGCGTTTGCGGCGGAGCATCGCGTGCTGCTGATTGCGCAGAGCAAGGCGGCTGCGCCGATTGCGACCATGTTACGCGCGATGGGGCTGACCGTGGATGTGTATGACCAGAACTCGCTGGACGAGATGGGGAGCGAGTTGGCGGATGGAGCTGGGCTTCATAAAAAGTATGACGTGATCTGGGTTGGATGCTTTGAGGCGCTGGCCAAGGTGCTGCCTGAGGCTTCAGCCAAGGCGATTGCGGAGGCGGTGCAGGCTGGGACTGGCTTTGTGATCACCGGCGGCGAAGGGAGCTTCCACGGGGGACTGGGACATGCGGCCGTGGTGGAAGGGACGGGGCTGGATCCAATTTTGCCGGTGGAGATTCAGGGGCGCTCGGATCTGATTTATGGGGCGCATGGGATGGACGATGCGATGACGACGGAGAATCCGATCAAGGAGATTGCTTCGGGATCGGACGCGACGGAGAACGGAGCATCGCCGGAGGGGTATGGGCTGCTGAAGCATTATGGCTTGGCGGCGTTTAACCAGGTGGCGGCGCGAGCAGGAACGCATGTGGAGCTGACGATTGCCAGGCAACCGCTGCTGGTGACGGGGCTGTATGGGGCGGGACGGACGGCGGCGTTTGCCGGGTTTACGCCGACGGAGGATGAGCAGACGGCGCTGCCGATTGATGAGTACCTGATTGCCGAGCCGCAGATGCGGGCTTACTTTGTGTTGTTCGCGGATTTGATTTCGGACGTGATGAAGGGGACGCCGCACCGGGCGGAGGATCTGCTGGCGGAGCATGAGAAACCGGCGTTCCAGATGTTGAAGGAGCAGCCGCAGACGGAGCTTGCGGTGACGAAGGTGGATGCGGCGGCTGCGGCGGCAGATGGCGGCGCGCGGAGCCGGGTGCGGCTTGTGAACAAGGGCGGGTATGCGCACCTGGTGCATATGCGGTTTGAGTGGGCGCAGAGCGGGGTTGCGCCGTATGTGGCGGAGCTGAGCGACAACGATTTTGAGATGCTGCCGGGTGAGGCGCGGGAGATTGAGCTGACGTGGCGGGTGAAGGGCGGCGCGGCGGCGGCGGGGAGTTTGGTGGTGAACGCGGCGAATGCGGCGGAGGTGCGAGTGGCGTTCTGACCACCACCTGCGGTGGGGCCAACTCGCCTCCGGCGGGGAGAACGCGCGGTTGTGGTATCCCACCCATCTGCGATGAAGCTGCAGATGGATGGGGCACGGGAGGATGGTGGTGGGATGAGAGAGGGAGAGCTTGAGGTTGGGGTATCCCATCCTTCCGCGAAGAGCGCGGAAGGATGGGGCACGGGGCCACCTGCGGTGGGGCCAACTCGCCTTCGGCGGGGAGAACGCGCGGTTGTGGTATCCCAGGTCTGAGAATCCAGACCTGGGGCACCCAGAGCTTGTGGTGGGGTTGGCTTCTTGAACCGGCGCGGTGTTCTGAAATTGGAAGGAGGAGTCATGCGGACGATGCGGCTTGGGATGCTTCTGGTTGGGGGATTGGTGTGTTTGGGTTTGGGCACGTGCGTGGCGGCTGAGCAGAGGCCGGGGCATGCGGCTGGAGCGAAGGGCGCGGTGAGCGCGGCGGTGGATGTTGCGCTGGACGGCAGCGACTGGCGGATGGGGTCGTTCGATTTTGGCGCGGGGATCAAGGCGGGGGCGGACAAGGAAGGCTTTGACGATGGCGGGTTCAAGGTTGTCGCGGTGCCTGGGGACACGCAGCTGCAGGCGGGGTTTACGGGCAACGAACGCTTCCTCGACAGCAAAGGCCTGATTGCGGTGAATGCGCATGAGTGGTGGTACAGGAAGCATTTCCATGCCGGGGCGAAGGTTGCGGGGACGATAAGCCGGATTGTCTTTGACGGATCGGACTACTATACGACGGTGTGGTTGAACGGGGAGCTTCTGGGCACGCACGAGGGCAGCTTTACGGGGTTCTCTTTCGACGTGGGCGACAAGCTGAAGTACGGAGCCGACAACGTGATTGCGGTGCTGGTGACGCACCCCTGGGTTCCGCCGAACGGGCGGGGATTGCTGGAGTATCTGAACGGGGACCTGAGCATCGCGTACCCGGGCAGCGATGTGCAACTGAAGAAGCCGCCGTACTTTATCGACATCAGCTGGGACGCGCTGCCCGCGCAGGGAAATGCGACGTACGACATGGGTATCTGGCGGAGCGTTCATCTGCGCACCGAGAGCGTAGTGCGGATCAAGGACCTGCATGTGGAGACGGAGCGGATTGGAGCCGACGGCACGGCGACGCTGCATGTGGATGTGACGCTGGAGAATGCAGGGAAGGAGACTGTGGCGCGGACTGTGGCGCTGACGCTGATGCCGGAGAATTTTGCGGGGGCGGCGCAGGATGTGCCTGCGCTGGAAGTGACGGCGGCGCCGGGCACGACAAAGGCGGAGGCGGAGATCAAGGTGCCGCGGGCGAAGTTGTGGTGGACCTGGGACCATGGGGCGCAGAACCTTTACAAGATGGAAGCGAGCACTGGGGCGGGAAAGAATCTGTGGGGTGACCGGCGCGAGGTGGTGTTTGGCATCCGTACGATTACGCGCGACGCGAACATGGCTTTCTGGCTGAACGGGAGAAAGATTTTCATCAAGGCGTCGTGGCTGCCGATTACGGATTTCTACAGGTCGATGCCGACGCGGCAGGACTATGAGCGGGATCTGCGGTTGTTTCGCGACGGCAATTTCAACCTGCTGAATATTCTGACGGTGGTGGAGAAACCGGAGTTCTATGACCTGTGCGACCGGATGGGGATTCTGCTGGTGAAGCAGTTGCCGTTCTCGCAGTTTGGCGGATTTGAATTGCTGGACCGCAAGGGCCCGCGCCATGAGCCGTTTCTGAAGGAGGCTCGGCTGCAGGTGGTGGAGATCATTACGGCGCTGAGGAATCATCCGTCGATTGTGGAGTGGGCGCCGCTGGCCGAGGCGCACGAGAAAGGCGGCGGGTGGGGCTTTGCTGGGTGGGGGGTGGATCAAGAAGGGTACGACGACTTTATCGCACAGATGAAGGCGATTGTGACGGAGCTTGCGCCGGGGGCGGTGTTCCATGCCAGCTTATGCGACCTGGGCGAGCAGCACTTCTGGAATGCGGCGGCGGGGATGCCCGGATCGCAGGATACGTACCAGACACTGTTTGACGCCAAGACGGGATTTGTGTCGGAGTATGGCGGGATCTCGATGTCGTCGTATGAGAATCTGGGCAAGAGTCTGACGCCCGCGCAGCAGTGGGGCGTGAAGACGAGGTTGCCGCGGTGGTTCAATTTGCCGATTGACACGGAGGCTTACGCGTACCAGACGAGCTTTGATGCGGATGGGCTGTTCAGCATGCTCTATCGCACCGAGCATTATGTGGATGGCGACGTGCGCTCGCTGGCCGACCTGGTGAGCGACACGCAGGTCTACCAGGCGTTTGTGCTGAAGTATGCGGGGCAGGCGTTCCGGCGGAAGAAGTACGACCCGATCAACGGAATGCGGAACTGGGATTTTGTGGAGCTGAATCCGGGGTTCCGGTTTGCGGTGGTGGATTACGATCGCGTGCCGAAGACCAGCTATTGGTGGATGAAGCAGGCACAGGCGCCGGTTGCGTTGAGTTTTGCGTATAAGGACGCGCTGGAGTCGCAACTGGCGGGGAGCCGCTGGGTTGCGCCGGTATGGCTGATCAACGATACAGATGAAGAGGTGAAGGGGACGGTGCATGCGGAGCTGCTGGCGGCCGATGGCAAGAGTGTGGCCGCGGCGGATTTTGCGGCCTCGGTTGCAGCGGATGGAGCGGCATCGGTGGGGGAGTTTTCGCTGACACTGCCGGAGACGCCGGGGGTTTATGTTTTGCGCGCGACGCTGGCGGGGCCGGCGGCGGCGACGGAGACCTCGTATATCAAGGTGACGCCGCCGGCATTCGCGGGCAGGCACCGGGTGCTGCTGATTGCGCAATCGAAGTTTGCCGAGCCAATTGCGGCGATGCTGCGGGCGATGGGGCTGGATGTGGATGTGTACGACGAGAATTCGCTGGATGAGATGAAGACGGATCTGGGCGATGGCGCGGTGCTTCACGGCAAATATGACGTGATCTGGGTGGGGTGTTTTGAGGCGCTGGCGAAGGTGTTGCCGGAAGCGTCGGCCAAGGCAATCGCCGAGGCGGTGAAGGCGGGCACGGGGTTTGTGATCACGGGCGGGGATGGCAGTTTCCACGGCGGGCACGGGCACGTGGCGGTGCTGGAGGGAACGGCGCTGAATGCGGTGCTGCCGGTGGCGATAATCGGGCACGCGGACTTGACCTATGCGACGCGGGGGATGGATGACTCGCCGGCCGCGGTGAATGCGATCCGTGATATCGAGGCGGGCGATGGGGGCGGAACGGCGCAGACTATGGAGCTGCTGAAGCATTATGGCGTGCCGGGGTTCAACCTGGTTGACGCGCGGGCGGGGGCGCGGACGGAGTTGTCGATTGCGGGCAAGCCGTTGCTGGTAACGGGCGCGTATGGCGCGGGGAAGACGGCGGCTTTCAGCGGCTTTACGCCGGCGGCCGACGATTTTTCCGCGCTGCCGATGGACGAGTACCTGATCAACGAGCCGCAGGCGCGGGCGTACTTTGCGGTGTTTGCGGATCTGGTGGCGGATGTTCTGCCGGGCGAGGAGAAGCGCACGGGCGATTTGCTGGCGGCGCATGAGAAACCGCTGTTCGAGATGCTGAAGGAGGAGCCGCAGACGGAGCTGGCGGTGACGAAGGTTGCGGGTTCGGCGGCAGAATCGAGGGTGCGGATTGCGAACAAGGGCGGGTATGCGCACCTGGTTCATTTGCGGTTTGAGTGGACGGGGGCGAAGCCGTTTTTGGCCCAGATGAGCGATAACGATTTCGAGTTGATGCCGGGCGAGGCGCGGGAGATTGAGCTGAGCTGGCGGAACGCGGGAGCGGGGCAGAAGGCTGCGGGAAGCGTGGTGGTGAATGCGGGGAATGCGGCGGAGGTGCGGGTGGCGTTCTAGCCACCTGCTACCTGCGGTGGGGCCAATCGCCACCTGCGGTGGGGCCAACTCGCCTTCGGCGGGGAGAAAGCTCGGTTGTGGTATCCCACCCATCCGCAAAGAACGCGGATGGATGGGGCACGGGGCATTCCTGGTGACTGGGAGGAAAAGCAAATGCAGATCCTTCGACTCACCAGCCCCAAACTCCGCCCCACGGACCACCCCGACCCCGAGGGTTCCCCGGCACCCCGGTGCCCCGGTACCCGCCTGTCCGCGGGGACTCCGGATCTGAAAGGCGCTTGGGGCGCGCGTTCGCTCAGGATGACGGCGCGAATCACGCTGCGAAGTTGCGGGACAGGACACTAGCGGAGCAGGTCTTCGAGGGTGGTGGAGAGGTCGGTTTTTTCGTCGCGGTATTTGACGATGACGGGGGCGTAGAGGCTCAAGGCCCAGGCATCGCTGTTGGGATGGCCTTTGCCTTTGGCGACGGGGCGGGAGCCGGGGACGACGACGGCATTTTCTGGGATGACGAGCGGCGAGTCACTGGTGGCGCGAAGGGTGAGGCCGTTGACGAGGTCGAAGACGGGCGTACCGCGGGTGAGGATGGTTCCGGGGGCGAGGACTGCGCCTTTGCGGACGATGGTTCCCTCGTAGACGCAGCAGTTTCCGCCGACGAGGACTTCATCTTCAATGACGACGGGGCTGGCGTTGATGGGTTCGAGGACGCCGCCGATCTGGGCGGCGGCGCTCAAGTGGACGCGCTTGCCGATCTGTGCGCAGGAGCCGACGAGGGCGTGGGAGTCGACCATGGTTCCTTCGTCGACCCATGCTCCGACGTTGATGTACATGGGCGGCATGCAGACGACGCCGCGGGCGACGTAAGCGCCGGCGCGGATGGAGGAGCCACCGGGGACGATGCGGACGCCGTCAGCGGAGTTGAAATGGCGGACGGGGTAGGTGCCCTTGTCAACGAAAGACAGGCCGGCGGCGGGGAACTCCTGGAGGACGCCGAGGCGAAAGCCGAGCAGGATTCCCTGTTTGACCCAGGTGTTGACGCGCCAGCCGGTGGGGGCTTCGGGGTTAGGGGCGGCGGCGCGGACTTCTCCGGCCTCAATGGCGGTGCGGAGGGTGAGAAAAGCGGTCATGGCGGCGGGGTCGCCGATGGCGGCGGGGCCGGCGGCGAAGTGGCGCTCGATGGTTTTTTGAAGCTGGGCAAGGGTCATTCCGTTCTGAGTTTACCAATGAATGGAGGGGTGGGGATTCTGAGCGGCGAGGGATTTGAGGGGCGGACGTTGGGGCGGCTGCGTGGCGCGGCGTGGAGTGAGAGGCGATCAGGCGAGCGGGCCGGCGGACATTTTGGAGCGGGTGAGGCCGGGCAGGCGGACGGGTTGGAGGCGGAAGGAGTTTTTGCCAGCGGGGACCATGGCGAGCGGGATGGAGACGCGGTCAGGCTGGGTGTGCATGTGTTTGGACTCGAGCCAGGCACAGAGGCGGGGGTCGCTGATCTGGGGATGACCGTCCCAGAAGCCGGGGTCGAGGCCGCATTGAATCTGGAGATGGTCGAGTTGGAGTTCGATGACAGCGATGCCTTTGGGGAAGTAGCGGCGGACATTGTTGACGCCGACATGGAGACCTGTGACTTCGTGGCCTTTGCTTTGCGTTTTGACGACCATAGATGCCTTCAATCTCTGGGGAGGCTTAAGCAAGTCTAAGGAGGGTGCGGAGGGAAGGCGCAGGGATGAAGGGGAAATGGGGGGGGCGATTTCCGGATTTGGGATGGGCGGGAAGATTAGAGTATTTCGGGAATCGGGCGGTGATGTGCGGTTGCGCAGGACGAAAGGGACTAGCTTGCAAAGAGAGCGGCGGAAGCGGGGGCTCGCATACACTGAAGAGGTTTAGCGGCGGTGTGGAGATGGATTTTGGGATACCGCGCAGGGGAAACAGGATGAAGATGATGGGGCCGTTGGCTGGTGTGCTTTTTGCCGCATTGGGCGCGGGTGCAGCAGTGGGGCCGCAGTTCGATGGCGAGGCAGTGCGGACGAACAATCGCGGCGTTGCGGAGATGGGGCAGCAGTTCCCTGAGCGGGCGGCGGCGAGCTTTGCGGAGGCGTTCAAGAAGGATGGGAAGCTGACGCAGGCGGCGATCAACGAGGGGATTGCGCTGCTTTATTTGCAGAAGACGGTGGAGGCCGAAAAGGTGTTGCAGGGGGCGCTGGCGCAGGATGCGGGGAGCGCGCAGGCGTGGTACAACCTGGGGCTGGCGCAGCATGCGGAGTTTGAGTTGGAGGCGGCGCTCAAGAGCTTTGAGAATGCAGAGATGGCCGACGGGCGGGATGCGGATTCGATCTATTTTGAGGGCGTGTGCTACCAGGAGCTGAAGCAGTGGAACCAGGCGACTGAGGCGTTCAAGAAGGCGCTGGCGATTGATCCGCAGCATGCATCGGCGGAGTTTGCGCTGGCGCGGGCGTTGCAGCATACGGGGCAGGCGGCGGAGGCGAAGGAGCACTTCAAGATTTTTCAGCATTTGACGAATGCGAAGATTTCTTCGGCGATCGGGATGGGGTACGGGGAGCGGGGGCACTACTCGACGGTTACGCCGGTGGAGGAGAAAGAGGCGAGCCAGGCGGGGATGATTGCGGTGCGGCTGGTGGCGGGGGCGCTGCTGTCCCCGGCTCCGGGAGTGAAGGGAATTGCCGCTACGGGCGGGGCGTGCGCGATGGACGTTACGGGCTCAGGCGGCGCGGACCTGGTGTGGATGGAGACGGGCGCGCAGGCGATTGGCGTGTTGCGCGCGAAGAGCGATGGGAGCTTTGAGGAGTGGGATGCGGCGGCGGCTGGGTTGAAGGCCAGGGGCCACGCGGTGGCTTGCGCGGTGGGCGACTTTGACGGCGACGGGCTGAACGATCTGGCGGTGGCGCTGGACGATGGGGTGCTGCTGTTTCGCAATTTGGGCAAGGGCAAGTTTGAGGATGTGACGGCGGCGGCGGGATTGGCGGCGCGGAACCGGCCTGCGGGGATTACGTTTGTGGATTACGACCACGACGGGGACCTGGATTTGTTTGTACCCGGTGAGGGATTGAAGGCAGGGGAAGCCGCGAATGTGCTGTGGCGGAACAACGGGAATGGCACGTTTACGGAGTGGACGGAGCAGACGGGACTGGGCGGGACGGGGAAGAGCGCGGCGGCGATTCTTACGGATTTCAATAACGACCGAGCGGTGGACATTGCTGTGACGGGCGACGGAGCTGCGCCGGTGATGTATGTGAATCCGCGGGAGGGGAAGTACCCTGCCCAGCAAATCTACGATGCCAAGCTGCCGGCGACGGTGGGGATTGCGGCGCTGGACTTTAACAAGGACGGCTGGATGGATATTGCCGTGACGCATGCGGGCGCGCCGGGAGTTTCGCTGTGGCGGAATGTTGAGGGGCCGAATCATGTGGGGCGGCGATTTGAACGGGTGGATTTGCCGCTGAAGGATGCAGTACGGGGATGGGGAGTTACGCCGATTGATATTGACAACGATGGATGGATTGACCTGGCGGCGATTGTGGAGACGAAGGCGGGGCCGCGGGTGAGAGTGTTGCGCAACAAGGGCGATGGAAGTTTTGAAGATGTGAGCCGCGCGCTGGGGCTGGATCGGGTGCGGCTGACGGCTCCGCGCGGGCTGATTGCAGTGGAGGGCGACGGGGCGACGGATCTGCTAGTGACGCTGTTGAATGCGCCGCCGGTGCGGCTGCACAACGTGGGAGCGAACAAGAATCACTTTGTGCGGCTGGACCTGACGGGATATGCGGACAACAAGACGGGGCTGGGCGCGCAGGTGGAGATTTTTGCGAGCGGGCAGTGGCAGAAGTGGGAGGTGGCGGGGGCGCAAGGCTACCAGACGCAAGGCGCGCCGGGAATTCTGGCGGGGCTGGGGCAGGCGGAGGGGATTGATCTGCTGCGGATTTTGTGGCCTACGGGCGTGCTGCAGGACGAGGTGGATTTGCCGCACACGCAGGTGATCGCGATGAAGGAGGCGGACCGGCGGGGGAGCTCGTGCCCGGTGCTGTTTGCGTGGGATGGGCACAAGTACAAGCTGGTGACGGACGTGATTGGGGCGGGGGTTGTGGGGCACTGGTTCTCGCCGCAGCGGAGGAATATCCCCAAGCCGGAGGAGTGGATCAAGGTGGACGGTGATGCCGTTGCGCCGGTGAACGGGAAGCTGAGCGTGCGGTTCATTGAGCCGATGGAAGAGGTGAATTACATCGACCAGTTGCGGATGGTTGCGGTGGATCATCCGGGCGATGTTGAGGTGAATCCCGATGAGCGGTTCCTGGACGATCCGCCGTTTGCTTCAGGGCGGGTGGTGGCCAGCACGGGCGCGCGGCTGCCGGCGGGGGCATGGGATGGAGCGGGGCGCGATGTGCTGGCGGCGTTGAGCCGCAGAGACCACCAGTTTGCGAGCGGGTTCACGGCTACGCCGTATGACGGGTTTGCGAATCTGCATGCGTTGACTCTCGACTTGGGTGCGGTGGACGCGCAGTCCCCGTTGCGGCTGCTGATGACGGGGTATGTGAACTACTTCAGCGCGACGAGTTTGTATGGGGCGTGGCAGGCGGGGATCAAGCCTGTGTCGCCTTATGTGGAGGCGGAGTTGCCGGATGGAAGTTGGAAGCGGGTATTGGAGGATGCGGGATTTCCGGCGGGGCTGGAGCGGACGATTGTTGTGGACTTGACGGGAAGGCTGCCCGCGGGGGCGCGGCGGATTCGGCTGGTGAGCAATCTGGAGATTTTCTGGGACCAGGTGCTGGTGGACAATCATGCCGAGGCGGAAGCGAAGACCGAGGAGGTTCCGCTGGCGACGGCCAGGCTGCACTTCCGCGGGTACCCGACGGAGATTGATTTGGCGAGTCTGGGCGATCTGGACTATGACTACGATCGCGTGAGTTTGACGGGGCCGTTTCAGCATGAGCGGGGCAACTACACGCGCATGGGCGATGTGACGGAGCTGGTGAAGGGCGTGGACGATCGGTACGCGATCTTCGGCAGCGGGGAAGAGATTGCGGCGGAGTTTGATTCGAGCAAGCTGCCGGCGCTGCGGGCGGGATGGAAGCGCGACTACTTTTTTTATGCGAACGGGTACGTGAAGGATATGGACTGGTGGGATGCGTCGCCGTTTACGGTGGCGCAGTTGCCGTTCCATGGGATGAGCCAATATCCTTACCCGGCGGGCGAGCACTTCCCCCAAGATGCCGATTCGCTTGCGTATCAATTGAACTGGAATACGCGATTCGATTCAGGCGAACCGGTGCGGTCGTATCGGTTTGATTACCGGATGTTGCCGTCGACGCCGGCGGAGGATGAGGCGCCAGCGAATACTCCTGTTGTTGTTCCTTCGGATTGATTTGATCCGGGCCCAAAGGCCACTTCATTCTCGCCATTTTCCAGGGGCCTGAAGTGGGTGAGTGAAAGGCGGGCATTCATGAAGGGACGAAACTGTGGAGATTGGGTTGAAGAGGGTTTTATGAAAAAGCAGCAAGCCAGCGCCGCTTCGCGGCAGAGCAAGTCAGCAAGTCAGCGGTGAAATCCAGTTCTCACGCGGGCACTGAAGGCCTCTGCTCCCTCCGGAGCCGCTATCGGCGACTGTGGTACGAAGAGCGGCGGGATAGCGCATGAATGAAGTTGTGCAGAAATCCGCGGTGGAGCAACTGGCGCTTTTGCGGTCAGGGAAGGTGTCGGTGGCGGCATTGGCGGAGGCGCATATCGGGCAGATTGAGCGGCTGAATCCGCGGTTGAATGCGTTTGCGGACTTTGACGCTGAACGGGTGCGCAGGCGGGCGCGGGAGCTGGATGGAACCAGGGATGCGCGGGGGCCGCTGTTTGGGCTTCCGGTTACGGTGAAGTCGTCGATTGCGACGGCGGGGATGAAGTGCGAGATAGGGAGCCTGCTGCACCGGGGCGAGATTGCGGCGGAAGACGCGGTTGTGGTGGCGCGGCTGCGCGCGGCGGGGGCGCTGATTCTGGGCACGACGAATTGCCCGGAGTTTCTGATGGCGTATGAGACGGACAATCTGTTGCACGGGCGGACGCGGAACCCGTGGGATCTGGAGCGGTCGCCTGGGGGATCGAGCGGTGGCGAGTCGGCGGCGATTGCGGCGGGGATGTCAGCGGCGGGGCTGGGGTCGGACAGCGGGGGGTCAGTGCGTGTTCCGGCTCATTTTACGGGGATCTGCGCATTGAAGCCGACGCCGGGGCGGATTCCGGGGCGGGGGCATTTGCCGCCGTGTGTGGGACCGTTCGCCACGCTGGGCGCGATTGGGCCGATGGCGCGGACGATGGCGGATGTGGCGCTGCTGTTCAGGGTGCTGAGCGGGCAGGACCCTTGTGACCCGGTGAGTGCGCCGATTGAGCTGCGTGAGCCGACGGCGGGAGCGCTGCGGGAGAACACGATTGGGGTTTTTGAGGACGACGGGCTGGCGCCGGTCACGCCGGGGACGCGGGCAGCGGTGAGGGCGGCGGCGGCGGCGCTGAGGGCTGCGGGGTTTCGCGTGGAGCCGTTCAGGCCGGGGACGCTGGAGGCGTTGCGGAAGCTGTGGTCGAAGCTTTTTGTGCAGTGCGGGGCGATGTTCTATGCGCCGGGGATTCGCGGGCGGGAAGACAAGCTGAGCCCGATTTTCAGGGAGTTTTTGGGGATTGCCGCGAGCGCGCCGCCGCTGACGGCGGCTGAAGTGCTGGATGCATGGGCAGAGCTGGATCTGCTGCGGATAGAGATGCTGAAGGAGATGCGGGAGTACCCTGTACTGCTGTGCCCGGTGGCGAGCATTCCGGCGTTCCGTCACGGGGAGCGGCAGTGGACGATTGACGGGCAGCGGGTGGACTACCTGGACGCGGTGCGGCACACGCAGTGGTTCAATGTGCTGGGCGCGCCGGCGGCGGTGGTTCCGGTGGGGCAGTCGGGGGAAGCGTGGGGTGCGGGGCTGCCGGTTGGGGTGCAGATTGTGGGGCGGCCGTTTGAAGACGAGGTTGTGCTGGCGATTGCCGGGATTGTGGACGAGGCGTTTGGGTACCGATCACCGCCGCTGGCGACTGTCTGAGTAACGTCTGTCAAGTTCATCCGTCACAGTAGTTTCGCCGGGTTGTCTCCACCTTTCGATGGAGGCGCGAGGGCGTGCGGGCGGGTAGCCTTAAACTTCCCCGGAACGGAGTGCGCACGGTGCGTCAAGACTGGCACGAACAGTTCGCTGAAAGCCCCGATGTACTGAAGAGTCCCCTGCACCGGCAGACGGTTGTGCGGGTGCTGGACCTTGAGATCGGCGGCGGCGGGTTTGTGACGATGGCGGGGCCGTGCTCGGTGGAGACCGAGTTCCAACTCATGGCTACGGCGAACCACGTGCGGCGGGCGGGGGCGCGGGTTTTGCGCGGCGGGGCGTTCAAGCCGCGGAGTTCGCCTTATTCGTTTCAGGGACACGGGCTGGAAGGCCTGAAGATGCTGGCGCATGCGCGGCAGGAGACGGGCCTGGCGATTGTGACTGAGGTGATGGCGGAGGAGGATGTTCCGCTGGTTGCCGAGTACGCGGACATTTTGCAGATCGGGTCGCGGAACATGGAGAACTATGCGCTGCTGGAGGCGGCGTCGCGGTCAGGGCGGCCGATTCTGCTGAAGCGCGGGATGGTGGCGACGATTGCGGATTTGTTGCACTCGGCGCAGGTGGTTCTGGATAACGGCAATCCCAATGTGATTTTGTGCGAACGGGGCATCCGGACCTTTGAGACGGCGCTGCGGAACACGTTTGACGTGGCGGCGATTGCGCTGATCAAAGAGATTTCGCATTTGCCGATTATTGCCGACCCGAGCCATGCGGCGGGGGCCAGCGAACTGGTTCCGGCGCTGGCGCGGATTGCAGTGGCGGCAGGGGCGGACGGGATCATCGTGGAGGTGCATCCGAGCCCTGTGGAGGCATGGAGCGATGGGGAGCAGTCGCTGGACTTTGAGGCTTTCGACGCGTTGATGGAGTCGCTTGTGCCTTATCTTTCGTTGCGGGGGCCGGGGCAGCACGAGCGTCAACATGCGCGGCGCGGAGCTGCGCTGCGGTCTCGCCAAGCCGCTGGTGTGCACGCCATGGAGGCGGTTGGATGAGATCCACGGCCAGAGTTCTGCCGGCCTCGGTTTTGATCTTGCTGGCTTTCCCGATTTGCGGTTTTACGCAGAGCGCAGGGAAGCTGCCGGAGGCGGACGTGATTGTCACGGCTGCGCCGGTTTACCTGCCGCTGGCGGCATTGAGCGGAGGCGAGCGTTTTCCCAAGGGCGCGGAGCTGCTGCTGATTCACGACGGAAAAGCTGAGCCGCTGGTGACAGGGTTCGCGGCCAGCGCGGACGCCAATGTTTCATTCGACGGCAAGACGGTGCTGTTTGCGGGCAAGGAAACGGCTGCGGCGCCGTGGCAGATCTGGGAGCTGACGCTGGGCGCTCGGTCGGTTCGGAGGGTGACGGCGACGGCGACGGATGCGATCAGGCCGCTGTATCTGCCGACGCCGGTGCCGGGCAGGCGGCTGGTGTATGCGCAGCGGACGGCGCAGGGATTTGAGCTGGAGAATGCGCGGGCGGCTGTGCTGGCAGCGACGGATGCGCCGAATGATCCGCAGGCGGCGCTGGTCGAGCTGACCTATCTGGCAGGGAGCGCGGTGCCCGCGGATGTCTTGGCGGATGGGCGGATTTTGTTTGAGGCGGGGTTTCCTTTCGGCACGGGACGCGGTACGGCGGAGTTGTTTCTGGTTTATTCGGACGGGTCGGGCGTGGAGTCGTACCGCTGCGATCTTGGGGCGGCGCGCTGGGGCGGGAAGCAACTGGCTTCGGGCGATGTGGTGTTTACGCATGGCGGGAGGCTGGCGCGGTTCAGTTCGCCTCTGGCGCATGAAGCGGCGGTGCGTGCGCCGCAGGGCGAGTATGCGGGCGCGATTGCGGAGATGGCTGCGGGTGAGTGGCTGGTGAGTGAGCGGGCGAGCGCGGCGGGGCACTATGCGCTGAGGGTTTGGAAGCCAGGGGCGGCGAGCTTGGGAACGGTGCTGGCGGCGAGCGGCAAGGATGTTGTGGAGCCGGTGGTGGTGGCTGCGCGGAAGCGGCCGAACCGGCATCCCTCAGGGCTGCATGATTGGAGCTATGCGAATCTTCTGGCGCTGGACGCGCGGCAGTCGCAAGCGGGGGATTTGAAGGCGGCTCCGGCACAGGTGCGGCTGGAGACGATGGACGCGCAGGGGCACGCGGTGGTGAACGGGACTGCGCCGGTTTATGCAGATGGGTCATTCTTCGTCAAAGTGCCTGGGGACAGAATGATCCGGTTTGCGCTGCTGGATGAGAAGGGCGCGGTGGTGCGGCAGGAGCAGGGGTGGTTCTGGATCAGGCGGGGAGAGCAGCGCATTTGCGTGGGCTGCCATACGGGGCCGGAGCGTGCTTCAGAGAATCGTGTACCGGATGTGCTGATGCGGACGACTACCCCGGTGGATTTGACGGGTACGAGTGCCGCGAGCGGCGCGCAGACAAAGACGCCGGGAGGCAACTGAGATGGATATTCGTTGTTTGATTTTGCTCGGAGCGGTTTCAGTTGCTGGGGCGCAGAGTGCTGCGCCGACGGACGCGGCGAAGGCGGCTGCACCGGCCGCGCCGCAGTCGACGATCAAGTTTGAGGATGCGACGGACGGGTCGGGGATCAGCTTTGTGCACAGCTTTGGGTCGCGGCAACTGGGTTCGCTGCTTGAGGGCACGGGAGCGGGGTGCTTGTGGTTTGACTACAACAACTCGGGGCTGCCTTCGCTTTATGTGGTGAATGGACGGCCGCTGGACGATGCGATGCATCCTTATCCGCTGAAGGAGAAGCCGGCGACGCCGCCGCACAATCATCTGTATCGCAACGACGGCAAGGGGCGCTTTACGGATGTGACGGAGAAGGCGGGGCTAAATCCGGATATGTATTCGGTGGCGGTGACGGCGGCGGACTATGACAACGACGGCGATGAAGATTTGCTGGCGACCGGGTACGGCAAGGTGATTTTGTATCACAACGACGGCAACGGGCATTTTACGGATGTGACGGAGAAGGCCGGGATCAAGGTGGATGGGTGGGCGATCAGCTCGACCTGGCTGGACTATGACAGGGACGGCTGCGTGGATTTGTTTGTGGGCCGGTATGTGAAGTTCGATCCGAAGTACAGGGCGTTTTATGCGGCGGACAATTATCCGGGGCCGCTGGACTACGAGGGCGAGACGAACAAGCTGTTCCACAACAATTGCGACGGAACGTTCACGGATGTGAGCGAGAAGTCGGGGATCGCGGCATTCACAGGCCGGACGATGGGCGTAACGGCGGCGGACTATGACGGCGACGGCTGGGACGATATTTACGTGGCCAACGACCGCACGGAGAATTTTCTGTTCCACAACAAGCACGACAGGACGTTTGAGGAAGTGGCGAGCGATACCGGCACGGCGTACGGGCAGAACGGCGAGTCGACTTCGTCGATGGGACCGGTGTTTGCGGACTTCAAGGGGCGGGGCGTGCTGGATCTGTGGGTGACGGACGGGCACTATAACCGGCTGCTTTTCAATGTGGGGACCAAGGGCTTTGAGGACGTGGGCGCGGAGACGGGTGTGTCGCAGGTGAATGCGCAATACGTGAGCTGGGGCACGGGCGTTTACGACTTCGACAACGACGGGCTGCTGGACATTGCGATTTTTCACGGCGGGCTGATTCACCTGATTCCGCAGGAGCACACGGTGTTTCGCGGATTGGGCGGGGGGAAGTTTGCGGATGTTTCGCGGGATGCCGGGGCGGTGATGAGCGTGCGGACGACGGCGCGCGGGGCCTGCTTTGCGGACTATGACAACGACGGCAAGGTGGACGCGTTTGTGGTGAACCTGGGCGCGAAGGGAACGCTGGTGCACAACGTGTCAACCAATGCCGGGCACTGGATTGAGATCAA
>Ga0302320_10011530_pt1 | contig 18684 bp, 13 predicted proteins | sample Bog_T0_3_FD_202130 | JGI IMG/M metagenome (GOLD analysis project Ga0302320, IMG submission 202130) | Peat permafrost microbial communities from Stordalen Mire near Abisko, Sweden - Bog_T0_3 | ecosystem: Environmental > Terrestrial > Soil > Wetlands > Peat | place: Sweden: Abisko, Stordalen Mire...
TTATGGTATTTTTTTTAATAACTTTGGAAATTTTTTTATTTTTTATTAATCTTTTATTTTTTTTTTATTAAAATGTTTTGGTTTTCTCACCCTGCGACTTTCTCAGCATATCTGGCTCTCAAACCATCAATTTCAACCAAATTCATAACTGTCATCATAATTAAATATTCATTCTTTTCGCTGATTTCCCGTATGTCCATCTCATAGTTCCCCAATTGGGTTTGATATCCATTAACACTGCTTTCATATCTCTCACATTTCATCTTCAAATTATCCAATTCAGGAGCTGCTTTCGAAAGTAAACTTTTTGTTCTCGTCAGTTCACCAGACAACATAGCGATTTTATTTTCATAAAATATCAATTTGCCTTTCTGTGCCTCCAATTCTGCACAAACTAGCTTGTATTTCTCCATTAATTCGTCATATTTCTTTCTCAAATCTTCGATTTCAGCTTTCAATTTGTCGAAATTTATCAATAATTCATCATATTTCGTTGAAATTTCTGACAAAATTAAAATTCTTTTCTCATAATCCTCAGATTTCAAAAGTAAGGCATCGTAATCAGTTTTGAGTTTATTATAATTTAGCTCATGAACTCCTATTTTACCATTAGCAACTTCCAATTCGGCCTTAATTTTATTATAATTTTCCAACAACTCCTCATAATTTTGAGATCTTTCACCCAACAACCCAAATTTTTTCTCCAGAGCCTGATATTTCAAATTTAAAGCATCATAATCTCCATTTAATTTGTTATATTTCCATGTCAACTCCTCATAGTTCCTCGTCATATTGGCAAGCTCTTGCTTGAATTTGTCTCTTTCCTGGCTGAGTTTAATCACTGCTTCATCGAAATCAGCCTTGAGATTATTATAATTTATCAACAACTCATCATATTTTCTGGATATTTGCACCAAACTAGTGATTTTCAGTTCATAAACCCCAATTTTATCATTAGCAGTTTCCAATTCAGCCTTAATTTTATTATAATTTACCAATAAGTCCTCATATTTCTGTGTTATTTCCCCTAAGAATCCAGCTTTCTTATCCAAAGCCTGATATTTTAAATTTAAGGCCTCATAATTTTCCATTAATTTGTCATATTTCCCTTTCATATCATCAAATTTCCCATTCATATTTGCAAGTTCTTGCTTGAATCTATCTCTTTCCTGCGACACACCCTTTAAATTTCCCTCCAATTCCATGATTTTGCTTCTCATTTTAGCTTCATATTCCTCAGTCAAATCTCTAATTCTGGTTTCCAATTTCTGTATATCTGATTTATACTTTTCAATCTCTGCACTTAAGCCTTCTTTCCCATTTTTTAAATTGTTGATATCCTGTTCATATCCTGAAATAATGAGTTTCATTCGATTTATTTCCGTTTCATTAGATGATTTGTCTCTAGACAGTTCATTAATTATTTTTTCCAAATCTAAGATTTTTGTCTTATTTTCATCCAAAATCGCCCGCAATTGTTTTTCAAGAGCTTCAAACCTTTGGCTTTCATTTAACAATTTACTCTTTAAGATGTTGATTTCGTTCAAAAATGTTTGTTTATCTCTCTCAAATTCTCTTTTCAAAGCTTCTTTTTCTTCAGGAAATCTGGAAATCTGCATTTTATATTGATCAATCAAACGGTCCTTGTCCATCAAAGCTCTTCTCTGTTCATCTTCAAGATCCATTAATTTCTTCGCCAGGATTTCTTTGTCTTTTTCTAAAGTCTTGATCTTTAGATCGTAACCTCTGATAATCTCTTGATACTCGGTCTTGATAGTCGTGATTTTATCATTGGACTTTTTTTCCGAATTTTGGTCAAAATTATCCCTAGTTTTGAGTGATTTCTTCAATTCATCATCAAGATAATTCATTTTTTGATCATATTCAAGACGAAGGTTTTTGAGTTTCTCCTCATTCATTGAGTCCCTACTCTTCAGAATGCTCTGCCAATTGGCCTTTTCTAATCCAAAGGCTTCCTTTTCCAAAATCAAATCTCTGATTTTAGATTCATATTCAGTTGACATTTTAATCAATTCTTTGTTGAAAGCCTGTTGTTTTTCTTGAAGTTGAAGCTCAAGATTAGACACTCGATCTCTCAGAGCTTGAAGATCTAGCAAAAAAGCTTCTTTTTCTTTTTGATAGGCCAGGATTTTGCTTTCGCAAATGCTATTGATATTATCCTGATGATATTTGCTTTCCTCCATCCTTTCGTTATATAAGCTTTCAAGCATCATGACTTTGGCTCTAAGAATATCAATTTCATTGAGAAGCTGAGACTTTTCTTCATTGAATTTGGATCTATCTCTCATTTGGTTTTCTTCTAAATCTTGAATCGTCTTGCTCAAATCTCTGATCTTTTCTTCATATGACTTTGCCTGTCTTTCAATGATCATTTTTAATTCAGAAACTTCTTTAATTCTTAATTCTTTCTCCTGACGCATTCCATCATATTTATTCTGTATTTCTTTCAATGCGAATTCATCTTTTGGAGGCGCGTTCTCTTTTTCCCTTATAATAATTGTCATTCGCTTGATTTCATTAGTTAGACTTTGGTTTTTGTTGGAACATTCTCTCAATTTGTCTTCAGAATCCTTTAATCTTCTTTCCATTTCGCTTTTTTCTTGATTGAGCTGATTAATCTTGTTTTCATATAAATTCTCAAGAGATTTCCAATCCTTGCCTTTCTCATTCGCCAATTGTCCTTTTTCTCGAGTTAAATTCACGATCTTCTCCTCATATTCTTTCAAAGCATTGTTCAAGCCTTTTATTTGAGTTTCAAGAATAATGATCTTCTCTTGTGTTTCTCTGACTATACTCTCGTATTTTGACTGCAAACTCAACAATTGTGACCTCAGGCTTTCCCTTTCATTGATGAGGATTTGAATCTGGCTTTGAAGATCTTTTACCTGAGTTAACAAATCGGATTTTTCTCTTTCCAAAGTCTTAATTCTATCTTCGTAAGATGATTTCATTTCATTTGAGCTCTGTTTCACTGTGATCAATTCTTCATTCAAAATGTTTATTTCCTGCGTTTTCTTCTTGATTATTTCCTCAAGGTCTTGGATTCTGTTTCTTAAATTCTTGTTTTGTTTCGTAAGTTCCTCATTATTTCCCTTCAAAAAGTTGATTTCCTCATTTTTGCTTCTCAAAGTTTCCTCCACGTTTCTTAACTCATTATTTAAGGCATCAATCTTCGCTTCAAAATGAGGTATAACTTCTAGTTTTAAGGTCAAATTGTTGATATCCTGTTTGTTGAGCTCGTTTTCTTGCATTGAAGACCTCAATTCATCTTCCAAGACTCGGATTCTACCAGGAAGACCTCTAAAATTTTCCATATCTTTGATTAATCTCTCATTGTCTAGAGCCAAAAGTTTGTTTTTGTCTTCTAAAACTCCAGCTTTCTTTGCCAGCTCCTTCCCTTTGAACCTCTCATCATCAAGCTCGAGGTTTAATTTGCCGATTTCTTTTGTCTTTCCCTCTAAAACTACATTCAATCTTTCGATTTCTTTCCTTAATCCTTCAATAATTTGCTCTAAATGTGGCATCCTCTTCAGCTTCTCCTGCAAATCTCTGATCATAGCATCTTTTTCTCTCAACTGATCCTCAAGTTCCCTTATTTTTCCAGAATCCTCTCTTAGTGGTGGCATCCCTGCTTTCTTGGCTCTTTCTCTATGAGCATTATCCAATTCATCCTTCAAATTCTGTTTATCATCAAAAAGGTCCTTATTCTCTCTCAACAATCTCTGATAATTCATCTGAAGCTCATTCAAAGCCCTTTCCTGAGCTTCATTTCGCTCAGGTCTGAACATCATTGGAATAGGATGATCTGGAATCCGAATTACCAAAGACTTTAAACTATCCAATTCTACTTCTTTTTCTTTCAGGAGCAAATGAAGACGGGCGAATTCAGGGTCTTCACCAATAGGTTCTTGGGGCACTTCACGATATTGTGCTTCGTAAACAGGAACTTGAATGTAAGAAGTTTCTTTGACAGCTCTTAATTCGTAAGAATTTTCAATCATAGGCTTTATCTCGTAGGAAATTTGGGATGGTTGGAGATTGGATAAAGTTGTGGAGGGAGGATGAGGCTGTTGCTGTTGAATGGGTTGTTGAACAGATTGCATTGAAAATGAGTTTATTTTATTTGCAAAATTTATTGGAAATAATATCTATTTGAAGCCAAAAAAAAACATTTTCTATTGTTTTTTTTAAAAACAGGTCATTGTGCATTAACCCAAATTTTTTAAAAAGAAGGTGAAGGTGTTTTATTGGTGTATGTCTGTTAAATTTGAAGATTGTTTAATGAAAAAAAAAAATCTCTTAGTCAACATCGTTTTTCATGTTCTCATTAAAAATTATTTCGTTAAACCCTATGAAAATTATCAACGCGAACAAATAAAATTTAATATTTGTAATTTTTATTTCAAATGAAGACAATCATTTTTATTTTTGTTATCGTTCTTACAATTAATGCCCAAATTCCCTCCTCCATTACTTATAATGGCAATCCTCCTAACATGAATGTTGTCAATTTCATTGAAAACGTTGATATACCAGAAGAGGTTTTCCAATGTCCCCATCCATTCTACACCGCCGATTCCACTGGTTTATGGAATTATACTCAAATAGCCTATGCATTCTTTGAATATGGCATTAAGCTTTGGAATTTCCCAAACCCCACAAATTCTTATGCTCATATTTCTGAATGCGTCGCTGCTTTAGTCATTGTTTCCGGTGAATGCCAAAGCCCAGCAGATACGAGCAGGCAGGGATGTACAATTCAAAGTGGAGCTTCTGGAGTTTTTCAGACAGATTTTCTCAGGACAATTCCGAATTTCCCTAACAAACAGGGATATATTATGAATCTTTGCCTCTCAGCTTATGGAGCTGGATATATGGCTGCTCCATTTTTGGCAGCAACTGGGAAAACCTGCACTTTGAGTTTGAGAGGAGGAAGTCCTGCTTCCTTCTATAATTGCTATCAGGCCAAAGCTTTGGTGAATGATTATAATTGTCCTGATCCGAATGCTACTCCAGGCAAAAATTATACAAATTTTATTGGGCCTTTTTGCCATAAATCATATGCCAGTCGATGGTCTCCTTGTACTTCATGTTGCACTTTGTTTAATGGAGGAGGTAACAGCTATCAAATACCCTTCCCTGATTATTATTATGAGAAAGCGAATATTGAAAAAAGTGATAGTTTCGAAACTATTTGCAGACAAGCCGCCACGATCAAATTGACGTGAAATTTTATCTAAAAATTATATTCAATACCTATACAGCCAAAATGCTTAGCAAAATTTTTTTTTAAATAATTTTTTTTAGTTATTTTTTTTATTTTTTTATGTACAGACCAAAAAAAAAAATTTAAAAATTTTTTTTATTTTTTTTTAATTTTTGTTGAATTTTTAATACTACTTTACTAAATTATTTTTGTTTATAAGGAAAAAACAAATTTTTTTTTTAATAAAAACTGAAATCATTATTTTCCCCAAAATCAACATAATTTTTGATTTAAGTCAAATTATAGATCGCGAGATAAAATCCAAATAATGGGAATTTCATAAAATAAAGACTTTCATCATGATTACTTACCTTGACAACATAGACAGAAGATACAGCTCCAAATTTCATGATCTGGATGTAACTCCAATCACAATCTTATTATACCCCTTTGCGCTTTTTTTCAATTATAAATTATTCATATTCCATATCGCATTAATAGCTTTCATCTGCACAGAATCAATTCTTTTCCCTTTATCCTACACATTGACAGTGATAGTTTCAGTGGCAATGACTCTTTTGTTAAAACAAGCTTTTAAAAGAGCAAGACCTATTCCTAACCCTTTACAAAGAAAACCGATGACTTTTCGTTTGTTAGAGGGGAATAATTCAATGCCTTCTGGCGATTCATTGCAAGCCGCAGTTTTTGTTTATTATTTGTTGTTGCCTTTGGCTCAACTAAGAATGTGGGAAATAGGATTGGCATTTTCGTTTGTTTTCTTAGTTGGTTTGTCTCGGGTTTATTATCGTTGCCATTATTTTGGAGATGTTTTAGTGGGAATGGCATTGGGAATTGTTAATGGAATTGTGAACCATAAAATTACGGCATTTATATTTTTTTATATAAGTTTATGAATGAAATGAAAGTTCAAAAGAAAATTTTTTTTTTGGGTTTTCCAAATAACAAAAAATAGCTTGCTTTTTATTCAGATATTATAATTATATATAATAAAATAATGAAAAACAAAATGTCATATATAAAAAACCGATTTTTATTTTGAGTTTTACGCAAGCACCATCTTTATTTGCAGCAAAAAACAAAAATTGCTTCGTTTTTAGAATAAAATATTATTAAACTTTCTGTGTTCATTTCAAAATCCAATATTTAAAAGAAATAATCAATTTTTTATTTTTTGATTTAAAAAATTGCCCTTAATTTAATGAATAAGGAATTAATTTTTGAGTTATTGGTCAAAAATTTATGTTTTGTCAAATTTCATCTTAATTCTTTCATTTTAATGGAGTCTTATTCTTATCTTAATTAGTTTCTATTCTTTCAACATATCTTCCCCTCAATGATTCGATTTCTGCACATAAGCAAGCGACCAGAGCCAATCCATTTTCACATCTGATAGAAAGTGTTGAAATTTGGCTTTCATATTTGCTCATTGTTATGCTATAGTTCGCATTAGAGGATTCTAATTCAACTGTTCTCCTTTTGAATTCTTCAATTTCTGATGTTTTCCCTTGTCCAAGATTCTTCATCCTGTTGACTTCTCCTGACAAAATGGCGATTTTATTCTCATATTGTACCAAAAGGTCTCTTGCCTTTTCCAATTCACCCTTCAATCCTTCAATGATCTTTTCCAATTCTCTGATCCTTGCCAAAAGATCGTCTCGTTCTTGGGTGATAACTATCAACTTACTTTCATAAGTCTTGATCTCCAAAATATATCCTTCGTTTTCCTTGATTAAAACGGAGATTCTACTTTCATAGCTGGCTTTTAAATCAGCAATCATTTTCTCTAGTCCTGTCTTTTCTGAGATTCTGCTCTCAAACTCTGATGTCAGCATATTGATTCGGTTTTCATGATCTTTGATCAAATTTGAGATTTTGGTTTCATACTGTGATTTCAACTCGGCAATAAATTTATCAGCCCCATCATTTCCTGAACTCATTAATGATAATCTGCTCTCATATTCATCCCTCATTTGGTTATGCTCATCCATCAAACGGTCAAATGCTCCAGTTTTCTCGGCTAAAAGAACCTTTAATCTCTCAATCTCATCCAACAAAGCCTGAGGTGGTGGTCCTTGTGGAGCCCCAGCTCTTTTCAGATGGTCCTTTTTTTCATTGTCAGCACCTTCTAAGATATTCTTCAAATCTACGCTTTGGTGTGATAAATCCTTGTTTTCTTGAATGAGAATTTCGTTCTGTGCTCTCAAGGCCAAGAACATTTGATCCTTCTCTTTCAACAATGCTTTCAATCTTTCGAGCTCTTCAGAACTACCACCCCTTCCTTCGGATGGGACGATGAGCACCGGTATAGTCACATATTCAATTTTTCGAACGGCTTGCCATTGGTAGGTCACATTTGCTTGACTTGTACTAAGATTCACTTGATTTGTGGCAACATTCACTTGACCTGTCGTTAAACTTTGGCTACTTTTCATAGCCTTCAATGCTTCTTTGTTCTCAGTTACCAAAGATTTTGGGGTTTCCGACACCACAGGCACTGTGATATATTCAATTTTTCGAACAGGTTGCCATTGGTAGGTAACATTCGCTTGACTTGTGGTCAGATTCCCTTGATTTACAATATTTTGGCTCTTTGACATAGCTTGAAACCCTTCTCTGTTCTCAATTAGTCCAGTTGGGATCTGACCTTGAGCATTGCCATTGGCAGTCCAGAACCCTTGATTGACTTGATTGGCTGGGCTCAATGGTGGGACAAATGTGGAAGATGGGTAAATATTTGGGTTTGCAGAACGATAAATTATCGGGGAACTTGTGCCTCCATAACTGGGTCTTTGGTATTGATCAAGGGCAATCGTCTGATTTAAGACGGGACCGGTATTTGAAATAACGGGACCACCTCCAGCTAAAACAATTGATTTAGAAAGTCTTGGAGGGTTTACAGGAGGTTCGACTAAGGGTTGTAATTTCTGGGGAAATGCTCTTTGGTTTTGTTGAGGGATGGTTTCCATTGGAGGTAGGGGTTCAAGATTTTTTAACGAAATTAAAATATATTTGATATAATTCGAGGGTTTTTTTATTTATCAAAGTATCCAATAAAATTTATTCTTGTTTTATTGCGTTATGTCATCTGGATCGCTCTATCAGCAGAATGAACAGGGCCCCAAAGTGGCCAATTCTTTGAAGATATTGAAGAAAAGTGCACATGGCAAAACTTTGAACTCATTGAAAACAGAAGAATCGGAAGGTTTCGCTGAAGATGCAAATTTAAGATCCTCGGCGAGACCTCCTTTTATTACGTCCCCTTCAAATTTGCAACAATCCCCACATTTAAAACCCCCTATGAATTATTATTTCTCAGGACAACAGACTAAACTTGGCAATTTAGCTCGCACACAGTCCATGAGCTCAATAAATTACAATACCGCAGGCCAACCTTCCACTAGTATCATATCCCCTGCAATTTTTAACAAATCCCAAATTGAACAAGGGAACCAAGCTTCTAATCAAATCTTTCAGGGCCAACCCCAAAACAGGGCTCAAATAATGAAAAGCTCAATGGCGCAATCCCAGATCACAACCGTTAATAAAGAAATTTCTTATGAGACTCAAGCAGTGAAGATGACCAATTATGTCCAGGTTCCTGTTTATGAGGCTCAATATATGGAGGTCAAGGAGGAGACTTTGTTTGTGGGTATAAATGTTGAATTGTTGCGTCTGAAGCTTTTAATCCAAGAGAAAGATTTGGAGTTAGAGGTGTTTCGAGCCAAGGCGGCCGAAGGTCCTCATGAATCAAAGCCTGTTGTGGTTCAAATTTTGGAAGGCAGTGGTGAAGATTCATCAGATTTAAAGATAAAGAACCAGCAGTTAGTTTTGGAAATCAACATGTTGAAGCAGGAAATCGAATTATATAAAGAGAAAATGAAGGATATGAATGACAGATTCAGTGGTTTAAACGAGAAACTGAATGAAAAGGATGGGCTATTGGAACATGAGAGAGAAAGGGCCAAAAAAGCAGGTGCTCCAAAAGGACCACCAGTGGGAGGACTGGTGGAAGGACCTATCATAGATTCGGGGCTTTTAAAGGAACTGGAAGAAAAAATTGGAGCGCTTGAAAATGAGTTACTTGGGAAAGATAAACTAATTGAGGAGTTGATGATCCAGAAATCGCAGGTGGTACAGGAAGTCAATGATCTACAGCAGAAACTCAAGCTGTCAGAGCAACAAAAGCAAAATATTTTCAAAGGACAACAAAGCCTATTGGATGAATTGAACCAGTTGAAAAATTTAAGTGAACTTTCTAAGAAACTTCAAGATGAGAAAAAGAACTTATTGATAAGTCTTGATGAAAAAAATCAGGCCTTGGAAGGAATGGAGCTGGTGAAGAAGAAATCGCTGGATTTAGAAAAGCAAAACCATGATCTAATCAATGAAAATGACAGTTTGAAAAAACAAATCGCCGGCATTTTGAAAGAATTAGAAAGCAAAAAAGGAAGATTTGATCAATTAGAAAAGGAACTCCAAACTTCTCGAAACAAATTAAAAGAAAGTGAAGGGAATATTTCACAATTAATTCAAGAAAAAGAAACTTCCGAAGATGAGAAGAAGAGTTTATTAGCAAAAATCAGCAATTTGACAATCGAATTTGAAGGGAAAATTAAGGGTATCTTGATAGAAAAGGAAGGCTTAGCTAAAAGAAAGGAAGAATTAGAGAAAATTATCGAAAACCTCAATAAGGAGAAAGAAATCATAACTCATGATCTTCAAAATCTCAAATTTGAATTCCAAAATCAGGAAACCAGCTTTAAGGAACAACTGAATGGGCTTATGAGACAATTAGATGAGAAAAATGAGAAACTTAAGGAATCCCAAGAGGAATTAAAACGTTTTTTGGAGAAATCACAAGAATACATCAGAGAAATTGAGAATTTGAAGCTGACTATCAAGAATCAAGAGGTCTCGAATCAAGAGAAAATCAAAGGGTTAAAAGATCAACTCGATGACATGCAGAGGAATCTCTCGAAATATGAAAGCTCCATTTATGAACTCAATCAAAAAGTCCAAGGATTAAATCAAGAGATCAGCAATTTGAAGAGAGTGATTCAAAATCAAGAAAATGAGATTTCTTCAAGATTCCAATCAAGAATCAATGAATTAGAGATGAACATCGAAACATTGAATAAAGATAAAGCAAGTCTTTCTAAAGAATTGCAGGATTTGAAACAGGAAATCCCAAAAATAATTCAAGAAAGAGACAGATTCAAGCAAGAACTTGCTAATATAAATGGGAAATATGAAGATATTGTAGGGAAATATGATAAAATAAACAGAGATTATGAGGCTTTAAATTTGAAATATCCAGCTTTAGAAAAGAAAGCGGGGATGCTAGGGGAAACAACACAAAAATATGATGATTTGATGTCAAATCATAATAAAATTAAGGCTGAATTAGAAGCTGCTAATGGCAAAATTGCAGCATACGAGTTAAAAATCACGAATTTAGTGCAAATATCTCGAAAATATGATGAGTTATTGATAAATTATAATAAGCTTAAGGCTGATTTCGATGAATCAGTATTGAAATTGACACAAGAAAGAGACAGATTTAAGCAAGAATTTGCTAATATCAATGGGAAATATGACGATATGCTGGGGAAATATGAGAGATTGAAAGGAGATTATGATTCTCTAAATTTGAAATATCAGTCTATCGAGAAGGAAGCAGGTTTGCTTGGTGAAACAACCCAAAAATACGAAGACCTATTGGCAAATTATAACAAAATCAAGTCTGAATTGGAGGGTGCTAATGGTAAAATAGGGGCTTATGAATTCAAAATTACTAATTTGATGCAAATATCAAACAAATATGACGATTTATTGATGAATTATGATAAGTTGAAGGAAAATTTCGATGCTTTAGTCCTGAAATCTGAAGGTTATGAGAAAAGAATTGTGACATTGACAGAAATTTCCGTGAAATATGATGAACTATTGATAAATTTCGAGAAACTTAAATCTGAATTGGATCATTTAAAAAAGTCATTTGCTTTGAAATCTGAGGATTATGAGAAAAGAATTTTAATTTTGACAGAAATTTCAACGAAATATGATGAATTATTGATAAATTTCGAGAAATTGAAAGCTGAAATCGAAGATTTGAGGAAGAAATATGACGAATTAATGGAGAAATACAAGCTAGTTTGTGCAGAATTGGAGGCACAGAAAGACAAATTGATATTTTATGAAAATAAAATCGCTATGTTGTCTGGTGAACTGACGAGAACAAAAAGTTTACTTTCGAAAGCAGCTCCTGAATTGGATGATTTGAAAATAAAATGTGTGGGATATGAAAGCAGTGTGAATGGATATCAAACCCAATTAGGGAAATATGAGATGGACATACGGGAACTCAGCGAAAAGAATGAATATTTAATTATGATGACAGTTATGAATTTGGTTGAAATTGATGGTTTGAGAGCCAGATATGCTGAGAAAGTCGCAGGGTGAGAAAACCAAAACATTTTAATAAAAATTTTAATGAAATAATCAAAAAAAAAATATTACCGTAAAACAAAAATCAAATTTCATTAAAATTAAGATCATTTTTTTTATCATTAGGAAAAATTTAAAATTGACTTCTAAAAAAAATAGCTGGCTGGGTATCTGCAAATAGGAAAAAATGGCAAGATATTTAAAAATATCGAAAATTAAAAATGGTTTTTATTACTGTTGTTTTATTATTGGAAAAAAAAAATAAAAATATTTCTATAATTTCTTCGGATTGGTCAACAAAAAAAAGTCCTATCGTTTTGTAGTTTTTTTTCATGTAAAATTCTGACACGCATAAAAATTAAAGTGTTTTCGAAACAAAAATTTGAAAAAGCCTGGAGCTTGTTTTATAAATATATTTTTTTTCAAATTTACAACAAAAACAGAAAAGACATATGTTAAAAAAAAACAAATCAGAAATTATAATTTGATGGCTTATTTAAAGAAAAAGGGAAAATTCAGATGTTTTGGCAAAATAATTTGGCTCAATTACTTTAGTCATACCCCCCCTAGGGATTAAATTCCTCTTTTTTGGAATTATGAACAATTTTAAGGATTACGCAAAAGAAATTTGTGAAACTTTGGATTATTTGTGAGAGGTTTATCTTATATTTTTTTAATTTTTGGAAGTTTTTCTTGACAGATTGAGCAAAATTATTTTGCAAAATTTATAAAAATACTCGCTCTTCTTCTAAACTACAAATATAAATAGAAATTACAAAATTCTTAAAATTTGTATTTTTTAGTAAATTATTGCAATGAAAAACCATGGAGACCTGTCTTTTTAACATTTTTCCAAATAAATAGTTATTAAAAAAAAATTAAAATATTGTTTTTTTGCTTTAAAATTTTTGTTTTCTGTTTTCTTTAACTTAAAAAATTATCCCAATCATCCTTTAGTATTTATAATCAGCAACGAACAAGGATTCAGATCCAGCACCATCCTTTGATCCAGCATATTTTCCAACAGAGGCTTCTGAGTGAGCAGTGGCTCTATTGATTAATGCGGTTTGAGCAGCAACTAGATGTTCATCCTTTCCACCCCAGGTCTTAACGCAGGTGTTTTGTAAGGCTCTTCCATAGGAGAAGGTCAAGCTCCAAGGTCTCTTGATTTGAGAAATTTTGTTCATTTCATTCAAGTTCAAAGACGCTTCCTCCTCGCTTTGTCCACCAGAAAGGAACATGACTCCAGGAATGGCAGGAGGGATTGTTCTAGACAAGGCCAAAACGGTTCTCCAGGCGATTTCAGCGGAAGTGACTTTCTTGGCATCTGGGTTAGTGGATCCAGGAGTGACCATTGAAGGTTTCAACAAGATTCCTTCAAAGAAGACATTGTTTTCAGCCAAGGCCTTGATTTGGAGGTACCAGACCTTTTCCAAGACTTTTTGAGAAACTTCAATGCTATGGTCACCATCTGAAAGGATTTCAGGCTCAACAATTGGGACCAAACCGTTGGCTTGGCAAATGGCGGCATAACGGGCCAAACCCCAAAGGTTTTCTTGAAGTGCGAGGTCTGATGGGCAACCATGACCGATCTTCAACACGGCTCTCCATTTAGCGAATCTGATTCCCATTCCATAGTACTCTTGACATCTCTTGGCCAAATCTTCCAAACCAATGGTGGCAGTTTCATCATTGGTGGTTGGAATTGGAATGAGACCTTTATCGACCTTAATGCCTGGAATAATACCCTTTTCTTTCAACAGATCGACGAACTTTTTTCCATCTTTAGTGGATTGTCTGGCGGTTTCGTCATACAAAATCACTCCACTGATGCATTTTTCAATGCCTGGAGTGGTGAACAACAATTCACGGTATTTCTGACGGTTTGTTTCAACATTCTCCACATTGATAGCAACGAACTTTTTACCAATGGTACCAGTGGATTCGTCAGCTGCCAAAAGACCAACACCTGGTCTGCAAAGTCGGTTGGCGGTTTCTTGAAGCTCTTTCTTGAAATCTTTAGCGGCCATTTTTTGAAGGGAAGAAGGACAAAGATTTTTTGGTTGGGATGTTTTTTTTAATATTTATTTAATGTTTTATTGCGAAATTAAACATTTTTAAGGCAGAAACAACCAGGAAGATATGATTTTTTTTCCAGATTTTTCTAAAAAAATTTTATTTTGAAATAAAATTTAAGGTAGTTCTTTAGAAATTAGAAAGCTCTTATGTATTTAAAATGATATTTTTTTCTTCTAGGTTTTTTTATATAATTAAAATGATTAATGAAAAAAAAAAAATTTTCAAATTAAACAGAATTTTCCATAAATTTTGTTTTGTTCCATATAAACACTTAGATAATGGCATTGCATGTGTGATTCAAAACATTGTTTTCTATAAATTTTTTTGATTTTTATCAATGAAATTTTTTTTTTTTTTTTTTAAATCGAAAACAAAAATTACGAAAAAATAACTCAGATTTTCCTTCCATTAAATGTTTAAAATAAAATCCTTGCCTTTCAAATTTGTGAATTTCGCCTTCAAGCCCAAGAATTTTTATATCACTGAAAAGGAAATACAACTGCGAGAAGAAAAACATGGATATTATAAGGATCCCAACGAAGTTGCCAGAAGATTAATAAAATTGATTGCTTTGCATGATAAAGTAAAAAATCCACATCTTATCAAACTTCAATCAACTTGGCATGAAATTGGTCTGGATGAGCTTAGCTATGTCGAAGTTATGTTGGAAGCAGAACAAGAATTTTGTCTGGAATTTCCTGATGATGAAGTGGAGAGATTCAAAAATGTTGAGGATGCGGTGGAGTTTGTGGCACGAAGTTTCTTTGCAAAATAATAAAAATCCTTCAATAGCTCAAAATTACAAAAATAAATTTAGATAACGCTTAGAAAATCTTTACAAGAAAGAATATAATTTTACTTCATTTTTTCCTTTTTAAGGTTTATTTATTTTTTTCGGATTCATATATTTTCTTTCAGATAAGTTTAGCTTGCTATCAGATGGATTCGAATTTTTTTAAATGATATTAATTTAGGAGTCATGCCTTTAAATTTAATGTTAATTTTCTCTAAGTCCGAACGAAAAGAACAAAAATAATAATAAATTCAAACATATTTTCATGATTTATGATTTGTTTTCATAGTTTATTTTTATTCAATTTGTCGCAGTAGTATTGGCTTGTTCTAATTTTTTCAATTGATCCTTAAGTATTTCATAATTTTTATTTTTTCTTTTAAAAAATAAAATGTTCAAGAAAGAAAAATTAATCATTAATCATTTTTTAGTTTTTTTTCAGAAATTAAAAAGCAATCAACAGAAATAATACAGTAGTTCAGTTTGGCAACTCATTCTTTGGATATTCTTTTAAAAAGTTATGAAAGATTGATTTTCTGATTGTTTTAGGAGATGAGAAATCCAGCAACTTTTCATCAAAAGAAAATTTTGTTATGTGTTTGACGAATTTCCTCCTCATTATGGTTTCACTCCCCTTCATCATATAACTAACAAAAGATCCCAATGTTTCTCTGCTCTAAAAAATGTAAATTTTTTTTCAAATATAAAAACAAAATACATTTGCTATTTCTTCGAAATTTTTGCCTAAATTCAAATAAGTTTCGGAGTTCGCCTCCAAATTCTTGTTAAAAACTAGCATTTCTCTAGAAAACTGAAAAACTGTTTCGAGAATATAAAGATAAAGTTGTTGAATATCGTTTTTGAGCAATTTTCCGTCTTTATCGGCATCAAAAAGGTCGAAAATTAACTCGTATTTTTCTCCGATGGTGTCCTTGCAAAAAAGAACCATAATTAGCAGGATTCTTGAGAAATCATAGAAAATAACATCAAAATCTGAATTTAGTTTGAAAACTTCTAAAAAATTCCTGAGTTTTTCATGATTCTGAAATTTCAAATATTGTATATTAGTCTTTGATAAACACCAAATCATCTCATCAAAAGTGATCTTTTTGTTTTTTATGCAAAAGAAAGCCTTTTTTTTCAAAAATGACTATTATAAATGAAAAACAAATAAACTACTGTTTTGATATTTTCCAAATTCAATTCTTGGAATTTGAGATCATTATCCATTTCATTTAATATCCGTTCATAATTTTTCCTATCACGGGCTCCAATGCAGCCCATTTTTTTCTTAATTTTCTTAGAGAAATTAATTGTTTTAATTAAACCATTAACAAATCCAATAAAAATAATATTTCAAAAATCCAGAATATATAAAATTTAAATTAAAGCAACCGTGCTTAAAATGGAATCTCTCGTTGAAAAATGGAAAACCACTTTAAATACGAAAAATTTCGCGAATTCTTTTCGAGAAAGTCAAAATATTATGAAAAATTCGCTTCAATCTTCTAATGAAAAACCTCCGATTAAGCCATCAGCTGGCCTTCCAAGCAGCATTCGCAAACCTTTAAATAGAGAAAGTTCGAGCAGTAGCAGTGATGATCTATCAATCGAGCTTTTTAAAAACAATTCTAAAAATAAAAATAAACAAAAATCATCTGCAAATTCAGCTCGAAAGCCGATTGAAAAAACTCCAAAAAAAAATGAAAATAAGGACTTTATAAAAGAAAATGTTTATTTGATTTTGGATTTGTTTGAAAGAGAGATTCCTTTGAAAGGTTATTTTTAGAATTAGGTAATGGTATACTAAAAAAATATTAGAAAGAATAACGGGAATAAAGGAAATTTTAGAAAAGGTTTATTCTGAAGGAAAAAAGGTTTCAAATGAAGGAAAATTCAAGGAAGGAAATGAAAAAATTAATGAATCCTTAAAAGAATCAAAGTCCTCTTTTCTAAATAAAATCGAAGGATCCTCAAAAATGCTTTCAGAATTGGAATCTCGATTATTTCAAAGCGAGAAAGAGAAAGTCAATTTTTCTTTGATTTCCTGGGTTTTTTAATATATTTGATTTAAGTAGCTGCAGTTAAAATCTGAAAAAGAGCAACTGCTGTTCAAACTAAATAAAACAGAGGAGGAGCTCAAATTGAAAAAATTCAAGTATGTTTAAAATTTTTTCTTCAAAAGATAATTAAAAACTATTTGAAAACTGAAGTTTTGAACTAGTTGAAAGATTGCAGGAAAGTCACAAATTGTTGGAAAGAAATAATATTTCACTCCTTCAAGAACTTGAGTCTGCCAATAAAAGACTTAATGATCAACAGAAGCTTTTTGACCATCAGGTGAATGATTTAACTCAGTTATTTGAAAAAATTAAAAATCAAACTCATGAATAAGGCTCCTGCAGATCTTAATTTTGAATAAGAAAACTTTAATAATATTTTTTAAAAAAATGGAAATAAAAGGAAATATTTAGTTTCTTTGAACATATTTTTTGAAAATTTAGAACTTTTATGCCTATTCTGAAATCTGAAGATATTTCAAAGGAACTTATTAAAATTCATTTTTAAAAACAGAATTAAAACTCGATTTTGATGAATTTTCTAAATTCGCTCATCCCATTCTTCCTTTTTTCTCTGCCCTTTATTTGGGCTCACGACCGTCCTATTGTTGGTCTGATGAGTATTCCTTCGACAGCTTCAGCTGACTATCCTATTGATCAATATTCATATTTCGGAGCTGGTTATGTTAAATTCCTTGAAATGGCAGGAATTCGTGTCGTTCCTATCCCGTATGACCTTCCAGCACAAGAGATCGAGGACCTTTTTAATAAAATTAACGGGATTTTGATTCCAGGAGGTGGTCCAAGTCTGTGGGTTGATGAAGATAGAATGCTGGGATTCAGCAATATGACCCTAACAAGCAAATTTTTATTAGAATTAGCAATAAAAGCGAACTTGAATGGCGACTACTTTCCTATTTGGGGGACTTGTCTTGGTCTTGAAATGCTGATTCTTGATGTAGCAAGCGATCCCACAACTATGGACATTTTTAATTCAGAAAATCATCATGGGAATGTTTTGTTTTTAAATAAGAATTCAAAAGTTTTTGAAGGGATGCCTGAAGATTTAAAACTTTATGCTGAAACAGAGGCCCCTGCTTTTTTCTTTCATAAATATGGAAAAAGATATGATAAGTTTGTTCTGGATAAAAGGTTAACTGAATTTTTCGAAGTAAACGCCGTCAGTCAGGATTTGGATGGGTTGTGGTTTGTTTCATCTGCCGAAGGAAAAAAATTCCCAATTTATGTTTCTCAATTCCATCCAGAAATGAATCTTTTCGAATGGAAAAAGGAAGATAATGTTAATCATGAAAGGGAAAGCATTGAGTTTAGTCAATATATAGCAAATTTCATTGGGAGGGAAGTTAGGAAAAATGAACATAGGTTTGAAAGTCAAGAAGATGAAGATAAATATTTGATTTATAATTACAATCCTGTGCAGGTTGAAGATTTTTATGAACAAGTTTATTTCTTCAAGAATAGAAATTATCATGAAGTCATAATACAAATTTAATTAAATATGAATTGAAATAAATATGCATGCTTTTTTTAAAAAAGAAAAAATGATTTGTTCAATTTTGCTTTAAATAATTTGAATTTATTTTTATTTTCTTAATTTTTCTAATTTTCTTATTGTTTTTTATTTTAAAAAATAAAATAAAAGAAAATGAATTTGGAATAGAGAGAAAAAAAATTTAAGAAAACAATATATAAAAAAATGAAAAAATAGTTAATTTCTAATAATGAAATAGATGGATTTTTTTATTTTTTAAAGAATTCGATTAAAATTAATTTCGCTATGTTTTTTTCTTAAAAAATGATTAAAATATAAAATGACAGAATTCAAAATATAAATAATTTTAAAAATGCAAAGTTTCCTTGAAGAACTCAAAATAAAAAGCTGCTTTCAAATCGGCGGAATCATTGCCCTTGATGGTGTCCCCAAAAGGCGAAAATTTCCCAACATGAAAGAGAAATTAAAAATAACAGAACATCATTTCTTATGGATTTTGAATAATCCAAACCTTTCCTGTTTTTCAATATTATTTTACTTCTAC
>Ga0302320_10011531_pt1 | contig 18683 bp, 9 predicted proteins | sample Bog_T0_3_FD_202130 | JGI IMG/M metagenome (GOLD analysis project Ga0302320, IMG submission 202130) | Peat permafrost microbial communities from Stordalen Mire near Abisko, Sweden - Bog_T0_3 | ecosystem: Environmental > Terrestrial > Soil > Wetlands > Peat | place: Sweden: Abisko, Stordalen Mire...
ACTCGCGCCGGCGCGCCCTTCCACGCACCCGCCTTAAAACCTTGCCGCACCAATTTGAAGATTGTCTTCCGATTCTGGGCAATTACCTTCACCCAAGCCATCTTCCCCAACATCGGAAAATAAATTCCGCGGAAACAAATCCGCGCCAGGAAAATGTTAACCCGATATCCCAGAGGCTGATCGTTCAACGACTCCACTGCCGCCGCGACAGCCTTCGCGCTGTATGCCTCTTCCCAGCCATGCAGCACCTCGGCATGCGCTTCATCGATCGTCATCTTCAACGGAGTATGCGCCATGGCAAACGGAATAAATTCCTGCCAGTGCTTGGGACGCGTCAGCCGCCCCGCCTTCTCCAACCTCTTATATAGAGGAGTGGCCGGCAATGGCGTCAACAGCCCGAAAATCGGCAGACCCGGCGGCCACGTACGAACCTGCTCCAAGGTCCTTTCCGCAGCTCCCACCGTATCGTTGTCCATGCCAAAAATAAATGAAGTGATCGCGTACACGTTTCGCGACGCCAACCGCTCCAGCACCGCCGCATATTCGCCCGGTTTGTTGAAGCCTTTGTTCACATCTTTCAAATTCGCGGGATCAATCGATTCCATCCCGATAAAGACCCACTTCCCGCCCGACGCCGCAATCAAATCCACCAGCTCTTCGTCGCGCAACAGATTTGCCGAAATCTGTGCCACCCAATGGCACTGCGCTCCCGCCGCGATGATGTCTCGCAGTAAGGACTTCGTTCGTTTGATGTTGATCGCAAAATTGTCATCGATAAAGAAGACCGCGATCTGTCCTTTCTCTTCGTGGGCTCGGGCCTTCAACATCAACAGTTCGTTGACCACACTCTCGTTCGTCCGAAAGCGAATAGAATCGCCAAAAAATCCCGTCACCGTGCAAAACTCGCAGCCATACGGACAGCCGCGCCCCGACTCAACGGGCACAATCCGAAACGATCCCCAGCCTTCGCCGATCTTTCCCAGCGTCCCAGCGATCGCCTTCGGAATCAGATTGAACTGCTTCAGATCGATCGTCTCCCAGGGAATTACCGGATATTCCTTGAGCGACGGCTTGCTCTCTTGTCCAAACGCATCCACCGGAGCATAAACTTCCTTAAGTTCTCCTCGCGCCGCATCCTCCACGATTCGGGGCCAGGTTGCATCGGCCTCGCCGAGCGCCACCGCATCCGCATGACGCGGACCACCATCCTTGCCGAGCGCCTCGTCCGCCATTTCCGTCACATGCGGTCCGCCCATCACCACCGGAACGCCCGTCGCCCGCACCGCATCCGCCATGCGATACGCCTTCGCAATCATGCGCGTCATCGCACCGATGCCTACCAGTCCAATTTTGTGATCGATCACATACTGCGCAATTCCCGTTTCATCCATCGGCTGCGCATTCCCATCCACGAGTAAAACTTCATGCCCCGCGGGCGTGAGCGCCTGCAGCAGGAACATCCATAGATGAGGCATGAAATTACGCGTGACACCGTTGTCGGGGTTGTACAACAGGATTTTCATAAGATTCTTACCGTTCTTGCAAAGGGTTACTTTGCGGTGTGGTCCACTGGAAATTGGGAAAAGAACCCACCAAGCCAATTCGGAAGGGCTCCGTGGCGTTGCGTGGGGAAGATGGATTCGTTTGAATGTACCCTAGCGTACAGTGTACACCAGCGATCCTAGAAGACAACCTGTGCTCTCGCGAGCGGTCTTTTGCATTCAAGGAGTGTATCTCATAACCCGCTGATTATAAGAACCCTCAAGTCACGAGTGCCAAATTGGGAAAGGATTCGAAGATCACCGTCGAACTCGATGCGGCAAACCTCTGACGACGTTACTCAAACCGCCGTCAACTCTCGCTCAGCATCTGGTTCGTACTCGACGATGTATCCCGCCACCGCGCTTGCCGCCACCGTCAACGGAGAAGCCAGATACATTTGACCCGGACCACTGCGTCCCGGGAAGTTGCGGTTCTGCGCGCTGATCACCACCTGATCGGGACGTGTAGACACTCCTGGCCCCGCATTGATGCATGCCCCGCAGCTGGGCTCAATCACCCGCGCGCCCGCGCGCTCGAAGACCTCCAGATAGCCTCGCCGCTGCGAATATTCCCGCGTTTCCTGTGAGCCAAACTGAATCCAGAACTCCACATTCTTCGCCACGCGCTGCCCGCGCGCCAGAGCGTCGCGGAGCACAGCAGCGTACATATCCATGTCTTCGTTCTTCCCCGCCGTGCACGTACCGCCATAAGCAATTTCAATCGGCACGCGCACGTCCAGATCGCGCACATACTTCCCGTTCCCCGGATCGCCCGGAGTCGCCACCATCGGCGTGATGCCCGCCGCATCCAGTTCAATCACCGCGGCATATTCGGCGTCAGCATCGCTATGCAAGCCCGCAATCATCTCTTCGACATCTGCCCGCCGCATTCCGCGCCGCTCCACCAGAAATTCCACCACCTTCTCATCTGGAGCGACTATCCCCGTAAACCCGCCAATCTCGGCCGCCATGTTGGTCATCGTCGCACGCTCATCCACCGACAGCGCCTCGACCGCCTCGCCCGCATATTCCATGACCTTGGCCAGCGCCTTGCCGCTGCGCACATAGTCGAGCGCCAGAATCTTCAGGATAAAATCCTTTGCCGTGACGTTCGGATGCCGCTTCCCACGAATCACGATTTTCACTGTCTCCGGCACTTTCACCCGGACGTCCTTCGTGATCCAAGAATTAAATAAGTCGGTCGTCCCAATGCCAAATGCTACGCACCCGATCGCCCCCACATGCGGAGTATGCGAATCCGACCCAACATTCACCTGCCCCGGCAAAGCATAAGTCTCCAGCATCACGGAATGGCAAATTCCCTCCGACCCTTTCCGATCCGCCAATTCGCCATGCAGTTTGATTCCCTGCGCCCGCGCAAACTCCTCCTGTTTCAGCTTCAATTGCGCAGCCAGATCGAGCAGCCCCATCTTCCGCTTCTCTTCGGACATCACGTCATCCAGAAAAGTAAGATGGTCCCGAAAAAAACGGATACTCGAAGCATCATTCACCGGAATACCTTTGCCCACATACTGCTCATAGAAAATCGAGGCCATGGGCGTGACGTACTCATGACTAAACCGCAGATCCACAAAAGTAAACCCGGTGTCCCCCGGCTTTACATATCCAGTCTCCATCTCGGCCCGTGTGTTTACGGGGCTCTGTCCCGTGCTCTTCATATGACTCGCGAAAATCTTTTCCGCCAGCGTCATCGGACGAGCCGCCGTCGTAATCGGCGGCAGAAACACCCTCCCTTGCATGCGCGCCACATTAAACGGAAACAGGCCTCCATACTCGATCACCTGCCTCGTAATCTCATCCTCTCCGGCAGTAAACTCGCTCAGCGCGATCTCGTCCCCGCGGCGAATCCGGTCAATCAACGAAAAATCGGTGGATGTCAGCAGTCCCAGATTTTGGCAGTTTTGCTGGTAAATGCGCTCGATATTCTCTGCTATCGCAAGCTGAATCCCCGCACTCATCTCCGCATACGGAGACTGCTCGCGGCTCGACCCCTTCCCTCGCCTCTTCCCACTCACCGAACAAACAAATCCGCCGTTCTTCACAGCACCACGCCCAATGGGCAACGTGTCTCCGCAGCGCAACCCTGCATACGGAATCTCACCCAACGTTCGATCGAAATAAAAGCAGTAGTGTGCGGGGGTAATCTCGTCGGTGGAAATGTCGTCGCGCAATTTGGGATTCTTTGAAGGATCAGAGCAATCCCAAGGCATATCCCATCCCGCCAGTTGTCGTTGGATCAGTTCGGGATCTTCGGTAAGAAAAAGAATGCGTCCCTGCAGCCGCACTTTGTCAGGACGCCTGTCGATCTTGCGTTCAAGAAGAGAACTCACACTGATTATTGTATCGCCGTTAGTTCGGTTGACCGACTGTGCAGAGAAGGCCTTTTTTGGGGTTTGCCCATAACTCGCGTGTACTTCCCGAGGTTGGTAGCCTTGCGTTCCATCCTTGCCTGTTTAGGTTTACTGCAGTTAACTAAGAGAAATGATCTCTGGTAAATACACGAGAGCAGTGTTTTTTTACCCTTCAGGACAGAGAGGCGGAGTATCCATGGTGCGGGCAGCGAACTTCGCATTTTTTGTATTGCTGGCGGCGTGTCTTTTTCCGGCGGAAGCACCCGGACAAGGCGAAACTACCAGCGCCATCGTTGGTCAAGTACGAGACTCAACCGATGCGGCTGTGGCGGGCGCCACTGTTACGATCACGAATCACGAGAACGGTCTGAAGCGCATTGCCCAAACTGATGCCGCAGGCCGGTTCAACTTTCCCCAGTTGAAACCGGGTAATTACTCGGTCAGAGTGGAGTCGCGCGGCTTCGCTCCGCGGCAAGACGAAAGCGTCATTGCCGGCCTGGGCCAGAAGCAAACCGTGGATTTCACGCTTAAGATAGCCCGATCCGACGAAGTGGTTGAGATCAACAGCGAGACCCCGCTCATCAATCCGGAAAACGCAAACATCTCCACCACACTGAATGCGACAGCGCTCGAAGATCTGCCGAATCCGGGCGGTGACCTGACCTACCCGTTACAGTTTGCGCCTGGAGCGCTCATCAACACGGCGGGCAGCGGCAACGATTTCGTTGGCGGCAGCAACGGCTACGGCAACGTAGAATTCAACGGCCTGCCTGCCCTCTCGAACGGTTACATCGTGGATGGGCTGGAAACCAACGACCCCCTCACCAATCTAAACAGCGGCCTCTCCACCAACCTTGTGCTGGGGCTAAACTCGATTTCAGAAGTTACCGTAAACACTCTTTCCTATTCCGTGGATCAGGGGCGGTACGGGGCATCCCAGGTGAACTACGTCACCAAATCCGGGACGAATCTGTTTCACGGCAATCTCTATGAACTGTGGAACGGTTCGCTGTTGAATGCAGCAGACTACTTTACCAATGCGACGTCGGGAAATCACAAGCCCAGATCGACGGTGAACCACTTTGGGGGTAGTGTGGGCGGACCGATCGTGCACGACAAGCTCTTCTTTTTCTTCGACAGTGAATGGGTGAGGATCGCACTGCCCATCGTCACACCGACGATCGTTCCCAGTCCGGCTTTCCAACAATACGTGCTGCAGCAACTTCCGTCTCCCTCGGTCCGGTTCTATCAGCAGATGTTTTCACTGTATGGAAACACGAGTGGCACGCCGACCGCGATACTTGGCTGCCCGCTCGGGGCCACCGGAGATGGCTGCGCCAACCGCCAGAGCATTGCGCACTCTAGCGACGACCACGAGCAGGTTCAGACCGTCCGCCTCGACTACAACGTGAACCAGAAAGATACGACGTGGTTTCGTTTTCAGTCGGACACCGGGCTGCAAGCCGCGTACACCGACCCCATCAACCCGGTGTTCAATGCCCTTTCACCCCAGCCTCTCTACTCGTTTGCTACAGGCTACACGCACGTTTTCTCGCAGAACCTGGTGAACTACTTCAATCCGGCGTTCTCCTGGTACGAAAGCTTGTTTGGGCCAAGCAACCTTCAGAAGACGCTTGCCGCGTTACCGATTGTGTTGCAGGGCACCGGCGCCAACCCCTTCACGCCCATCGGAGGGCTGGACAACACGTGGGTGCAAGGCCGGCGCGCAACCCGGTTCTTCATCAACGACAATCTTGCCTGGAGCCATGGGGCTCACGAACTGCGGTTCGGAACCAATACCCGTATTTTCCGCCTGAACGACTATGACTTTGGAGAAGGCACGGTTCCCACCGTGACCTACGCGAACTTGCAGCAATTTATCGATGGAGTAGCGAACACCGCCTCGGAGACGTTCCCTTCAAACGCCAATGAGCCCTTCAACTTTCTGAATCTCGATCTCTACGCGCAAGACACCTGGAAGGTGACTCGCACATTGACCTGGACGTTCGGCGTTCGCGACACCTTTAATTCCAATCCGCTGAATCCGCATAATGAAGTCGCCCGTCTTCGCGGTTCCTTCAGTTCCATCTCGCATGATTTCAATCAACCGCTGAACGAAGTGATTCAAACTCATCTGGGCAATCTTTTTACGTCGACGCCGGTGGCCATTCTGCAGCCGAGGATGGCAATTGCATGGCAGTTTGAGCCGAAATCGGTGCTCCGCACGGGCTTCGGAATTTTCAGCGACATCTTGCCAGGCACGGTGGCCGATCTGATCGGCACGAACCCGCCTTACGACAAGACGTTTCAGGGCGGACAACTGGGTAGCGTGGGCGGCACGGCTATCGCGCCGGGAGCCCCTAACAGCGCAGTCGGCGCAATCATTGCCGCAAATCAGTCCTTTACCCTGGGATTTCCCCAAGGCCAGTCGTCTCTTCCGCCACCCGCGATTACAGCCATCCCCGATGGCAAACTGCACGCGCCGTACTTCATGGAGTGGAGTCTGGGTATTGAACATCAATTCGGAGCGACCGCCAGCCTGCATGCGCAGTACGTCGGCACGCGCGCTGTGAACCAACCGTATTCGACCCAGGTGAACGGCTACCAGACGGTGTGCCAGGGCTGTTTTGCGCCCTTTCCCTACCTGAAGCCTACTGATTCGCGATTTGGCGCCGTGACTCAGTTCTCCACTGGCGCGAACAGTCACTACAACGGCCTCCAACTGACCGCGATGAAGCGCCTCGGACATGGTCTGCAAGGGCAGTTCAACTACACGTTTAGCCACTGCATGGATACCGTTTCGAACGGCGGATTCCTTCCATTCTCTGCGGGCGGGATTCTCTCGCCTCTTCCGGGAGACCTGGCCCGCGACTACGGTCCTTGTGACTACGACATCCGCCACAATCTCAACGCTCAGTATGTTTATCAACTGCCGGTCAGAGTGCGCAGTCGTTCTCTGGGCTACGCACTCAATGGATGGCAGATATCCGGCACCGCTTTTTGGCATAGCGGAGTTCCGTTCTCGGTGCTGAGCACTCCCTATTCAGCAAATGGGAACGGCATCGTGCAAGGCAGCGGGCCACAGTTCGCCAGTGTCGTTCCCGGTGTTCCGCTGTATAACCATCGTCCGATTCCGGGTGTAACGCAGGCGGGCACGCTGCAGTGGCTTAATCCGGACGCTTTCGTATCGGCGGTCGATCCGAGTACAGGGCAGTGCTATGGCGGTGACAACCCGCAGAATTGCCAGTTCGGAAATCTCGGCCGTAATGCCCTGCGCGGTCCCGATTTCTTCTGGAACGACTTTTACCTGACAAAATGGTTTCCGTTATCCGAGCATATGAAGTTGCGGTTTGAGGGCCAGTTCTTCAATGTTTTCAACCATCCGAATTTCGGCCTGCCAAGCGTGGTGCAGGCCGGCATCCCAGGAAATCATTCCACGCAGAGTGGATTTGGAGCGCTCACGTACACGACCTCTCCGCCGACCGGACTGCTGGGCGTCGGTTTGGGTGGCGACAGCAGTCCACGCATGGTCGCGTTTCAAGCGCGGCTGGAGTTCTGAATGTAGACGATTCTCGATGGTTGGTCGGCTGCTCGGAAACTTTGCCCGTCTCCAAAATGCTACGACGGACGAAGCATAGGAATTTACTGAGAGAGGTAAGCCGCATCTCTACAAAAAACGCTAGAGTTGCCGCACCTTGGCGTATTCCACCGGACTTGCCAACTCCTCGAGCCCACGTCCCGCGAAGATTTCCTGGAACTCATGCAGCAGTGCGTCGTGGACCAAGCCGTTTGTCGCCACAGTCTCTCGGCTGGCCACATCGAATTCCCCGCCGGAAAAATCTGTGACACGCCCTCCCGCCTCTTCCACAATCAGGACGCCCGCCGCCGTATCCCACGGATTCAGGTTGAATTCCCAGAATCCTTCATAGCGCCCGGACGCCACATTACAAAGATCCAGCGCCGCCGATCCCGCCCGCCGAACACCATGAGTCCGCAAAGTCAGCTGGTGATAAAAATAAATGTTCGGATTCTTATGCCGCTTCTGGCTAGGAAATCCCGTCCCAATCAAACAGTCGCTCAGCTTCGAAATTGCCGAAACATGAATCGCCTCGCCATTTAGCGTAGCCCCTCCGCCCAGCGCAGCCGAAAACATCTCATCCCGAGTCGGATCGTAAACTACACCCGCGACGCGTTTCCCCAATCGCTCGACCGCCAGCGAGACGCAAAATACCGGATAGCCATGCGCAAAGTTCGTAGTCCCATCCAGCGGATCGACATACCACTTGTATTCGCTGCCCGTCTCGATCCGCGTCCCCTCTTCGCCCATCACATCGTGCGTGGGGAACTGCGCGCGAATGCGCGACAGAATCAGAGCTTCCGACTCCCGATCCGCGACGGTTACCAGATCGACCGCACCCTTATATTCGATCTTCACATGCTGCCGGAAATATCTCATGATCAGCGCGCCCGCCTCGCGAGCCATCGCCCGCATAGGAGTTATCAAATCCAAAGATTGAGCAGAAGGATGGGAGGAGTTCGAGCGACTAGAAGAAGAATCGGATTGCATGCGAAGTCCAGACTTTCATTTTCGGGGTTGAGTATCGGAAACTGCGAACTGGCGATCGACAACTGAGGGGCCGCTCCAGCTACTTCTACTTCTTCTTACTGTCTTCCGCAATGTAAACGATTTCATGCTTGAAGATAAAAAGATTCGGACCATCCTCACGCGTCACGCGCACCATATTCTTGTCGTAATACTCAATCCAGCCGCGCACCACTTCACCGTCCGCAAGTTTTAGGCTGACAATCTTCTGCTTCTCTCCCAGCGCCTTCAGATAAGCCGCTTCTTCAAAAGTCTCGTCCGGAGGGGGCGTGCGCTTTTTGCCAAAATTGGGATTTCCAGTTTGCAGAGGCATCCAATCATTCTACAACGGTAACAATGCCTCAGATTTTCTCTGAAGGAATGTAAAACGCCGCTTCCTCCGGCCGGTGCACCCGGGGAATCCAAAGCGGCCGCCGCAACCCACCCGGCCCCGGTGCCGGACGCGCCAAAGCCTTCCAGCGCTGATAAACCGCAAACGAAAGATTAGTGTCCACAAAAATGTCGCCGTACCGGTCTTCCGCCGAAGCCCGCTCCACCCGCACCATCTGATGCCAGCAGTGCATTCCCGTAATCGGATCGGGATGCACCGGAAAAGTTATATTCTGATGCACACCCGCATCGCTCCACCAGACTCGCTTCGTATCCGGATCGGTGGTCTCGTAGGGCTCGACTCCCGAAGTTTGACGCATCTTCCACTGCCCCTTGCCCACTTCCTTGAGATCGACCCATGCGCTCGACATGCGCTCCAATTGATCTTCTTTGTTCGTGCGCCAGCGCCCCATATGATGAGAACAAGCCACCACGCCCGGCGCCAAACCTTCCGTTACCCAGGCGTGCAGCACAAAAAATCCAATCTCCGTATGCACCTTGATCAAGTCGCCGGTGCGGATGTCGCCGAGTTTCACCGCATCCGTGGGATTTACCCACAGCGGATTCTTGTGCGCAATTTCGTAAAGAAATTTCGAGTTTCCCGATCGCGTATGAATCAAATGCGGCAGCCGAAAAATCGGCAGGAGTGTCAGCACCTCGCCGCGCGCGTCTTTAGGCCACTCGACCAGCGGCATGTAGCGCGGATCAAACGCTGAATCGGAATCGGCAGCGGCTTTTCCCACAGAAGCATCCTGCGCCGATTTATGAATATGGCTGCGGTAATATTCCGGAAGCGCAAACTCCGGCCACTTCCAATCTGCCATCGTCTTCGAAAACAATTCCAGCTTCCGCGATGGTGTGTTATACCCCACCACCGCTTCGCCATCGATCATCACTCCCACCGCTTTGCCGTTCTTCCTGATCAACCCGGAAGCTTCGACATTCGATCCCTCGAGTTCACTGGCCCCCACTGGCTTTTCATTCAAGCGATGGACATCCGTCGTCACCTCGTACGCCCCGTACTTCCGCATATACTCGAGCGGCTTCAGTCCTTCTTTCGCCGCCGCTGCAGGCAATCCCGGAACCGAGTTCTCAAACATCCATCCGTAATATTCATCCACCGTGAGCTTTTGCCCCGCGCGCTCAGGGTACGGAGACTCAAACCACTGCCGAATTCCCATCGACCCATCCGGATCAATCGCCCACGACAGATTGATCCAGAACTCATCCTCTTCCCAAACTTCCCCTGGATTCGTCTGGTACGTGTAGTCGAACTTTTTCCCCTCACGCTCTTGCAGAACGCGTTGCACCGGCTGCCGAAATCCGATCCACTTTCCCGCGTACGATTCCTGGCTCATCAAATCATGCCGCTCCGAACTGAATCCCATGGGCAAAACATAATCCGCGAACCATGCCGTCTCGCTCCACGTAGGACTTAAGGCCGCGTGCAATCCAACCTTCTCCTCGTCGCGCAACATCTCGATCCACGAAAATCCATCGGGATAGGTCCACACCGGATTAAAAACACGCGTGAAATAAGCCTCGATCCGTCCGCGACCTTCCTTCAGCATATGCGGCAACACGGGCGACATCTCGTGCACGCAAAGCGGCCACTCCCGCGGATAAAGCAGTTCATTCCACCGTTTTTGTGGCGGCGGATTCTTATACGGACGCGGCACAAACTTATTCCACGCATTTAAATTGTGTCCGCCCGGAGTTCCCACCGACCCCGTCAGCACGTGCAGCAACATCAAGGCTCGCGCCGATTGCCAGCCGCCAAGGTTTCCTGACGAACTTCCACGCCAAAGATGGGAGGCAAACCGGCTCCCAGCCGTCGCGATCTCGCGCGCCGTCTTGACTATGATCTCAGCCTTGACTCCGCTCTCTTTCTCCGCAAAGTCGGGCGTAAATTTCGCATAATGCCGCTTCAGCGCTTCGATCAAAGCGTCAAAACTCTGCCCCTTCGCAGAAAATCCATCCACTTCCAGTTCTTCCCAGTTCGTCCACTTCTTCACGAACTCGGCATCAAACCGCTTCTCTCCCAAGATGACGAGCGCCATCGCCAGCAAAACTGCCGCCTCTGTCCCCGGATAACTGGGCATCCAGTAATCGGCCATACTGGCTGTATTCGAAAGCCGAGGATCCATCACGGCAAGCTTTGCACCCGCCATCTTGCCTTCAATAATTCGCTGCGCGTGCGGATTGAAATAGTGTCCTGACTCGAGATGCGCCGAGAGCAGCAAAATAAATCGCGCATTCGCGTGATCCGGAGAAGGCCGGTCCGCATGATGCCAAAGCAAATATCCCAGCCGCGCCGACGACGAACAAACGTTAGTGTGCGAGTTGTGCCCGTCGATTCCCCAAGCCTGCAGCGTGCGTTCCATGATGAAGTCGTGCCCCGGACGCCCCACGTGATACATCACTTCTTCGCCGCGATTCTCTTGAAAGGCCTTCCGAATCCGCGCCCCAAATGTTTCCAGCACCTCATCCCATGAAGTCCGCGCCCACTTCCCGCCGCCGCGCGGCCCGACCCGTTTCATCGGAAAAAGAATCCGATCCGGATCGTGAATCTGCGTAATCGTCGCCGGCCCCTTCGCGCAAAGCCGCCCCCGGCTCGCCGGATGCAGCGGATTCCCCTCAAACTTGTCGATCCGCCCCGTCTCTTTATTCACATAAGCCAGAAGCCCGCACGCCGATTCGCAGTTAAAGCAGATCGTAGGCACCAGCGAATAATGTTTCTGCACGCGACGAGGCCACTCCGCAGGATCCAATTCAACCCAGTCGTCCCATTTCTCCACCGGAGGCGTAGAAATCAGATGACTCCCGTCCCGCTTAAACTCCTTCATTCAAGATCCCCCGACCACTAAAAATTCTCGACGCTTTACAAGAGGTCTCGTCCCGGGGCGCTCCGCCCTAAGCAGAAACTAGAACGGGATTTCGACCACACTGCCCTATCCGGCATCGCTAGCTATTCGGCACGCTCTGCCCCGCCATCACAAAGCACCACTCAAAAATCAGAAGCCCCAAGAGCGCCAAAACGCTGGCGAATGCTACTGCGAGGCGACTGGCCCCATCGAACCAAAACGCGCAGCACAACAGAAACAACGGAACAATCCCACCCATCACCACGGCCCCGCCCCAGAACGCTCGAGCAAACGGACCGTGCGTCATCAAACGCGCGCCATAGCGAGCGTTGTCCGTGGTGTGCGGCATCGCCACTTCGCCCAGCAGCATCAGCAAATGCAATCCCAGCGTAACCACGAGTCCCGCACCTCCAAATGAGGCAGCTTTGGCGGATCCACCGATTGCATCCGGCAGCAGCGCCAGCACCGCCGATCCACAAAGCAACGCCTGCACAATTAAATGAGCTGGCAGCAGCGGAGTCTGCCAAAGATCACGCCCCTCGCACTGTCCAAAAAGAAACGCCGTATAGGCCGCCGCACAGAATCCCACTAGCACGGTCGGCCAGAGCAAGATCGTACTGGCCCAACCAACTCCAAAAACCGCTGCCAGCCAGAACAGTCCGCAAAGCCCGCTATATCCAATCAGAATGAACGCGCCCCGCGCCAGCCACGACTTGCTCTGGGGAGTAAACACCACTCGCAGAAATCGCTCCTTATGATCCAAATCCCACACCAGCAGAACCGTAGTCAGTGCCGTGAACAAGAGCGCCACCGTAGCTAGCGCAATGTCTCGCACGCGCGAAACCGGCAGCCGTCCCAACAACATGGCAATCGCCGGAACCGCCAGCACTCCCGCGCCAATCGACTTCGTCCAGCAATAGGCCGGAACTTGCCAGCCCCACGGACGCGCATGCGAAACGTCATAAGCCGCTACGGCGTTCGGCTGCAGCAGCGGATGATCGGGCGGATAAATCGCCCCACCCCCCAGTACCGCCGCATTTCGCTGGGACCACATATAAATCGATTCATGCCGGGCTGCCGTCGGAACGATCGCACTCTCATCCCCGTCGATGTAGTAAAGCTTGGGTTGCGTTCCCTGCTCCGGCTTGCGCACACGTACCGGCTCTCGCGCCACCAACTGCGCCGCTTCGCTGGCAGGGTCGCTCAGATCTCCGGCGATAATCGCGTGCTCGGGACATACAATCACGCAAGCTGGCTCGAGTCCCACCTCTGTGCGATGCGCGCAGAAATGACACTTCGTCGCCGTACCATCGTCCGGATCCATATAGATCGAGTCGTACGGACAAGCCTGCATGCAGGCCTTGCAGCCAATGCAGCGCTCGGAATTGAAATCAACAATCCCGTCGCGCCGCTGGTACATGGCGGTCACGGGGCAAATCGTGACGCACGGCGGCTTCTCGCAATGATTGCAGCGTGTGACCTGAAACACCCGGCGCGTGTTGGGAAACACGCCCTTCTCGACATACTTCACCCACGTCCGGTTCACTCCCACCGGAACCTGGTTCTCGGTCTTGCACGCCACTGTGCAGGCGTGACACCCGATGCACTTGCGATTATCGATTACGAAGCCGTATTTCATCCGTGAATATGATCGACCTGAAGAAGAACAATCATACTTGGAAGCAGGCAGAAAATGATCTCGGAAGTGAACCCAGAAGAAATTGGTGGAGGAAAAGTGCGGTCCAATAAACGAAACACGGGGATCAACTGAGAACGGCGGAGTGCCAGGCAACTTCGCCCGGCTCAGGCCAGCTTCGAGCCAGCCCCTCCGCCGTTCACGATTCCGTGTTGAGTTTTAGTAGTTGGACTGCGCGATCAAACGCTCCACGATGTGGTGCGCCTCATCGATATGCTCCAGCGCGCGATGCCGCAAGCCATGCGCAAATCCATCATCTTCTTTTTCGGAGATGTCATGGTGTGCCTTGTCGAGAAGCTCTAGCGTGCGGTGATAACGACCTGCCCAGTCCATGTGCGCATCAACCGGAGGATGGTCATTCACATTCTTGCCATCGTCAATCGCTGCCTGCTTGATCTCCCAAATCGCCTTGTCGATCTCGGCAATCGCGTGCTCTTCTTCGCGATCCTTCCGGCCGGAATCAGTCTCGCGCTCCAGATGAGCCCGGGCATGGCGCAAATCGGTAAGGGCATGCAGGTAGGCCGGATGTCGGCCCGGATCGTCGCCAAAACTCAGCGACGCGCAAACAGCCAGCAAAAACGCGATCACAGCACAATTTCGTACAGTCTTCATGGTCTCCTCAAATAAGCCTCTCGGCAGAAGTGAACTCGTCAGGTATTAACCCGAACTTACAGATCTCGACTCGGTGAATGTTAGTCCACTGGGCAGGGATATCGGAAGTTACTACCGTGCATGATCCAGGGAACGGCCCCGAAATGGCTCAATTTGGATCACTTTGAGACTCCCCGCCCACGAGCCAACCCTCGGCTGGTGTGCCATTCGATGTGCCATTTCCTGTACCGTTTTCAAAGAAATTCGCGAGAAAGACCTAGTCTGAGGCTCTGGCGGGAACTTGCGTGCGCGGACCAAGAAATGATCCGGAGCCGATTTGCAGCTTCGTCATCACTAACTCACGCAACCGAGATTTCTGAACCTTTCCGTTGGCGGTACGCGGAAAGTCATCGATCGCAACATAGCGCGCGGGCTGCTGATGCACGGCGAGTTCTCCTCTAGCGTGCTCCATAACCGAATCTAGAATCGACTCCAACTCAACCCCAGCCTCAAGTTTAAGGACCGCAACAATATCTTCTCCGTAAAGTTCATGCGGAATGCTGACCACAGCGGCATCGACGATCCCCTTCGCGTGTAAAAGCACTTCCTCAATCGCGGCGGGACTTATATTGACTCCGCCACGAATAATGAGATCCTTCTTGCGCCCCGTAACGAACAACGCGCCCGCCGAGTCAACATGCCCGCAGTCTCCGGTCGGAAACCACTCGTCGGCGCTTACTTCCTTGAGATGACCTTCGTCATCGAGATATCCGGCCATTAAATCGGGGGTCAGGATTTGAATCTCGCCGTCGGCTGGGGGAGAAAGTTTATCGTCTCCGACTACACGCAATTGGATTCCCGGAATCGGTTCGCCCACATAGCCCGTATCGGGATGGCGGGCACCAGAACGAGCCGTCACAAAGAGAGTCTCCGAGAGTCCATAGTTCTCGATCACTTGCGTGCCATATCTGGCTTCGAAATCGGCTTTCAGTTTCAAGGGAAGCGGGGCGAATCCTACGAACGCCTGACGAACCGAGCGGCGGCAAAATTCTTCGCCGAGATGGCCACGATCCATTTTCAGGAGAATCGACATTACAGTGGGCGCCAACCACAGAGTATTCGCCTGATGACGGCTCGCGCGATCCCAAAAACTTAGACTGGAGCGAGCGTCGAAAACGTGATCAATCACCACGCTCGCTCCATGCAGAAATGGCAGGATCAGAAGATTGTAAAAACCTCCCATATAGGCCATCGACAGCGTCAGGTAGAAACGCGAATCCCGACTGATGTGCTGCTGCGCGGCGAAAGCCTGCGCGTTACGGAACATGCGTCCGCTGCGATGGGCTAAGCCTTTCGGCTTTGCTGTTGTGCCGGAGGTGTAAACGATGACTATCAGATCTTCGGCGGTTGATCTTTCAAGTGGTCGAAATTCTGTGGAGATTGAGAGCGCTCTAAGATCAATGGCTCCGGAAGTCCCGCTGGTCGCACCGGCGGTGACGAAGGGTATCGGTTTACCCCCCGCCGCGCTGACTCGCTCGCAGAGTGGCGGACTGGCAATCACTAAGCGAGGATGGCAACTCGACAATATAAAACGCAGGTCCGCGGCGCTGAGGTTGGGATTGATGGGAACGATCGTGGCACCCACATAAAAAGACGCGAAATAAAGCACAGCCAGTTCACAGCAATTGGGAACCATGACGCCGAGGCGGTCGCCGTGGCTGAGACCGCGCCGCTGAAGGTCGGCCCCGAGCGCGCAGGCTCCCTCATGGAACTCGCGGTAGGTAGTAGGCGCTCCGGTGTGCGCGTCGATCAGGAAAACTCGGTCGGCGTTTTCTTCTATTTGATCGAGAAGCTGTTGGCGGATGCTCATTGATGGCTGGTGACGGTATTGCTGGGGACTGTACTCGAAACTGGATCACTGGCAACCGGAACCACCACGGAATGGCCCTCCGTGGATCGCAAGAGGTTTGCGATTGCCGCCCAACGCTGCATCTGGCCCCGATAGGCATCGTTCGGGTCGAGGCGGATCACGGGGCGATTCGGAAGATCTTGTTCGAGACGCGGGAAGTATCCGGCCGTCAGCAGGACCCCATCACCGCGCATCAGTTGATCGATCGACTGCGTGTCGGCGCTGCTCGGGGGACAAAGAATAAGTGCAACCGAAATTCCGAGATCAAAGTGCATACGGTCGGAGAAGTCTTCGATGCGCCAGCAATTTTTCGGCGCGTCGGATGGCAAGTCTCCACGAACAACAATGTTCTTGAAGCTCTGCGACCACGGCTTGAGCAGCAGAGCGTCAGGGCTGCCGTACACCATGAGGCAGAAATCCCCGTGGCGTTGCGCAGACGACATCATAACCTCGTCAAGATAGTTAGCGAGCAGGTTTCGCGAACGGATTGGAATAACTCGCTCGACTCCGACTATGCTCATTATTTCTGCGGGCCAATCGTTCGCCCAAGTGCCGCCATCGAGGTCGACCAGATACGCTGAAATGTCGTTCCTGGTAATAGCGAGAATCTGCCCCAGAATATCGAAAGATCCATAGGTGACGCGTCCGAGAACGATGCTGTCTTCGGCTAGAACGAGATCTGCCAGGACAAAGCTGGAAGACGGAGTTTCGGCCGCCACTAACTCCAGCACCGCCCGGGCTCGACGTTTCGCCGCGGTCACGATCATTCCATCGACCAGCGATTGAATCGCGGAGAGCGAGCTGCTGATGCTGTGTTCGGAAATTCCGGGCGCGCGGAACGAAGTTAAAGAATTTAACGTTGTCTGCGAACGATTCGTTTTCCGTTTTGGCAAATTGGCGGCCACGCGGTCGAGGACCGCTTCGTCGAGATGAACCGAATCAAGTTTGCCCATGGCAATGACAAGGCGGCGCAGATCGACGCTGTGTTTGCGGGCCGCAGCCGCCACCTTTGGCAGGAACGAGGAGTGAAACTGGCTATATCCCATGGACACGGCCATCATGTCGTAGAGCTGAATCTGCGACATCAGCGGCTCCAGAAATTCCTCGGCGGCATCCATCACTTCGTGCAGATCGATGCCCGTCTCGACGCCGAGTTTATGAAATACGGCAACGGCAACTTCGGTCGGAACATTGCCAGAACTGCGCCCAAGTCCATAGAGAGTGGAATCAATCAGACGTGCGCCGGCGCGAAAAGCTTCGACACTGTTCGCTACCGCGAATTGAAGATTGCTGTGACCGTGGAATCCGATGGCGCACCGGCAGCGGTCACGGGCCGCGCTGATATACGCGCGAACATCGTCTGGGAACATGCTTCCCGCCGAGTCGACGCAATAGACGGCGGCGGCTCCAGCTTTTTCTCCGCCCGCCGACTTTTCACCGAATTCTATTGGCGTCACCCCGTAGGTCTTCATGAAGTTGAGAAACGGAATCAGACCTAGCTCCCGGGCATATTCGAGATACGGATACGCTTCCTCAATTTCGGGAGCGTTGTATCCGATGCGAACGAAGTCCATTCCAGATTCGCGCGCCGAGCGCATCTGTTCACGCGTCCCAATACCCGGAATGAAGAAGCTTCCAATCATGGAATTGGGAGCGGCTCGCTTGGCCGATCCGATCAGGCGATCGTCGCTGGCGGGCATCGTGCCCTTGCCTGCTTGTGCGGCGCCGAGACCAAGTCCGTGGCCGACCTCGATCCAGCGAAAACCGAGACGCCCGAGTACTCCTGCTAGAACTTCGGTATCTCTTTCAGTGAACTTGAAATCGACGGCGTAACTGCCATCGCGGAGAGTACACTCCAGAATTTCCACACGATTCGAAGAGAGTGTCGGGAAGAGATCGCGAGCGCGGGCCGCGTTACTTTTGGCGCTTGGCTCGAAAGAATTTCCCAATGGCGCATCTCCTACAATACAGATCGTGCTTAAGAATTGTGAGCTGGAATTTCAGTATAGTACAGGCTCAAGGGCTCCCGTCGGCTGCGGAGTCTGAAGCTAGAGCAAGGCCCAGGGCGCCGCCAACATCCTGCGCATCACTCTTTCGTTATGGGGGACGGCGCGTCAGCCGGAATGTAGTACAAACGGATAGTTTCTCCTACCATCTCCCTGGGCTGGTACTGATTCAGCCAATCAAAAGCGTGCGGAGGATAAGTGTTGTGGAAGACATCGCCAAAGCGCTGTGAGCGAGCGCTGATGGCCACCCATCCGGTGACGGGTTGAAAAGGTTCGAGAATCTCGGTGTTCGAAAGATCGATCGAAGAGAGCTGAGCACTGCTCCACAAGGCCAGTTTGGCGTGGGAGATGTGCTGGGCGCGGAATTCTGCGGCGAGGCGGTAGAGATCTTGGCCACAGTCCAGGTCGCATCCGGTCACTAAAACCTTGCTGGGATCTCTCCCCGCTAACAGATTGAAGTAGGCGAGATAGTCGCCACTCGCCGCAAACGACGTAAATCCCTGCCCCAGCAAGAGCAGTGCCGCCAGCACTCTTGCGGCAGAAGCGAAACGCGCTGGGCGCGGGAGTTGCCATAAGAAGGCAGCGCCATATCCCGCAATCACCGCCAGTAAGGGGAAGACAATCAGGACGTGGCGAAGTCCGGCATCATAGCTCACTCCCATCGTAACGACGAAGACAGCGGCGGCGCAGATCAAAGGCGCTAATGTTTGCCAACGGACGTGGCTTTTTCCC
>Ga0302320_10011532_pt1 | contig 18682 bp, 17 predicted proteins | sample Bog_T0_3_FD_202130 | JGI IMG/M metagenome (GOLD analysis project Ga0302320, IMG submission 202130) | Peat permafrost microbial communities from Stordalen Mire near Abisko, Sweden - Bog_T0_3 | ecosystem: Environmental > Terrestrial > Soil > Wetlands > Peat | place: Sweden: Abisko, Stordalen Mire...
TCCGGTACTTCTTGCGCAGGGTGGCAACCTCTTTTCCCATAGGAAGAGAGTACACCGAATTCATAATAAGTGCAAGTTATTTATGCGCAGTCCCTAAGCCCCGCTGGTTTAGGCGACGATGACGACATGTCCCGAGATGCCTTCTCGCGTGATTGAGGGAGAATCGGGCTGAACTTGAGAATCCCGTCAGGAAGAAACCCTACCTTGAGTTTTCCGCCCGACTGAAGCCCGAGATGTTTCAACACTTCCTTCGGGAATGTGAGCTGCCCGCGCTTGTCCGTGGTCACGATGAATTGTTTGCCCATATAGCCTCCATCGGCAGAGCCGTTGCGCGAATCAGGCCATCGCGCTTGCCGGAAGCCTGAGGTTTTACTATGGAACCTGAGAAGACCCGATGAAAGTTCTTGTCACAGGCGCCACCGGATTCGTTGGCCACCACGTAGCGAAAGCACTGGCCGCTGACGGCGCCGACCTCCGCCTCCTCGTCCGCAAAACCAGCAACCTCAACAACCTCGAAGGCATTCGCGGCGAGACTGTTGTCGGCGATCTGCTCCAACCCGAAAGCCTGAAATCTGCCCTCGCCGCATGTGATGCCGTCCTCCACGTTGCCGCCGATTACCGCCTCTGGATCCGCGATCCCGCCGTCATGTACCGCGCCAACGTCGATGGCACCCGCGAGCTCCTCCGCCTTGCCCGCGAAGCCGGCGTCCCCCGCTTCGTCTATACCTCCAGCGTCGCCACCATGCACTTCCGCACCGATGGCCTGGTCATCAATGAGGACACGCCCGTCTCCCTCAAAGACATGGTCGGGCACTACAAGCGCTCCAAGTTTCTCGCCGAAATCGAAGCTGTCAAAGCCGCGCAATCCGGCCAGCAGGTCATCATCCTCAACCCCACGACTCCCATCGGCCCCAACGATGCCAAGCCCACCCCCACCGGCCGCATCTTCGTCGACTTCCTCAACCGCAAGTTTCCTGCCTATATGGATACCGGCCTCAACCTCGTCGATGTCTCCGAAGTCGCCCGCACTCACGTCGCCGCGCTCGCCAAAGGCAAGCCCGGCAACCGCTACATCCTCGGTGGAGAAAACCTCACGCTCAAGCAGATCCTCGACAAGATGTCCGCCATCACCGGCATCCCTTCGCCGACCACCAAGATCCCCTTTGCAGTAGCCGTTACCTACGCCTTCTTCGAAGAATGGATCACCGGTCGCATCCGGGGCAGGGACCCACGCGCCACCCTCGAAGAAGTACGCATGGGCCGCAAGAAAATGTTCGCCAGCAGCGCCCACGCCCAACAGGAACTCGACTTCCGCATCGTTCCCGTCTACCCCGCCATGCGCGCCGCCATCGATTGGTTCCGTGCCAACGGCTACGCTCCCTAGCTCTCGGCTGGTTTTCAATCTTCCCCTGAATCTGTCATCCTGAGCGACCAAAGGGAGTCGAAGGATCCGCGGTTGCATCTTTTCTCTTGAGAGTTCCCATGACGAGAGTCGCCATCATTGCCGCCATGCCCGGAGAGTTGAAGCCCCTGGTACGCGGCTGGCCATCCAGCACCCGCGGCAACATCCACTTCTGGGCCCAGCGCAATGAAGAGGAGGAATGGATCGCCGCCTGTGCCGGTGCCGGCCAGCCCGCGGCTACCCGCGCCTTCGCCGCCATTGAAGATGGTGGACCCATCGACCTGGTCATCTCCTACGGCTGGGCAGGCGCTCTTACCGCCAACCTAAGCGCTGGCTCGGCCCACAACGTCGCCGGCGTTTACGACGCACGAACCGGCGAGCGCTTCAACTGCGACGCCCACTCCGGCTCTCAATGGCTCGTCACTAGCCCCATCGTCGCCGATTTCGCCGAGAAGCGCCGCCTTGCCTCCGCCTACAAAGCTGCCCTGGTCGACATGGAAGCCGCTGCAATCGCCCGCCTGGCGCTCATGCGCGGCATTCCGTTTTACGCTCTCAAGGGCATTAGCGATGGGTTCACCGACAACCTGCCTGATTTCAATCGCTTTATCCGCTCCGATGGCCAGTTCGACCTGACCGCGATGGTTCTTTTTTCGATTCTCCGCCCGTGGTACTGGCCGAGCCTCGTGCGGATGGGCGAGAATAGCAGAAAGGCTTCCCAAAGCTTGCGGGATACCTTGCTCGATTTTCTGGATGCACAAGGGGACCTCGAAGAGCGCCATGGCAACCCAAACCTCAAACCTTGAAATCCGATCCGGGCTGACCGAGTCGGCACCCCGTATTCCGGACACCATGCGCGCCGCTGTTTACCGCGGCATCAACGACATGCGCGTGGAAACCGTTTCAGTCCCCAAAATCGGTCCCGGCGAGTTACTGGTCAAGGTAGCCACTTGCGGCGTCTGCGGTACGGACCTGAAGAAAATCCATACCGGCTCGCATTCGGCGCCCCGCATCTTTGGCCACGAAATGTCCGGGACGGTTGTGGCCACCGGCGCCGGCGTCACCCGTTACGAAGTTGGCGACCGTGTCGTCGTCCATCACCACGTTCCCTGCGGCAATTGCTACTACTGCCGCAAGCAGACCCCCACCCAGTGCGAGCTTTACAAGCGAGTCGGCGTAACTGCCGGATTCGAACCCTCCGGCGGTGGCTTTGCCGAGTACATTCGTGTCATGCACTGGATCGTTGAGGGTCGAGGCGTCGTCCGCATTCCGGATGGAGTCCCCTTCGAACAGGCAGCCTTCGTGGAACCGGTCAATACCGTGCTCAAAGGCGTCAAGCTTCTCAATCTTCTTCCCGACGATACCGTGCTGGTCATCGGCCAAGGCCCCATCGGGCTGATGCATGCCGCGTTGGCGCGTCGTTCCGGAGCCAAAGTGCTCACTTCCGACCTCTATCCCGAGCGCCACGCACTTGCAGCCAGATTCGGCCTGGAGCATCCAATCCATGCGGGTCGGGAAGACGTGGTGGAAAAGGTCTTTGAATGGACGGACGGACGAGGGGCCGACGCAGTAGTCTTGGCTGTGGGCGGAAACGCGCTCATTCAGACCGCAATGGATGCCGCACGGCCGGGTGGCCGCGTCATGCTTTTTGCGCAAACACAGCATGGCGAAGCAACGATTGATCCAGGCGCCGTCTGTATGGACGAAAAGACGTTGATGGGCTCGTATTCCTCGTCTTTCGAAATTCTCGATGAGGTGACCGATCTCGTTTTTGGCGGCTATCGGAAAGGGTTCGATCTGACTCAGCTCATTTCGCATCGTTTCCCGCTTGAGCAGGCAGTCAATGCGATTGAGGTGGCTTCGCACCCCATGGCAGACTCCATGAAGATCATGCTCGAGCCTGCCCCAGGAATGGGAGCAGGGTCTGGAACCGGAGCAGAGTAGGAGGGACTTGATGGCGACAACCATGAAGGCCGCGGTCCTCCACGGGCGGGAAGACATCCGCATCGAGCGGGTTCCCGTGCCGGAAGCATTGCCCGGCGAACTGATTGTGCGCGTCGGCGCTGCTCTTACCTGTGGAACGGATCTGAAGGTCTTTCGCCGTGGCTATCATGCCCGCATGATTGTTCCGCCCGCCCTCTTTGGACACGAACTCGCCGGCACAGTCGTCGAAGCCGGCGAAGGGGTCAGTGATTTTGCCCCCGGAGATCGCGTTGTCGCCCTCAACTCTGCCCCATGCGGTCATTGCTACTTTTGTGAGCGCGGCCAGGAGAATCTGTGCGACGACCTGCTCTTCAACAATGGCGCATACGCTGAGTTCATTCGCATTCCCGCACGCATCGTCGCCAAAAACACGCTGAAGGTTCCCGATCATGTGCCGCTGGAACACGCCGCTCTCACCGAGCCCCTGGCTTGCGCGGTGCATGGTTTTGAAGATTCACGGCCGCGCCCCGGAGACATGGTGGCCGTGATCGGCGGGGGACCGCTCGGCCTTATGATCCTGCATGTCGCGGCTTTGGCCGGCTGTGAAACCGTCGCCATCGTCAAGCACGACGGACAAGTTGAAGCCGCCAAGCAATTGGGGGCGGCTCACGTCGTCCAAACCTCAAGCATTCGCAAAGCCATTAAGGAAACCCGCGCGCTCACTCCGAAAAACCGCGGTGTTGACATCGCGATTGAAGCCGTCGGTGTGCCCGACGCCTGGCAGGAAGCCGTCGAACTCGTTCGCAAGGGTGGCTGCGTCAACTTCTTCGGTGGATGCGCCGTCGGCACGCATGTCACTCTCGATACCAACCGCATTCACTATAGCGACATCACTCTGCGCGCAACCTTCCATCACACTCCGGCCATCTGTCGCAAGGCTCTCGAACTGATTGCCGGCGGCCGTTTCCAGGCGCAGGCGTTCATCACCGGCCATGCTCATCTCTACGAACTCAACCGCGTCTTTGAGAAGCTGATGAACCGCAGCAGCGAAATCAAAACCGCCATTGTTCCCTGAGGCCAAGCGATGCGCATTGCTATACAGGAAACAGGCAGTCGTACCGAAACGCTTGATCCTCACACGCTCGACTGCAAGACCGTGACTCCGGTCGAACTCGGAGTGAAACCTTCCTCCTCGTTCGATCTCTCCCGCGATGAGTTGCTGCGCCGTGGCTGGGCTGTGTTGCCGGCGACCTATCGCATTCCGGCAACCGCGCCCACGCTGGCGGAAGCACGCGCCTGGTGCCGCAACCTTGCGGAAACGCATTACGAGAACTTCCACGTCGCCACATGGTTTCTTCCCGAAGCGCTTCGCCCTCACTTTCACGCCATCTACGCCTACTGCCGTGTTTCCGACGACCTTGGTGATGAAGTCGGCAGTGCCCCTGAAGCCCTCGCTCTCCTTGATCAATGGACCGAAGAACTCGATGCTTGTTATGCGGGCCGGACACGGCATCCAGTCTTCGTCGCCCTTGCCGAAACCATTCGTGCCTGTTCTATTCCGAAGAAGCCATTTGCCGATCTACTCGTCGCTTTTCGTCACGACCAGATGGTCACGCGTTATTCCACCATGGAGGAAGTGCTCGAATACTGCCAGTATTCAGCCAATCCCGTGGGCCGCTTGGTTCTCTACGCTTGCGGAGAAGCGGAGAAAGATCGGGACGAAAGATTTAGCCTCTCCGACGCCACTTGCACCGCACTTCAACTTGCCAACTTCTGGCAGGACGTCCGAGAGGACTACGCGCGGGGCCGCGTCTATCTGCCGCAGAAAGATATGGAGTTCTTCCACGTCAGCGATCGAACTATTGAAGAAGGAATCGCCACGCCCGAATTCCGCGGCCTCCTGCGCACTGAGGTGGACTATGCGCGCAACCTCTTTGCAGAGGGCCTGCCCTTGATTGGCATGGTCAATCGCGATCTGGCGCTCGACCTCGACCTGTTCAGCCGCGGCGGCCTGGAGATTCTGCGTGCCATCGAGCAATGTGATTTCGACGTATTGAGTGCCCGTCCTTCCATTTCAAAAGTCACGAAAGCTGGCCTCGCTCTCCGCGCCGTAACCGCTAAGCTGCTTCCTTTTCTCATGCTCGGGCGCCGCCGAGCTTTGTAACTGCAACGGGAGGCTCACTCGCCATCCGGTTGATGAACCAGGCAAAGATGGATTGTTCCCATTGACTCAGCAAATCCAAGCCCACGCTCCCACGCAATGCTCAATCGAAAGCATCGGGGTGCCTGACCCTAACTCCGCGTATGCTGTCTGCAAGTCCATCGCCAGGCGCGAAGCGAAGAACTTTTACTACGCCTTTATTGCTCTCCCGCCCGCCAAGCGCAACGCCATCTGCGCCATCTACGCCTTTATGCGGCGTGCCGACGATCTTGCCGATGACGAGAGCATCCCCATTCAAACGCGACGCAAGCAACTCGACAGTTGGATCGCTGCATGGCACGCCGCAAGCCAGGGTGCGCCGACTGCCGATCCCGTGTTCGTCGCGGTGCGCGATGCAACCGAACGCTTCCAGATCCCGCTCTCGCTCCTCGACGAATTGGTTGCCGGCGTCACCATGGACCTGGATGCCGTGAATTCCGGTGAGCCGGACACATACGCCACCTTCGCCGACCTCTATCGCTACTGTTACTTGGTCGCCTCGGTCGTAGGCCTGGTGTGCATTCGCATCTTTGGCTACACCGACCCACGCGCAGAAAAGCTCGCCGAAGAAACGGGTATCGCCTTCCAGTTAACCAACATCCTGCGCGACGTTGCCGAAGATGCGGAACGAAATCGCGTATATCTCCCGCTTGACGATTTGGGGGCGCACGGCGTTTCGCTGCAGCGTCTCCTGCATCGCGGCAATGCCTCGGTCCCAACCGCCGATGAAAAAGCCTTGCTTCAATCCATCGGTCAACGAGCAGAGAATTACTACGCATCGGCGCAAGCTCTCATGCCGCTGATCGACAAGGAGAGTCGTCCCGCTCTCTGGGTGCTTGTGAGCATCTACCATGCGTTGTTAGTGCGGATCGAGAAAGCCGACTTCAACGTGTTCGCACAGCGCGTCAGTGTCCCCACAATCGAGAAGATCAGAATCCTGGTCGTCGGACTCACTCGCATGGCCTGGATTCGCGTGGTGGGCTGACTTGGGGACAGCTACCGTTTCAGCTTCCGTTCCAAACAGGACAGTCACCGTGATCGGCGGCGGTGTTGCCGGCATGAGCGCCGCCTGTGCCCTTGCCGAAGTAGGCTTCTCCGTGCGCCTGGTCGAACGCCGCGGCTATCTCGGAGGCCGCGCATCCTCCTATCTGCATCCCGGTGTTGGCGAAATCATCGACAACTGTCAGCACGTCCTCTTCGGTTGCTGCACCAACTTGCAGGGATTCTATCGGCGCATCGGCGTCGCGGAAAAGATCCATTGGACGAGCGCCATGACCATGATCGAGCCCGGCGGCCGCCGTTCGACCCTTGGCCCATCTTGGCTGCCCGCCCCACTTCATGGCCTGCCCAAACTCCTGAGCGCCCATGCGTTTTCCTTCGCCGATAAGATCGCCCTGGGTCGCGCCTTCTCCGCCATGATGCGCCCCGTTCCCGCGGACTCCTCGGAGAGCCTCGGCGATTGGCTGCGCCGCCACAAGCAGACCCGTGGCGCGCTCAATCGTTTCTGGAGACTCGTCATCGCCAGCGCACTCAATGCCGAGATCGATGAAATCGCGTTGCCCTATGCGGCCAAAGTGATCCGCGAGTTATTCATGAACTCGGCATTCGCCGGCAGCATGGGCATGAGCACCGTGCCCCTCAGCGAACTCTACGCGCCTGTCGTCACCTACCTCGAACAGCGTGGCGGCAGCGTTCTGCTGAACACGCACGTCGATGGCGCGACGTGGAATGAAACCATTCACCAGTGGACCGTCAACACGCGATCTGGAGACCTCATCTCGGATTTGGTCCTCGTTGCGCTGCCCTTCGAAGGCATGGCGAAGTTGTTGCCCCATTTGCCACCCGCGCCTGGTGCGCCTCACCTTGCCGCGCAAATTGAACGTCAAGAAAATTGGCCCATCTGCAGCGTTCATCTCTGGTTCGATCGCGACATCACCGAACTCCCACACGCCGTCCTGCTCGATCGCGAGATTCACTGGATGTACAACCAGTCGCTCCTGCAAAGTCGCCCAGGTCATTACATTGAATTGGTGGTCAGCGCCACCCGCGCCTTCGCCGCGCTTCCCCGTGAGGCTGCCATCGACCAGGCCCTGCGCGAACTCGCCGAGTTCTTTCCGAAAGTGAAACACGCCAAGCTGGAGAAGGTAGCCCTCATCAAAGAGGTTCGCGCCACCTTCGGCGTGCCTCCGGGAATCGACTCGGCGCGTCCGGGCTCTATCTCGCCGTGGCCCCAACTGTTCCTGGCCGGTGACTGGATTCAGACCGGCTGGCCGTCCACCATGGAAAGCGCCGCGCGAAGTGGGCATTTTGCGGCAGGAGCGCTGTGCGCGGCCATCGGCCACTCCGCTCATTTTCTCAATCCAGATTTGAAGCCTGAAGGAATCATGCGCTTGATGGCCTGATCGGAACTCGACCCCTCAGTGCGCCAGCAAGTAGACCCCAACACAGACCAGCACGGCTGCCGTCCATCGCCGCCGGTCCACATTCTCTTTCAAGAAGAATCGGGCCGCGATCGCATTTGTCACCAATGTCAGCGAAGCGGACGCCGGCGCCACCAACGACAGGTTCAGATGATTCAGCGCAAACAGAAGCGCAAAGAAAGCCAGAGCCAGAAATCCCACCCCTCCGAAGAACAGAGGACAAGTCACCACCGCGCGAATGGCGCCACGGAGACCAGATCGGGCACGGATTTCGTCGAGGTCGCCGATGGATTTCATCGCGGCGGCCGTCAGAACTTCGCCAGTTGTGGAAAGCAGCACAACGGCGGCAATCATCGCAACAGCAGACCACAGACCGGGAGTCGATTGGGTCATCGTGGCTCAGGCTCCTGCTCCACGCGGCTGCGCGCCAGTTCGTCGAACTGGTCAATCGCACTGGCGCTTCCAATCGCTCGCAACGGTTCACCCGGCCGCTCAGTGAGAGAGGGCCCTTGCGCAACAAAGCCGACCCCCACCGTGATCAGGATGACCCCCAGCCATCGCTGCCACGAGATGGTTTCGTGAAGCCAGAAGCGCGCCAGCATTTCTACGAGGATGTTACCGAACGCCGTTGCCGGGAGCACAAACGTCAGATCCGCCCACGAAAGCGCGGTCAGATAGCTTGCAAAGAAGCCAATCAGCAGGGCGATGCCGACGGCGATCCAAGGGGTGAAGACAGCTGCGATCAAGGAAGCAGGATGCCCAAGCGAGATGGTCGGCAGCGTAGTCATTCCGCGTGAGAGGCACGTATCTCCAAGCGGCGCACAGATGGCTACCAGGGCGAGAATCGTGTATTGGCGGGGAGATAAGCTATGCTGCGGCATTCTTCTTTGAAGGTCCCCCATGTCGGCGCGGATTGAAGATCCAACTGGAATGCCGCCGCTCGCATGCGAAAAGGGCGGCCGCTCGTGCGCCGCCCTCTTGCAAACTCTCCTCGTACAGCTAAGCGCCGGCCTTTGCCGGAGTAATCGGATCGGCCTGATGGCTGCGCGCAGCCTTCACCATCTTGTTGCGTTGGGCGCGCAGCTTGAGGAATGCCTTGGCTTCCACATAAAGCCGCGGCACATCGCGGTTCACAACTGCCTTCCACACCACGCGGAATGCCGCCTTCGGGCGGAAGTAGTACTCATCGTAAAAGCGATGCACCATCTCCATCACGTAATCGACTGGCAGCCCCGGATATTCGATGTGCGCCATCTGGTGTCCGCCGCCGTCTTCCATTTTCTCATTCGTGATGAAGCCGTTGGCCTTGGCGAAGTCGTAAAACTCCGTGCCCGGGTACGCATGCGCAATCGAAACCTGGATCGTCTCGCAGTCCAAAGTTTTCGCAAAGTTGATCGTGTTGCGGATCGACTCCTTGGTCTCGCCCGGAAGCCCCAGGATAAAGTCGCCGTGCACCACCAGCCCGAGATCGTTACAGTCCTTCGCGAAGGCCCGCGCCCGCTCCACCGTTGCGCCCTTCTTGATGTTCTTCAAGATCTGCGGGTCGCCGCTCTCGAAGCCTACAATCAACAAACGGCATCCGGCTTCTTTCATGGCCTTCAACGTGTCGTAATCGGTGGTCACGCGCGACGTGCAGCTCCACGTCAACCCCAGCGGCTTTAGCTTTGCGCACAACTCGATGGTGCGCGCCTTCTGGATGTTGAACGTATCGTCATCGAAGAAGAACTCCTTCACTTCTGGGAAGTTTGCCTTCGCCCACTTCAGCTCGGCAGCCACGTCGTCTGTCGAGCGCTTGCGCCACGCATGACCGCTCAGCGTCTGCGGCCACAGGCAGAAGGTGCACTGTGCCGGGCAGCCGCGCGTCGAATACAGCGCGATGTAGGGATGCAGCAGGAAGGGAACGTTGTAGCGCGTCACGTCCATATCGCGCTTGTAAATCTTCGTTGCCCACGGCATTGCGTCCAGATCTTCGATCTGCGGCCGGTCGGCATTATGCACCACATTGCCGTCCACCTTGTAGCTGATGCCTAGAATTTCGCTGAGCGGCTTGCCCTGCGCAAATTCAACCACGGAGTAATCGAACTCGCGGCGGCAGATGAAATCGAGCGCCGAACATTCGTTGAGCGCCTTATCCGGGGAAGTCGTCACCGGCGGCCCAACAAAAGCAACTTTGATGGCGGGATTGGCGGCCTTGATGGCTTCCGCTAAACGCTGGTCGCCTTCCCAGCCTACTGTCGATGTGAACAGAACAAGGAATTCATAGTCCTTGCAGATCTTGATCGTTTCTTCGGCGGAAACATGGTGCGGAGGTGCATCCAGAAGGCGCGAACCTTCCAGCATCCCCGCTGGATAAGCCAGCCATACCGGGTACCAATAGGATTCGATCTCGCGTGTTGCGGGCCAGCGCGAACTCGCGCCTCCATCGAAATTCTCGAACGAGGGCGGATTCAGGAGAAGCGTTTTCAGGGGCATAGGCATCCCTTCCATTCTAACATTCAGGTCGTTTCAGCAAGTGTTTTTTGGCCATCCAGGCCTATTTTGTGTGCAACTCGTGCAACCAGTCGTTCATGTGGCCAAGGGCGCGCAGCAGGCCAAGACGAGCCTTCTCCAAAGCGAACGCCGATTCCTGCGCATCCTCATACTTTTGACGCTCGTCGATGCGCGCCAGCTGCTCTGATTTTGGGCTAAGTTGCGGCTGCGCTCCCGGACCCCCTCCTGCACCATTTCCCGACTCAAGCTGCACCAGGACTGCCTTCAACTGCGCACTGGCAATCTGCTGCTGCAGGGCCGCAACTTCCGCCTGTGCGTCCAGTTCGCGCAAACTGCCGGTCAGCGTGGCGATCTCCACGTCGTTTTGCCGCTGCACCTGTTCTGCCTCGACGGTTGCGCGCAATGCCTCCGCCGCCGTCTGTTTGGCCTTCGCGCGCAGGGCAAAATCGAAGAAGGGAATTGTAATCTGCAGGCCGAAACTCACGTTGTTTGGGGTGAAGTTTTTGTAGTAAGTGCTGTAACTGTTCAGCTCGTTTGAGTCGTAGTTGTACACTGCGCCAAAGCCAATCTGGGGCCGCCTCCAGGAAAGATCGTCTCCCTTCGCCTCGAACTGCTTGGAATGCGCCAAGGCCGATGCTGCCTCCACTCCGGGAAGGCTCATCGCACCCTCGCCCACGGAAATTGCGGGAACCTCGGGAATGCTGGAATGGTCTGGCAGGATTGACCCAACCGGGAGTCCGGTCAGGACCGCAAGTTGCTTCGACAACGTGCTGCCCCGGGATTCCAGATGAAGGCGCTGCAACTTGAGTTGAGCCGCCTTCAGGCGTGTCTGCAACCCCTCCACTTCGGAGTCGACCCCGGCCTCCGTACGTTGCTGCTCAATGCGAACCAACTCCTCCGTGAATCCCTGTTGTTGGCGAGCGGCGGCTAATTCGAGCAGCACCGCATCGAGCTCGACATAAGCACTCGATGCGTCCAAGGCGACTTGCTCGCGGGCATCCTTGAGACTCAGGCTCGCCGCGTGGAGTCCGGCGCGCGCGGCCTTCGCGTACTGCCGCTGCGAATAGCTAAGAACCAGAGACTGCATGGTGGCGCTGCCCACCGAGGGCTGGCCAGTTGGGAACCCGTGCGAATAACCGATGTTGGACCCGATCACGAAATTGGGAATATACGCATCGTGCGTCTGGTCCAGGGCCGCTTGGGCTTTCTGCACGTCCGCTTCGGCGAGTTTTACGGCACTCGAATTACGCTGAGCCAGATCCACAACTGTCGCCAGCGAAACCTGCGCCTGCCCTCGAATAGTAATTGCCGTCACCAGGAGGAAAAGCAGGAAGACTGCTCCCGGCACACGCCTTTCGGATCTTGCGCTTTCGCTTAACTGATTGTGGATCGCTTTAGTCAACGCTTGGATTCCTGATGAACCGAGTCGGACAGGTTGAAGTCTTGGGCCGGCTTGTATTCCCGTGCCATGGCCAACGCGGCAGTGCGCTCTCGTTCGGCTCCAGCCCCATCGCCCATCTTCGCTTTTAAGCGAGCCAAGCGCAGATGGGCAACGAAAGCCGGGGCCTCTTCTTTCTTATTCGCACTCGCCAGGTAGTCGCTGAGCAAGGTTGCTGCCAAATCGGGCGCCCGCTTGGCTTCTATCAGAACCCCGGCGCCGTCGTAAAAGGCAACGGCGGCATTCTTGTCGCGAACAGGTGCGCCGAGCACGGCGCGCAGCGTGGATTCCATGTCGTCATAGCGCTTCTGTCGTTTATAGAAGCTCGCCAGTCCGGTGTAAGCAAGCGCCGGGTGGGGACTGACCGTAATCGCCTGCTTGAATTCGCGCTCCGCTGTCGCGTAGTCTTTCTGGTCTTCGGCAATACGTGCCCGCAATTGGTGCGCCTCAACTGGGTCTACCTTGTCCAACTGGGAGGAAACCTGCGTCGCTTTATCGATTCCACCGCCGACGATCCCCGGCGCCTGGCGATAAAAGTCGCCCAAGTCTGACAGGGCAGCCGCATTACGCGGATTCAGGCGCACGGATTCTTCGAACTCGGCGCGGCTCTGTTTGGCAAGGGAGAATGCGGTCATAAAAGACGCGTTCGCTGCCTTTTCGCCCAGGGCGCGAGCCAGCCACAGGTGGTAATCGGACTCTTGCCCATCCAGTCGCACCGCCTGCCTACATTCCTCCACCGCCGGTTCCCACTGTTCGAGCATGAGCCGCACCCGGCATAGCAGGTTGTGTACCCGTGCTGCGTCCTCGCCGGTGCTGGGCCCGGAAGCGAGCAGCGCCAATGTCTTGTCGGCTTCTCCCGCCTGCAGGGCTGCATCAGCCTGGGACAGCTCTTGAGAAGCAGTGGACACAACAGGGGAGGGAAGCCACACGTTCGCGTGGACCAACCCGAAGGCGAGCGGCTCCGCACTGCACACGGTTGCGGTCAGCAAAACGGCTGACCGCAATAGGCCCATCCGCCGCGCATCGCTCACTGCACAACCTTGATCGGAATGCCTTCCTGCAAAGGCAATCCGTTCGTGGTGCCCGTGGCCACAAGGTCTCCTTCCTGTAACCCGGAAAGAATCGGCGTCAAAAGCAGGTTCGAGGTCCCTACCGTCACCGGGGTGCGTACGAGATTGTCGCCGACGATCTTGAAAACATAGGTCTTGCCGTTCTCTACATGCAAAGCTTCGCGTGGAATCGTCAGGGCATTGGCCTCGCTCGAAGTGGTCACCGTCACCGTGACATTCGTATCCGGAAGCAACTGGCCATCCCCGCCATCGATATCGATGAGGGTCTCGCCAACCGTGCGCGTCGTATAAGCCATCACCGTTGTAGGAATGCGCACGACATGTCCCTGCCACACCTCGCCCGGCTTGGCATTCCACTTGACCGCGGCCTTTTGGCCCACGGCCAACTGTCCGATTTCCGGCTCATCGAAATAGGCCACCACATGCAACCGATGCAGATCTGCGAGTTGCAGCAGGAGTTTGCCCTCTTCGGCAAACTCGGACCGCCCGGCATTCAGGGTATAGATGGTTCCGGCAAAGGGAGCCCTGGGAGCCGTCTTCGCCTCAAGATCCTTCGCTGCCGCCAGCCCCGCTTCCGCATCAGTGAGAGCAGCCTGCGCCCGCGCCACGTCCGATGGCGCATAGCGGCTCTTTGCGCCCTCTTCGGCTGCGTGGAATCCGGCTTCCGCTGTATCCAAGCGTTCCTGCGCCGCAGCCACTTCGCTTGCCGACGCCGCGCCAACCGCTTTGAGCTTGGTCAGCGCCTCCAGACTGGAGCGGGCTTGGTCCCGGTCAATGCGCGTCCGCGAGACGTCGGCTGCCGCGCCTTGGCGTTCCTGAAGCGAGCCATTGTGCAAGGCTGCATCCAGAGCAGCCTGCGCCGCTTTCACCCCGCTCTCGGCCGAGGCAACACGCGCTCGTGCCTGAACATCGTCCAAATCCAGCAGCAACTTGCCTGCCGGTACCGAGTCACCTTGCTGCACATAGGCAGCTTTCACCGTCGTCGAAAGGGGGCTATGAACTTCGAAGTTCATCACCGGCGCAACCCGCCCATTGGTGCTGATCTGGTTCACCAGTTGCTGACGGCTCACACGCGCCTCGCGCACCGGGACACCCGGTCGCGCCAACGAGCGTGTCACGAAAAAAACGATGACCAATAAAACGACAGCGCCTAGCCATAGCCAGAGCCGGCTTGTTTGCTTTCTTTCTTCCATTCGTCTAACCAACGTCAGTATATAAGACTCGCTAGAGCATCTTTAGAAGCGAGAAAATGCGCCCCGTCCTGCCAAAACTGCTGTCGTAGCTGGATTTGGCTCCAATTCGCCGGGCCGCTACAATAGGGGGATGGCACTGGAACCCCGCTACACCGACGAACACGCCAAAGCCGGGCTCGATTTTCCATTTCCACCCATCGAAACTTGGCAAAATCAGTTTCCCGGTTATGAGATTCTTATCGACGACCCTGAGTTGACGTCCGTTTGCCCGAAAACCGGTTTACCCGATTTCGGAATCTTGACGATTCGCTACATGCCGCGGGAAAAATGCCTGGAGCTCAAATCGCTCAAAGAGTACCTTTTCAGCTATCGCAACCTGGGCATCTTTCAGGAAAACATCGTCAACCAGGTCCTCGAGGACATTGTGAAGGCGACCGACCCCGTCTGGGCATTGGTCAAGGGGGTGTTTCGTCCGCGGGGCGGAATCGGAACCACCGTGGAGGCGCGCTGGCCCCGGCCAAGCGCCTGAGATCCGTCCCAGGGACGGCCAGGCGCCCAACAACTCGCAATTGCGCCGCTAACCAGCCTCCATTGTGTACACTCGGTCCAGCAACTTGAAGCGACTGAGGGACCTTGGCAACTTCCACCCCCTCCCGGCGAATCGGCTGGAATCCCGCGGCAGCGACCTTGGCGTTGCTGATCGCCCTCAACCTGCTCAACTATATAGATCGATACATTCTTCCCGGCGAGGTCACTCTCATCCAGCGCGAGTATGGTTGGAATGACGAACGCATGGGCGGGCTGACGACAGGACTCTTCCTAGTCTATATGATTGCCGCTCCGCTTACCGGTTGGCTCGGTGATCGATTCCGGCGCAAACCCCTTATTATCGCCGGCGCCCTTTTGTGGAGTCTTGCCACTTTGGGAACGGCCTGGGTCCATGACTACTGGACTTTCTATGTGCGTCACGCCCTGGTCGGCGTCGGAGAGGCAACCTTCGGGATCTTTGCTCCCGCCGTGCTCGCCGATTTCTATCCCGAGCGGGAGCGAAACCGCATTCTGTCCATCTTTTACCTGGCCATTCCTGTGGGTGCAGCTCTCGGCTACGTTGCTGGGGGAAAGTTGGGCTCCGTATGGGGATGGCGCGCGCCCTTCTTTATCTGCGCCATTCCCGGACTCGCTGTCGCCGCGTTGTATGGTTGGTTGGGTCGCGAACCGGCACGCGGTGGGAGTGATGAGGTCGTTGCCACGGTCGACCGGGCCACGGTTGCCGGGCTGTTCCGCAACCCAGCCTTTCTTACCGCGACCTTCGGACTGGCCACGCTTACCTTCGCTATGGGTGGCATCTCCGCCTGGGTTCCGAAGTTCTTGGAGCGCTTTGCCGGATTGTCCGTGGGAAATGCGAGCCTGACCGTCGGCGCGATCACCGTGGTCGACGGCATCGCCGGAACTTTGGTTGGCGGATGGGTAGCGCAGCGTTGGTTGCGAACCAATCATCGCGCCCTTTATTTACTGTCGTTTTGGAGCGTGGCGCTCACCTTACCCTTTGGGGTGCTGGTGTTCTTTGGGCCGGCTTCGTATGCGGTCCCCGCCCTGTTTGTCGCGGAGTTCTTTCTCTTCCTCAATACCGGGCCCCTGAATGCGGCTATCGTAAACGCCGTTTCCTCCCCTGTTCGAGCCACAGCCATCTCTTTCAATCTGTTTTGCATTCATTGCTTCGGAGATACCTTCTCGCCCACCATCATTGGGGCAATCTCCGATCGATCCAATCTTCGAGTCGGGCTTGGGGCCACTCTTGTCTTTTTGGTCATTTCAGCCACCATCCTGCGCACCGGTGCGAGGTTTGCGCCGCACCTTCAGAAGTCCCGCTGACCTTCCAGAATCCGGATCGGTCCCGGAATGGAGTCAAGGAAGCGGACTTGAATACCTGCCGGTACAGTGATGGATGGCTGCCGAATTCAAGGAACAAAAACTATCTCGATCTCTGGCGGATGGACTTTCGAATGAAATGGTCCCGGCTGAACGCGGGTTACTGCGGCCAGCCGGGATAACTTGATTCAATGGAATTACCAACGAGATACAGTGACTTGGTCAAGGTATGCTGTGATCGATCCGCTACCTCCACGGCCATCTAATTGGAAGTTCGTCAGCAGTGTGGGGCCCCATCCGAGTTGGAAGGCTGAACTACCTACCATTCCGACAAAATCCTGTTGCTGGCCGTCGAGGCTAACGGTCTCGTAAGTCACTACCCCATTCTCGTCGCGTGAATAGGCGATCTGGATGTGATGCCACACGTTTTCTTCCCACGTGCTCGGCTTGGGGCACGCAACGTTGGTGTGCTTCCAATGCACAGCCGGGTGTTGCGCTGTCCCAAGATTCATCGTCACGTCCCATGTGCCGGAATACCCATCGCACTGCACTCCGTAAATCACCGTTGCGCCGTTGGCGATCACCTGGTTCATATCCATCTCAATATTCCCCAGGTTCGATGCATCGGTAAGCCACAGTTGCGCGTCGTAAATGAAATGTGTGGCGTTGACATCTTTCCCAAACGTAGTGTGGTAAATCTCTCCGCCCGAGTTTTCGAAGTTGACGGAAAACTGCCTCGCATTGCCGCTCAGGGAAGGCACCTGTGCAAGATCGCTTGCGCCGGATGAGTTTCCGGGCGTTCCTGGGTCGTGGTCCCAAACCCAAGTTGGCAGGCTCTGGATATCGCTTACTGCAGTAATGTTGGGAGGAGGAGGATTCGTGCTCGACGAAACAACGGTGACCTGAACCGCTTCGTGGTCATGAACACCGTTCGGTCCCCAGCACTTCACATGGAGTGTGTGTGACCCCTCCGATGCAAGAGCCATTGCGCTGAACGACTTCTGGTGGACGATCGTGGTTGCGCCGTTGTCAATCGAGTATCCCATCGCAGAGACTGAGCGAGACGAACAGGCGTTGGTGCTGGCAACGACATTGAACGGCGAAGTAACTTGGGCACCATTCGCCGGAGAGGTAACAGTGATTGCAGACGCAGGGGCGATGGCTGCCGCAAGCGCTAAAGCCGAGAAAAATGAAGTCTTCATGAATATGCCTCGAGTGATGATTTTCGTTCGCGCATTCGTGTGCATCTTCGCTGCGGTCAGCCAAGAGATACTGGAAACCCAGAATCCCCGCGATCGCCTGAGGTTTCGTTGGCGTCGCCCGCCCCGCCTCTTCCACGCCTTCAGGATTCCCTCAATCTGTCGGATGGAACGAGTTAGTCAAACTGTCGAGCAAGTCTGGGCATACATGTTGCATACATCCAGAAGTTACAAGCGCACTTTTTGGCAATCAGCGAAGAAAACCATCGGCATGCTTCTCGAGTAGCATCCAAAAGGGCTCTCAACTGCGATCAAAGGTTCCTGGTTGACAGGTGCACTTGCTTGGTGGAAGAGCGACGAAAGAGCCATTGGCTGAATCATGCGCGTGACCCACCTTTGAATCTCCTTCGCAAGATTGGTAGCAACACCGAAGAAGGTATCTTGACCTTGTGCGCTGTTGGCCGTTGAAGTCAGAATGCTTCTCCTTTCCTCGTGTTTATTCATTCGCTGCTTCTCGCTATCCAAACCTCAAAAGGAGTAACACAGAGGTGTTGTACATAGCCTGAAGTAACTAGTGACCGGTGCTTTGGTTTGTTAATAGCCAGAGTATAGGGCTGCTTTCGTTTTGCGCTGATCACACTTTCAGGGCACCCCGATGACCCACCAGGCCCAATTTGAAGTTCGATACATATTTTTTGGCTGGAGTGGGGCCTGCGCTCTCCCGGGATTTTCGAAGGAACCACTGTCCCAAAGGCCCAGAATCAGAGTCGCAATACGCGAATCATTCCCCCCTTGGGGAGTTACTCAAGTCTTTCTGTACTAGACAGATATGGAGATGGGAAGCGCGAATGCAATTGATGCTTTTAGCCGTGGAACTACGAAGGTAGTTCTCCACTTGGGGATCGCGGATGAAGTAGGATTCAGCAACAGAATAAGACCTTCCCCGGGATTACTTTGGAATACATCCATAGGTGGTTCGGGGGGTTGTTCGGATTGAAGCATCTAATCTGTTCTTAATGTTTGCAACGGAATCCGTCTCAAAACTCCTTTTTACATGTCAGAAGCCTTCACTCCCTTCTCATGAAGAGGAAAGTCGATAGAAAGGTCTGGAGTGTCCTCCGGCGCAACTCGCTTGTGGGGAATGTGGAAAACTCAGAAAGTGCAGCGTCGATTGCTTCAAGACTGTTCACCCAGCAGGCAGTTCAATTGGGAGTCGATCTCGGATTCACCACGCTGGCGAGTGATCGATCAGCAAGGTGGTGATCTCCGTCCGCACGCTGCCGAATCGTTTTGCGCGGGCGGCCCGCGGACCCGGACGCAAGGGGGCAATCAGCAAAATCGGCAGCCTTCCGCTCGACCCGCACTTTTGGTACTATAAGACAGAGCACAAAGTGCGCCCGTAGCTCAGCTGGATAGAGTATTTGGCTACGAACCAAAGGGTCGGGAGTTCGAATCTCTCCGGGCGCACCAACAACCGCCTT
>Ga0302320_10011533_pt1 | contig 18681 bp, 16 predicted proteins | sample Bog_T0_3_FD_202130 | JGI IMG/M metagenome (GOLD analysis project Ga0302320, IMG submission 202130) | Peat permafrost microbial communities from Stordalen Mire near Abisko, Sweden - Bog_T0_3 | ecosystem: Environmental > Terrestrial > Soil > Wetlands > Peat | place: Sweden: Abisko, Stordalen Mire...
GCGAACTCGCTGGCTCCTGCACCGATTCCTGTCAAATCGGCTGCCCACTGGATAACATCAGTGGTACCCGCTACCCCACCAAGGACCAACCATTCTTTGCTTTTTGGGTCTTTAAGAGACATAAAATTTTTTATTACATCAGCTATCTTTAATGTGCCACGGCCGGAGCAATAGCCGCTCCCGCTCCTGCCGCCGCAACAGCCTCCTTCTTTGCCTCCTTTATCGCCGCCAACTGCGCCGGGTTGCTGGTGATGATCTGGTCTTCGGTATACGAGGCCACGACCTTTATGGCCACGTGTTTGAGGCCGACAAAGAATATGCCTTCACCCACATCTGATTCGAGCAGGAGATATTTCTCTTCGTCCGTCAGGTTGAAGACTTGCTGTATCCTATCCATAGAGGTAGGCGATTGCTTCAAGAGTATTTGGATGGAAGAGTTCGTCAAAATCGGCATGCCATAGGGCGATTTAAGGAAGTCATCGACGTCCTGGGTGATAGTGGCCAGCCCGAGGAAGTATTTACGGCCGCGTTTTGCGATGGAAAGCAGGAATGATGCTGTGTCTTCCGACTTCATCATCCACCAGGCCTCGTCGACTATCATCATGCGCTTCTTTATCTCCTTTCTGACGGCATTCCATATATGGTGCGTGACGATGTACATGGCCACCGGCTTTAGCTCGTCCTCCATATCGCGCACCGAAAAGACCACGAATTTATGGTTTATATCCACGTTCGTCGGGTGGTTCAAGAAGCCCGACCATGTACCTGTGGTGAATTTCGTCAGGCGCTCGACCAGAGACTCGGCGCCTTCCATACCGCCCAGAACGAGCTCGAAATCTCCCAGCAAGGGCGGCGTCACATTGGCGAAATCAGAATCGGCGGTTATGTCCTTTAGGGCGTATGTTTCGGTGATGGCCCGGTCTATGATGGCGTCTTCCTCCGGAGTCAGGCCGCCCAACATGACACGGAAAAGGCCGACCAGATTGATGATGTTCGAGCGCAGTATGTCAGCCCCGCTCTCGTCTTCGCGCGCTATCGGCAGGTCAAAAGGGTTTATATGATGCTCGGAATTCAGAGAGATGTTGAAATATTTGCCGCCGGTCAATTCCGCCATATGCTCGTATTCGCGTTCGGGGTCTATGATTATGACCTCGGTGTCGAACATGAGGGTGCGCAGTATCTCCAATTTCGTGCAGTATGATTTGCCGGAACCTGATTTAGCGAATGTGACGGAGTTATAGTTTTCAAGAAGGAACCGGTCGAATATGACGAGCGATGAGTTGTGCCTATTGATGCCGTAGAGTATGCCTTTGTCCGAAGTCAGGTCAAATGAAACGAACGGAAATATCGACGAGAGCGGCGATGAATTCATCTTTGAATTCACGTTCAGCTCGTCATTGCCTATAGGGAGGACTGATCGATAGCCGCTCTCCTGCTGGAACAGAGCCGGCTTTATGTAGACCAATTTCGCTTCGAGGATCGATTTTATCTCGCTCTCGAGCTTGTCCAGCTCGTTCTCGTTGTCGCCAAAGATGGTCAGATATACGCCGACGTCGAATATCTTTTCCTGGGCCTGCATGAGAGTGTCGCGCAAGCCTTCCAGGTCCTGGTAGGCCGTGTCGAGAGCCGGGTCGCGGACGAGCCCGCGGTCTTCGCGGCGGGATATCTGGCTCTGCACTTCTGCTACTTTCTTTTGGAATTTGCGCAGGATCTTTGACGTATCCACAGGGTGGATGAATATCGATATATTGAAGACTTTATCCAGATTTATGATCGGCGCGAACCAGCTATCGGTGAGAAAGCGCGGATATGATATGACAAAGAACGTGCGGGCCAATTTTTCACCGAGATTGAGCTCTTTTGGCCCTATTTTCAGAGCCGAAGGAGCGATGATATCCTTCAATTCCAAAACGCCCTCCTGGTAAATGTCTTGGGGCAAGAGGGACACGAGCGGCTGTTCGTCGTCCTTTTTTTTGAATAATTTTGAAAAAATAGACATGGGTTATGTTATCTGCATCGGCTTTTCCGTGTCGCCGGGGTTGAATATCTTGTAGAACAATTCTATCACCTCCTCGGTGCCGAGTTCGGCCACCCGGACGCCGCATCGCACCAGGCCTTGCTCGACTACGCCGACCCTCTGCTCGAGCTGGCTGCGATATTCCTCGAAATCTTCGTTCACTGTCGGTGCGGCTTTCTTGCCGCCCGGCAAAAGACGCGAGATAGGGTTGCTGCTTTTGCCGAGTATAGGCGCTGCATATGGCACCACCAGAAAAAATGTTTTCGTCATTATATTGGAATTTTCGACGAAGGTCTTTATGAAATCGATGTACTCCTGCACCTGTATCTTCATCAGCTCGGTCGTCTGGTTCTTGTATTGTTCTTCGAGGAGGGCTAAATATGGCCGTATATCTAGTTTTTTTGACTGGACAAATATCTGAAGGTCGAAATCGAGCGAGTTCAGGAAGTTTTGGAATTGAAAGAGGATGGAATTCTGCTCGTCGGACGACTTTAAGGCGAAATTGACGGACGAGGCCATGACCAAGGCGCGGAACGAGCCGTCGTTCAAAATAGCCACGCCGTCACGGACTTCCTTTATCGGCACAAAATTTTGGGATTCTTTTGGATTCGCCATAGTATTATTTTTTCGTCACTTCCCCGCTATTTATCCTTTCCTGTATGTCCAGATTCCATGCCAAATCTTTTAGCTTGCTCTGGGAAACCTTTGGCACCATCACTCCGGCGTATTTTTCCGAACCGGCATTGGCGGAAGCGTTCCGCGAGCCGGAAACAATGCCGTTCTTCCTGTCTTTTTCCGCTGTTTTCATCTGTGCCGCTATCATAGCCGCTTGCTTCTTGTCATCTTTTTTCCATAGATAGAGCTTTGAACCGACCAGGTATCTGAATGCCGACTCCAGGACGTTTATGAACGGACGGTTATTCACCCGATAAAAAGCCAAAGCACCCGAAAACCCCAAGACTATGATGATCGGTATCGCCGAAAATATGAGCGACGGTATGAAGCGGTAGATTATATAGGCCAAGGCCACTCCACCGACCATATAGATGAATTGTTTGAAAGTAAAAGGGCCGAAAATCTTGTCCTCCACGTCGATGAATTGAGGAACCTGGTATTGCATGAGTTTATTATAGCGCGACTGTGAACATGACGCCACGCATAGTCCATAAAGTCGAAAGTCCCTAATGTCCATAAAGTAAATTCAAGAATGCTTACACTCACTTTACAGACTTTATGACTTTAAGGACTTTATAGACTAACTTAGCGTTTCCCTATATGGATCCGTCCCATCATATGGCCGTATTTTTGGTTTGGTCGAATCCGTACCTTGTTTCGATGGTTCTTCCATAGTCATGGCCACGCCGTGTGCGAGCAATGTGTCGACGATGCTCGTTTGGTCAGGCTGTTTCGGCATAATTTCTTTTGGAGCATTGCTTTGTGCCGGTATTTGTTTATTTGAAGTCGGTTGAAGAGGAGTCGGTGTTTCTGGAGTATCACCAAGGAGGTGATCTGGTGCCATTGGTGACTCGGTTTTTTCCTTTGGCACAAAAGTTTCTTTTTCAAGTACGTTGACAATATCTTTCTTTGATTCAAGATTTTTCTTCAAGGCATCGCGCACCATTTCCTCTGCTCGGAGCGGCGCATCTTCCCGCGGCTTGTCTATGACGAACCCGCCAGCTTTTTCGACTGCCGAGACAACCGATTCCTTTTGAGCTTTTTCTGCATCAGTCATCATAGTTTCCTCACCTGCCTGACCGGTAGCCACGCCTTGGCCGAACTGATTATTTTTTCGTGTGTCATCCTCGTTTTCTGCGTACTCGCCCTCTTTGTGTTCCCCTTCAATTTTTTTCAAGGAATCACGCATCTTGTCAAAGATCTGTTTGTTGATGTCTCGGGCGATGAGCATGGCTTTGCTCATATCCACCCTCATTCTCCGTGCGATGTTGTTTACGAACATAGTCTCAGGAGTGAGCCCGATCATGGTCAAACCGACCTCATCTACAAGTTCGCTTATTTGGTCGTACATCAGGTCGTATTTTTGACCAATATCAACGACAGCATTAGTCGTGCTGACGGAATCGATTGCCTCCCGAATATCAGCGGGCAGTTTGTCGTAGCGCGTTTGGATTTGTTCTTTTGTGTATGGCATGGTTGATATATAGTACTTTATATTATATGTGATTATGCACGAATATCAAAATCCTTGTAAAAAACTTTATACTTTTACATACCTCGTTGCTCGACCCCTGCCAATTCTTTTTACTTTGCCAAGTAAGACAAGTCGTTCAAGCGATTTTCGAACGGACGGCATGATAATTCCGGTCTCCCTCTCAATTTCGGCCGGCCCGGCTTCTTTCACTTTGGAAAGATACTCCAAAACCTCGTTTTGCTTTGGTGACATTATGTCTTCGTGAGTTTCTTTTTCGACAAGAGCGATCGACTTGTCTGCCTGTTCTTTCACCACTGAAAGGAAGAAATTAAGCCATGGTGAGATCGTCTCCTCTATACCTTCAGGTTTGGTCTGGCTTCTGAATGTGGCTTGTGATGACCGTAGCGCGAGATAATATTGATCCTTGCGCTGTTCTACGACCTGCTCATGTGAGATATACTGCGCAAATGAGTAGCCGGCGCGAAGTAGAAGCAGATTTGTGAGAATGCGCGAAAGACGACCATTACCATCCTCAAATGGGTGGATTTTTAGAAATTCAATGATGAAATTAGCGATAATGAGTAGCGGATGGAAGCGTTCTTTCTCCAGTGCTTCTTGTGTCCATTCGACAAGCTCGGTCATCTCTTTTTGCGTCAGATATGCCGGCGTCGTCTCGAACATGATCCGTGCCACATTTCCGTCTAAATCGAGAATTCCGACAAGATTTTCTTTATGCTTGTATTCTCCGCGATGCAGATCGTCCTTGTTTGAGTACTTGAGAAGCTCTTTGTGGAGCGAAGTGATGATGCTCTCACGGAGTGGCAGATCCTTGTAGTTATCGAAAACATTTTTGAGTGTTTCGAGATAGCCCTGCACTTCTTGCGAATCGCGATCGGAGAATTTCTGGATCGAGAATCCTTCCATGATATTTTTCACTTCCTTGTCGGAGAGCTGTGCTCCCTCGATACGTGTAGAAGCACCGGCAGATGTTATGAGCACCGACTTGTGCAGGTTGGTTATTGCCTGCGGTGTCATGCGAAGGCCCACGCGAAAAACCCCCCTGATTTCATCTGTTGCCGCCAAAAGAGCAACGATGCGCGGAGCTGGAGTTTTAATCCTGTGATCAAATTTTCGGCCATTATATTCTATTTCGTCCATGTTTTTAATGCTAATTTCTAGCAATGTAGATTTTATCAGTTTTTAGCAGATAAAGCAAATCTTGCACTATTTTCTTTCTACACCACTTGATTTTGGTTTAGCACTACCAGTTTTTCCCCGCTCGCATCACTTTGGATTTGTTCTTTTGTGTATGGCATAGTCAACACTATTATAGATGATTAGGCGTAAACATCAAACCAAAATTGTTCACTTGTATATGTCATGATCGCCGATGTCCAAAAAGACCGCTTCGTGGCATTCTTCGTCAAAAAATTCAAAAAGTATCCTTATTCTTGAGTTCACCGAAAAACTCAATTGTTTCTTGAGTTTGCCATGAAGGTGATGTGTTTTGAGGCGAATATCGAACGGTTCATCCCTAAATATGGCGATACGCGCTTCCGCCTGAACTCTTGTTCTTGGATCAAGGCGACGAAAACTCCTCGAAAATCGAGGATGATAATAGATGGTCATATCGTCCGGAGATTACGGAGAATTGGCAATGAACCGGCGCGCTTCAAGGCGCGGGCTTCGCGGGACCAACGCAATACATCTTTTTCTCCGACTACGTCACGAGCACGCTCAATCAATGACTCCAAATCTTTTTTCGGAATTAGTACTAAATCTCCAATTCTGCTTAATTTTTTTGGTATAGTTATGCCAATCATGCTTTTAATATATTCCCAAAAACCTCAAAAGTCAAGCCAAAATCCCGCACCCCCCTTGAATTTGTTCTTTGGTGTAGGGCATGGTTAGGGTTTTTGTTCACTTGGTTTTGCTTCTCCACCTCCACCAGGTTTTCCTTTTTTAGCCTCGCTCTCTTCTGTTTGAGCTTTTAATGCATCTTTCGCCGCCTTATCCAACTTTTCCTGCGCTCTATCCTCCTCAGTCTTTCTCGCTAGGTTTCCCAAATGTTTATTGATTTGTTGAATTTCTTTACCTAATTGATCAGACTTGTTTCCCTTTGCGCCTGGTATTGGGGGAGGAACATTTGGGGTAGTCAAATACTCTAATTGCGCGGTTTCTTTTTCTCCTTTCTGTTTTTCAAGTTTCTCCGACAAATTTTTACCTTCCTTTCCAGCTGCCATTCCATATCCTGACCCTCTATTAACTTCTCTTGAACTGCCACTCATCATAGATGTCCATACAGAACTTGTGCGCAGACTAGCGAGATACTCTGCTTGTTCTATCTGCCTAGTTTTCTTGGCCTCTTCATACAATCTGTCACCCTCGGGACCTTCTTGGAATTTTTCTCTTCGGACTTCTCCTATCTGCTCAAACACCGCCTTGTTCTTCTTTTCCGTCGCCTTTCTTGCCTTATCATAACCAGAACCGACTTTGGCGAAAGTACCCGACAAAAGTCTTCCGGCGTTAGGATTATTCTTTGCAAATCTAGCAAAAGCATTGCTTTCACCAGCTGCCGTAGCGGCCGCACCAAAGGTATTCCTGCCGGCGAAGCTTGCCGAACCTTTGATAGCTGATCCAGCCCACCCTTTTGCTTTTTTGATACTCGTATTGACCAAATCCTTTCCAACGCTTGCATACTTCAGTGCGGCGAAAAGAGAGATACAAATCAGTATGATAGCGATGAAATATTGAATGAACATACCAACCGTTGCGGCCGCGCTACCTCCCAACGTAGCTGAACCACCGGCAGGGTTAATGATACTTTGGAAACCAGGATTGGTTATAACTCTCATGGCTATATACATAAAGAACATGAAGATTGGCAGGATAAGACATTGATCTATGATCATATCCAGCCAAGGTTTTGAAATTTTTTCCTCGACTTTTGGAACAATCATGCCAATGAAATAGAAAGGCGAAAAGACTAGAAGCACGATAAGCAACCCGACTCGTATTAGAAACAAAAATGCAGCAGCCAGAAAGACGAATGCCGCGATCAATTGAAGTACGATCCCATATAACGCGGACTGTATTATAGTCAATGGGTTTGTGCCCCCTCCTGTTTGGTAGACATCGGCTGTTTGAATGTGGAGTGCCTGCATAAACTCGTTTGAAATACCGCCACTTGTCATGGTATTGGTTATAAAATTACCAGCTGAAACTGTTGTGCTGGACATGTCCAAATTAGCTCCGCTAGGAGCAATTGCGCGGTAAAAAGCCAGCCCGACCAAATTGGAAGCGTCAACTCCCATTTTGGCAAAGAAAAGACTGAAATTTAGCAGAATACCGGCAATAGCGACCATGACGATGATATGTTTTACTTTGCTATCGCTAACCCCAATTATTATTTTTATAGATTCATAGAGGAGAAAGAAAATAATTATGATACTGGCCAGATCTCTGATAGTTGACCATGTAGCGTCAATGATATTATTTGATCCACCCATGAGGGTAGCCATATTGAGCGTGATTATCATCACAGCGTTCAATGCAACACCTGAAAGAGATAAAATGAGATTTGAAATATCTAGCCCCCAATTGGCAAGTACCTCAAGCACGGCGTCTACTATAGGTTTTACTACAAAGGAAGCTACGGCACCAGGTGCAGAGCTTGTTGAACCAAAGTATCCAAGTAGGAAATTACCAACTAACGCAGCTGGAGACAAAGAACTCGTAGTACTGTGATTTGTAACATTGCTCAGACCGCTACTAATATCTGCCCTCGCCTCCCCCGGCACCACCACAAACCCGGCCACCAAGATTATTGTGGCGAGAGTGAATATGATTTGTGTGCGGCGAGATTTCATGGGTGGTTAAAGTCAGAAGCCAAAGCCTCCATTATTGGCGGGATGGGCGTACAGATAGCATTCGTTCGTGTAAGTGGCGGCGGAGCTTTGGATGGACGCAAGCGTGTTTTGTGCGGCGGTATTGTCATCTTTCGCGTTTTGCACATCTGATACCGACGGAACAGATTGTGAATAAGGCGATGCTGATGAATTGTGATTACTGATCAAGCTGTTGTATTGCTCTGTTAGGGCAGTGATGTCGGCTGTTGATGTCGCCGCATTTACTTGGTCATTCAAAGATACGAGATTGTTCAAATTACTGGTGACATTGTTATAGTCGCCTTGCAGTTGCGTTATCCAAGCGGTGGTAGAAGCTATGTCAATGCCGATTTGCGATACAACCGCTGTGTCACCGTCCGATTGGCAAGTAGACGAAGCGTTATAGAGAACGGTCAGCGCATTTTCTGCTATGGAGATTGAAGAGCTGGCATAGGATTGGATACTGGTCGTGTTGGTTATGTATTGGGCAAGATTTGTGGAAAGACTGGACCCAAGCCCACCAGCGGTTGCGGATGAATTGGCCACCTCGCCCTCGATTTGAGAGAGATAGGCAGGTTGGCCATTTTGTGGCTGGCTGACGCCAGCGAGTCCACCACTGCCTAGAACATGATTAACCAATTGCCCTGCCAGAGCACCGATGATCTCATCCAACATGCTGGCCTGTACCAAAGAATCCTGACTGCTTCCGAGGGCTTTGTCCAAGCTTGATTTTATAGTCGAGCCAGGAGTGGAATTCTGGCAAGTCTCATAAATATTATAGCCCGCGCTTTCGGATGCAGCCTCATCGAGTTTGATTGTTGGGTCATAATATGCATCTTCATCTGTTATTGTCGGATCGTCCGTACATGTTTGGTAAGTGAGAAAACCACCGCCTTGCATAAGCTCATTATTTTTCTGTTGTGTTCGGTTTGCTATATTTGTGTCCAAACTGCTCTGTGCTTCCAGATATGCTCCGTAAAAACTATTTTGCGGTTCTGCCAGAGCTGCAAAAGCCGGCCAGCCGCCTTGGCTGAAATCGCCACCCTCAAATCCCGCTATACTCATTCCATTGACAGTTACTCCTGCGCTAATACTTGCGTTTTGGACATTGTTTATAATTGATGAAAGGGTGCAACTATAAGGATTGCTATTTCCACTCCCACCACTTGAACCAGCCTGGTTGAGGGCGAGAGCAAGCCGAACATTCAGACTGATTGGCGAACACAGAGAAGACAAAGGACCGTTTTGCGCTATAAATGCTCCAGTTGCTTGATCTCCAATATTTTCAAAAAATTGTGTAGGGTTTGTTATATATGCCGGCCTGCCGTTGAAACCTGAGTTAATCCAATTAACCGTCTCATCTGTTATGTTCTGCAGAAGCCCTTTTGCTTCCGCCCAGGCGAGCGGGTCGAGGATGTAATCTTTTATCCAAATGGAATTTTCTGCGTAGCTTGCAATTTCGTTATATACACTGCTTAATGCGGATTTTACATATGTCAGACCAGTTTCAAGTTCTGTGGTTATGTCAGTTACCACTTGCGCATGAGCCGGCTTGGCCGGTATGTATGAACCAAAGACCATAATTGTCGCAAGTACGATTACTGCTATTTTCTGGCCGATTTTTGGATCGTTTTTCATGTACGTGATATATTTTATAAATTATTGGCTTGGTCCAGACATGGAAGAAGTTGCTGTTACCGTGCTCGCATTGACTTTCAAAGTATCAAAATACTGTTGTATTGCCCCGAATGCGTTGGAAAGATCTTGCAAGGCATTCAAATATTGTCCTGCGCCAGTCAGGCCAGCGGCTGGGTCTGTATTGATCGTTCGCAATAATTCTGCTGTATTGAGGCGTTCACTCATAGCATTGACTAGGTCTAGATGCATACTGGCTATGGTTGGCGGAACAGTCATACCCAGAAGGCCGTTCAAGATATTTTTATAGGAAGCGATGATGGGGTCTATTTTTGTTAAAATAGCCGGATCATTTTGTTCCACGCTGTCTCTCGCATAAGTCGCTTCATCCCCTACAACAGAATTATTCTTAAAAAGAGCGGCGAATGCCTGACCATATGTCAAATCTGCACTGATACTATCGTCTTTGCCAATCTTTATATTAGCAAAAGTATATACCTTTGCTGTCGGCACGATATTTGGGTCACTCAAAACATTTGACACCACGGTGTTGATGGTGTCGGTGCTCATATCTCCTCCGGATTGTTGTAATTGGAGATATCCTGATACTAGAGCCTGACCAAGTTTTTCTGTTTCGGTCAAAGGCGCCGATTGAACGGATTTTACTCCCGAATTCAAAGAACTATTTTCTGCCAAATTGCCTACACCAGCGCCGACCAGGACTTTTTGCCAGTCGCTGTCGGCTATGGACGTTGCGGTATTCGCGGGCGGTGTAAATACCGTCGGAGCAGAATATGCGACTTTGGCCGGCAGTACATTCCAATATTGGTCGACAGCAAAGGCTCCTCCGACGATTATAATCGCCGCTATAATCATCCACATTGTTTTTCTGCTCGGGTTGTTCACAAGGGTTTGGCCGACGACTCACAAATACCAAGTCAATTGTATCAAGAATCAAGACCTATTTGGCTTGTCCTGTGTGGAAAAGACTTGTTTCTTTGGCTATGTCTTTCCATTGCTCCAATGTAAAGTTTTCCGCTCGCGCATTAGTTGGCCAATTTTTCTTTATCCACAGCTTTTCCAGAGTTTGTGCAGGTATTACTTTTGCCAAATTACCCCTTAAAACCTTGCGTTTATGAGCAAAACCAGCTCGGACTACGTTGAAGAAAATTTTTTCCTGTAATTTGCTTGGCGAGGCATCGGGTACTTCTTTCGGAGAGCTCCTCGACGAGCCTTCGGGGCGAGTGCTCGGCATGGGAAATCGAGGAATAGCTCGTAGAAAGAATGTACCTGATGCTGAGACTTGATCATTCTCAAAAAATTCTTTGCTTATCTTGTCAATCAAAATAATTGCCGAATCGACGTTTGGTATAGGTCTAAATGATCTTTTTGGCACAGTGTCGATGTATTTTGGTTCACCATAAGCCTTGACTGATATTGAAAGTATGCTTTCTTTGCCGTCAGCCGCCACAATTCTTTTTGCCACCTCTTTTTGTACAAGGAGAACCATGCGCTTAGGGTGATCTTGCACTGTCAAAAATTTTCGCAAGATTTCGCCGGTTATGTAGTATGGAATATTTGCCGTGACGATATAATTTTCTTTTTCAAGGCCGAGATCGGCTGGATTTATTGCCAAGATGTCATCTTGTACAAGTTTTAATCTTCCTAGAGCAACCTCTGCCGCAAAATTTTCCTTCATATATTCAATCGCTCTTTCATCTTTTTCAACAGCAATGACGTTTGCTCCGGCTTTTAAAAGTCCTCTGGTCAAAACCCCTTTTCCCGGTCCGATTTCCAGCACGATCATTCCCGGTTCTATTCGCGCCACATGAATCATTGCACCCACCACATTCGGCGCATGCAGAAAATGTTGCCCAAGCGATTTTTTTGCGATGAAGGAAGTCATTGTATGAGTATAGCAAAATTTACTGAGCCGACAGATACATCTTTCGAAGGGGCTCCGCAGAGCTTGGCTCGAGGACTGAGCGGATTTCTAGCAAGAAATACGCGTACCCTGAGGAAGATAGTATCTTGTCGGCGAAGCAGTTTAATCTAAAAATCAATAAAAATGTTCTTTGCCAGATTCGGCCTTTCCTCTTCAATTTTTTCTTCAATTAATTCATCACCAATATCAGCAATGAATTCCGAAGGAGAGTTAAGCCTCTGTGCCCCGTAGACCGTGCGTATCTGCGTCCAACTCAAAAAGATTTTCTTGCGTGCGCGCGTCAGAGCGACATAAAAAAGCCTGCGCTCTTCTTCCTCTTGACCTTGCGTTAATTCCTCTTTTCCCATTCTCTCATGCGGAAACAGATCTTGCTCCAGCCCAGCGATGAAAACATAATCAAACTCGAGGCCTTTTGACGCGTGGACGGTCATCAATCTGACGGCGTCTTTGTCTTCTTTTAATTCGTCTTGGTCAGTGGCCAATGCTGCATTTGATAGAAGCGATTCGACAGCTTCACCGATAGGTAAATTATCGTAAGTTCTTGCTACGGTGGCTAATTCTCTCATGTTTTCAAGTTTTTCTTCTCCATCTGCATCTTTCTTTGACGTCAATTCTATACCCGTTCTAGTCAGAATAAATTTTACAAGTTCGGAGGGTTTTTTTGATAGAGCGACATCACGGATTTCATCCAGCATTCTATGAAAGTCATTTATTTTTATCATCATCGCTCTTGTCAATCCTGCCGAATCATGCGCCAAGACTTTCATCATGGTCGTTTTGCCAATGCCGCGCGGTGGTACGTTTATAATTCTCACAAGATCTGCGGCCGATTCGCGGTTTAGAGAAGCGCGGATGAATGACAGTACGTCTTTGACTTCTTTTCTTTCAAAAAACCGCACGCCGAGCACTTGATACGGCACCTCTTTCTTCAAAAAAGATTCTTCTAGAACACGCGATTGGAAATTTGCTCTATAAAGCACGGCAATTTCTTTCGGCCTTGTTCCACTTTTAATTAAATCTCTACAAGTGTCGGCAATATCTCTGGCCTCATCTGTTTCAGTGTAATTTGCAGTCAATTTTATTTTTTCTCCCTCAGAATTTTTTGTAAAAAGGTTCTTTTCACGGCGCATAGAATTCTTTTTTATGACATTATTGGCCGCCGCCAGGATATTTTTCGTTGAGCGATAATTTTCTTCCAGAATTATGACTTTTGCTTCGGGATAATCTTTTTCAAAGTTCAAGATATTTTCGATGGTCGCCCCGCGCCAGCTATAAATATTTTGGTCGATGTCACCGACCACGCAAAGATTTTTGTTTGTTCCGACCAACATTCGAACAATTTCATATTGCACGCCGTTCGTATCCTGATATTCATCAACATGAATATGAGTCCAAATTTTTGCATACCTTTCTCGAACAGACGGATTTCCTTTTAATATATCCATTGTTTTCCCGAGAAGGTCGTCGAAATCCAGTGCCTTTTCCTTTGTCAAAGCCGATGTATATTTTTCCCAAACGGAGGAAACAATCTGCGAACGATAATTATTTCCATTCTTGCTTTTATATTCGCTAATTGATAGGCCGTCGCCTTTTGCCCTCGAAATCGCTGACAAAATACTTGCCGGGTCGTTCCTTTCTTTGTCCAAGCCGAGCTGTTCCAGAGCATCTTTTATGACTTTTTTCGAATCAGCGCGGTCAAAAATAGTAAAATGTCTTGTTAAACCCACGAGTTGTGCATTTTCGCGGATGATATGTACACCGAGCGCATGAAAAGTGCTGACAAAAGGACGTTCTCTCATGGAAATCGGCAAATTCAAGCCTTTGTCTGATTCAAGCAGGCTATTTACACGATCTCTCATTTCCTTTGCCGCTTTGTTGGTGAAAGTAATAGCCAAAATGCTGTGTGGATTGACGCCGCTTTTGATGAGGTTGAGGATCCTGTGAACAATTGTCTTTGTCTTTCCGGCTCCCGCGCCAGCCAAAATGAGAAGAGGACCACTCAAGGTTTCAGTCGCTTCTTTTTGCTTGGTATTAAGGTCTGAATGAGGTTTTTCCATAAGGCTGTATTGAGCAATCATAGCAAATATCTGCGCATTGTCCTATTTCAATACACGCCTCAACAGAGCCGTTTTTGACATTACACAGCAAGTGTTCCTTAAACACGATTTTTCCACCTTTTTCATTGACTTCGATGTAAAAATTCGGTACTATTGTTCGAATGCCCTTCGGGGCAGTATTCTCTTCAATTCATACCGCCTATCCGCTTGACCACCTAGATTGAATGTCCGTCCGACCTATCCGCTATGAATTTAACTCCATCACATAAAAATTCTAAATATGCCTCATTTTTCCTTTACGGCAAGGAAACGCTTGTTACCATTGCGATTGTCATTTTGCCTATGATTTTTCCGGAGACTGCTCACGCCAGTCTTTTTTCTTTTTTGAGCTCTCTGGTTGGAGAAAACGTATCTGCACAGGAGACAATCGCTACTGGTACTTCTTATAATTCTCAAACCCTGCCACTTCTAGAGCTTACCCCTACTGGTGCTTTGGCTATAGCGGACAACACACTCGTTCCATTTGTCGGCCCATCTGGATCAACTGCAGATATCGATAACCAGCCGGGGAGTACTGCCATCAGCACTTATGTAGTGCAGTCAGGCGACACTCTTTCCGAGATCGCGATCATGTTTGATGTTTCGGTCAATACGATCGTCTGGGCCAACAGCCTAGGTACGCACCCAGTCATACAGCCTGGAGAGACGCTTGTTATTTTGCCAGTATCAGGAATCAATTACACCGTAAAGAAAGGCGATACGCTCGCGTCTATCGTAAAAAAATATGGCGGCGATGTTACTGAAGTCATGGAATACAACGGCCTATCTACAGACGCCTCGATTGCAATCGGCGATACAATCATGATTCCTGACGGCGAATTAGGCGGATCATCCGGAAGCGCATCTCATACCCCGACAAATTTTTCAAATGGAACGTCGCCGCTTATTCCTGGCAGTAGTGGTCCTGCCATTCCAGGATATTTTGCTTGCCCGGTGCATGGTTCATGGTTGTCCCAAGGCCTTCATGGACACAATGCAGTCGATCTAGCTCTCGGCGTTGGAAATCCAATATATGCTGCTGCGGATGGTACTGTCATCATAGGGAGGACTGGCGGCTGGAACGGCGGCTATGGCACATATGTCGTTATTTCTCATCCAAATGGTACAGAAACGCTCTATGCTCATGCCAGAAAACTTTTTGTTACTGCCGGCGAAAAAGTCACCCAAGGTGATAAAATTGCTGAAATCGGCGTAACCGGCGAAACCACCGGTCCACATCTCCATTTTGAGGTCCGTGGCGCGGCCAATCCTTTTGTTACGGTGAAGTGTTAAACCAACTTCTGCCTATACTGCAGCGCCTCGAGAATATGTGACTTTTCAATCTCCACTTTCCCGTCCAAATCGGCAATCGTCCTTGAAATTTTTAATATTCGATGATAACCGCGGCCGGAGAGTCTCAATCGCTCGGCGGTGACAGATAGAAAAGAAGAAAGAGTGGGTGGAAGCGAAATGACTTTTTCCATCTCTGTTACGCCGAGCTCGCTGTTGCATTTCTGCTTGACCCCATGATTTTTACAGCGATCATATTGCAATGACCTGGCTTTTTCAATCCGTGAGAGCATTATCTCTGACGTTTCCCCTTTTCCTTCAATACTTCCAAATTTTTCATATTCTATTTTTGACACTGCCACCCAGACATCGATGCGGTCGATGAGAGGACCGGAAATCCTGTGTAGATATTGCTCTCGCCTTCCCGAAGTGCAGGTGCAACGATCGCCGCCATAGCCGCAAGGACATGGGTTCATGGCTACAATGAGGATGCAATGCGCCGGAAAGGTAACAGAACCGCGTACACGAGAGACAGTGATTTTCTTTTCTTCCAATGGTTCACGGAGTGCATCTATGACACTGGAATTAAATTCTGGGAATTCATCGAGGAAAAGCACGCCGCGATGAGCCAAAGTGATTTCTCCCGGCCGCGGGAATGCCCCGCCGCCGATTATGGACGCATACGAAGCGGTATGATGCGGCGCCCGGAATGGCGGTTCGGTGATTATATTCTTGCCGAGCGTTTTGGCTATGGAATGAATGGCCGTGACCTCTATGATTTCGTCATTGGTGAGAGGCGGTAAAATGCCACGAAAAGCCTTTGCCAGCATGGTTTTACCTGTGCCGGGCGGTCCATAGAGAGCGATATTGTGTCCGCCCGCCGCGGCGATCTCGAGGCCGCGTTTTGCAGATTCCTGTCCGCGTATAATCGACATATCCATATCGATTTTTTGTATATTTTTTCCCGTTTCTGTTTTTGGAATTCTAGCCAGACCGTATCCCTTGCGTTCTTCCAAATGACCGATGATTTCTTCGAGGCTTCCAACCGGATAAACGCACGCTTCTCTGACCAGGCCAGCTTCGGTGGAGTTTTCTTTTGGAATGAAAACTTCGGAAAAGCCCAAACCGACGGCAGCTCTGACGATCGGCAAAACCCCGTGGATTTTCCTGACCGATCCATCGAGGGCGAGCTCGCCCAAAAACAGCTTGCCCTCGGGATCAAAATCGATATCTCCGCAAGCTAGGAGATAGGCCAGTGCCATGCCGAGGTCGAATGATGGCCCCTCCTTTCTCATATCGGCTGGTGCCAACGATATGACCAGCTTTTGATTTTTTTGCTTTGGCGATTGATAGCCGCTATTTTTTATAGCCGATGACACGCGGTCTTTGGATTCATCTACTGCCTTGTCTCCGAGACCGACCACAGAAAAATAATGCAGGCCGTTTGACGTGTCTACTTCTATAGTGACTATGTGGGTTTCCAACCCCAGCATTTGAGCGCTGTATGTCCTCGCATGTGCCATACGCGCAATTATTACATACCAGTTATTAAGAAAAGTTAAAAAAGTTCTAAAGAAAAGTTAAAAAGGCGGGAACCTCGGTATTTTATCAAGGTGAAACCTTTGTTTTACCCTATTTGTTGTCTGTCTTAACATGCTTCATGCAAGTCCTTGCGGCCGGGTTTGCTTCCAACCGTTCGCGTTCTATCTGTTCGCCAGATATTTCACATATTCCATACGTGCCCCCGTCTATTTTCCCCAAGGCAGAATTTATATCGCTCAATTGTTTTTCCAGGGAATCAAGTATGCCTTTATTGTCTTCGAGTTCTTCCATTTTGTCGGCCAATTCATTTTCGTCGGCTCGGTCGATATCCATATCATTTGACGTGGCAGAAAAGTCCTTTGGATTGTTTGGGTCAGAACTGCCGACGGTCTTTATCTCCTCTTCTACCAAGGTTTTCTCTTTTTCCAGTCTTTTTTTGAAATATTCTATGTCTTTTTTATTCATAGTACTAGTATGTTATCTGATAAACGTCTGCTTTTCAAGTCTATTGATTATCTCTGACAGTGCCTTATCGTCCGTGGTTATGACGATGGTATTGTTATCGACGAATGAGTACAGGATGAGCACAGTCCCGTCTGGTTTGGTAAAGGCGCGGACGTCTTTATTTTGTATAACGCCATCCTTCCAACCGCCCTGGATGTTGAAATATGACGCCAAGGTGCTCGTGCCTCCACCGCTCGCGGTTATATTCGAATATCCAAAGACATTTGCGAAATCATCAGACATGGTGCTCTCCCAGGCTATCATGCCGGCATAGGCATTTTGGAAAAAATTATCTGTCAATATTATAAAAGGAGCCGAGTGACCATTGTCGTTGTAGGTGCCCAGCATCCACTGATTATTCAACGATCTGGAAAGTACATTCGGTGCAGGCAAGTCCAGCAATGATATAAAATCAGTCGCATTGATTATGTTCGAGGAACCGTTAGTCTCTTTTTCTACTGGTATAATTTGTAAAATGGAACCATTGCTAGTCGCGATATTTGATATGGCCTTCTGTGTCGCTACTCGTGCCGCTCCCGATCCAAGTCCAGTCAAATCTAAAGTTCTTTGCGCGTCCGGCGCGACAATGCTCGGAATAGCGGCTGGCTTTTGTACGGCAGGAGCCGATGGTGCAAGTGGACTTTGCAGATAAAAATAGTAGGCTCCGCCAAGCCCGAGAGTGACTAAAATTATACTTGCTACAATTATGAAAAGTTTTTTGTTGAAGTTGGAAGGCCGTCGTTCTTTTGGTTGTGAAACAGCTGTGGCTGTTTTTGCCTGTTCGGCCATGACCATAGAAGCCGCCGAAGTATTTCTCTCTTGTATTGCCTCCTGTATGTCGCCTTCGAGCGTGCGCAATCCGCCGCGGCGGGGAGTATAAATTTGTTTTTTACGCTCCTCCTCGGTCGCCTGTTCCGTGAGTGCGTTGAGCGGATGGTCTTGTTCGGGATTCATGCCCTATAGTATATCCTATTACTTCCTTCCTGTTCGCATTATATATTTACTGGCGTTCTGATCTAGATCGGTAAAGTGGTCTGTCGCTTCGATCAATTTTGCCGAAGTCGATTTTCCAAAGGAAACAACCTCGACTTGGCAACCCTCATTGAGCTGGAGGTATTCGACGAGCGGTACAAAGTCGCCGTCGCCGGTGACGAGAATGACCGCGTCGAGTTTTGGCGCCAATCTGACGGCGTCGATCGCCATGCCGACGTCCCAGTCCGCTTTTTTGGCTCCTGATCCAAAGATTTGGAGGTCTTTTATCTTTGTCTCGATGCCCATGTTGTTCAAGGCATCGAAGAATGCATTCTCCTCGCCTGATTCTGTGGCTATGACATATGCCATCGCTCGCACGAGTCTGCGGCCGGCAAGGGCATCCTTGACGATCTGGCCGAAATTGACCCGCGCTCGATAGAGATTCTTTGCGCTATGATACAGATTCTGCGCGTCTATGAAAATCCCGACACGCTGTTCTTTATGTTTTATGACTGACATGAAAATTATTTCTTAAATCTTATAAAATACTCGAGTGGCCCCGAGTCTATAAAGTCCTTAAAGTCGTAAAGTCTGTAAAGTAAATGCAAACATTCTCAACTTTATGGACGTTATGGACTTTTTGA
>Ga0302320_10011534_pt1 | contig 18679 bp, 16 predicted proteins | sample Bog_T0_3_FD_202130 | JGI IMG/M metagenome (GOLD analysis project Ga0302320, IMG submission 202130) | Peat permafrost microbial communities from Stordalen Mire near Abisko, Sweden - Bog_T0_3 | ecosystem: Environmental > Terrestrial > Soil > Wetlands > Peat | place: Sweden: Abisko, Stordalen Mire...
GGTCATGGCGCACCTGATGTTCGGAATCCTGGCGCTGACCGCCGACCAGATTCTGCGCTTGAGTCCACCGTCGTAGCGCGCAAATTCAGTTTTGATAAATCCAATGATTGCAAGCCGAGGTCCGGAGCAGTGTGCCCGGCCGCGGCCAGAAACGACAATTCTGCGAGCAAATCGCCGCGCTGCGGGAGCAACCGCAACCAGCCAGCTCCAAACCAAGCTCCCGCTGCCATTCAGCGGGCTATTTTTGCAAGTCCCTCTGGAGCCCAGCCCCACAACACTACTTTGTTTCGAGGATGAACGCCGGCGCGTATCCGGTCAGGCCAGAATACGTGCCCTGGGCGGAGCTGATCTTGGCAACGCAGCCCTGCACCTTGCCCAGGAATGCCTGCGGGCTCACCTCGACCAGCAGATCGCGATAAACCACGTCGCCGTACAGGTCCACGGGGAACGACACGGGGTGCGGGGTAATCCGGTCCTGAACGACGTAGCCTTGCCGGATCGCCTGCCGGCAGGCCCGGTCCCACGCTGCATCGCTCATCGCGGCCCCTTCGTAGGAAGGCTGCTCGCTGCCAGAGTCGTTCGGGCGCAGCACGAGGATCTCGCGGTGGCGCAGCGCAAACTCCGGCAGATCGATCTCCTGGCCCTGTCGAATGGTCTTGGAAGATGAGAACATGCGCGTCCAGGGGATCGACTCTTCGATCGCCTTGCGCTCCACGATAGGGAACGATTCCGTCACCGTTTCATCGCTGAGCAGTGCGAACAACGCCCGCTTGCGCGTCATCTCGGTTCGGAAGCTATTGACCACGCAGACCTTGCCATCGCGGTAGGCGCGCACCAGCGGGTGGTTCAGATCGAACCGAAGCATGAACTCGTGTGCCGTCACGCCCCGGTACACCACGTCGATCTTGAACCCGTTCCAGACCAACTCCCCATTCCGGTATTCGATCTGATCGGGCGAGATGATCTCGGCCGGATAACCACCCCGGCGGAACACCTCGGCGAGCAAAAGATGCTCCTGCGTGTCAACGGTTTGGAACGGCTGCTTAAACTCGAGAATCGCGATGTTCGGCTTGGTCTTGCCACCGAATTCCTTCCACGCCTTCAGCAGCGCGGCCAGCAGCGGTTTCACCGCACCGACCTTGTCCAGCTTGAACTTCTTGCGCAGTTCCTTCACTGGCGCGGTCTCGTAAAACAAGTCGCTCAGGATTTCGCCGTAGACCACGCCGTGCGGCAGGTCCGCCTGGCCTCCGGTGACGTGCAGGGAGCCGTTGTTCACATGGGTCTCGAGCAAGGCCGAGATGGCCGGAGAGGCATAACCGGGATCCACGGCGGCGAGCATTTTTTCAGCCGGCAACATATCCATGCGGGCCATCAGTTGGGGATTCCGGATGACGAGCATTCGCAGCCGGTCGATCGCCGAGTGCAGGCACTCCGCGTTCTTCGCCAGATTGATATACTGGCGGCGGCTGAGAAAGTGAGGGCGCAGGACAGGAGACACCGGCCGGCCGGCGACCATCAGGCGGCGAGCCGCCATTTGTTCGCGCAGCTCCTCCATCCAGCCCGAGGTGCGGACCGTCTCGCTTTCCAGGATTCTGTGGTAGCGGGTAACCGCCTCGCCCAACTGGGTCATGGTGTACAGAGATGAACTAAGATTTAACTCCTAATATCGCACAGGTGCGTTCCCATTGGGAATCGTACTACAAAGTTAGGAGACAATAACTCTCGCACTGTCAATAGCTTACAAAGGAATCAATAACATATGTCCAAGCGGACTTCCGCCATCTTTTTGCCCGTCCTGGCACTCCTCCTCCTGTCCAGCTTACGGGCCGACGAGGGGGTTTGGCTGCCGAATCAGTTTCCATCGGATGCGGTCCAGCAGAAATACGGATTTCGACCTTCAACGGAGTTCCTGAAGCACCTGCAAACCTCGGCGGTGCGTTTCAACAATGGCGGTACAGGGAGCTTCGTCTCGAGCGACGGACTGCTGTTCACCAACCACCATGTGGGCGCCGATTGCGTCCAGAAGCTCTCCAGCCCTGGCCACGACCTCATTAAGGATGGCTTTTCGGCCGCCTCGCGCGGCGATGAACGGCGCTGCCCTGACCTGGAAGTCAACGTCCTTCTCAACACGGCCGACGTAACCTCCAAAGTCACCGAAGGCGTTGCCGATCAGACCGCCGCCGCCGAGGCAGCCCGCCTGCGGCGATCGAACATCGCGAAGCTGGAAAAGGAATGCACCGCGAAGACCGGCAACCGCTGCGACGTGGTCACCCTGTTTGCCGGCGCGCGTTTCGACCTATACGAGTACAAGAAATACACAGATATCCGGCTGGTCTTCGCTCCCGAATTCGCGCTCGCTTTCTTCGGCGGCGACCCGGAGAACTTCACATATCCGCGCTTCGATCTCGACATCACCTTCTTCCGTGCCTATGAAAATGGCCAACCCGCCAAGCCGCTGGATTACTTCCGTTTCAGCCATGAGGGCGCGCGCGACGGCGAAGTGATCTTCACCTCAGGCAATCCCGGGACGACGGGCCGGCTGATGACGCTCGCGCAACTGGAGTTCCTGCGGGACACCGACTATCCATTGCGCCAGCGGCGGTTCAAGGCGCTAGCTGACGCGCTTCTGGCCTGGTCGGCGACCAGCGACGAACATCGCAGGCAGGCGCAGGAAGTGGTGTTTGGGGTCCAAAACAGCTATAAAGCCAACTCGGGATTCCTGCGCGGGCTGAACGATAGTGCGCTGATGAATATCAAGCGGAACGCCGAGAGCAAGTTGCGCGCCTCGGTTGCGGCTAATGCCGAATTGGCTGCACAATCCAGCAGTGCCTGGGACGACCTCGCCGCGGCCTACGCCGCGTTCCGGCCTTCCTACGCCGGCTATTACCTGTTGGAAGCTTCACCGGCCGTGGGGAGCACGCTATTCGGCGTCGCCCGGCGCGTGGTCCGTTACGCCACGGAAACGAAGAAGCCGAACGGCGAGCGGCTTCGCGAATATAGCGATGCCGGCATTTCTTCTCTCGAACAGGCGATGTATTCGCCCGCTCCAGTCCATCCTGAATTGGAAGTCGAAGCGCTTACCCAGTACTTCACTCTTCTCAGCCAGGAACTCGGCTCCAGCTATCCCCCTCTGGTTGCCATTTTGCAGGGGCGCGGCCCGCGCGAGGCCGCGCAGGCGTATGTCAGCACCAGTTCTCTAGCCGGCATCGACGAACGGAAGCGGCTCGCCGCCAGTCCCGAGGCCGCGCGCGAATCGCAGGACGGAATGATCCGGCTGGTCCAGATCATCGATGGGCCGGCGAGAGAATTCCGGAAGGCCTACGAGGAGCAACTGGAGAGCGTTCTCACGCGGTCCTCGGCGCGGATCGCGCGGGCGCGATTTGTTGTCTCGGGCGGGAACGACTATCCCGACGCCACCTTCACCCTGCGCTTCAGTTATGGACAGATCCGAGGCTACAAGAACGGGGCCGGCCAAGCGGTGGCTTGGGAGACCGATTATGCCGGCCTCTTCCCGAAGGTGACGGGGCAGGATCCTTATGTCCTGCCGGAGCGCTGGATGAAGGCCAAGTCCGCCCTGAAGCTCGCTACGCCATTCAACTTCGCCGCGACGGCCGACATTCACGGTGGGAATTCCGGCTCCGCGACGCTGGATTCAAAGGGCGAAATCGTAGGCATCGTCTTCGACTCGAATCTCGAAGCGCTGCCCAACCGTTTTGTTTACACGGACGAGCAGGCGCGCAGCGTGCATGTGGCCAGCCAAGGCATCGTCGAGGCTCTCAGGAATGTCTATGGGGCGCATAAGCTACTAAAAGAGCTAGGCTTCTAGCGTGAGCGGGAACGAGATGGCAATCCCGGAAGCCGGGTCGCCGGGCACCCGGTCATGCCCGCTCAGCCACGGTTTTTGCGGACGACATCCAAGAAACAGTAACTCTTTACCTCAAAAGAGAATCTAATGGTCTGGGACCATTAGCGATCGCCGCTCCTCCGGCGTCGCAATGGGTTCCGGACCGCCAGGCTTCCGGTCGGGCGGTATGAAGCCCGGGGGACACCAACTCCTCCTCTTCCTCCGGGCTTCTTTCCTTTTGCCCCTGATTTCAGCGTTGTCGAAAAGTGGCTAAAAGGGCGCGAAAACGGGCTCAAAATGCCTCGATTCGGCCTCTTTTTCTCCAATCCCATTTTTCGCTTCTTCAGAGATGCCGCGTGCTACGACTTATACTGATGACGGAGCAGGGAGCCTCCGCACCGTGGCAGATCGCAAACCAATGACGCCCTACGCGAAGGCCGCGGCCTACATGGGACTGGCCCTCGTCACCCCGGTCAGCGGTTGGGTCTGCTACAAGCTCGGCCAGTACCTCGACCGCCAGATGGGTACATCCTGGATCGCCCTGGTGGGCCTGGTGATCGGTTGTGCCGCGGGCATGTACGAGACCTACCGCGAGGGCCTACGCATCGAAGGGATTTCGGCGCTGATTCCCAAGCCGCCGAAGAACGACTCCAACAAACCGGAATAGCCTTGCAAGACATTGAATATTCAGTGATTGTCCGCCGGGTGCGCCAGATCAGCTTAGTACTGGCCGTAGTGGGCACAATCGGCTTCGCCGCTCAGGGCAACCGCTGGAGGGCCCTGTCTTTTCTGTTGGGTACGGCGGTTTCGTGCCTCAGCTTCTACCTGCTGCATCGCCTGGTCGCGGACCTGGGCGGGGCGCTCGAGGGTAAAAAACCGCGCGGGGCGTCTTTTGTTTTACATGCCGCGCGTCTGGTGCTGCTTGGCGGGGCCACGTTTGCTATCGTAAAAGTTTACGGAGCTTCCGTCTCCGCGCTGGCTGTGGGTCTCGTTGTCCCCGTCACGGCGATTACTTTGGAAGCGCTGTACGAGTTGACCTATGCACGAGACTGAGCACGTTCTGTGGTTTACGGCACTCTTGAACCGCTACCTGGCGGCGCCCGCCGAGGCAGTTTTAAGACTTGCCGGTCTGAAGTTCGAGCCCGGGCAGCCGTGGCCGAACTACATGGCGATGGAGATCCTGGTGATCCTCGTCCTGATGCTGGCGGCGGCCCTGCTGCGGGCGAAGCTTTCGGTGGACAAGCCGGGCACATTCCAGTTGACGATTGAAGCCGTCTATGAGTTCCTCGCGCAGCAGGCCAAGGACATTATCGGTCACGGCAGCGAAGTGCACGTGGCCTGGTTCTGCACGCTCTTCACCTTCATTCTGTGCTCGAATCTGCTGGGCGTGGTGCCAACGTTCGAGTCGCCGACGATGTACTACTACGTGCCGGCAGGAATCGCACTGTGCACGTTCCTGTATTACAACGGGATGGGCGTCAAGGCGCAAGGTCCCATCGGATACCTGAAGCACTTCGCGGGTCCGGTGTGGTGGTTGGTGCCCTTCATGTTCCCGCTGGAGATCCTCAGCCACTGTATTCGTCCGGTCTCGCTCACCATCCGTCTTTACGCCAACATGCTGGCTGGCGAGAAGGTGACCCTGGGCTTCCTGGCCCTGGTGCCGTTCGTGGTGCCAGTGATCGTTATGGCCCTGCACGTGTTCGTGTCGTTCCTGCAGGCGTTCATTTTCACAATCCTCTCAATCGCATATGTCGGCAGCGCGGTGGCGCACGAGGAGGAGTAGCAAAGAGTTTGACGATGGGGATGATTTCCCATCATCTGAAGAGTGTCCGGGCCAGCAGCGTGAGCCCCCGGCGTCCCAACGCACGGTGCGGAACCACCCACTGCCAGCCAGTTTAATTCATAGAAGGAGAACAGCAAATGAAACTTCGCACGCTCGCAATTCTGGCGATTCTGTTCATGATCGCCGTCCCGATGTTCGCGCAGGCTCCCGGCAGCTCCAGCTCCGCCGGAACCTTCGTTCTGCCCGTGGCGTTCGCCATGGCGATCGCTTCCGGCCTGTGCGGCCTGGCGCAGGGCAAGGCCGTCGCCGCGGCCGCCGAGGGCATCGCCCGCAACCCCGGCGCCGCCGGCGCCATCCGCATCCTGCTGCTGCTCGGGCTGGCGTTCATCGAGTCCCTGTCGCTGTTCACGCTCATCACTGTCCTGAAGTAAAAGGGGCTGGACCGGTTCGCGAGTTCGTTCTGGCTATTTCTTGAGTCAACGGCCCGGCGTCCTGCCGGGCCGTTGTGTCTCTACCGCCGGCTTTCCGGCCGACGGCAGGCCGGCGCGGCGCGTTAATGCGAAGGCCCGCCCCGCCCAGGCATGTGCACCGGCGATTTTCGCAAGATGGGGGATGTGCTCGCGCGGCCTTGGCGTTACTATGACGTCATGATTGCCCGTGTCTATCGCGGAACATCCTCTTTCGTGCCTCCCGTTCTGACCATCGACGGCGCCGGGAAAGTGTATGAAGGCGCGCTCTCGTTCGGAAGGCCCATACTGAACATCGACGGCGAACGCATCTACAGAGGCGGATTTTCCGCCGGAACGCCGCTCGCCACAGTTCGCGGGAACTACGTCTATTCGGGGGCTGCGGGAAACTCGTCACCGTTCGCCACGCTTGACGGGGAGCGGGCATACAAGGGGATCAACCCTTACGGCATGCCCATCGCGACCGCTCAAGGCGGCGGCAAGATGGGCGCGGCGGCCGCGGCGGCCTATTTCCTGCTGTTGCAGACGGTGCCCGTTTGACAATCCGCTGAAAGGGCCGGAACGGCTTGCTGACGCGCATCCGTTCACAAGGCGTTGATTCGCAAGACGGCGCCAGGGGGATTTTCTTCCACAGCCTTCCTTGAACAGGTCCGCCTCTCGCCGAGGCACTCGCTCTAAACGGAAGCCGTGTGTATTGGCAACAACACTGCAGCGCCCAAGCAGAACCAGATATGAGCAATTCCTGTTCTGGCCACGCTATTCCTCTCAAAAGACGGCAATAACTCAGTGTCTGCTGGCAGGCGTACTCTTGCCATTCGCAGGCTGTTCGCCGCTCGGGGTTGTACGATAAGACCAACACAGCATCAAACCTAACTGGCCAATACAATCGTCGAACAGACATGGCCGTGCAACAAAATTGTCTTGGTCGCGGGTCCAGAAGGCAAGCGGAAATCGGACTGCGGGTCCGCGCTGCTGCCGGAATCCGGGCATTCCCAACGTGGCTACGATCCCGGACGCCTGCCGGTTGCTGCCCGATACGACGAGGCGGCTAAAGGCGTTCTTGTTTCGGACGCGGAGGCCGCAACTACTGTTCGACCAGCCCAGTGCCTTTCAGGTCAGATTGCTATGCGAGCCAGCCAATGAGGCTAAGTTCAAAGATTGCAATAGGATGGATAGGCCCAACCGCGTTTGCCATGCCGCTTTTCTTGCCGGCCGGTCCTCTGCGACGTTTGTCTTCCAACTGGTACGCCAGCCTGACGCGGCGATCGAATGCGCTGGAATTCATCGACCCACCAGTGGTGATGGCCGGCCGCTTACAGCGGAATGACCGAGCTTCCGGGCGGTGCATTGAGGAGCACCTCAGATAGTCTTCGCGGTAATGTTCTAACTTGATCGCCTTTCGGCGCGCTACCTACTCACTCAACAGAATAAATAGGGAGTGCATTCTGTCTATGTCGCACCCGATAAACTGCTACAGAAAGCTGGTAGTCTTATCTACGTGGCTCGGGCGGTCACCGCTCAGGCGACCACCCAACCGCACAGCGATCAGAGCTTCGAAAAGCCAAATGCAATAAGCCGCTTTGGACAAGCTTGTGCTCGAGCCGGCATATACCAGCGGTGAAGATGAACACCAACAGGCAGAGGGAGTTGGACGCCCATGAACGCATAATCTCCTGCATCCGGAACGCCGCCCCAGCGTAGCGGCGTAGACCGCCTTTCGGGCTCCTCGAAGCGCCGCCTGCTGCCCGCGGCAGATCGCGTCAGCGGGACGGAGCGGCCATGCCCGGGCGGTTTCAGGGAAGCTTGGGGTGCGGATAGAACATAGACACTAAAGTACATATAGGAATCAGGGAAAAGACAGCCAGCCTGGTACTAAAGTCCTATAAAAGCATATTATTATAATAGGATATCTAAAGATAGCTTAGAGAACGCTGGCACCTTGGGTCAAGCCTTGCCATACTGATCACAACCCAAAGTCCGAGTGGGGTGACGCGCGGACTCTGTGGTCGACCAGCCAGGAAGTGGGCTGGGAGCTTGTGTGAGGAGGAGAAATTAGATGAAATTTTTTGCGCTGGCCGCATGTGTGGTGTTGACCGCTGGCGCGGTATCGGCAGCTACGACTTTTGCAAATATTGACTACAACGGGACCAAGATGATTTGGGGCAGCGGATGCACAACGCTGGGGACGGCATGCCCGGCGGACGTCGATTTTAACTACGTCGGCGGAGCCAACAACAATCTGCCGCCCTACAACAGCACGATGGCTGCGACGTTTACGTACGATTGGGCGCCAATCGGCCCTGCCGAAAAAAACGTGTACGGTCCTGGAAGCTACGACGAATACGTGACGGGGTATTTCGTGTTCTCGTACGGAGGGGTGAATCTGCTGACGGTGGACTTCTCCGGAGCGGACGCCATTCTGGCTTACTCTCCGCTGTACGGTGACCTTTCGTTGATTCTAAACTCGACCACCAGCGGGGGCGTCGCCCCGACCATGAGTTCGGACATTCTGACCATTGTGCCGGCTTTGACCGATTGGGCAGTCAACATCGACTTCGGCAACCAGAACCCGGGAGTTTACACCAGCGGCCCGAACAACGGGGACATCAAGAACTTCAAGAGCACCTGGAATAGCTTCACAGTGGGAGCTACTCCGTTTCCAGGCAGTCAGGTTCCCGAACCCGCCTCGATGTTGATGGCAGGCGCTGGTCTGCTTTCAATAGGCGGTCTGCTGAGTCTCCGGAAGCGTTTGCGTAAGTAGTGTTGAAACCCTAAATTTTTGTCGAAGGAGCCCGGCCTGGGATTGTTCCCGGCCGGGCTCTTAGTTGTTTGAGCGAGAAGGCTCCCAGCGGCCATCGTATTCAGGGGCTCGCCGTTGCCTGTGTCCTGAGTAAGCCGCGCCCCCCGGCACGTGGCGAATCACGCCGTGCAGCCGGGATTCACTCCGACATTGGTCAGCATTCCGGATTGACCCGCGCGGGTCCAAACGCCTATCTTGGACCATGGACCGTCGCAGCTTTTTTTCCTCCACAGCCGCCGTGCTTGCCGGAACTGCCTTTCAGGGCGATTCGATCGCGCGTGCCCAGTCCGCGGTCGCCTCGGTTTCCGGCCGTCCCGCCGACACAGTCGCCCGTGACGAAGATTTCTGGATGAATATCCGCCATGCGTTCACCGTCGATCGCAACATGGTGAACCTGAACAATGGCGGCGTCTCTCCTGCACCCAAGATCGTAATGGATACCGAGGTGCGCTACCTCGAGATCGAGAACCTGAGCCCGTCCTATTACATGTGGAACGTGCTCGATCCCGGCATCGAGACCGTGCGTCGGCGGCTGGCGCGGATGTTCGGATGCGACCCCGAAGAGATCGCCATCACGCGCAACGCCAGCGAGGGACTGGAGAACGTCCAACTGGGCATGAACCTGCAGCGCGGCGACGAGGTGATCACCACCAATCAGGATTACCCGCGCATGATTACGTGCTGGCAGCAGCGGGAACGCCGCGACGGCATCGTGCTAAAGCAACTGAAGTTCCCCGTGCCGCCGCCGAGCATGGATTACCTGGTGAAGCTCTTTGAAGACGCCATCACGCCGCGCACGAAGGTGCTCCACATCTGCCACATCACCAACCGTACGGGCCAGATCTTCCCGGTGAAGAAGATCTGCCAGATGGCACGAGCGCGGGGCATTGAGACGGTCGTGGATGGAGCGCACGCCTTCGCTCAGTTCCCGTTCAAACAGGAAGACCTGGACTGCGATTACTACGGGACTTCGCTGCACAAGTGGGTGCTGGCGCCGATCGGGACCGGCATGCTGTACGTGAAGAAATCGAAGATCGGGAAGATCTGGCCGATGATGGCCGCGCCCCCGGAGATGAACGGCAACATCCGCAAGTTCGAGGAGATCGGCACGCATCCGGCGTCGCAGCGCAACGCCATCACGGAAGCGATCAACTTCCACGAGAGCATTGGTGCCGAGCGCAAAGCCGAGCGCTTCCGCTACCTGCGCAAGCGCTGGTCTAACGAGTTGAAAGATCTGCCGGGCGTGAAGATGCTGAACAGCGAGGACCCGGAGCAATCCTGCGCCATCGGTTTCGTGAGCGTGGACGGCTTTGACGCCCCTAAGCTTTCCAACTATTTATGGACGAAGCATCGCATCTGGACCGTCGCCATCGTCACGCCCGATGAGTACCAGGGGTTGCGCATCACGCCCAACGTATACACGACGCTCGAGGAGATCGACACGTTTACCGAGGTGATGACGAAGATCATCAAGTCGAGATCGATCCCGGCGTAAGAAACGCACACACTCAAATTAGTCTCAGAGCGGGCTCTGGAGAGCCCGCGCGGACCTGGAGGTCAGCCCCACCACACAATCGTCAGGGCAGAGTCACTATGCCGGTCGCGGCCCACTCGGCGCCGCGCGTGAAGAGCTTGATGAAGGTCGGGGTCTGCACGGCCGGTCCGTCGTGGCCAAGCATATCCGCGTAGACGCGCCCCTTGCCATAGTCGATGGTCCACAACATGGGCTCGGCCTTGCCAGGGCCCGGTATGGGCTGCTGCGGGTTCTTGTAGAGCGAATGGTCGTCCCACGCCGTGGCGAGGATATGACAGCAGCCCTCGGGCTGCCACTTCAGATTGGAATACAGTTCGTCGTGGGCTTGCGGCAGGGTAGTGGGCAGGCCGCGCGTGATGGGATGGTTGGGGTCCTTGATCTCGACCGTGAAGTCGTGCGCGGCGGAATGCTGGCCGGCGCCCGGCCGCCAGTTGCCGCCGGAGAGTTTTTCGAACTCGGTCCAGCCATCGAACGCCGCGGCGGAGAAGTGGTACAGCACGAGGCCCTTGCCGCTTTTCACGAAATCGAGCAAGGCGGCGTCGGCGCGATCGCCAAAGCGCAGTCCTGGCTTGTGCCAGTCGGCGTAGTTCAAGACGACCAGGTCGTAATCCGCGAGCGTCTCGGGACCGGCGCCACGGAACTCTTCCGTAATTCGGACCTCGAAGCGTCCGGTGTCTTCGAGCGTCTTTCGCAGCAGAGGATTGACCGTGCGCCAATCGTGCGGGTTTTGCCCGCTGATGATCAGCGTCCGGATCTTCGGAGCCGAAGGCGCGGGGGCCTGGGAGAGCAGTCCGGTGGTGAGGACTAGCGTCAGGGCGGGGAGGGTGGCAATGAGTCGCATGGGAGTCTTGTTGAGTTGAGGGGATGAGCCGCCTCAACGCGTATTCTATAAGACTCCAAGGTCCGATATCTGGGTGGATTCCAGATTCAACGAACGTGGCGCACGCAGCGGGAATTGCAGTGGAGGACTTGGTTCCAGGCCCGCTCTAAGCGACGCACTGCTTTGTGGGGCACCCGAGGGCCGCCCGAGTCCGGCTGGACACGCTGCCAAGTAGCGCGTCGTGGGAGCCACCGAAGAATGACAACCAGGAGGCCGACGGCGGCGTCGGCGGCATTTCCGGTAGTGGCCTGAGGGCCACCCCAATTCAGGCTCGGGGCGTGAACGTCAGCGAGGCGGAGTTCATGCAATAGCGTTTGCCCGTCGGCGCCGGCCCGTCGTCGAAGACATGGCCGAGATGGGCATCGCAGCGCGCGCACTCCACCTCATCCCGTGGAACCCCGAGGCTCAGGTCCGTCCCGATGCGAACGTTCTCCTGGGCAACGGGCGCCCAGAAACTGGGCCAGCCGGTGCCCGAGTTGAACTTCGTCTTTGAGTCGAAGAGCACCGTGCCGCAGCAGACGCACGCATACAAACCGTCGCGGTGGTTGTCATGAAAGGCATTGGCAAACGCGCGCTCCGTGCCCTTCTGCCGGGCGACCGCGTAGGAGGCTGGCGAGAGCTGCTTGCGCCATTCGGCGTCGGTTTTTGCGACCTTTTCCATTTCGGTAATCCCTTTCTTCTTTCCCGCCGCATCGAACTGTGCGATGCGGACCATCTTCGGCGCGGCGCGCAGCAGAGCGCCGAGACCACCGGCAGCAAACAGGCCGAGCGCGAAACGCCGGCTCAGGGCTGAATGTGTGGGCTTCATGTTCATTGGTCCTTGCTGTGGCGATCCTGGTTCCCGAGTGCCGTCATCCTCATATCCATCCTCATACGCATCGCCGTGCTCATTTCTTCTTCAACAACTCCGGGTACGCCTTCCTGAGCTTTTCGAGCTTCGGGATCGAGTTCGCGATCACATAGGGGTTCGTCGGATGGTTCGTGACGTAGTGCTGGTGATAGTCCTCGGCCGGGTAAAAGGCCTTGAGCGGCGACACCTCAGTGACGATCGGCGATTTGAAGGTCTTAGCCTCGGTCAATTGCTGAATGTAGGCCCTGGCTACCTTCTCCTGGCCGGCATCCTTGTACCAGATCGCCGAGCGGTATTGGTGGCCCCAGTCGGGTCCCTGGCGGTCCTTGGTGGTGGGGTCGTGGGCCACACTGAAGAACACCTTGAGAAGGGCGCCATACGTGATCCTGGAAGGGTCGAAGGTGATGCGGACTGACTCGGCGTGGTTGGTCCTGCCCGACCCGACCATCTCGTAATGCGCCTCGTTCGCATTGCCGCCCGCATAGCCGGACGTAACGTCCGTAACGCCCGCGAGCTGTTCGAATACCGCCTCCGTGCACCAGAAGCAGCCGCCTGATAGGACAGCCGTTTGCTTCCCTTTGGTAGCGGATGGGTCCTGGTCGATGGCCGGGGCGGGGAAGTGGGACAGATCGACGGCCGGCAGTTGCGTGCAGGCGCTGGTGATCAAGGCCAGTGCGGTGAGGGATGCAAAGAGTGGCGGCCGGCGTCGATTGGCCAGGGAATGCGAATTCATTAGGGCTCCGCTTTGTATGGATGCTGATTTCACGTCTGTGTATTCGCAATCTTCCAAAGAAAGTAACGGTGGAAGTGGATCAACGTTCGCCTCAGATTGGGACAGCCGCGGTTCGGACCCGACCGTAGCGGAGGGCCGGTCCGCCCGGAGGATGCACGATTTCCTTGGTCAGGCGGCGAGGGCTGGACGCAAGGTCCGCTGCCGCCTCAACTTCAATGCGCCATCAACGAATTGCTACGAAGACAATCCGGCAAGGGAAGCCGCGAAACAGGCCCACCCGGTTCTGCTCCACGACGATGCACAGAGATCCGGCAGCGAGGCCGCCTGCCAGAACGATGCTGATTTCCTGTGGGGGTTTGACGAGGAGGGGTGAGCGTCTTCAAAAACGAAGGCGCGAGGGGGAACTACGGCCCCCTCGCGCCTTCCAGCCAGGTTCTCAGAAGGAGAACTTGATGACGGTTTGGATCAGGCGGCCAGACACGGCCGAACCCATGAACGAGCCATAGGCGCTGGTCGGCGCTGAAACGCTGGACTCGATCGTGCCGAAGGTTCCGCTTGTCACGCTATTGTTCGGCTGGTCGAAGTTCGGGTGGTTGAGGACGTTGAAGAAGAAGGCGCCCACCATCAGCTTGTAGCGCTCCCGTACCGCAAACGTCTTGTTGAGGTTGATGTCAGTGTCGAAGTAGCTCGGGCCGCGGAACGAGTTGCGCGGCATAGTGCCGAAGTCGGATTGGGCTGCGCCACTGAGGAACTGACTGGCCGAGTAGCAGGGGTCGTTCGGCGTCGAGCAAGTGGTCGGCACGGATCCGGGGGTGACCTCGTCGGCGAGCACGATCGCCCGCGAGTTGGTGTCGTTCTTGATCTGCGCTGTGCGCACGCCCATATTCAAAATGCTAAAGGGGTAGCCGGAGTGATAGATCGCCGTACCCGCGAAGACCCAGCCGCCGGCGACGTTGTGGAGCAGACGCGAGCCCGAGAATTTCGGCGTAGTGTAGACGAAATTCGCACTGACGGCGTGCCGTGTATCATAATCGGCCGCGCCGTAGTTCAGGGAGCGGAGGTTGTTCGGGTCGATCTGGGTCCGGACGCTCAGATTGGTCAGGTAGACGAAGGGCTCGATACAGCCATTCGAGCAGGTGTCGAGCGCATGGCTCCAGGTGTAATTGAAAGCGCCGCTGAAGCCCGATTTCATCCGCCAGCGGAGCGAAGAGATCAGGCCGTCATAGTTGGAGAAGCCAGTATTGTTCAATTCGAGGACTGAACCGAAACGCGAGTCCGGCGCGGCCGTGGGCAGCCCGCCCAGGCCGGTCGGCGAATAGGCGTTGGCCGTAGTGGTCTGTATGATCTCGTCCTGACCGTGGTTGCCCACGTAATTCAGAGAGGCAACCAAGCTGCTTCCGATGCCCTGTTGCACCTCAAAGTTCCATTCGTAGTACTTGGGATTCTTGAGGTTGTTCGCGATCGTGTTATAGGTCGGCGCGGCGAAGCCCAGAGGGACAGCGGCCTGCAGTCCGGCCAGCGTGGCCCCATTGGCGAAGCCGTTCTGGAAAGCGGCATTGGAATTTGCGACCGAAGCGAATGCACTATTGGGGTCGTTGAGCGCCACATTGCCGGTCGTCGTCGTAAACGCCGCAACGCCAGGGCTGTTGGTGATGAAACGGTCGGCCAGGAGGCCCTGGTAGAGGTCGGTGAAGACGCCGAAGCCGCCGCGGATCGTGGTCGCCTTCAGCGGGCTGTAGGCAACGCCGATGCGCGGAACCGGCACGAAGCCTTGAAGACCAGGGAAGGCATCCTTCAGGCCCGTGTGGATGCTCTGGTTATACGGCGTGTTGACATCATGACCGGCCGTGGCGAAGGGGGAGAGCAACTGGTTAAAGCAGCCCGAAGCGCAATTGATGTTGCTGTTCCGGTCCATGCGCATGGCCAGGGTCACGCTCAGGTTGCTACGCACCTTCCATTCGTCCTGGATGTACGTGCCGAGGCTGTACATGGTCAGCGGCTCGGCGCCCACCAGGGGGAAGCTCTGCCCATAGGTCGAACTCCCGTTGAGGGCGCCATTGTAGAAGTCGGTCATCGAGTTAAACGTAAAGAGACCGCTCGTGTTCGGCAGCGCTGCGTAGCTGCTGATGTAGTTCTTGCGCACGTTGATGCCCAGCTTGATGTTGTGGGCGCCCTTCAACCATGAGAAGTCGTCAACCAACTGGGTCTGACGCACCTTGCGGCCTGCCGGGTAACTGGTGTCGGAGCCACCTAACGGGGTGAAGACACCGTCGTTGAAGTCGAAGGTCGTCGGGAAGGCTTTGACCGCCGCCGCGAAATCAGGCGGACCAAAGATCGCCGAATAGTACGACGCGGAGAGCAGCAACTGGTTCACCATACTCGTGCCGATGGTCCGGTTGTAGCCGAACTGGCCGCCGTAGGAGGGCTGCACGCTATTCGCGTTGAAGGCAGAGTTGATGGGATCGGTGCCGGTGGCCTGGACGCCCTTATCCACGTTGTAGCGGAAGTAGATGCGATCGCTGTTCGTGATGTTGTAATCTGCCTTGATCGCCATCAGCCACTCTGTATTCAAGTTGTTCACGGCGCTGCGGAAGGTCTGAGCGCAGGGTTTGGAGACGCCGAAAACGGGGTCGGAGATGTCGCCGCAGCCGAGCGCGGGGTCGAGGGCGCTGGTGACGGGCGTAGCGTGCGCTGCACCCGGCGCGCCGGCGTACACTCCGAAAGCCGTTTTGTAAAATGGAACGGCAGCGGGATTGTTGGTCGCAAGGTTCTGCAGCACAGCGTTGGCGAAGTCGGTCGTCGGGACAAAGACGGGACCGCCGGAGGGCAGAACGTAACGCATGCCTTCATTGTTGAAGAAGAAAAACGCCTTGTTCTTGACGATCGGGCCGCCGACCGAATCGGCCCATTGATTGGAGACCGCGAAGGGGCGCGACTGGCCGTTTGCGTTGGCGAACCAATCATTGGCGTTCATAACACGTTCGTTGTAATACCAGGCGGAGTTGCCGTGGAATTCATTCGAGCCGGACTTCGTGACGTAGTTCACCTGGGCGCCGGCCTGGCGGCCATACTGGCCGGTGTAACCGTTGACCACGACCGTCGCTTCCGCAATCTCGTTGGAACCCAGCGTCAGGTTGCTGGCGCCGGAGTTGTTGAGATTCAGGTACGGGTCCATGTTGTCGTTCCCGTTGATGGTAAACATATTCGAGTCGGCCGGCAGGCCCGCTACCGAGAAGGCGCCATAGCCGCCGCCGGTGCTCATGGTGACGCCCGGCGCCGTGAAGGCGTAGGCGGTCATGTCGTTGCCCGGCGCAGGCAGGTTCTCCAACTGCGACTCGTTAAAGGACGCGGCCATGTTGGCGTTGTCCGTCTGCATCAAACCCGCCGTGGCGGTGACCTCGATCACCTCCTGCGTGGCCTGCAGTTTGGCGATTAAATCGACGGTCTTGGCCTGACCGAGCTCTACTGTCACCCTGGAAAAGTCCGATTTTAAGCCGGCTGCGATCGCTGAGATCTGATAGCTGCCGGGTTTCAGCAAAGAAAAGCGGTAATTGCCGGCAGCGCCGGTCGTGGCCGTATGGACGTCACCGGTATCCCAATTCCTAAGGGTTACCGTGGCGTTCGGCACAACGGCATCCGACGTATCCTTCACGGTGCCGGTCAAGTCGCCCGTCGTAATTGTCTGAGCAAACGAAACCAACGGCAGTAACAACAGGCCCGGCAGGATCAGTTCCCGCCACCTGTTCTTGCGGAATATATGCATGCTAACCTTTCGTCAATACTCACAAAATCGACTCACCCTGACTGGAGCCACCAGTGGTAGCGGCGACTCCGGCAACGGGCCCGCCCGGCCAGGGCGAGACAAAGAACCGGACTAACGTCGGGGCTCTGTTGAACCCCGCATTTCCCACGCGGCCGTTCACGCTGGCCAACTCCGATATTCATGGCGCGGGTTGATCGTCGCGGCTTGGTTGCGACAGGGTGTGTAGGATGCGGCCAAGAGCCAGCGTCGAACGGAATTTCGAATCTTTAGAATTGCGTTCACTGTATCACAATTGAGATAGTTTAAGGTCGAATTAACCGAATTATGAACCCGTCTACACCGGGAATGCGTCCGGGCGGCGAAGCTCGTTCCGAGCATAAATTCTGGGGGGAGGGATTGGTTCGCGGGCTCGCAAGCCACGGGACCAAGGAACTGCATGTAAATGAAAAGAGGCCGGTTGCGGACGAGCGGCGACGGCAGCGCGATGTCGAGCACAAGCCATTCCGGGCTGAACGGGAGACACGCGGTGAGGCATTGGACAAAAGTCGGAACAAAGTATACACCACTCAGAGGAGGTGGCTAGCTTCGGTGTGACACTTCGGTGTGACACTTGGGTGCCCGGCTGGCTCGACTCCGCCGAGGCAGTTCAGGCGCTATTCGTAGCGCAGCGTCTCAACCGGCGTCAGACGCGTAGCCGAGCGCGCAGGATAAACAGTGGCCAGCAGACTGACCGCGATGGCAGCGGCGGAGATCCACAGAGCATCGATGAAGTGCGGCTCGAAGGGCACATAGGAGATGGAGTAAAGCTCCTCGTCCAGGGTGATCCAGCGGTAGTGGTCGGCCAGGAAGCTCAGGCTGTAGCCGCCCACCAGACCCAGCATTACGCCGCAGATCCCGATCAGGAGTCCCTGGGCGATGAAGATCCGCGCAATCTGCGACTGGCGTGCGCCGAGCGACATGAGTACGGCGATGTCGCGCCGCTTTTCCATCACGGACATCACGAGCGCCGTGAGGATGTTGAGCGCCGCGACCAGTTGAATCAGGCTGATGGTGATTGTGGAGACCGTGCGCTCCAGGCGCAGCGCGCTCAGCAACTGGCGGTTTTGCTCCATCCAGTTGGTCGCTCCGAGCTTGGGCCCGACCAGCGCTTCGGCCTGCCGTGAGATGGCGGGCGCGTCGTCAACGTTGGCGATGCGCAACTCCAGCGCGTTGGCGAGATCGCCCGTTGAAAAGACCTTTTGGGCCTGCTCCAGCGAGACGAAGGCGAACTGGTTGTCGAGATCGTAGAAGCCTGATTCAAAGATGGCGGCGACGCGGAATTCGGATTCTCCGGCGCGTACGCCGAAGGGCGTCAGCTCGCCCTGCGGGCTGAGCACGCGCAACCTGGCGCCCGGGAGCATGCCGATCTTCTCCGCGAGATGCGAACCCAGCACGATGCCCGGCAAGCCGCGTACATCCCGCCTCAGATCGTCGAGCGAGCCCTTCTGGATGTTGCGCCGCAACTGCGTCATGACGGCGGCGTCGAGTGGAACGCCCTTCAGCGTAACCTCTGCGGATTGCTGCGGCCCGCTGGCAAACACCTTCCCATAGAGCGCCGGCTCGGCCGACGTGACTCCGGGAATGGCGCGGAGCTTCGCGCAGAGCGAACGCCAGTTATCGATGCCCGACGACGGCTCCTTTTCGAGGATGACGACGTGCGGCGTCGCGCCCAGCAGGTTGGTTTCAAGACTCGCACGAAAGCCGTTGTTCACCGCCAGCGCGATGACCAGAGCCATCACGCCGGCGGCGACGCCCAGTACCGAGATGACGGTGATCAGCGAGATCACGGACTGGCGCCGTTTGGCTTTGAGATAGCGCGCGGCGACGAAAAGCTCGAAGGTTTGCAGCATTTCCTGCAGCCTACTTTTGCGAATCTTTATCCGTCGCTTCGCGCAGCCATTGCGCGATGCCGATCTCGCCCTCGGGCCTGAGCTGCGGGAAGAGGATGACGTCGCGTATCGACTTCGAGTTGGTCATCAGCATCAC
>Ga0302320_10011535_pt1 | contig 18678 bp, 16 predicted proteins | sample Bog_T0_3_FD_202130 | JGI IMG/M metagenome (GOLD analysis project Ga0302320, IMG submission 202130) | Peat permafrost microbial communities from Stordalen Mire near Abisko, Sweden - Bog_T0_3 | ecosystem: Environmental > Terrestrial > Soil > Wetlands > Peat | place: Sweden: Abisko, Stordalen Mire...
AGGATCGCCAAGAGCGGCGAACGCAACGGCACCCTCGTCGAGTTCACGCCCGATGAGGAGCTTTTCGGGGTCGATTACCGGTTTCGCCGGGAGTTCGTCGAGGACATGCTCTGGACGTACGCTTTCCTGAACCGGGGGCTCACGCTCAACCTCAACGGGACGCCCTTCAGGTCCGAGAACGGGCTCCTGGACCTCCTGAAGAAGAACCTGAGCGGCGAGATCCTCTATCCAATCATCCACCTGGCGGGCGAGGACATCGAAATCGCGCTGACCCACGGGGCCCATTACGGGGAGGAGTACTTTTCGTTCGTCAACGGGCAGCATACGACGATGGGCGGGACCCACCTCGCGGCGTTCCGCGAGGCCCTGATCGACACCCTTCGCAATTTCTACAAGAGGGAGTTCGACGCGGCCGACCTGCGCCAGTCGATCATCGCCGCGGTGTCGATCCGCGTGATCGAGCCCGTGTTCGAGTCGCAGACCAAGACCAAGCTCGGATCGTCCGAAATGGGGCCCGGGGGGGCCTCGATCCGCGATTTCATCGGCAAGTTCGTCCAGCAAAGCCTGGACGCGCACCTGCACAAGAATCCCGAGACGGCGGACGCCCTGCTGCGCAAGATCCAGGAAAGCGAGCGTGAGCGCAAGGAACTGGCCGGCATCCGAAGCCTGGCGCGCGAACGGGGCAAGAAGGCCTCGCTCCACAACCGCAAACTCAGGGACTGCCGGCTGCACCTCGGCGACAAGGATGCCCGCTCGGAGGCGAGCACGCTCTTCATCGTCGAGGGTGATTCCGCCTCCGGCTCGCTCACGGCCTGCCGCGACGTCCAGACGCAGGCGGTCTTCGCCCTGAAGGGGAAGCCCCTGAACACCTACGGCCTGTCGAAGAAGGTGATCTATGAAAACGAGGAATTCCACCTCCTCCAGTCGGCGCTCGACATAGAAGGGGGGCTCGACGGCCTGAGATACGCCAGGGTCGTGATCGCGACCGATGCGGACGTCGACGGCATGCACATCCGCCTTCTGCTGATCTCGTTTTTCCTCCAGTTTTTTCCGGAGCTGATCTCGGCCGGGAGGCTCTTCGTCCTTGAGACGCCGCTATTCCGCGTGCGCAACAGGAAGGAGACCCGCTACTGCTACTCGGAGGCGGAAAAGCAGGCGGCCATGGCCGGGCTCGGCGCGGGCGTCGAGGTGACCCGGTTCAAGGGGCTGGGCGAAATATCTGCGAACGAGTTCAAGGATTTCATCGGGGAGAAAATCCGCCTCGAGCCCGTGTCGCTGGCGCACCTCCACAACAGCGATGAGATGCTGTCGTTTTTCATGGGCAAGAACACCCCCGAGCGCCAGGAATTCATCATCGACAATCTCAAGGTTGAGAAAGACTTGATCGTGTCCTAATGGGGTGCCCTTTGCATATCTCCGGCCCGGCCGAGCCGACGCTGCGCGCGGCTCATCGGTACCCGTCAGAGGGCTTCGGGCCGATTGGATCGCGCTTGGCTAAGCGGTGTCTGACCTGCGGCCGCGTCGGTGAATTGGTGGAAAAAAGTCATGCCTGATTCAAAATCTTCTGGAAAAAAGGCGGGCGCCAGGGCGCCCGGATCGCCGCTCAGGGCCAGCTATCAGAATTGGTTTCTCGAGTATGCGAGCTACGTGATCCTCGACCGCGCGGTTCCGCAGATCGGCGACGGGCTCAAGCCCGTCCAGCGCCGCATCCTGCACACGCTTTGGGAAATGGACGACGGCCGCTTCCACAAGGTGGCCAACGTGGTCGGGGCCTGCATGCGCTACCACCCGCACGGCGACGCCTCGATCGGGGCGGCGCTGGTCGGCATGGGCCAGCGCGGCTACCTCGTGGAGCCCCAGGGCAACTACGGCAACACCCTGACCGGTGACGAGGCTGCGGCCCCGCGCTACATCGAGGCGCGGCTGACCGCCTTCGCGCGCGAGGTGGTCTTCAACCCCAAGACCACGGTCTGGCAGGCGAGCTACGACGGGCGCGCCCGGGAGCCGGTCACGCTGCCCGCCAAGTTCCCGCTGGTCCTCCTGGACGGCGCCGAGGGGATCGCCGTCGGCCTTTCGACCAAGATCCTTCCCCACAATTTCAACGATCTTTGCCGGGCCGCCGTCAACCACCTCCAGGGGAAACGGTTCCGCATCGTCCCGGATTTTCCCACAGGGGGCATCGCCGATTTTTCCGAATACAACGACGGCGAGCGCGGCGGCAAGATGAAGGTCCGGGCGAAGATCGAGGTCCGCAGCAAGCTCCTGCTCGCAATCACGGAATTGCCCTTCGGCACGACGACCGAGTCGGTGATCGATTCGATCCTGGCGGCCAACGCCAAGGGAAAGATCAAGGTCCGCCATGTCGACGACAACACGGCCGATGCGGTCGAGATCCTGGTGCACCTGCCCCAGGGGAGCGATCCGGAGCAGGTGATCCAGCAGCTCTATGTCTTCACCGACTGCCAGGTGGCGATTTCGCCCGCGGCCTGCGTCATCGTGGAGGACAAGCCGGAGTTTCTGGGGGTCTCCGAGATTCTGAAGCGAAGCGTCGATCGGACCGTGCACCTGCTCAAGCGCGAGCTCGAGATCCGCCTGGCCGAACTGGAGCAGCAGTGGCACTGGGACTCGCTCGAGCGGATATTCATCGAGGAGCGGATCTACCGCCGAATTGAGAAATCGAAGACCTGGGAGAGCGTCCTTTCGGAAATCCGCGAGGGCCTGCGCCCGTTCGCAAAGGCCCTGCGGCGCCCGGTCACCGACGAGGACATCGCCAGGCTGACCGAGATCAGGATCAAGCGGATCTCGGCCTTCAACCGCTTCCAGGCGGACGAGGCGATGAGGAAGATCGAGGCAGACATCAAGGAGGTGAAGCACGGTCTAAAGCACCTCACCGAACACGCCATCCGCTGGTTTGAGGGCCTCGCCGAGAAGTACGGCAAGGGCCGCAAACGCCGGACCCAGTACGACGAGATCGAGCAGATCAGCGCGGCGGAGGTCGTCTCCGCCAACCAGCGGCTCTACGTGAACCGGGCCGAGGGATTCATCGGTCTCAACTGGCGCCAGCACGAATTTGTCCAGGAGTGCACGATCCTGGACGATGTCCTCTGCATCATGGCCGACGGGACCATGAAGGTGGCCCGCGTGGGCGACAAGGTCTTCATGGGCCGGGACATCATCCACTGCGCCGTCTTTCCGAAGGACGGCGACACCGCCTTTTACGCGATGGTGTACCAGGACAAGGCGACGGGGAAGGCCTTCGCGAAGAAATTCCAGATCGGCGGCGTCACCCGCGACAAGCTCTACCCCCTGGTCAAGTCCGACGGATCGCGGGTCGTCTATTTCGAGCGCTGTGCGACGGCGAAGACCCTTCCGGCGGGGCTGCACGTCTCGCTGGACGGACGCAGCCGGGCCCGCGTGCGCGAGTTCGATTTCGAGATGAGCGCCGTGTCGGTGAGCAACCGCTCGGCGAAGGGGCTGACCGTGACTAAGTGGCCGATCAAGGAAGTGAAGCGGCTCGATCCGGCGCCGGCGTGAAATTGGGTTGGAGGATCTTAACAATGTTGTAGGTATTTGACATCATCGCATCTGATGCGACGATGCCACAATGAGAACTACGCTTAACATCGATGACTCGGTTCTCGCAGCCGCGAAGGAAATTGCCGGCGCAAGGCAATCCTCCACGGGTGCCGTGATTTCCGATCTGGCGCGAAAGGGGCTGTCGACGGTTTCCAGCAAGGCGGGCAGCCGAAAATCGGGATTTCCCGTTTTTCCGGTGCCGGCTGACGCCAGACCCCTGACTTCAAGCACGGTGAAATCGATCCTTTCCGATGAAGGGCTACCTGCTCGACGTTAACACCTTGGTTGCCCTGGCGTGGCCCAACCATGCGCAGCACGCGAGGGCTCATGAATGGTTTGCCCGCGAGCAGTCTGAGGGATGGGGAACCTGCATTGTGACGCAAATCGGCTTTGTGCGCGTCAGCTCCCACCCGGCGATGGAGCATCACGTGTCGACGCAGGAGGCGTTTGAAAAGTTATTGGAGATTCTGGCGCTGCGGAGCCATTCCTTTTGGCCGGAACCACCGGACGGATACAAGAACATCGCCTTTTCAAGAACGATTCCCAGCGCGTTGACGCACGGCCTGGTCACCGACGGCTATCTTGCAACTGTGGCGGCGTTTCACGGCGGGAGGCTCGCCACATTTGACAGGCAGCTCACCCGAACATTTGGCGACCTTGCCGTCCTAATCGGGAAGCCCTCCTAGGCGCCAATGGCGCTTGGAGCCCGCCAATCGTTGCACGAAAACGGCGCTTGCGCGCGTGGTTGGGCTGAAGATCGAAGCACACCAGGTGCGGTAATCTGGATCCGCAGGATCAGACGGTGACGGGCGGCGTGATCGAGGCCATCCTGAGGAGGAACATATTCCTACGAATTCAATGGCGAGGCCAAATACCGGATCTTTCTGACTGCAGGTTCCAATTCGCAACTCAGGAACTTTCCCGCGACGATCGTCCCGAAGCATCATTGCTTTGTCCTCGGGGACAATCGCGAGAACAGCCTCGACAGCCGCAGTTTTGGCGCGATTCCGATCGCGGGCATCGTAGGGAAGGCGGGTTTCATCTACGCTCCCGCCGAAAGCTGGTCGAGGTTCGGTGGCATTCGTTGATCGGGGAAGTCCTCGCCAATGTTGCCATAATGGGGGAATCGGCATGCGGCCGGACAGCCGTTCGCACTTGATCCCCGCCACTATCTGTGCACAGATCTGTGTATGAGCTATAAGACAATTTCACTCTCAGAAGACGCCTATAGAATTCTGAAAAGGGCAAAGCGTTCCCAGAGGGAGTCGTTCACAGAGGTCGTGCGGCGGGCATCCTGGGAGGAACCCGCAGACACGATGGGCGAGGCGCTCGACCTTCTCGAATCGGAATTCGGACGCGGCAAGACGACGGTCACGGCCGAGGAGCTGGAAACCTCCCGCAAGCTGCACTCGCAGCGTAAGGTTCGCGCCTGATGCTGCTGCTCGATTCCACGTTCCTCGTCGACTTGCACGATGAGCTGCGACGCAAGGACGGGGCGGATGGTCCGGCCAAGCGTTTCATGCGGTCCAACAAGTCGCTCCCTATGGTGATCACGCCCGTGTCGGCGAACGAATACGCCGCCGGCATCCGAAATGAGCGTGAGGCCCGCCGCTTCCTGATGCGGTTCAGAATGGTCGCCATTGGTCGCGATATCGCGTTACTTGCCTCCCGAATCGACCGCGAGCAGTCCGCGAAGGGTCTGCGCCTTGGAGAGAATGACACCTGGCAGGCCGCCGTCGCCCTGCGGTTCAATCTGATTCTCGTCACCGACGACACCGACTTCGAAAAGGCGCCTCAGGTGAGGCGGATGAACTATTGCTGCTGAACGGCCATCACGAATCGCAAACAAGTAAACAAATCAGTGGTTGCTCCCGGTGGGCGGCGCATACGTTTGCAGTTGCCCGCGTTCCCAAGGGTCCATCACAGTTTCCCCAAGCAAATTCATGTATCTTCAGGCGCTCACCCTTCGCGGCTTCAAGTCATTCGCCGATCCCACAACCCTTCGCTTCGAACCCGGTGTCACCGCCATCGTCGGACCCAACGGCTGCGGGAAGTCGAACATCGCCGACGCCATCCGCTGGGTGCTCGGCGAACAGAGCGCGAAGGCGCTGCGCGGGGGCAAGATGCAGGATGTCATCTTCGAGGGGGTGGACACGCGCAAGCCGGCGCAGCTTTGCGAGGTATCGCTCCTGTTGACCGATTGCGAGAGGCAGCTGGGCAGCGAATTTCACCAGATCGAGATCATGCGCCGGGGACACCGGGACGGCCAGGGCGAGTACTTCTTCAACGGCCAGCCCTGCCGGTTGAAGGACATCAGCAAGCTGTTCATGGACACCGGGGTGGGGCGCACGAGCTATTCGATCATGGCGCAGGGCCAGATCGACCAGATCCTGTCGTCCAAGCCCGATGAGCGGCGGGCCGTGTTCGAGGAGGCGGCGGGAATCACGAAGTATAAGAGCCTGAGGCGCGAGGCGATGGGCAAGCTCGCCCTCACCGAGCAGAATCTCGCCCGCGTGACCGACATTGTCGGCGAGGTTGGGCGCCAGATTGGGAGCCTTCGCCGCCAGGCCGCCAAGGCCATGCGCTACAAGCGGTTGAGCCATCGACTGCGCCATTTGAGCCTCGCCTGGAGTGCGCGCCAGCACGCAATCCTGTCGGCCGTCCTGAACGAACTCGAGGGGACTGTCGGCGGACTCAGGACCGCGGCTGCCGACCGGCGGGCGGGCCTTGAGGCGCAGCAGGCGGGACTCGAGGCCAAAAAGGCCCAGCGCAGCCGCCTTAACCAGCGCGTCCAGGACGCCCAGCAGGCGGCCTTTGACCTCCGCTCGGAGCGCGAGCAGGCGGAGAATGCATCCAATCTGGCCCGGATAAAGAGGAATGGGCTCGAGGAGCGAATTTCCTCCTCCACGGACAATCTTGGCGAACTCGAGATGCAGCTTCGCGAGGTGGCAACGCAGGTCGACACCGGAGCCCAGGACAAGCAGCTCCAGCTGAATCTTCTCGGCAGTTCGGACGCCGTCTTCCAGGAGTGCAACCGGGAGCTCGCGATCGCGGACGCGCGGCTGGGCAAGATCGAGCAGGAGCTGCACCAGGCGAAATTCGAACTGCTGCAGATCGAAAGCACGGTGGCGCGCCTGAGGACGGACTGCTCCGGGTACGAGGTCGAGCAGCGGACGAGCGTCCACCAGCACGAGGTGCTGGGTCGCGACTTGGAGGGCGTGCGCGGCGAGCAGGCTGCGGCCGCGCGCGCAGTCGAGGAAATCGGCGCCCGCGCCGATGCGGCGGTTGCCGAGAAATCCCGCGCCACGGAGGAAGCGGCGGCCGCCCAGCAGGGGCTTGCCGACACGACCGGGAAGTTCCGGGAGGCGCAGCGACGGCTCCAGGATATCGACCGGGTGCTCGCGCAGCGCAGCGCGCGGCTCAAGGTTCTCCAGCAGCTTCAGGAGCGCTGGGAGGGTTTTGGCGAGGGCGCCAAGGCGGTGCTGCAGGGCAGGCTCGCTTCCGCATTGGAGGGCCAGAAGGCGGTGCCGGTCCTCCAGGGGCTCGAGGTCGCTCCGGACTGCGGCAGGGCGGTGGAGGCGCTGTTGGGGACGGCGGCCGAGGCGATCCAGGTCACCGACGTGGCCACGGCCCGGCGGATCCTGGCCAAGCTCGAGGCCGATCAGATCGGCTCGGCCATCCTGCGGATCGGCGAATTCACGGCGCGGGAGAGCGACGCAGCCGGGCGGCCCGAGGGCCTGGTCCCGGCGACGGCAGCCCTCGTAAATCCGGACCCGGCCCACCCGGTCATGGCTCTCCTGGCCGCCTGCTTCCTGGCCGACGATCTCGGGAACTTCCTCGAATTCTGGAAGGCCAACCCCGGCTTCAGCTTCCTGGCCGTGGCAACGCGCAAGGGCGAGGTCGTCGACAGGCGGGGCCTTGTCGCAGGCGGGCACTCCGGCTCCAAGAAGTACGCAAACAGCCTGGTTCAGCGCGAAATCGACGTTCGCGAGACCATCAAGGCGATCGCCGACGACCAGAAGCAGCACGACAGGCAGAAGGCACTTATCGACAAACTCAACGCGGCGCTCGCGGCGGCGGAAAAGGCGCTCGAAAGCGGCCGCGAGCGGGTTCTCGCCGCCACCCAGAACGCCGCCGCGGTGCAGGCCGAGCAGCGCAATGCGCAGCGGGCCCAGGGCGATGTTGATGCGCGTTGCCGCCGGATGGAGTCGGAATTGGGCGGGCTGGAGAAGGCGCGCAACGAGGCGCAGGCCCGCTGGACAAAGGCGCAGGAAAAGCTTGCGGAGGCGGTCGCCGCCGACGCCTCCCAGCGCGGCCAAATCGGCCGCCTTGAAGCCGCGATCGCCGAGGCGCGAGCCGACAGGGACGCCAAGCGCGACTCGCTCGCCCAGGCGCGCCTCGAACTCGCCGAACGGCGCCAGAAGGTCGAGGTGCTCGACCGGGGCCTCGGCGAGATGGAGCGTCGGAGGCAGCAGCTTCTCGAGGTGCTGGAGCAGCGCCGGCACGAGATAGATGCCTGGACCGAGCAGGCGGCCCTGCTTGAAAAGGAAGCCGCGTCGCAGCGCGACCGGGCCGCTCAGATTTCAGAGACGCTGCGCGTCGCCCAGGACCAGGTGGAGGCCATCCGGGGCGAGCTCGCGGCCATCGAGGCCGAGATCGACGCACTCGACGCCGCCCAGGCCCGCGTCCGCGAGGAGGCGGAGGCCGCGCACGCAGAACTGGGCTCACACGAGGTGAAGCTGGCCGAGAGCCGGCAGCGCGCGCAGTTTCTCGCCGAGGAGGTGGCGCGCGAGTTTTCTGCGGAGATCGCCGGCCTGGATTGGAGACACCTTCTTTGGCACGCGGAGGACGAGCCCGAGGGCCTGAAGGAACTCGACCTGGACGAGGAGGAGGCGGCGTTGGCCGAGGGAAACCCGTCGCGCGAGGGCGAACCGGCGGAAGCCGAGGCCGCCCGGGCGCCGCGGACCCGCCGGCGCAGGGACAAGGCGCGCGGGGAGCCTTCGGAAGCCGACCTGGCCGCGCTCGAGGCAACCTCCTGGGACGAGATCAAGGCCCAGGTCGACGCCCTCCGCCAGCGGATCGGCGCCATGGGGGCTGTGAATCTGGTGGCGATCGAGGAGTACGTGGAACTGAAGCAGCGGCACGATTTCCTCAGGGCCCAGAGCGACGACCTGACCAACGCGAAGGCCGAACTTCTCAAGGCTATCGACGACATCAACCGAACCTCGCTCGAGCAGTTCTCGGTCACGTTCGAACAAATCAAGAAGAACTTCGCCTACACCTTCGAGACGCTCTTCGGAGGGGGGCACGCCCGGCTCGAGCTCGTCCAGGCCGAGGACGTCCTGGAGAGCGGCATCGAGATCGTGGCCCAGCCGCCCGGGACAAAGTTCAAGAGCATCAGCCTTCTTTCGGGCGGCCAGAAGACCCTTACCGCGGTCGCGCTCCTTTTCGCCCTGTACATGGTGAAGCCCTCGCCGTTCTGCCTCCTCGACGAACTGGATGCGCCGCTCGACGAGTCGAACATCGGCCGTTTCACCGACCTGCTTCGAAAGTTCATCAAGGATTCCCAGTTCATCATCATCACGCACAACAAGCGCACGGTGGCTGCGGCCAGCGTGATTTACGGCGTGACAATGGAGGAGCGCGGCGTCTCAAAGACCGTGTCCATGCGTTTCAATCACGAGCGCGGGCAGGCCGAGGTCCATCCGCCGAACATCGTGGAATCCGTTGCGGCCGTGCAGACCGCGCTTCCTGCGCCCGCCTGATGCCCGCCGGGGCGGAGTCATGAAGGCGCTTCTCATCGATGGGTTCAATCTTGCCTACCGCTGCTTTTTCGCGATTCCCGAACTGACGCGCGGCGACGGTTTCCCGACAAACGCCCTTCACGGCTGGATCAAGTCGATCTGGAAACTGACCGACCAGGAGAAGCCCGACGCGGTGGCGGTCTTCTTTGACCTGGGCGGCTCGCAGGATCGGCTGGCGCTCCATCCGGAATACAAGGCCAATCGCGAGGAGATGCCCGATGCGCTTGTGCGGCAGATCGCGCCCATCAAGGCGCTCACGAAGGCGATGGGCCTGAAATGCGTCGAGCAGAATGGGGTCGAAAGCGACGACCTGCTCGCCTCTGAGGCGCTGGCGCTTGCCCGTTCCGGCAACGAGGTGCTCATCGTCAGCTCCGACAAGGACTTCGCCCAGATCGTCGGCGAGCGGATCCAGATCATGCTCCCGCCGCCCACGGCAAACCCGAAACTCGGCTGGCGCCGGCTCGACGCCGCGGGGGTGACGGAGAAGTTCGGTGTTCCGCCCGCGAAGATCCCGGACTACCTGTCCCTTGTCGGGGATGCCTCCGACAACATCCCGGGTGTCCATGGCGTGGGGCCCAAGACCGCTGCGAAATGGCTGGCCTCCTTCGCGGGCATCGAGGAGGTGATCGCGCGCGCCGGGGAGCTGCAGCCGGAGCGGTTCCGCCCGGTGGTCGCCGCCGCGGCCGTCCGCCTGCGCCTGAACCTCAAGCTGGTTACGCTCAACCTCGCCATACCGGTCGTTTCGCTCGAAAAGCCCGCCCCTCAACTCCCGGAACTCGCTCGCCTTCTGGAAGAACTGGAAATGCGCTCGGCCCTCGTTGAGGCGCGCGAACGCTACACCCAACCGGAGCTTTTCTAGTTTTCCGTGACATCGGCTGGTTCAGTGGTTTCTACTAGCCCACTGTGTCCGATCCAAAACCACTGCTGATGCTCGGGCTGCCCAAGGGCAGCCTTGAGGAATCCACAAAGAGCCTTTTTGCGAAGGCGGGCTGGAAGATCACGTCCAGTTCCCGCTCGTACAAGCCCTCGATCGACGATCCCGAACTCGACGGGCGCTTCATCCGGGCCCAGGAGGTGAGCCGGTATGTCGAACACGGATTCTTCGACTGCGGCCTAACTGGGCTCGATTGGATCCAGGAGAACGGATCGGACGTGGTCGAGGTGTGCGACCTCATCTACAGCAAGGTGTCCGCGCAAAAGTCTCGCTGGGTGCTTTGCGTGCCCGAGGCTTCGCCCGTCCAGCGCGCGGAGGACCTGGCCGGGAAACGAATCGCCACCGAACTCGTCGGCACGGTGAAGCGGTATTTCGCCGCGAAGAAGATCCAGGTCGAGGTGGAATTCTCCTGGGGTGCCACCGAGGTGAAGGTGCCCGACCTGGTCGATGCGATCGTCGACATCACGGAAACAGGCAGCTCGCTGCGCGCAAACAAGCTGCGCATCGTGGACACCCTTCTTGAAACCAACACGAAACTGATCGCGAACCGCTCGAGCTGGGCGAACCCGGCGAAGCGGCGGAAGATCGAGACGATCGCCATGCTCCTGAAGGGGGCGCTCGAGGCGGAATCCAAGGTCGGGCTGAAGATGAACGCCCCAAGGGCCGCGCTCGCCGAAATCATCAAGGCGGTCCCGTCGCTGCGCAACCCGACCATTTCCCCCCTGGCCAACGCAGATTGGGTCGCCCTCGAGACGATCATAGACGAGAGCGTGGCCCGGGAGATCATCCCGCAGCTGAAGCGGCTGGGCGCCGAAGGCATAGTCGAATATCCGCTGAACAAGGTAGTCTACTGACGGTACGCAAGACTACCAACCGGGCCCGACCCGCAGCCTGCATCCATCACAAAGCCGATGAAAATTGGGCAAGATTGTGGCCGCTACCGCGGCCATCCCTTCGGGCCTCGGCCTTCGGCCTCGCCATCTTCGCGCTGCCGCGCTCCGTCGTCGGAATTTGTGATGGATGCAGGCTGGCCGGCGCCACCATGAACACCGTCACGGTCGGACTTCTCCAGCACGCCTGCGGCAGCGACCCCGAGGCCAACCTGGCCAAGGCCCTCGAACTGGCCGAAGGGGCGGTGAAAAGGGGCGCCCGGATCATCTGCACCCAGGAGCTCTTCCGCTCCCAGTACTTCTGCCAGGCGGAGGATTATCGCAATTTCGCGCTCGCGGAGAGCGTTCCGGGGCCGACCTGCCAGGCATTTCAGGAGTTTGCAAGGAAGCGCGAGGTCGTCGTTGTCGCCGCCCTCTTCGAGAAGCGCGCAAACGGGGTCTACCACAACACCGCGGCCGTCATCGACGCCGACGGCGCCCTTCTCGGCATATACCGGAAGATGCATATCCCGGACGATCCGCTGTTCTACGAGAAGTTCTACTTCACCCCGGGCGACACCGGCTTCCGCGCCTGGAAGACCCGCTACGGGACGATCGGCGTCCTGATCTGCTGGGACCAGTGGTATCCCGAGGCCGCGAGGCTGACCGCCCTGCGGGGGGCGGAGATCCTGTTTTATCCGACGGCAATCGGCTGGCATCCCTCGGAAAAGGCTGTGCAGGGCGCCGATCAGCTCGGCGCCTGGGAGATGATTCAGCGCGCCCACGCCGTCGCCAACGGCTGCTACGTCGCGGTTTGCAACCGGATCGGGCTCGAGTGTCCGGCCGGCGGGGATGGCATCGAGTTCTGGGGCCAAAGTTTTGTCGCCGGAACGGGCGGGCAGCTCCTCGCAAAGGCCGCGCCGGACCGGGAGGAGATCCTGATCGCCGCTGTAGATCTCGCGAGGGTCGACGACACGCGCGTGCACTGGCCTTTCTTGCGCGACAGGCGGATCGACGCCTATGGCGATCTGTCAAAGAGGTTCGTCGATTGAAGGGAGGGTCCTCATTTCTTTGCCGCTCAAGACATCAAAACCAGCCCGCAAGCGGGAAGCGACGCCCGCCTCCCTTGGATTCCGCATGCCCGCCGAGTGGGAGCCCCAGGAGGCGGTCTGGTTCTCCTGGCCCCACCGGCGGGCGACCTGGCCCCGCAACTTCCGGCCGATTCCGGCGAAGTTTGCCGAGATCGCGGCCGTGGCCAGCCGCTTTGAGAAAGTGCGCATCAATGTGCCGAAGGCGCTGCAGGCCCGAGCCCATTCGCTCGTTGCACGGGCGGGGGCCGAAGGGGCGAACGTCGAATTCTTCGATCATCCGACGAACGACGCCTGGTGCCGGGATCACGGACCGATCTTTGTCAAGAACGACCGCACCGGGGAGGTGGCGGTGACGGACTGGCGTTACAACGCGTGGGGAGGGAAGTACCCTCCCTTTGACAAGGACGATGCGATTCCGGGGCGGATCGCGCGAAGACTGGGCCTGCGCCGATTCAGCAACGGCATGGTCCTCGAGGGCGGCTCGATCGATGTCAACGGGCAGGGGCTCCTGCTGACCACCGAGGCCTGCCTTCTGAATCCAAACCGCAACCCTGGGCTCACCCGGTCGGGGATAGAGCAAAATTTGCGCGATTTTCTCGGCGTGCGCACGATCCTCTGGCTGGGAGAGGGCATAGCCGGAGACGACACGGACGGCCACGTGGACGACCTGAGCCGGTTTTTCCGACCGGACGGGATCCTGGCCGCGGTCGAATCCGATCCCCGCGACGTCAACCACAGGGCCCTTCAGGAGAACCTCGAGCGCCTTCGCGGCCTGAGAACGCCCAAGGGGCGTTCCTTCCGCGTCGTCGAGCTTCCGATGCCCCGCGTCTGCGCAAGGGACGGGCGCCGTCTGCCGGCCACCTACGCCAATTTTCTCGTGCTCAACGGCGCAGTCCTGATGCCCTCCTTTCGCCAGCCCCGGCGCGACTCCGCCGCGGCCGAGATCCTGGCCGGCTGCTTCCCAGGGAGGCAAATCGTGCCGGTCGATTGCTTGGAACTTGTTCTGGGCCTCGGCACTCTCCACTGTATATCGCAGCAGCAGCCTGCTTCCGCCACCTGATGCCAACCCATACTCAGTTTTCCCGCCCAGGCGCCTCCGGCCGCAGACGGTTGTTCCCTTTCGTGATGCTGTTGGGCGTCCTTCTCGCCGGATGCGAGGACATGCCGGAATCCCTGCGCAATCGGATGCCGGGAGGGGCGCCGGCCCGGGTCCAGACATTCGCGGCCGAGCCCAAGGCGACGTTTGCAGCGGCCCGGGCCGCCTTGGACCAGATGGGCTACCGCATGACGGGGGGCGGGCCCGCCGAGGGCCGGCTGACGGCCATAAGCGAGGTTTCGGCCGGCGACTGGCCCGGAAGCTCGCACCAGTTCACGCTCCGGGCGGAGTTTCATCCTGCCCTTGAAGCCCCTGGCACGGAGGTCAGCGTCCGAATGACGGAAGTGATTGAATCCGACTCGACAAACCACCAGGGCCAGGGCACGGAAACGCCGCTGCAGGACACTCCCCTCGTGGAGGCCTTCTTCCACGGGATACAGAAGAACCTGGGCCCGACTCCAGCCGCACCAGCCGGTCCTCCGCCCGCCCGCCAGGGCTGACGCCGGGCGCCGGCGGGGAGGCCTGAAAATTCTGCTTGCGGGGTGGGGGGGCCAGGTGAGAGCCTGACCCTTCGCGGCATTTCTTATCGGTCAGGATGGCGCCGCCGCGATGCTCCCGCCGTCCTTTCCCGTCAGTTTAACCGTCAACCCACGGTCCCGCCTCGGCGGGGCCAACATCGGCTGGCTGGATGCTCTGGAGCAGGCGTTCCGCCGGCCGTTTTTCGCTCATGAGTTCAGTAATGCAAGACCTGCTCGCACAGTCGTCCTTCGACAAGTTGAAGGAGGGCGCAATTGTCCCGGGCACAATCACCGAAATCCGCCAGAACGAAGTCGTTGTCGACATCGGCGGCAAGTCCGAAGGGGTCATCCCCGCGAACGAATTCATCGACATCGGCGAGCTGCAGATCGGCTCCACGATCGAGGTGCTCGTCGAGAAGCTCGAGGACAAGGATGGCAGCCCGATACTATCCTTTGACAAGGCCGAGCAGAAGAAGAACTGGGACAACATCCTCACCAAGTTTCCGGAAGGCTCCGTGGCCACGGGCCGCGTGAAAGCCAAGGTGAAGGGGGGCCTGATCATCAGCATCGGGGTCGATGCCTTCATGCCCGCCTCGCACATCGACGTGCAGCCGCCCAAGAACCTCGATCAGTACGTCGGCCAGACGTACGACTTCAAGGTCCTCAAGATCAATCTCGACCGCCGCAACATCGTCCTTTCCCGGCGCGAGCTCATCGAGGAGCAAAGGACGGCCAAGCGACGCGCGCTGCTCGACTCGATCCAGCCGGGCCAGATCCGCAAGGGCGTCGTCAAGAACATCACCGATTTCGGGGCGTTCATCGACCTCGACGGCATGGACGGCCTGCTCCACATCACCGACATGAGCTGGGGCCGCATTTCGCATCCCTCCGAGATGCTCAAGCAGGGCGAGGAGGTCCAGGTCATGATCATCGAGGTCAACCGGGAGAAGGAGCGGGTCTCCCTCGGCCTCAAGCAGACCACCCGCAACCCATGGGACGAGATCGACCGCAAGTACCCGGTCGGCGCCAAGGTGCACGGCAAGGTCGTCAACCTCGTCCCCTACGGGGCGTTCGTCGAACTCGAACCCGGCGTCGAGGGGCTCGTCCACATCACCGAGATGTCCTGGACCAAACGCATCACGAAGCCTTCCGAGCTGCTCAAGGTGGGCCAGGAAGTCGATGCGGTCGTCCTCGGCATCCAGAAGGAGGAGCAGAAGATTTCGCTGGGCCTGCGCCAGCTCGAGCCCAACCCGTGGGACATGGTCCGCCACAACTACCCGATCGGAGCCCGCGTCCGCGGCAAGGTGAGGAACATGACGACCTACGGCGCCTTCATCGAGCTCGAGGAGGGCATCGACGGCATGGTGCACGTTTCCGACATGAGCTGGACCCGCAAGGTCAACCTCCCCTCGGAGGTGCTCAAGAAGGGCGACGAGGTCGACGCAATCGTGCTCGACGTCGATCCGCAGCAGCAGCGCATCAGCCTCGGCATGAAGCAGCTCTCGGTCGATCCGTGGTCGGACATCGACAGCTTCTTCAAGATCGGGGACGTGGTCCAGGGAACCGTCACGAAGGTCACCTCGTTCGGCGCTTTCGTCGATCTCAAGGACGGCATCGACGGGCTGGTCCACATCTCGCAGATCAGCGAGGAGCGCATCGACAAGGTGAAGGACCACCTCAAGCCCGGGCAGCAGGTGTCCGCCCGCGTCATCAAGATCGACCGCGACGAGCGCCGACTGGGCCTGTCCATCAAGGCCGCAAATTACAGCTCCGAGCAGCTCGCCGCCGAGACGGCGACCTACGAGGCGCTGAAGCGCAGCGCGGACAACGACATGATGAACCTCGGCGACATCCTGGACGAGGCCTCGAAGAAGGAAGAGGACGTCAAGGAATAGGATTGCCGTTCCAGTCCGAATCACCAAGGCGCCCGGTCCCCAAAAGGGGCCGGGCGCTTTTTCAAATGCCCTTGCCGATTAGCCGTCGTCAGTTCAGGTTGGCCCGCCAGTGAAGATCGGATTTCTCGGCGGGGGCTTTGACCCCGTGCATTTCGGCCACCTCCTCGCTGCGCAGGACGCCCTTGAGCAGTTCCGGCTGGACAGGCTGATCCTCGTGCCCGCGGCACGCGCGCCGCTGAAGGCGGGCGAGCCCCAATCGGCGCCCGAAGACCGGCTGGCCATGCTCCAGGCGGCGGTCGAGTGGGACAGGCGCTTCGAGATTTCCGATTTCGAAATCCGGCGGGGCGGCGTCAGCTACACGGTCGACTCGGCGCGGTTTTTTCGGGCCGCCCACCCCGGGGACGATCTTTACTGGATCATCGGAGGGGACCAGTTGCCGCAATTGCACCTATGGAAGGACATAGGCGAGCTCGCGCGTCTCGTGGAGTTCATTTATCTCGAGCGCCCCGGATTTCCGGCGAAGGGCCATCCCGACGTGCCCGGGCTTCGCCTGCACCGCTGCGACGGCCACCTGCTGGCGGTCAGTTCGACCGAGCTGCGGGAACGCGCCCGGCGGGGGCTTTCGCTCGATTATTTCGTGCCCCACAAAGCGGTTGTTTACATTCGGGAGAAGGGCCTGTATCGCGCTATCAAGTGATGAAGAAAGGAACCCAACGCCCGCCCAAACTGGTAAAGCTGTGCTGCAGGACCCTGGCGGAGAAGAAAGCGCACGATATCCGAGTCCTCGACGTGAGGAACCAGTCCACGATAACCGACTACCTGGTGATCGCCACGGGCACGTCCGAACCCCATCTGCGGGCGCTGCGGGTCGAGCTGACGCGGGCCCTGGCCGAGGTCCAGGCCCGTCTTGTCGGCGTCGAATCCGCCCAGGAGAGCGGATGGACGGTGGTCGATATCTTCGATGTCATGGTCCATCTCCTGAGCCCCGAATGCCGCGAGCGCTATCACCTGGAGGGGCTCTGGCGGGACGCGATCGTCGTCCCGGTGGCAGGGCTCCTCGCCGAGCGCAAGCCCAGGGCGAAGGCGAGACCCCGGACCCGCGGCAAGCGACTCCCCTAGCCCGCATGCATCACAAACTCAGGCCAATCTCGCTCAAAATCGCCTGCGAAGAAGACCTCAGGCTCCCTGCAATGTGCTTTTAGCACACCTCAGTCGCCTTCGGCGCTCTTGGCGATCTTCGCCTGTTTTGTGATGAATGCTGGCTAAGCCTGACAGGCGGCGTTCCCGCCGAGAATTCCCTTGCTGGACCCTGGGAAAAGGCGTTGAGTTTTTCAGAATGAAACGGGTGCGCGAACTCATCCGAGGATTTACCCTGGTGGAGGTCATCATCCTCCTGTTGATCATCGCCCTGCTGCTCGCGATGGCGCTCCCAGCCCTGAACAAGATACGCCAGGTCAAGCAGGACCGCGACAAGGCCGGCGCGGCGGCGGAAAGCTCTGCGCCCGCCAAGCCCTAGCTACCTGAAGAGGTTGTACTTCAGGATCACCCAGATGGCCCGAAAGCCGTCGCGCCACCCTATCTTCTTGCCCTCGGCGTAGGTCCGGCCCGAATAGCTGATTCCAACCTCGTAGATCACGACGGGCAGCTTCGACAGCTTCGCCGTGATCTCCGGCTCGAAGCCGAAGCGCTCCTCCTCGATCGTTATCTTTTGCAGGATCTCCCGCCGGAAGACCTTAAAGCAGGTCTCCATGTCCGTCAGATTGAGGTTGGTTAGCATGTTCGACAGTGTCGTCAGGACAAACTTGTTGCCGACCATGTGCCAGAAGTAGAGGACGCGGTGCGGCTCCGCACCGATGAATCGCGAACCGAAGACCACATCGGCCTTCCCGTCGAGGATCGGCTGGAGCAGCTTGGGGTATTCAGCCGGGTCGTACTCGAGGTCGGCGTCCTGCGGTATGATGATGTCCCCGGTCGCCGCGGCAAAACCCGTTTTCAGCGCTGCGCCCTTTCCGCGGTTGACGTCGTGGTAGATTATCTTGTCGACAAGCGGAGTGATCTGGGTCCGCAGGAAATCGCGCGTTCCGTCCCGCGAACCGTCGTCGACGATTATGATCTCCTTGTTCGCAACCGGGGACGCGCGCACCCGGTCGATGATCGTCCGGATCGTGCGGGCCTCGTTGTAACAGGGAATGACGATGGATATTCGCATTTGGGGCAGGTACGTTACTGGAGTCTATCCGAGAACTGGCAATGGCCATTGCAGTGCATCTTTTGGCCTGGAGCGGCGTTGCCGCCTCGGTGCAAGCCTCTCCGAGGATTGCCTCCTCGGCGTCGCCTTGCTCCCGGCCAAAATCTGCGCCGCACTAGCCCGAAGATTTCACGAAATTCGTCCAAATCTCATCCAAACCGCTCTCGAAAAAGGGCCGAAAACTCCCTGCGATGTGCTCCCAAGCACACCTCGGTCGTCTTCGGCCCTTTTTCCTCGACGGTTTGGCGATCTTTGGCCGTTTTCATGAAATCTTCGGGCTAGCCATTGTCAGTTCTCGGATAGACTCTACAATGCCCGCCGCTCCTTCCACAAGTCGAGATCGACCTGCGCCCAGTCGACAGGCCCGGGAGGGCCGCCTTTCTCCCTCGCACGGGCGAGGACGAGCCCGAAATAAACGGTCTCCCAGAATGAGTAGGCAGCCCGGTCCTGTGGCGAATGCCTCGGCGCGCCGGGGCGCAGCGTGCCGGCGGCGGCCAGGCGGGCCCGCATCCACCCGAGGACATGCGTGTCGAGGACCCCGTGCATCTCGCCGGGGCGGGAATGCAGGACGAAGAATTTCGCGGTCTTTATTCCGATTCCCGGGAACTGGGTCAGCGCCTCCCAGGAGCATTTCCGCAGGTCGAGTC
>Ga0302320_10011536_pt1 | contig 18677 bp, 22 predicted proteins | sample Bog_T0_3_FD_202130 | JGI IMG/M metagenome (GOLD analysis project Ga0302320, IMG submission 202130) | Peat permafrost microbial communities from Stordalen Mire near Abisko, Sweden - Bog_T0_3 | ecosystem: Environmental > Terrestrial > Soil > Wetlands > Peat | place: Sweden: Abisko, Stordalen Mire...
CCAGGCCCTCTGGGAGCGCGTGAAGCGCTCGATCAAGGGCAGCACGCGCGAGTCGCGCACAGAAGCGTTCCTTCGTTACGCCGAGCAGAACCCAGGTGAAATCCTAGAGGCGCTGGGGGACGACAGCGACCGCATCGTGCGCGAGCTCGAGGAGCAGCGCGCGAAGGCCGAGCGCGCGCTCCGCCCGCCGGCCTCCTCGAGACGCCCCCGCTCCACGCCCGAGGAGCTGGCCGCGGTGCCCTTTTGACGTTCACCCCAGAGGAGCGAAGTTTCGATGATCCAACCGCAGTCCAACCGGCGAAAGCGCGTCGCCGAAGAAGTCGCTCTCGTCGTTCGTCCGGTGAGGCGCGCGCCTGACCCACCCCGCCCCGTCGCGGGTCCGGTGAGCGCCGGAATGTACGACCTCGATTGCTCGGCGTTCGTGAGCTACGTGCTGCGCGAGACGACGCCCGAGCACTACGCGCGCATCCCGAAGGGCGCCCACCAGGCGTGCCCAGGGGCCCTCGAATTCGCCGCCTACTTCGAGTCGCTCACCTACGACGAAGTGTACGGGTGGCGTCGGCGTTGCGAGATCGACGACGCGCTCGTCTACGAGTCTTCCCAGGGATGGGGGCGGGTAGCGCGGCTCGCGGACGTGCGACGGGGGGACGTGATCGCCTGGAGGTTCGCGCACGCCGCGCCCGGGGCGGACACGGGGCACGTGCTTCTCGTCGCCGACGCGTCGGCGCCTGCGGGCGCCGGCGTGATCGCCGTGCGCGTGTTCGGCGCGACGCGCCCGCCGGGCTTGGAGGACTCACAGCAGGAGGTAGGGATACGGACGCTCCTCTTTCAGGTGGGCCGCTCCGGGGGCCCGTCGGCGGTGCAGTTCGCGCCGTCGGATCGGTTTCACCCGCTGCCGATCGTGATCGGGCGCCTCGAGCCCCTCGCGCCGTAGTCGGGAAAGAAGAAGTAGGAGAGGACGAATCCATGAGCGCGAGGAAATCGAAGAGCGACGTCTCTGCCACCGAGTCCGCGGGGCGGAAGCGCCTGACGAAGAGACTGTCCCACCCGCAACCGACAGGGAACCGGCCGACGGTACTCCGGTGGACGCCGGGTGCCGACACCGACGGGCACAAATTCAAGCTCACCGACGTTCGCATCGCGGAGGCGACGGGCGGCACGGGAGAGATCGAGAGCGTGTTCATCGGAAAGGAGATCGTCCCCCGCTGGGGCGGTGACGCGATTTGCGAGCGCTTCGAGATGATCAGCGTCGAAATCAGGAACATCGGCGACCCCTCCCACTACGTCATCGAGCTCGAAGGCGAAGTGCTCAGCGCAGACGAGTAACGCGGGCGCACGACCAGGAAGAGGAAGTAGTTCATGGATGCCATCATCTTCGGCGGCGGTGTGGCCAAGGGGGCGTTCGGCGCGGGGGCGGTCTCCATCTTGGCAACGGCGGGCCTCCGCGTACGGAGGATCGTCGGCACGAGCTCCGGTGCCCTGAACGCTGCCTATTACGCGAGCGCGGTGCGCTCGGGCACGGAGGCCGTGGCCGGCGACGAACTCGCGCGCATCTGGATCGAGGAAGCAACCGTCAGCCAGGGCTTCAACGTGAGCTTGCGCGGCATCCTCGACTTCGAAGGGATCTCTTCGAGCGCCAAGCTGCTCGCGGTTCTACGTCGCCACATCCAGGCGAGCGTCGCGCGCCATCCCGTCGACGTGCGCCTCATCACCACGAACAGCGCAGGGGAACGAGGGACGCTCGAGCCCGGCAGGCCCGCGACGACCTTCGAGCGCGTGCTCCGATTCGACGGCGCGACGTTCGACGGCGAGGCCGGGCTCGAATCGCTCTTCGAGGGGGTAGCCGCCTCGGCAGCCTTTCCGGGCGCCTTCCTCCCCTACCCTCTTCAAATCGACGGCCAAGCCGTTCCTTGCTTCGATGGGGGGCTCACCGACAACACCTCCGTGAAGCACGCGATCGACGGGGCCGAGGACGTGGACAGGGTCTTCGTGATCGTCCCCTACCCCGCTCTGCTCGAGCCCACGCCGGAGCGGCACGGCTTGGCTCTCGCCTGATGAGCGACAACTACTTCTGCAGGTCGACGACAACTATTCTTGCAGGTCGGCCGCCGTCCTGACGGCACGTGCGAGGCTGCGGCCCGGAGCTCCGGGCCGGTGCGGGGCTCATGGAGCCCCGGATGGTCACGGACGAGCAGGTCAGGCTGTTGAGGAAGAAGATGGCCGAAGGAAAGACGATCGCGTCCGGCGCTGCGGCGGCCGGGATGAGCGAGCGCAGCGCGCACGCCTGGAAGCAGGGGGCGTTGCCGAGCGAGACGAAGACCCCGCGCGAGTGGCGGACGCGCCAAGATCCGTTCGCGGCGATCTGGCAAAGCGAGGTCGTGCCGTTGCTCGCGGCCGACGAGGGCGGCGTGCTCGAGGGCACGACGATCCTCGCGGAGCTACGACGCCGTCACGGTGACGAGTACGGCCCCGCGCAGCTACGCACGATGCAACGGCGCCTGCACGAGTGGCGCGCCCTGCACGGCCCCGAGAAAGAGGTGATGTTCGAGCAGAAGCACGAGGCCGGACGCGAGGGGTCGTTCGACTTCACCGACGCCTCCGAGCTGGGCGTCACGATCGCCGGCGAGGTGTTCGCGCACCTGTTCTTCCAGTTCGTCCTCAGCTTCAGCAAGTGGCGCTGGGTCGGGCTCGCGTTCTCCGAGACGTTCGAGGCGCTCGTGCAGGGCTTGCAAGGCGCGCTCTGGGAGCTCGGCGGCGTGCCGCACGTCTGGCGCAGCGACAACCTCTCGGCCGCCACCCACCAGATCCCCGGCGGCGGGCGCGAGCTCAATCGTCGCTTCAAGGGCGTGCTCGATCACTACGGCGCAAGGTCGACGCGGATCGTGCCGGGGGAGTCGCATCAAAACGGCGTCGCGGAGAAGGCGCACGACGTCCTCAAGTCGGCGCTCGACCAGGAGCTCGTGATCCGAGGCAGCCGCGACTTCACGACGGTCGAGGCGTACATGGAGCTCGTTCGTCGTGTCCGCGATCGGATTGTCGGCGGCAAGTCCCCGGCGCTCCTCCTCGAGGAGCGCGAGCATCTGCTGCCCCTCCCCGGAACGCGCCTCCCCGAGTACACGGAGTACACGGCGACGGTCCGACAATGGAGCACGATCCACTTCGCGCATCGCGTCTACTCCGTGCCGTCGCGCCTGATCGGATGCGAGGTGGAGGTCCGGCAGTACCCCGACGTGATCGAGGTCTACTACCGCGATCGCACCAAGCCGACCGCGACGATGCCCCGCATCCGCGGCGAACGTTACTACCAGATCGACTACCGGCATGTGATCTGGTCGCTCGTGCGCAAGCCGGGCGCCTTCGCGCGGTACCGGTTCCGCGAGGAGCTCTTCCCCTCGCTCGCGTTCCGACGCACGTACGACGCCCTCGTCGATGCGCGCGGCGAGCGCGCGGACGTCGAGTACGTGCGCATCCTGCACCTGGCCGCGAGCACGATGCAGTCCGACGTCGAGACGGTGCTCGACGCGCTCCTCGCGCGTGGCGAGCGGCCCGACTTCGCGACGGTCAAGGCGCTCGCGGCACCGGAGACGTCGCCGGTTCCCGTGGTGCACATCCCGCCGCCAGACCTGTCCGTCTACGACCGTCTCCTCGCGGGAGGTGACCGGTGACCGATTTCACGATCGAGATGGGCACCCGCATGCGCGAGCTACTCACGCGCTTCAAGTTGCCGACGTGCGCCACGGAGATGGCCCGCCGCTTCACCGAGGGGGGGCATGACGACGCCCTCCCCACGCTGCTCGAGGTGCTCGAAGCCGAAGCCGACGAGCGCGGACAGCGTCGGACCGCCAGGCTTCTCAAGACCTCCCGCCTGCCTCCCGGAAAGACGCTCGAAACGCTCGACCGCACGCGCATTCCGCGCTCCGTTGGCCTAAAGCTCGACGAGCTCGCGACCGGTGCGTTCCTCGATCGCGCGCACAACGTTCTCTGCTTCGGCCTGCCTGGTCGCGGCAAGACGCACGCCGCGGCGGCGCTCGGCCACGCGCTCGTGCGCCACGGACACCAGGTCCTCTTCGCCCCAACCTTCCGCCTCGTGCAGGAGCTGCTCGCCGCGAAACGCGACCTAGCGCTCCCGAGGGCCTTGCAGCGTCTGGTCGAAATTCTGACCGCGGAGCGCCTGTACCGCGACCTACGGGAGGCGTACGCGGTCAACGCGACTCTCGCGAGACTCGAAGCAGCGGTCCGCGACCCGGTTGCGCGCGCGGCCGTGCTGCGCGCCTTCGGGTGGGGCGACCGGCGGAAGCTCGAGATTGTCGAAATCCGGCCTTATCCCGCTCACCGGATTACTCCGCGTCGGTGGGGCGAGGTACACGCACCGCCGCGGGATCAGGCTCCGAGCGACCGTTCGATGCGGAATAATCAGAGCTTCTCCAGGAAGCCGAGAAGCGCGTCGTCGGGGCGGAAGCGCCCGGGCTTGAGTCCCGAGGGGCGCGTGCGGGCGATGGCCTTTTCCTTGAGGCGCAAGTCGGCATGCACGTAAATCTGGGTGGTCTCGATCGACTCGTGTCCGAGCCACAGTGCGATGACGCTGAGGTCCACGCCGCTGCGCAGGAAATCCATCGCGCAGGTATGGCGCAGGGTGTGCGGCGTGATTCGCTTGCCCTCCAGGGAGGGGCAAGATCTTCGCGCCGTGGCGGCATGCTTTGCAACGAGGTGCTCGATGGCGTCCACGCTGATACGTCCGCCACGTGAACTGGGAAAGACAGGCTCGTCGGGCGACGGCGGCCGCTCGCGGAGCCATGCTTGGAGCACCTTCGTCGCATCGCGACGAAGCGGCGTGCAGCGGAGTTTGCGTCCCTTGCCTTCACACCGAACGTGAGCGCCTGCGCCGAACGTCACGTCCTCGCGGCGAAGAGCGATCGGACACACGCAGGCCCGTTTGGACCGCGACGAGGAGGAGCGTCCGGTCGCGGCGTCCGATCCACGTGGCGGTGTCGGGAGCCTCGAGGAGGGCTTTGGTCTCCTTCTCATTAAGGAACTCCACGATCCCGCGCACGAAGCGCTTGCTCGGGATCGCAAGCACCCGCTGACAGTGCAGAGCGTGGGCGGGGTCGGTGAGCGCGACATAGCGGAAGAATGCGTGAAGCGCCGCTAGTCGCGCGTTTCGCGTACGAGCACAGTTGCCCCGCTCGCGCTCCAGATGGCTTAGGAAATTGCAGAGGAACGCGACGTCGAGATCTGCCAACCGGAGGCGCGAGGGCGCGCGACCAAGATTGGTGGAAGCAAAGCGCAGCAGGAGCCGGAAGGCGTGGCGATAGGCAGCCACGGTGTGCGCGCTCGCGCGGCGCTGCTGGAGCAGGCGGTCGGTGAAGAATGCCTGCAACAATGCGGGGAACTCAGGGGCGATCATGATGCGCGCTTCGCCCGCCGAACCGCCCGCTGCGTCGCGAGTCGGAGCAGCTCTGGAACGGCCTCGATGTACCAGTAGGTGTCCGCGACGTGCGTGTGCCCGATATAGGTGGAGAGCTTGGGTAGCTCGCGGTCGACGTCGCGACCTTCCCTGTACCAGCGGACGAGCGTCTTCACGACGAACCGGTGCCGCAGGTCGTGGGGCCTGGGCCCGCGGCCGACACGGTGTCGGGGTCCCGGACGGCGTACGCCAACGGCGCGGCAGATGATCGCGAAGTTGTACAAGGCGCTCCCTCGCGTGACGCGCCTATCCCGGTTGGAGACGAGGAACGCTGGGCATGACGGACTCGGAAAGCAGAGGTCCCTCTTTCGGGCGTAGCGCTGCAGCGCCCGGCACGTTGAGTCGTCGATCGGTACGAAGCGAGACTTCCCGAACTTCGCGCGCCGGATGGCAAGCACACCGTTTGAAAGGTCAACGTCGTCGCGATCAAGAGCGAGCGCCTCGCTCATGCGCAAGCCAGTCACGGCGAGCAGGCCAAAGAGCGTGGCGTATGTGGCACCGCGCATGCGGGACCGCGGCCGCGACCGCGACCGCGACCTGAGTCGGGCGGCCTCGCGAACGATGCGCTCGATCTCTTCATCGCTGTAGATATACGGAGGGCGCCGCCGGTAACGGTCGGGGAGGAGCTCTAGAGACGGCACCTCTGTGCGCGGATCCGTCGCGCTCAGCCACAGCGCGAAGCGGCGGGGGATGCCCCATAGCGGTTGGCAGATTTCTTGGCCCGATCGCGTGCCCTCGATCATACGGCTCGCATGCACTCTCTCGACTGGGGAGCGTTGCTCTCCTACATGCCTCCCGACTACGAGGCGCTGGCCGTCGCGCACAAGCAGCTGAACACGCAGTGGTCGAACGCCAAGATCGCGTCGGCGGCGGTGCTGCTTCGCTTCATCTTCCTGCACGTCGGGGGGAACTTGCCCTTGCGTCAGACCGTCGAAGTGATGGCGAAGGCTGGCGGTCCGAGACTCTGCGCGGCGCGGCTGCACCACCGGATGCGGCATGCCCAGCCGTACCTGGCGGCTCTTGTGGAGCGCATGACGTCGCGCATCCAGGACGAAGCGAAGCCAGAACTCTGGGGTGGCTACGAGATGGTGTGCGTGGATGGTTCGAGCATCAGCGGCCCTGGTTCCGACGGCACGGACGTGCGACTGCACGTAGTGCTGCGGCTCAGCGATCTGCGCGTGCTCAACACCGAGGTGACGGACGTCACCGGAGGCGAGACGGCCAGGCGATTCTTTTGGTCCGAGGGGCAGCTGGTCATCGCGGATCGTGGCTACGCGAATCCACCCGGAGTCGCCTGGGTGAAGAGCAAGGGCGCCGACATTCTGGTGAGGCTGAACCGGTCGTCGCTGCCCGTCTTCGACGAGCAAGACCAGAAACGCGACAAGCCCATCGACGTGCTGGCGTGGTGTCGGGAGCTGACGGGACACCGCGCCACTCAACGCGTCGTGACCGTCTTGCATCGAGACGGGACCGTTGGCAGCAAGTCGATCTCCAAAGCGATTTCGGGCCGCCTCGTCGGTTTTCGGTTGCCCGCCAAGGAGGCGGAGGAGGCGCGAGACCGAGCGCGGAAGGAGCACGGCGCCGACATCACCGAGGAACACCTGGAGGCTGCGGCGTACGTGATCCTCTTCACCACCGCCCCCGCCGAGCGTCTGTCGGCGGCGCGGTGCGTGGAAGCCTACAGGCTCCGCTGGCAGGTAGAATTGCAACTGAAACGATGGAAGTCGATCTGTCACTTTGACAAACTCCCGAACTACCGCGACGACACGATGCTGTCGTGGGTCACGGCCAAGGTCTTGCTCGGTCTGTTGCTCGACCGCATCGGATCTGCGCAGGTCGCGGTGCCACCCGGAACGAACCGCTCCTCCCGCGCACTCGCTCGCACCCCGTGGAAGATGACCAGCATTCTCTGGCCGATGATGATGGGAGCCATCATGCCTCTACGCCTCCGCGAAACGATCGAAATACTGCCCTCGCTTGCCGAGGATCTCGAAGCAATGACCGACCAGATCGACGACCACCAGATAACGAGCTTTTTCGATCGCAGTTACCCGACCGCTCAGCGAGGCGCTGAAGCTCCGGGAATCTGACAACAGCGGCGCGCATGCCCCAAGCGCCTTGCCCACTGGACCGTCGTGGTTTTGGCCGGGGCTCTCGCCCAACGGAGCGCAAGGTCGACCGTGATGAAGGTTGCTTTCTCGCGGTCGAGGAACTCGACGAACCGATGCAGATATGCGCCCGGCTTTTCGATCTCCGAGCCGAGTCCTCGACGCAGCGAAAGATAGGATTCGAGAGCATTGTGAAGGGCGCTCATCGTGCACGCCCTGTCGTCGGCCACGGCAGCGTGACGCTGCGCAACGCACCGAAGTCGACCTTCGAGTAGATCTCCGTGGTGTTGCGGGAGCGGTGGCGCAGCACTTGGCCAATCTCCGCGAGCGAAGCACCGCGTCGCAACATCCCGGTGGCCAGACTGTGGCGGAGCAAGTGTGCGCCGCGCTTCGCCGGGGCGAGCCCTGCACGGGCGAGGGCGCGCCTCACAATCGACGAAACGGCTTGATGACTGGAGAACACTCGGTACGGCGCCTGCCTGCACAGAAAGACGCGACGGGAATTGCCGGGCGGTCGCCCCTTCCGCAGGTAGCGAGCGAGTGCCTCACCAACATCGGGGAGCAGAGGAAGGCGGTCGCGCACCAATCCCTTGCCGCGGACAATGATCTCACCCTCGCGCCAACGCAGGTCGCCGATCTCGAGCGCGACGATCTCGCCCGCGCGCAGACCGAGCCGAGCGAGCAGCAACAGGATGGCGCGGTCGCGGCGGCCGGTGATGGACGACCGGTCACACGATCGCAGCAGCCGCTCGACATCCTGAGCGGCCATATATTTGGGAACGGTCGACAGGCGCCACTGACGCACGGTCGGCACGGCGAGCGAAAGGTCCATGCCGGTCTCGCCGTGCAGAAACAGGAAGCGCAAAAAGGATCGCAGCGCGGTGCCCATGGAGAGCCCACTGCTGGGCGCCAGGCGACGAATGCGGCCAAGAAGAAACTCACGAACATCTTGGACGCCGACGCGATCGAGCCGGGCGACGTCGGTGCTGCAGCAGCGCTCGGCGATGAACCCCTGCACGAACGGTCGGTGCCGCGTGAGCGTAGACTCCGAAAGTGCTCGCTCTTGACGTAAGTATTCCTCGTAACGCGCGAGCAAGGCGGCCGCAGGGGTACTTTCGCGGGCGGGCTCGGACGCACGGAGAACGCCCGTGGTCCGAAGCTGCTCGGTCAGCTGAGACACCGTCTTGCGAAAGCCCCACCAGGTGCGGCCGCGGCGTCGTCGAGCGGCGACGAATTCTCTGACGTACCCGTCGTCAAGATCGGCGACCGCAACATGCGCGGCCGTCATCGAGCGTGCCAGGGTCTCGACGACCCACAGCTTGTATCGGATGGTCGCGGGCGGGTAGCCGAGACCGGAGAGCCGCGCGCAGAACGCATCGAGGTGCGCGCCAAGAGCGCAGGACCGTACCCGCCGCGCTGCGGCCGGAACGACGAAAAAGTCCTCCAGCATCTTGTCCTCTCTGCCCGATGGGGTCGTGAGGAGACAACGAGACGGGAGCAGGATTATTCCGCATCGGATCCTCGCTCGGAGCCGGATCCCGCGGCGGGACGTGTACCCTCGTCAACCGACGCGGAGTAAACAGGCGCGCGGGATAAGGGCGATTATTCCGCACGCGGGATAATCGTCCGGCCGCTCCGCTCGAGGGGGGCCCGTTCGATGGCCTCCTCTCGCGGCGGTTGCGCGAGGACTACGTTGCGAAGGGCCGAGAGGCTGTGGTGGCGTGGCTTGCGTCGAAGCGCGGTTGAGGTGTCGAATGCGCGTCCAAAGCGTCGCGGTGGGCCGTACGCACTTCAAGAGGGGATGATTTGATGAGCTTCTCGCAGATCAAGGGCACGCCGGCTCAGATCAGTCTTTGGTACGTCCCGGTCGACAGTCCGCCCCCCCCGAGCTCCCATCCCCTCAACACGACCTCGGCGAATCTTCTGCTGGACGTGCTCAACGCGCAGCTCTCGACGAGCGTGCAAGCGGCGCTTGCTCAGCTCTTCGGGACGCCGCTCGATCAACTTTTCGACACGGCCTGGCAGCAGCTCAAGGCGGATCCCGCGACCAACCCAAACAACATGGTGGTGCAGGCGATTCAGGGGGCCATCTCTGACGCGTACAACGTCCAATCGAGCTTTCCAGCGAAGGGGACGCTTCAGGCTCAGGTCACTCCCTACAGCGCGACGGGCTCGTACCTCGAGCTCCAGTACCTGCTTCCGGGCGTGACCTGCTCATTCTCTGAGCACGCGGGCGGAATCTGGGGCGGTTGGGCCGATCCCTCGTACAACCTGTCGTTCGACGCGACGCTCGAAGTGGACGTCTGGGTGCCCAAGTCGTCGGCGAGTCCTCTTGGCGCGACGGTGCAGCTCAACGTCACGAACATGCAAGCGTGGCCGAGCAACGCGTTCGCGGTGGTCAACGGGATCGTGAACTTGATCGGGGCGTGGCTCAGCGAGCACACGGGGTCAGGCAGTGCCCTGGAAGACCAAATCATTCCGATCAACGTCCCGGCGATCGCGACGCTCTTCTCCGAGCTTTCGAGTGGTTTCAGTGTCGCCTCCCAGTACGGCTTCGTGGGGCTTGCCGTCCAGGTCAACACGAGCCCTCCGTCCAACACGGCTCCGGGAAACACGGTCGAGTTCGACCTCACGTACCCGTGGGAGACGCCGGGGCCCACTGTTTTCAACGCCAACGCGTTGGCGCCAGGAGTCCCCGACCTGCTCCAGGCGGAGATCGTTCCCAGTGTTCCGCAGATCAACGCGGGCGGAACGCTCATGGTCACGGGGAACTACTTCCCTGCGGCGCAGGCGAGCCAGCTCACCATCAGTTGGGGCGACGTGACGATGGGAGGCGTGTCTCAGTCCGAGGTGCAGTGGGGGATCACGAGCACGAGCAGCAACCAAGCCTCTCCGCCGGTGACCGACGTCAAGATCGCCCGCACGTCGCCGAGCGACGGCTTGAACGTCTACACCGCCGGGACGGCCTCCGCGCCCCTGACGCCGAGCACGTCCTACTCCTTCCGCGTGCGCGACTACGACGTGGAGAACCTCGTCGCCACCGACTGGGGGACCTGGCTCCCCATCATGACGACGCCGACGAATGAGGTCGACCTCGTCCTCAGCTACGGAGAAACCACGGTCGGCAGTGTGATCCTGAAGAGCGCCGGCAGCTTCTCGACGACGATCACCATACCCGCCGCCGTTCCTCCGGGGACGTACACGCTCTCGGCCGTGATGTCGGGTCAGCCCATGGCGCAGGCCACCCTCACGGTCGTTGCCGCGGGTACGGAGCTGCCGGCGGTCCTCCAGTTCGTGAACGCGGCGACGGGGGTTCCCCTCGTAGGGACGATGCTCCTCATCGGCGGCGCGGAGGCGACGGTCGCCGGTTCTTCGTTCGTGCCGGGCAATGTGAACATCTTCATCGACTCGCCGAGCGGTACTCAGCTCGGTACCGCGAACGTGGGGTTCGGCGGAACGTTCACCTTCACGCTGACCTGGCCGCAGTTCGTCTTGGGCGCGCACACGGTCCATGCGCAGCAGGCCACAGACTCCGCCGATGCACCTCTCTACGCGGAGATGCCCGCGAAGTAGGCGAGGCAGCTCGGAGGCCGAGGTGCGAAGGAAGATGTGCAATTCGGCCGGCGTATGCCGGCCGGGGTGCTAACAGATGTCGCGATTTCGGCACAATCCTGCCCACCGGCGTTCACGCTTGGCGTGCTCGTCAGCCAAATGTCCGAGGGGTACGTTGTTTGCTCGGACGACCCACCCAATGAATCTTTCCCGCGTTTTTCCCCTTCTTTCGCTCGCCGCGCTCGCCGCGGGCTGCGGCGGTGCAACCGAAGGAGCGTCGCCCTCCCCCGCTGAGTCCGTCACATTGGCGAGCGCAACGCGGCCCTCGTGCGTTAGCTCCACGCCCACGCTCTTCGTGCCCGGGGCGCCCGCGTCGATCGCTACATCCGTCTCGACGTCCACCGCGCCGAACGTGACGTGGAACGCGGCCGACGCCTTCGTCCAAGACGTCGTCACCGACGGAGCGACCCTCTACTGGACCCTGTGCGGGAAGAGCGACGGAACGATCATCTCGGCACCGATTGCTTCGGGCTCGCCTAAGCTCCTCATCGACGAGAGGGGCGAAGGCTCCCCTTCCCATCTCTCGGTGCAGGGCGCGCGGCTCTTTTGGCTCGAGACCAGCGCGACGAATCCGAGCCTGGCTCGGGCCATGACGTCCAACCTCGACGGCTCGAGCTTCCACGCGCTCACGAGCTTCGCGCCGATCGCAGACGTCGCCTTCGACGCCAGCGCAGCCTACGTCGCCGAGGGGACGCTAGCCTCGGGTGTTGGCGCTTCACTCGCACGGATCGACGCGACGAGCGGCGCGGCAACGACGCTCGTTGAAGGCACCCCGGTCGCGAACCTCGCCGTCGACGACGCCAGCGTGTACTTCCTCAACGTGAGTGTGGTTGCTCGTGTGCCAAAGAGCGGCGGCACGGTGACAACCATCGCGCCGATGCCGAGCCTTGCTCTCGGCGGGGGTACGTCCCCTGCTGGCGCCGTGGCCAGCGACGGCTCATTCGTCTACTGGGCGATCGCGGGGGACGCCCCGCAGGTGCTCTCGATGCCGGTTGGCGGTGGGGGGGCCCTAGAGCTTGGGGCGACCGGCCAGGCCATCGCGACGTTCCTGCAACCGCACGGCGCTTGGCTCTACTTCACGTCCGCAGGTGACCCGGAGAACACTTCCGCGATCTACCGCTTGGCGACGAACGGTGGCTCGCCCTCGGTCGTCGTCCCGCTGGATACCGCGTCCACGATCAAGTTCGCGAACTACGGTGGCACCACGAGCTCGGGTCGCATCGCGCTCGACACCAAGAACGTTTACTGGGGCGCCTTCGACGGCACCCTCACGCCCTCCATTTTCTGCATCGCCCAGTAGGGCCGACGCGTTCGCGAGGCAGGCGATGATCCGTGCAAGATGTCTCTGGACCGTTGGCGCTCTCTGCTCCATGACCTCGGTGCTGCCGCAGCTCGCGTGCAGCAGTTCGCCCCCTTCCCCCGCGACTGGAGGGGCGGATGCGAGTGACGACGGCATGGCCGCCGCCGCGCCGAGCGACGGCGGGGTCGTGGGGTTGGATTCCGCATCCCCTCCGAGCGATGGGAGCACGGTGCCCGATGCGCTCCCTCCGTTCGTGGATCCCTACGGAGGGGCCTCCGGCTGCGATGGAGGCTACAAGGGCGGCGACCAGTGCGGTGCGGAGGTCTTGCTGCACGGCGGTATCGACGCGCTCTTCACCGGGCAAGGCTGTGGCGCTTCCACGGGCTCGCCGTCCCTCAGCGTCAACGGAGTCCTGGACTCACGGTCGCTGGAGTTCGTGATCACGTTTCCGTCGGGGATCGACCCCGGCCAGGTTGGCGTTCAGCCGCCCGCAACCGTTGAGATCGCGCTCTTCGGCGGAGGCACGGATGCCGGCCAGATGCTCTGGATCACTCCTCCGGGGGCGTGCAGTGTCACGTTCGACAGCAACGTCTGTACGCCGAGCGTCGTCCCTGATTCCTATGGGATCAGTGGAACCGGGAGCTGCTCGCAGCCGGCCGCGCCGCAGCCCGGAAATTCGTCCTCACCGGTGAGCATCTCGAGCTTCTCGTTCAGCACGTACTGGGTCGGGACAGCTGCGGACCAGTAGGAGCGCCGGAGGGTCGCTCCGCTCGTGGTGGCCCGATTGAATGCCTCTTCGCGGCGGTTGCGCGAGGACTACGTGGCGGCGAGCGGACGCAAGGTGGCTCGTGGTGGCTCTCGGTCGCGAAGCACTTGAGAGCACGTGCGCTTCACGGCTCGGGAGCGAGCAGAAGCGAGCGCACGTAGTCGTTGATCGATACGCGTCGCGCGTTCGCTCGGTCACGGATGAGCCAATGCTCTTCAGGTGTGAGGTAGACGGATAGGCGCGAATGCTTCACGACCAGTTGCGCTGCCGTTGGCGACGCTGCCGGTTCGGCGTGCGTCGCGTCTGGCTTGGTCTCGGGCGCGACTTGATGCAGCAGCTCCGCGGCGCTGTTGGGGGCCGAAAAATCCGGGTTCTCGGGGTTTCTACTAGCTCGCTCGAAGAGCCGCACGTTCGCCGCCATCGTTCACTCCTTCCACAAGTTCCATCACGCTCTCAAAAAGCGCTGCAACTTCCTTCGCGGCAGCGCTCGTGGGTTCAAACGTCACCGTCGCCTCGCCAACACCGCGTGCCCGGTCGTACGTGACTCGGTTGTGAAGTGACGTGCGCAAGAGGTCGACCTTGTCACTGAGCGCGGCCACCATGGCTTTTGTCTCTGTAACGTTGGGCCGGACTTCATTGAGCATGTAGACGCGCCGAACGGGCGTGCGTCCGAGTTGCTTTCGCACTTCGTCGGCTCGATCGAGCATCAGCTCGTTTTCGTCGGCCGCCCACCACTCGCCCCACCCGACTCTCATCGGCACAACAACGAGATCGGCCGCTACCGCGGCGGCGGCGCTGATGTTCGACATCTTGCCCGGCGCATCGCAGACGACGAGATCGAATCCCTTCGACATGTCCGCGAACTGCGCGAGGGTCCAAACCTTGTCGGCCTTCTGGACGGCGAGCCCCCGTAGCCGAGACTGAGCGGAGCGCCGAGCGTACCAGTCGAACGACGTGCCTTGGGTGTCGAGGTCGAGCAGAAGCGTTTTTTGGCCGCGGATATGCGCTTCCGCGGCGAGGTTTTGGGAAACGGTCGACTTCCCTACCCCACCCTTCTGATTGGCCACGAGGATGAGCCGTGCGGAGTTCATGGTCACGACGGTACGGAAGGACGCGAAGGGGGCCAACAAACCGACCGCCTTTGTCATCTGGAGCGACGAGATCGCCTCGCAGGAAGAGCCGGGTGATGGGTACCGAGAGGCCCGGTAGCGCCGGCTGACACGCACGGGACGATGTCCCCGGGCGCGACCGTCGTCCTAGGAGTGCCAATGCTCCCATAGCTCCCAGATGGGACCTTCGTCCCGGAAGCACGGGCACTTACGTAAGGCAGCGCCGGTCATGGACGGCCTGTCATTCCGGCGCGGCCTGGCGACATCTCGCGGCCGTGATGGATCGTGGTGACGTCGCTCCCGAACGACCGCATCGTGCTGGAAGACAAGAGAAGGAGAGGGCGGAGCACAGGGCCGTGACGAAGCGTCGTGACGTCGCTTCCGAGCGAGCGCGTAGTGCCCGAAGGCACGAGGAGGAGAGGGCGCAGCACAGGGCTGTGACGAATCGTCGTGACGTCGCTTCCGATTCTCCTGAGCGGCGGCGTAGTGCCGGAGGGCAAGGAGTGGAGAGGAGAGGGGTGGGCGCCGTGACAAATCGTGGTGACGTCACTACCGAGCGGGGGCGTGAACGCGTGCGGGCCGGAGGGTGAGGTGCCTCCGTCCGTGACGTCGCTCGGGGACGGGTGTCTCCATACGATCTCAGGGGCGACGCGCCCCTTTCCATCGTGTCGACCGAGAACGATCATGGGTCGCATGACGACCTCCGAGAACCTCGCCGACGTCGAGCTCCGCTCGGTCGACCCCTCCCGCAACCGTTTCCGCCTCTATGGGATCACCGAGTGCTGCACGCTCTTCGGCGAGCTTTGCCTGCGGATCGTGTGGGGTCGCATCGGCAACCGCCGGCTACGCGAGCGCTCGGAGGTGTTCGAGGATCGAGCCGCTCTCCAGCGGCGTCGCGAGGAGCTTCTTGGTCATCGTCGGCGGCACGGTTACACGTCGACGACGCCGCGCGCGGAGGCGCGGCAACGCGCCGCGGAGCGCGCGGCGGGGGAGGGGAGGCCAGCGCTCGAGGAAACCGACGCGCACGCGATCGAGAGGGCGATCGTCGAGGACCACGGTCTCTCGCCCCGCGAACCGGCCGTCCGCCACCTCGTTTCGCGCTGGCACGCGGCGACTCTCGATCTCGTACGCTACCTCGAAGGGCAGGGGGCGGAGGTACTCGACCTCATCGACGTGTCGACCCTGGCAGCGATGTTCGTCGCGGCGACCGCGGCCTAGCCCGAAGGATTCACTTCTTTGGACGCGCGATCCCCTCGCGCTGCGTCTTCGTGTTCGCGCGCTCGTTCCAAGCGATCCTGTAGCCGGCGTCTATCGCGTGGTTCTCTGCGTCCACGATGTTCCTGGTCATCGTCTTCGCGCTCCCGCGTACGACCACATGCACGACGCTCTTGCCGTCCATTTTGCCGGTGAATGTGAACGTCGCCACGGAGCGAACGTAGAGGGATCGTCATCCCTTCGGCAACTGGATCACCACGTCACGTCGTCGGGCTCGTGGGCCCTCCGCGCCGCTTAGCGTGGGTTGCGAGGCCACCCCTCCGCCCGGCTTCGCGAGCTTCCGCGCTCGTGAACTGGTGTGCTGTCCCAGCGCGGTGGGCGGCCTTGCCGCCTCGCTTGGCGAGCTCGCTCACGAGCTTCGGGTCCATCGAGGCGAAGCCACGGGGCTTGCGCGGCTTGGTCGCCGGAGCATGGAGGGGCACATAGCGTGAGCATCGCGGAATCACGGGACAAAGTTCTCTGCGATGCGGACGTGCGACGACCTGCAACCGTGCGAGATCGCAGGGGCGGCCCGGGGCACGTTAGCGTTCACGTCGCCGCACTCCATCGCACAACCTCACCGTTCAAGTGCCCCTCCATGGTCGCCGGAGAAGGGATCACTTCGGAGGCTGCGGTCTCGTTGTCGTCGGTGGTCATCTCGGTTCCTTTCGGTGAACGTTACGGCCAGAACGGCGCCTCGACCCACGAGATGAAGGCGCGCTTGTGCTCCTCGTCCCAAACGCCCAGCGCGTCGCTCAAGTTGAACGGCTGTAAGCAGTCGTCAGCGCGCTCGATCCCGAGCTCGCGCCCGAACTCCCGGTGGTCGGCCGCGCCGCTCCACACGTGCAGGACGAAGCGGCCGGCGCGCGCGGCGCCGCCACCCGTTCCCGCGCAGAGCCACCGCGCGAAGCGCTCCAGGTCCCAGGGATCGATGCCGTCAGCCCCTCGGAGAGACGGAAACGAGCGCGCGAGCGTGGTCATCGCGGCGCGTGTGTCGACCTGACCGTCGGACGTCTGAGGCCAGCGGCGGTTGCGTTCACGGGCAGCGGCGCGCGAGGCAAGGAACGCGTTCACCGCGTTCGGGTGGCCCCGCATCATCTTGCCGTCTCCGAGATCGACCTCGATCTCCACGTCCGGGTCCTCGTTCCTCAGCAAGTCCATGAGGAGCCTCCTCCGCGTGGTTCTACTTCCCAGAGGAGCGGTCAGCCAGCGTCGAGGTAATCGCAGCCGGTCGCCTTCGAGGCCCGCACTGGTCCCCACGGTCGCGGAACCGATCAAGAGCCCGCGCCAGCACGCGCTCGACGCCGCGAGCGACCAAGCCTTGGACTTCGTCCACTACGACCGGAATGAGGACGACGAACTCCCCGAAGCGACGAAGCGATGCTCGACGCGCTCGTGCGGAGCGGCGAGATCCGCGTCGAGGAAGATCGTGGCGAGCTTTGAGAGAACGCTGCGCGAATGTCTGGGGGTCGCCGCGGGCGTCAATGGCGCCGGGAAGCGCTCGTAGCGCGCCGGGCAGCGTAAGATGGGCGCCCCGTGGAGCCCGACGATCCGAACGCCTCAGTCGCGGAGCTGGCGCCGCCTCTTGCGAGCGAGTCCGCGCCGGAAACACCGAAGCTGCTCGCCGTGTCGGCGCCCAACCCGAAGGCGACGCTCTTCGGGTGGTGCTCGAAGAGAAAGGTCCCGTCGCCGGTTTTCACGATGACCGCCGCTCCGGGGAACGGGTTCGAGGGGCGCGCGCAGCTCACTCTTCCAGATGGCACGCTCGTGGCGAGCAACGCGCATCCTGGCCGGTCGCACAAGATCGTCGAACATGCCGCGTCCGCCGAGCTGCTCACCTTGCTCGAGCGGCTGCTGGGTCCCGAGATGATCCCGCCGCCCCGCGCGCCCAAGAAGCCACCCAAGGGCGTGCCGCAGCCCTCGCCCGAGGCGATAGTGGCAGCGCGCGAGCTGGCCAAAGTGGAGGCCCGCCGCGAGCGGCAGGAGGCGCTTCGCCGTCTGCTCTCCACCGCGTCGTCCGCCAACGTGCGCGAGACCTTCACCCTGTTGAAGGTCCAGGGCTACGTTCGGGGCGTTCGGATCGAGGTGATCCCGGCCCGCGCGGGCAGCCGCGTGCTCATGATGGAGGCGCAGTGCGTTCGTCCTGACGGTGCGACGGTGCACGTGATGCCGTTCAAGGCGGCGAGCAAAGAGGCGGGCGAGGCGTTCGCCATCGCGCAGTTGGTGGAGAGCATCGCGGCGAGCGCGGGAATCTCCCTTCGCGTGTCGAGCGGAGAGCCGTGAGTGACGAGGAAGAGACCCGCCGGACCTCGGTGCGAACGCTGATCGAGGAGGCGCTCGCGGCCGTCGTCGCCGCGGTCAAGGGCATGACTCCGGGGGCCAAAGCTCGCGAGCTTCGTGCGAAAGCGGACAGCTTCGCTCGCGTCCTCCAGCAGTGGGACAGCGCTCCGCCCTCGAGCGCCCAGCAGGAGGCGCTTCGCGAGCTCGTCTTCCATCTCCATGAGAAGGCGCTTCACGAGAAGACGGTCGAGGCCGACGTTCGCCGCGTGTCGAGCCCCCGCGTTGAGGGCGTACGCGCGCACACGCCGCCGCCGAAGAAGCCGAGTCGTTGAAAGCGCCCTGCGAAAGGCGGGATCGGGGGGAAGCCGATCCTCGCGCCTCACGCAGGCGGTCTGGGTTCTAGCTCGTGCGAAACATCCTGGCACGCGAGCGCTTCTCGGTGGCGCCGCGTGCGAAGGTGAACCGCGAACGGTCTTCCTTCGGCCGTGTGCGCGACGTCCTCGGCGCCGCAGTCCGCACAGCGCTGGCGGGGGTGCGGGAGGAGTCGAGGGCCGCGAGGGAGGGTCTCTCTCACGGCGCCGCTCTCACGGCGGACCCGCACGGCGCTGGACCGATCGACGATCCTTTTCGGCGTCGAGCGCGTCGCGCCATGCGAGGGCCTCTTGGAGCTGCGTGCGCAGCTCGACGACCACGCGCTCGGCTTCGGCGAGCTGGCCTTCGAACGCGTCGTCGGGAACCGCGCGAGCCTCGCGCTCCATCGTCGCGGGCATCATGCTCTCCGCCG
>Ga0302320_10011537_pt1 | contig 18675 bp, 14 predicted proteins | sample Bog_T0_3_FD_202130 | JGI IMG/M metagenome (GOLD analysis project Ga0302320, IMG submission 202130) | Peat permafrost microbial communities from Stordalen Mire near Abisko, Sweden - Bog_T0_3 | ecosystem: Environmental > Terrestrial > Soil > Wetlands > Peat | place: Sweden: Abisko, Stordalen Mire...
TAAAAACAATAAATATTTTGATACAATTAATATCACAATATATAGAGTTGGTAAAGACAACGATGATGAAGATGAAGATGATTATACGAGAGTTGTAGAATCTAAGCGCCAAACACGTCATACAATGAGTGGTACTCCTATGTATATATTTTTTAACTACACAGTATTGTTAAATTTCAATATAAAAAAATATGATAATAATGTTTTTTATAATTTCGAGGATCATATACCAGAATTTGAAAAATTCAAGAAAAAATTTTTAGAAATTGACCATTTTAAAGAAGATGTTAATACTAAAATGTATTTAGAACAATATATGGATGGATTTGTTATAACAAATCGTGTACGTACTAATGTTTTGAAAAAGAAAAAAATTAACTATATTGGAATTAAATTTAAAGCAGATGTTGATAATAAGGCTATCAACTCAAACTTTACCAAATATATTATAAATAAGGAAGCTAAGAATTTTAAAGATTTAATATGTAATTATTATAACGATTATTTGAAGGAAAATTTAAGACCTAATTGTTGTTTTTTGACATGTATTATCAATAGGTTTTATGATAAATTTGAGGATAAGCTACCTAGAGGAAGAAGAAGACACCCCGAATTAACTTATGAATTTTTATGTGATTTTTTGAAAATAAGAAATAAACCCCGCGATATTGCTTGTTCAGTGAAAGATGTAATGCCATTTTTCGAACATTATAAACTTGGATTATACTTATATGATGAATACCAATCGTTAATATATAAGTATGAACCACCAATTAAGGATAAACACTATTCAATATTAAATGTTATCGCAAAAGGAAAACATTTATATTTAGTCAATAACAAAGTTAAAACATTGTCTAAGGACATTATTGATGATAACAATGATATTAAGGATCTATTCGTGAGTAATAAATTTAAATTATTTGAAGGTGATGAGGAGACGATATATACTCATATGATAGATGGATTAGATGACATTATTAAATACATAAAACAATATGGTGATGATGAGGATGACGATAAGATTAAGGTAAAATTGATTGTTAATAATAATTTAGGGTTATCAAATATTTTAGTGGATATATTCAAGTCAGGTTATGTACCTAAGGTTTTTTTCAATAATGTGATATATATGATTACAATGAATATACAGAATTTATATATAAGTATTGAAACACCGGATATTTCAACACAAGGAGAGAGAATGCTAACTATTGAAAATATTGATGAATATAATGAATTTAAGAATGCTGAAAAAGCATTTTATGGTGATATATTGAAAGAACAATATATATCAACATACCACCATTCCATTATTGAGATTGAGGATAAATACAAAATAGCACCTGAATGTGGATATATAAACGAAAAAGTTAATGATACAGTAAATGGCTTAGACATGGTAAAGTGTTATAGCACACATTTAATGAATATTAAAACTATACCTATTTTTGGATATTTTGATGTATATAGAGAATATGATAATCATGAAATTGAGGATTATACATATTACATTATTAAAATTACTAATAATACGAATAATGTTGAAATTATTTTTAGAGAGAAATATAGCCGTATTTATGGATTTGTGTTAAAGGATATTGATTTTGAGTATGAGATTTTACATTTTAGACGACCGAGTCAAGTGATAAATGTTGATTTTAAAACACCGGTTGAAAATGTTTATAATAACCCAAAGCTCAAAAAGAACATCAAAAAATACATTGTTAATAAGCTTACTGGTGTTTTAGAGAAAAAGAAAAATACAAAGGGATTAACAAAGTTTTTTGACAATTTGAGTCATGCTTATTATTACAAGGAGAAATATGGGGGAAGTATTTTACCAGTTTGTAAAGAAATCACGGATACTGACGAGAAATATTTTGAAAACTTGGATGGTGTAGAAGCTCTTAAAATGTTAGATAAGTTACAAAAACCACATTTTTATTTGGTAAATATTAATAATAGCGAAAGATTGACGAATGGTTTTACATCAATAAAGGATATTATATATTGTCGTCAAAAGTTATTATTATATAATCAATATCGTAAAATGGTTAAATTAGGATTAAAACCATGTGGAATTAAGACTGATTGTATATTTTATCAAGGGGACGATAAAATTGTGAAAAAGAATTTTAGTATTGGTGAGAATATTGGACAGTTTAGAATTGAAAAAAATAAGGCAAATTGCGATTTAAAATTAGAAATAATTGAAAATGATTTAATTAAACCTTATGATTATGGTAAGATTAAGGCTCATATATTTGATGATGAGTATGATACTAAAAAAATAAATGATCATCTCAGTAAATTTAAGAATGTATTTATTAAGGCTGATAACCCCGGATGCGGGAAATCAACATTAGTAAAGAATTTCGACAAGAAAACATTATTTGTTTTAACGGAAAATACTTTATGTCGTGATATCAAGAAATCTGGCATTGACAGTATTACCGCGGATAGATTATTTGGAACATTTGGTTATCAGAAAAAACCATTTGATTATTCAAAATATGAATGTATATGTTTTGATGAAATAGGTAAATATAGTTTAGATAAATTGAAACTAATTAGTGAGTTTATTTATAAAAATTCTGACAAGTATATTTATGGTGCCGGGGACTGCGACCAGATTAAACCAATTAATTACAATGGTACAATGCTATATTTACAAGAATGTATAAATATATTGTTTCCAAATCAAATTTTATTAAAAGTTAATAAGAGACAAAAGAATCCTGAAGATATTAAAAGATTAAATGACTTAAAGGATTATATTTTTAATACTGATGTATTAAATGTAAAGGATATGTGTAAAAAGTTTAGATTAAAAACAGTTTCTAAATATGACAAAGTTAAAACGACTAATAATTTAGTATATTTTAACTTTAGGGCAAGTGTAATAAATCAGATAATTCATAATAATGTGTTAAAAAATAAGGATAAATGGTTTGTGGGATTAGAAATAGTGTGTAGAAAATATTACAAGGATAAAAACATTAAATTGCAGACAAATTATACATACATAATTAAGGAAATAGGTAAAAACAAGATTGTAATTTACGATGATGTGGATGATGAGGAATATACAATTACTAATAATATTTTAGAACAACATTTTACACATACATATGCACGAACGATTGACAGTTCACAAGGTCGAACATTGACTGATAAGATGACAATTTTTGATATTGGTTTATATTTTATGAGTAGACAACATATTTGGGTAGCGTTGACAAGAAATATATCATTAGACAATGTATTTATTTATTTACATACTGAGGAAGAATGTGATAGATTCGGTAAATCGAAAATGTTGATGTATTTAAAAGAAAAAGTTAAGGGATATGAATTACAAGATAATAATGCGAATAGAGTTATAAATAAGGAAGATTATGTTGATGAAAATTTTATTTGGGAAAATCTCAATAAATGTAATTTTCAATGTCAAAATTGCAACAAAACTTTTGATATTGGAACAAATTATGGCGGATTATTTTATACTGATATTACATGTGATAGAATAGATGATAATATTTGTCATACAAAACAAAACTGTGTATTAACATGTGTAAAGTGTAATACAACAAAACTAAAAAAGGTAAAACTATAGATTATATAATTTAAATTTTTGGATTGTGTTTTAAATATTATTAATATATATAGATATTTTATAATGAGGGTTTATAAAATAGTATGTAATGTTACTAATAATGTATATATAGGGTCAACGAAAGAAAGTTTAAAAAAGCGTTTAGTTAAGCATAGTATAGCATTTAGAAAATGGCTTTTATCACCTGAAGATACATCATATTATACATCATTCAAGGTTTTAGAAAACAATAACTATTATATTGAAGAGCTTGAAAAATTACCTGATTTTTCAGAAAGAATTGAATTAAGAATACGTGAGAGGTATTGGATTGAAAATACAGATAATGTTATAAATAAAAATAGAGCATTTAGGACAAGGGAAGAGCATAAAAATGACATTAAGAATTATATGATTGTTAATGTTATAAAACTAAAAGAGTATAATAAAAAATATTACCAAAATAAAAAATCATTAAAGTTAATCAGTTAAATCAAAATTTTCTATATTTTCGATGTGATCAATAGTTTGACGGAATGGTTGTTTTTTACCATATTTTTCTTTATTATTGATATAATAGTTTTTGAAATAATCCTTATTATCTGTTTTATTATTTGATACAAAAACAACTGTATCACTATCACTATCAAAATTTTCATTATCGTTTAATATTTTATCATTAATATCTTTTTTTTTATCATCCATAAAAATATCATTATTTTTATTATATCTTTCTTTCCAAAGCCTAACACGAGATGATGCTACATTTTTATCTAAACAAGGATATTTTTCAATTTGTATAAATTCAACATTCATAAAGCCACCCTTATTATGAATAAATTTGAGTATATCATTCATATTTTCAGGGTTTGTAATGATAGAACACTTTTTTTTAAGTGAGCATTTGAGTTTATTTAAATGAGTTGTAGATGATATAAAGATTTCTTTATCATCCATATTTTTCGAACATACTTTAAATGTTAAATTGTTTGCATAATTGATTTTATTTTTTGGCATTTTAATATATTATATAGATATTATATATATTTAAAACAAATTCATATTTAAATATAGAGAGATTTATTAACACCATAAATAATAATAAGATAGATAACCAGGTGAGAATGATGAAAGTTTATCATTTTGGTGTCTAATTTGATATGCTTTACGTCTTTTTTCATCATGATGATCGTTATCAGAATAATAACCTATTTTATCTTTGTATTGGTCATATAATATATTACCAAAACTAATTTTATATATTTTATCAGTAACTGAATTATATATGTATGCATCGTATTTTTTATCTTTTTGAGTTGATGGTGCGTAAAAATCTATACCGTCAAGTCTACGATGAAACTTATAATTATCCATATAATACTATTATATATTAATAGTTATCGCTAATTTGTAGAACGATAACATAGATTGTGGTGTTGTTAAAATTTAATTAATAAATAAAAAGTGACTTTAAAATACTTGAATCCAAGGGATAGTAGATGATGTTGATAATGATGCCGCGGTGACTGGTAATGTACTTTGGCCGGTTTGAATCCAACTCATTGTTATGTTTGTATTGCTGTTGTAATATATAGACATCAGTGGTGAAGTTGGTAATAATATTGCTAGAAAATAAACAGTATTAGCGGTTAATGTTTGTGATATTGTAAATTGAATATATGTAGGTGTTGTTGCTACAACTGTGGTAAAATTAATATTATAGTTATTTGTTGTTAATCTAGTAGTTGGTTGGTAAGTACCAGTATTTGATGGTACTGTTCCTGTTGATGCGGTAAATGTTGAACTATATATACCTAAATATAGTCCACCATATGATACACTAGTTGCAGGATTACATGCTGTTCTAATAGTTGTTAATGTAGATGTTGTATTTCCTACGAAAATAGGCGTGTAATATACATATCCAGATGATAGTGTTCCAGGTGTTGATGATAATGATATGTAATATGTTTGATATGTTACTCCACTTACTGCTCCAGTTGGGCCAGTTACACCAGTCACACCAGTTGCACCTTGAACACCAGTTACACCAGTTATACCAGTTACACCAGTCACACCAATAGGTCCAGTAACACCAACTAAACCAGTAGCACCGGTAGGTCCAACCAAACCTGATGGTCCAGTAACACCAATAGGTCCAGTAACACCAACTAAACCAGTAGCACCGGTAGGTCCAACCAAACCTGATGGTCCAGTAACACCAATTAAACCAGTAGCACCGGTAGGTCCAACCAAACCTGATGGTCCAGTAACACCAATAGGTCCAGTAACACCAACTAAACCAGTAGCACCGGTAGGTCCAACCAAACCTGATGGTCCAGTAACACCAATAGGTCCAGTAACACCAATAGGTCCAGTAACACCAACTAAACCAGTAGCACCGGTAGGTCCAACCAAACCTGATGGTCCAGTAACACCAATAGGTCCAGTAACACCAATAGGTCCAGTAACACCAACTAAACCAGTAGCACCGGTAGGTCCAACCAAACCTGATGGTCCTGTTGCACCTGTTGCACCAGCAGGTATTCCTCGAATCAATGAATATAAATTTTGTACTTGTAATGATAACATTTGTGAAGATTGCGACATTATGCTATATACGTATTATATAAAATAATACATGAAAAGTTTTTTATTTAAGATTTTATATATGAAAAATCTTGAATATATTATAAAAAATTTTTAGTTAGTATACAAATTGCTTTATCATAAGTGATCTTACATTCATTTTTTACTTTAGTTAAAAATTTTTTAAAGTCACTCATTGTTGCACCACCACGTACAACCGATAACAAAAAAAACAAACAATAGCGTCCACAAGTACAAATACGTGGATCATCTATTTGATAAGGAACACGATTAACTAATATTGATATTTGGGGGGGTAATTTATCTATCAATAAAGATAAATATTTTACACTTTCACCTAATTCATCTTGTTTTTCGGGTGAAATAAATTTAAACTCTTGATCTATTCCTGCACCATATGAATCAAAATAATATATTTGGGTTATTGATTTTCTCACCATACATGTCCAATGTCCTTGATTATGTTTATTTTCTATAAGGATAACAACATAAGATAATGGTTGTGGTAATAATTCAAGAAGACTTTTATAATTGCTTAATTCATTATATTTGATTATATTTGAAAATCCATTTTTTGTAAATATTTCATCTGATACTTGATAAGATAAATCGCACATGATACAATATAATTATGTTTTAGTTTCATTAAATTTGAAAGGATTTAAATTATGGTCAATCTCATATTTTTCTTCTTGTATTTCATTTTCAATATCACGTTGAATAGAAATTAACCCATAACATATATTAACATTATAGCATTTACTCCTTAAAAAATAAATTGTTAAACCAGAACAAAACCCTAATAATAAACCAATTAAAGTTAAAATAAAAATATACTCTTCAGAACTCATATAATAATATTTTTAAAAAGTTTAATGTAATACCCAAAAAAAATATTATAAATATGAAATCAATTATATCCATCTCTCTAATCTTTCGTAATATATTTTATAATAATATGAAAGGTATTAATATTATTTTGAGTGATGAATATATTTAAGCTAGTTTTATACAATAAAAATTATTAGCAATAGCAGTAGGACTTACTGGATTAACAGTACCAGGTGTAAAACTTATTAATGTTTGTAGTTGTATAACATAACTTAAGTTTGTATAATTTGGGGGGATGCTAATTGTAAAAGTTTCTTGAATATTGTCACCTGAATTTATTAAAGATCCACCACTTTCATCAAATATAATTTTGACTCCTAAATTAGCTAAAGTAGTAGGATCATAAATCACATAAAACACTCTAATATCAGTAATATCTGCAGCTGATGTTCCAGCACCAGGATTTGAAATAGTAAAAGTTCCCGAACCATTATATATACCAGGTGGCATATCTAATCTTGCTAATTCGTATGGTACCCCACTTGTGTTAATTGTAGTAATTGGTTCTAATGCACCATTAATTGTACGTGCAATATCTCCAGAATAAATATTTCCATTAACTGACGAATAAATTGATATACTTGAAAATGACATTTATATAATTAAGTTATATAAAAAAAATACAAGATAATGTTAAATTTAACCGAACATTACATTATCAAATTCGTTATTAGCAAGATGAGCATCTGTTTGAATTGGTGGTAATACATCAACAAGTGGGCAATCTTCCCAACCTTCTTCTAAAATATCATTACAAAGGTGTTGTAGATGTCTTGCCGTTATATTAAATGTTGACACTGTATTAATAAATTGATTTAAACTTAAATGTCTCATACCCCAAGATAAAAATATTATACCATGATCAACAAAGTATCTTGTTAAAGCAGTTCTTAATTGATCAATATGAGGTCCGGTTAATGTATTTCGTCTAAAATTATCACCTATAGTAAAAAATCTTTGTAAAATCAAAATCTTATTTTCTTGTTGGGGTACTACAATATTATTACCAGATCCTTTAAAATGGTTTCTTCTTCTTCTTCTTAAACCTTTCCCTGTTTCAATATCATCTCGTTGCCATTGAATATCATCAATATCAGTAATTGGTTCATATTGGACAGATGCAGTAATAGGTATTTGAACTGTATTAAGTAATACGGGGCTTGAATCTTGGATTAAGAAATTAGCAACATCTTGCAATTTTTCAGGTGTAAGCGTGTAACAATATTTTATATTATCTTCTATATCGTTTATAGATTCTCCATATTCGTATGCTACCTCTATATTATATTGTTCAATTAAATCAGTAATAATCGTTAATAATACTCCTTCATAACATTGATCAGGATCTTCATAATTTTCATATATTACTTCTTTCAAATTTTTTAATATATTTTTTTTCAATAATAATTGTTGAGGTGTTTGATCATGTGTTCTAGCTGGTTTAAACCAATTGCCACTACCAAGTAATCTATGTCTCAAATGGTCTAATTGAGAAATTTTATGAGAGTTTAATATACCTTTTTCAGATGTGTTAATCGTTAATAATTTACCTTTTCGTTTTTGATAGGGAGTTAAGAATGATACAAGATCTTTTTTATGTCTTATATCCACTTGATTAGGGTTATCTAATGATTTAAAAGTATCAACTAAATTTGTGGGTTTATCAAGTGTATAAACCTCAGTATTAGGTTTTGCAAGATTTTGAGCCGCTAGTGCACCACGAGAATGCCCCACAGTAATAAGTTTATCACCATATTTTTTATAAGCTTTTTCTTGTATTTCTTTTCTTTTATCAAAAGTTGGTGTAAACCCTAAAGCATATTTAATATTAGAACCCCAATCAGATAAATTATTTGATCCAGTATGAGCGATTACACTTCGACCTGTTGTTGGATCTTTATATACTTGAGATAAATTATTTGATAACTCTTGATCAATTTCAAAGTTGCGGACTTTGTTATTTTTGTTTTTTTCATATGAATTATTTAATAAATCTTTTAATTCTTCGGTTGACAATTCACCACCTTTCATTTTATCATGATATGCTATTATTAATTTAATACCATCATGTAAATCCTTTGTAATGAATTTATTGAATCCAATATTTTTAATATATGATGGTGTAAGTTGTCTAAATCTATACGTCTTTTTTTTATCATCAACTTTTTTTAACTTAAATCCATGTACCAATACCCATTTTTTTGAGTTTTCTAAACTCCATTTATCCTTATCGAAAATAATACTTTGAATTTTATAATGTTTTTCCATTATAAAACTTATATATTAAAAAAATTTAAGTTTTATACCCTAATAAATCATTTAATGATGAGTTTTTAATTGGATAACCATAATCTCTATATAAGCATTGTAATAATTGTCTTACTGTTAAATCATTAAAATCTTTATTCAAAGCTATTTTTAATTTTTTTGCATTATCCGCATTATATTTAATATGATTATTATAAAAAATGTATGTTCTTTTTAGTGGCTTAACTAATAATGGTATTAACATTACTAATTCTTCTACACTCATACCACTAAGTTCATTACTCTTTATCGTATTTATTGTATTTATAATACCCTCAAAATTATTCATTATTTCTATCTCTTTTTCATGTTCATTTTGTTCCTTTTGAATATTTTCAGCCTGTTCTCTCTCCCTCTCATTCATTATTTCCTTAACTATTTCTTCTATATATGGATCAATAAATGCATCAGTTAAACGATCATTTACCCGAGAAGTATCTTTACGTATGTTCTGTATGAGTTTATCTATATCTTTATTTTTTTCTTTTATTTCAATCATTTGATTATTTCTATCAAATATTTTTTTTTCATTTTCATTTTGTTCCATTAGTATATTTTCATTTTGTTCTCTCTCTTTCTCATCCATTTTTTTCTTAACTATTTGTTCTAAATATGGTTTAATTAATTTATAAGTTAAACGATCATTCACTTGATGTATATCATTGCGTAATTTTTCTTTGAGTTCATCTATATTTTTTTTACGTGCTATTTTAGTTAATAAATATCTCTCAATATTATTAAATTTATTAACTAAAATTTTTTTTTGATTAGAGGGTAAAACATCTAACATTTTTTCTTTTATTTCAATTATTGGGTCAATATTATTAAATTCAGGTTGATTTGGTATTATATTAATAGGTAATGTTTTATAAAACCTTATGTCTTTTTTAATGTTTGCAATTTGTTCTTTATTGTGTATTTGATTGGTATATTTTTCTCTATGTTCTAAATATTTTGTTAGATTATTATATGTTTTAGTAGGATCGCCATCTTCATCAGTTATATCTAAATGATCAGTTATTTCAAATAATTGATCATTATTTAATGTTTCATACAACTTAGTTAATAATTTGTCTTCTAAATTACCTATTTGTAAATATCCTCTTGATCTTACTGCTTCTTTAATACGATCATCTATTGTTTCTATTTTTTCAATTTTCTGAATATTTTCAATGGGATTTTTTATATTCAACATGAGTTTGTAAAATAAAGTATTAGTGCTTGATTGCATTACTTGATTTGAATCTTTACCTATATAATTTATACGTCTCTCAAAATACTTTAGTAAGTTATTATAATTTTCAGTTTCATTACGTCCTTCAATACCTAAATGTCCTGTTGTTTTTATTATTAAATTTTTATCTTTTAATTTAATAATTCCATCTAAATATTTAAATTCATCACTATCTTCATTTAAATTACCACTTTCATCTACAGCATCTTGTATTTTTTCATCTATTGTAAGTTTTTTAATATTATTAGATTTTTCTAATTTTGTTTCTTCCCTTTTTAAAACAGGCTCTTGTATATTTTTTGGTGTCACAATTGGTCGTTCTTCTGTAAAATTAGTTGGTTTTAAATTAATATTTGTTGGTGTTACTATTGGTCGTTTTGTAGTAAAATCAGTTGGTTTTAATTTAATATTATTTAAAATATTTTGATCCATTCTAAATTGTCCTTCATTATTTATTATTTTTTTTTTTTTTGATTCATCATTACGATGTTGATGTACATAATCTATAAACTTATTAGTTTCTTTTTTCCCAAACATTTTATATAATACATCTATTAAACTATGTGCATCCTTATCTGCTTCAGCATTTTCTATATCATTAATTTCTTCATCATTTAAAATATTTAATAATCGTTTTAAATCTTGAAAATGTGTCATAATTTTATCACTTGGTTCATATTCATATTCATTTTCTTCATAATCTTTATGTTCTTCAGCCCCATCATTATATTCATATTCATATTCTGGTACTTTATAAGTGCTTTTTTTTACATATTTGTTAAACTCATTAGCTTTATCCCTTCCAAATTTTTTAACTAATATTTTATTAATTTTATGTATCTCATTTTTTACTTCATTATACTCTTCCTTAGTAATTCTTTTATCATTAATAACATGAAATAAATATTTTAATTGTTCATAATATTGTAACATTTCATTATCAGGTTCATAATCATCATCGACACCGTTATTTTCTACATCTAACCTATTCTGTGTTTTCACTAATCTATACAACGAACGAATATCGTTTTCATCAAATTCTTCAGATAAATGATCCAAAAATTTCTTAAGATAATCTTGCATATCCTTCTCTTCTGGATTGTTTATAGCATCAATTAATGCATTTTTTAGCGCATCATAATATTTATATAATTCATCTGGAATATTAGAAATATTTCTTGGTATTTCTATCTCATATCCATTATTATGATTTTGAGGTAAAAAGTTTGATTCTTGTGTTTTATTTTGATTAGGGGTAACGTTATTTGATGAGAGTTGTGTTGTTTCTCCGATTGCTTGCGGTTGATTAAGGACACTTTGATCACTAATGTTTTCATTAACTACACCTTTATATAAATTATCAATTAGATTTATAATTTTTTGAATTCCTAAAAAAGCAACATAAACATTATTTGTAATATCAGTCCTTTTTATTATATTTACTATATTTATTGAATCTGTTTTTTTAACAAGATACTCAAATGTCGTTTGTAATTTACCTGTATTACTATATATTTTTTCAATCTTATCGTTAGAAATTATTGATTTAATTGGTTGTAATCTCTCAATATCCGCCTCAAGTTCTTCACAAAGTGTATTAATAGTTGATAATGATTTTTGAAAATTACTAATACTGTTTTCTTGTAAATAACTTGGACATAATGATACTTCTCTTTCAAGAGATTTAATACCAATGTCAATTTTATCAGCAAGTTTTAATGCTTTATCTATTACTCCCGGGGCATTTGGGTTTCTATACGAATCTATATTATTTCTTTTTTCACTATTAAAAAGTCTTACATTTGCTTGATATGTTTCATCTAAAGGTACATAATGTAAAATAGAACCAATAAAGCCCTTCGATTTAACAGGTCTTCGATTATCTTTAAAAATTTGCATTATATATTACTATTATATATAATAATTCATATCCAATAATTCATTAGATACTGTTGTCTTTATCAAAATATATCTTTTATTACTTTTACATCAATTTGTATTTTTTTATATATGCACTTGCTTGTCCTAATGATAGTTTATGTTCTTTCATTAACTTTTTAATTAATAATCCTCTCGGATTTTGTTGTTTTGATTTTCTAAAATCTTTATCCTTGTATAATTTATCATACCCCAATTCTTGAGTTTGTGTTGAATGAATCGGAAACTGTTTATAGTGAATTTCTGCCCTTTTTTCAAATGGATCCTTTTTATATAATGTATTTAATTTCATTGTCCCCACTACATTAGCTCTATTATTTCTTATTTCTTCATCTGTTAATGCTCCACCACTTGCTCCTCCTCCTTTTTTTGGTCTTCCTCTTCTTCCTCCACTTGATCCTCCCCCCTTTGCTCTTGAAATTGCAACATCTTTTAATCCACTTAGTAATTCATGTTTTACTTCTGGATCACTCAATACATCCTTAGCAACATTACCAATTGTAGATGCCCCTTGTTTAATTCCACTCCAAACATCATCGAAAAATCCACCTCCACTTGCGCCTCCACCACTTGCACCACTCCCTTTCACTCTCGAAATTGCTATATCTTTTAAACCATTTAATATAAAATGTTTAACTTCTGGATCGCTTAAAACTTCCTTTCCAACATGACCTAATGCACTCGCACCTTGTTTAATACCATGCCATACATCATCAAAAAATCCACAACCATATAATTCATCACACATTTTATTTCGTAAAATATGATCTTCATAAGTTTTTGTTTTAGAACCACCACTTAACCCTCCTCCTCTTGTTAAAGCACCAATACCTAAATCTATTAAATCCTTTCTTGTTTGTGGGTCATTCCATGTGTCTTTAGCATTTTGATTAATGAAACTTGCTGTATCCTTTACACCTGACCAAATATCATCCCATGCATTACCTCCACTCATACCAGCCCCTTGTACTGAATATGGTGTTTGTCTTGCATATAAATATTTGTCATATTGTGGTAATACAAAATCTCTCGGTCTTGCACCACCAATTAATCTACCGTCATAATTTGGATCCACATATCTCATTCCTTTTAAAAATCCTGTACTATTATATTTTTTATACATATTTGGATCTGAAAATACAACTCCACCTGTCATTTCATTCGTATCATTATTTGTCCTCATATACGGCCCATGTGAAAATCTCCCCCCTATCCTTTTTTGATTATCATATACATCATATCCATTATACATTTTACTTGAGTAATTATTCCATGTTCTATTTGGTATAATTTCGGGTTTGTCAGGCCCCATGTGTACGGGGTAAAGACTAAATGTAGATGGTACAATACCCCTATCAACATCTTGACCTTCATAATTTTCTTCTCCAACAATATTTGAATCCCTTGACCCACCATGTAATCTATTAATTGGGTTTTCTAAAGGTGGTTTTTGTCTTGTAATTGGTAGTGATAAAATTAATGGTTGAACGTCATTAGGCACATAATAACCATTTTCCTTTTCTTTATATAATTTTTTCAAATTATTTTTAGTTGAAATATTTTGTGGGTAATCATATGTTAAGTTGTATTCTCTCATAATATATATAGTATATTATGAAAATAAAAAAATTATATCTTTTTCGAAATAAGTACATGGTATTATTAAATTATCCTACATAAAATCTCTAACATTTTTCTTACCAAAACCTGAATTACCTATAGCACTTAAAGCTGGGGCCAAATTTCTAATTCTATGTGATGCTTCACGAATGTGATGTAATACTGGTTTAATCATATGATGATGCTTTTTAAGTGCCCCTAATAATGAATTATGTAATGAACCTCCAATCATTCGTGAATACATTGCCTGACTATATGGTTCAACACTTTTATCTTCTTTTGCGTTAATAGTCATCTCCTTTGTTAAAATACCTGTTGCAATTTGACTTGATCCCTCTTCTGTAATAAACAATCCTGAGTTTGCCGTTAATAATACAATTTCTGGTGATATTGATGTGCCTTGTGGGCCATTAGTATTTGTAACATTTAAAGTTGCATTAATCTGAAATTGCCCAATATTTGAGCTTGAAATATAATCAGGTAAACTCAAATTAAATGCAGGGGACAAAATTAAAATCGACCCAGTTGTATAAATTGTTCTACCTCCATATGGTTGATATGTAATACCATTAAATGTAGTGGAAATGTTATTATTTATTGATGCTTGACCTGAAAACTCTAACCAAGATTGTGTAGATCCATTCTTTTTTGACATTCTCCACAGATCCTTGGCTGTTGCACTTGCAAGGAGCCCGGACGTGTTGTTCAGGTTAATACTTATTTGATTTATTGTAAAGAAAGATGCTGAATTTTGTGGTGTTTGGGTTGTCATTGGAATTCTTACGTAAAAAATAAAATAATCTGGTAATTGATTTAGTTGAATACTTTGAGTTGTAATTGATGAACTTGCACCTAATGCAATAGATGGTGAAGAAGTCGCAAGACTGACATATCTTGGATAATCGATATATGGTGTAACACACCTTGTTTTAATCATATCACTCGGTTGAGTACTTAAAAATCTCAATAACATTTTTGTATTTGTAAATGGTTGTGGAGCATTACTAAGACCTAGAGAAATGGATGTCCAAGTATTAGATGTACTCCAAAAACGCTTACATGAACTATCAATATTAAATGTGAAACTTACTGTATTAACTCCAACTAAACCCCCACAATTACATGTTGGATTACCAAAAATAAAAGGTGATAATCCAATTAATGGTTCAGTAACGTTAACTTTTATTGGAATAGCCCAAGTCTCTGCTGTAATATATACATGATTAGCTTCTTGTGTTGATGTTAGACTATAAGAAACTAATGATTTGTCACTTAGTGAAGTTCCATCACTAAAAGAAACATTATGAAAATTAATATTGGTTGGATTTAATGAAATTGGGTATGAACCTCTAGGTACTTGATCAATGTCATATGATGCATTTAAATATGAACCCATTGGGTTATTATTGCTACCAACCGCATCAGTATAATATGCATATGCTTGATCCGGTAATGATGCTGTCATACCATTGTATTGGTATAACTCTCTACTATCTGTCATTCTAAGTAAAACATCTATAACATCCTGAGTATTCACTGATGTTGATACGTTATTAATCGTTGATTGTGATACATTAAATAATTTATTTAATGGAAATGCTTGTAACGAATCTGTATAGCCATAATTAAATACTGGAATATTTGCGGGAATACTACCGTAACTAAATGTATAGGATCCTACTACTGGTACAACTGTTATTTTATTTGTAATATTAGCTGTAAAATTAATATCTGTTGATAACAAAAAATGTCTATCAACAACGATACTCGTTGATGGTAATTGGATTTGAAATACAATAGATGATGCTGATGTACTATTTGCATTATATTGTTGATAAGTTACATTAGATCCACCACTCATAACTGCATAATCTAAACTATCGGTAATATCTGCAATTGTAGGATCTTTAATTAATACAGTTGAAAATAATTCTGTTTGTGATTCTGACATAGTATATTATAATATAAGATATTATATTTTCAAAAAACTTATTGTATCAATAAAATTATCTTATATTATTTACTATCTTGTATTAAATATCGTTTTTTCCTGAAATATATTTTTAAGGTACATGATCCTCCACTTTGTAAATAAACTGGATAAAATGTACCTAATCTATCCTTCCAATATACCTGAACATCTATCTGATTTAATGGTGATGAACCACTTAAACTAATAAATCTATACTGTGCCGTAGGATTATATAATATATTTGGTATATATTGATCTCCTTGTAACGTAATGTCAGTAATTTGATTAATAAAATTAGCATTAGTCCCATTTGTGGATGGTGTATTTTGAACTATTGAACCATTGTTAAATAATAATGGGGCTGTTAACTGTGTTGATATTATTGGTAATAATGATGATGTAAAACATATCGATGTTATTGGTGTCATTAATGGAGAAGTTGAATATTCTTGGAACAACACATCACATACAGTACCAGTCGGTGATGTTATAGGCAATGTTATAGTATTTACAGTTCCAAAACTCCCAATCACAATCTGATAATTTTTACCATTTATCGCTAAATCACCTCTATTCAAAAATACAAAACTATTGAATAAATAATATAATGGTGTATTAAAAAATACTTTAATTACATTATATTGTAAAGGTACCGATGGATTACTACCTGTTGTATTGTAATATTGTGTTTGAAAATATAACACTGCCTTACCTGTATCTACATCCCAATTAATTGTTGGTGGAATTGCACCATTTGTTACTAAATAATTACCTGTTTGTGTATTCAAATCATTAAAACATTTTTGAAATGCATTATAAATAATATATATGAATGATTGATAATTATAATAAAAATAATATTGAGAAGGGGTTTGTAATCCATTTGACGTTTGAGATGGTGGTACTGGAGCGGGGATTTGTGTGTTTTGTGGTACAAATTCAATAAAAGTCTGTTGTTCATAATATGGTGTTGATGAATTAAGTTGAAAACTCATAGTAATAGAATAAATTGTTAAATTAGGATCAGATTGATTTGGTTGAATTACTGGTATAAAAACTGGTAATGTCGATGTATCCGCTTGAAATCTAATAATTGACATTTCATATTTTTCTGGATGTCGTAAAAATGGTGACTGTCTTGCTTCATTAAATGTGATTGCTGGAGGTGAAGTGGTATATGATCCAACATTTGTAATTAAAATATCAAGATATATATTATCTGGATCTTCTTGTTGTAAATTTGTTCGATAGTCTAAATATTTATTTGTTATTTCTTGCTGTCTCGACGTCATATATAGATATTATAACAAAATAAATTAATTTTATATATTATAACAAGTATGTTGAATTTTGAACGTAAAGGTATTGCCTTATCATTAATAAAAGTTGATGATGATTTTGATAACAAAAAAAACCAATTAATATATTTTTCTAATGATGAAGATGATGATACTATACGTCATCCATATACAGAGATTAATATTGATAAAAAAAATGAAAAGTTATATTATATACCTAATGTTAAAACTGAAAGGACAATTGTTTACGTTGCTGGAAAATCTGGATCAGGTAAATCGTACTGGTCTAAAGATTATATTAATACATATCATATTTTGTATCCTAAGAATCCTGTATATGTATTTAGTTATTTAAAAGATGACCCTACGCTTGATGTAATGAAATTTATCAAGAGAATAAAAATACATGATCCTGATTTTATAGATTCAGAATTTGAAATAGATGATTTTAAAGATTCACTTACTCTGTTTGACGATTGCGATTGCATTAAAGACAAAAAATTACGTAAAAAAATAGATGATATTTTAACAAAAATATTACAAGTCGGTAGGCATTGTAATGTTAGTTGTTTATATCTATCTCATACAATATGTGGTGGACACGAGACAAAATTACAACTCAATGAATCACATGCTATAGTTTTCTTTCCAAATGGTGTAGGACAACGTACAATGAAATACTTATTAGAAAATTACTTAGGGTTTTCTAAAAATCAAATTAAAAAAGTAAAGACACTTAAAACAAGGTCTGTATGTATCGTGAAATCATGTCCTACTGTTGTTATTTCAGACAAAAAAATATACGTTGTTGATAATGACGAAGAATAACAATTTAAATTAACCATAATAAAATAGTCAAAATAATGTTAGATTTTTTAAAAGTATAATATATTTTTAAAAAATTCAATATATTCATTAGTTTTAAAACCTCATTCTCTGTTATTAATCTATCACCTTTAATAATAAAAAATTTTATATTTTTAATCGGCATTATAAAATATGTTTATAATTTATAAATTTTCTATAGACTATATATTATATAATGTCTGTTATCAGATTGCATATTTTAGCAATACCACACACTATTACTAATCAAAATTTTACACATTGTGCTTTTACCAACAAGGTTTATCATTTTTGTGATATGATGACAAAACAAGGTTATCAAGTTTACCATTATGGTATTGAATCATCCAATACAAAAGCT
>Ga0302320_10011540_pt1 | contig 18673 bp, 17 predicted proteins | sample Bog_T0_3_FD_202130 | JGI IMG/M metagenome (GOLD analysis project Ga0302320, IMG submission 202130) | Peat permafrost microbial communities from Stordalen Mire near Abisko, Sweden - Bog_T0_3 | ecosystem: Environmental > Terrestrial > Soil > Wetlands > Peat | place: Sweden: Abisko, Stordalen Mire...
GACCTTAAAAAATTTCACGCCGAAAAATCCGGGGGCATCCTGCGGGAGGTGGGCTATGACGAAGCCACGGTGTGCCGGGTGCAGGATCTAAACTTGAAGAAAAATTTCCCTGCCGACGCCGAATGCCGGGTGCTCGAAGATGCCTTATGCCTGGTGTTCCTGGAATTCCAGTTCGCTGCGCTGGCGGCCAAAAGCGACAACGAGAAAATGATCAACGCCCTGCGCAAATCCTGGGCCAAGATGACGGAGGCCGCCCGGACGGAGGCGCTGAAATTGAATTTCGGTGAACGCGAAATGGAGTTGGTGGCGCAGGCTCTGAAACCGGGGTGACTCCAATGAATGATGCTTCTTATTTTCGCCGTCCCGTTACGGAAGGATTTGAACTTGCAGTCGCACCCGCCTTTGTTCACACGCTAAAGGATCTGGTTTTTGACAACCTACTTAACCAGAGCCCATGGCGAATGGCCACGGTTGGAAGTTTTTAATCATCACGCCCACCTGGCGTAATTGGCAGACGCGCTGGATTCAGGTTTAACATGATGCAAGTGACTTATTTGTAATGCCTTGGACTACGATGGACTTGCCGAACAAGTTTTCAAGGAGGCGAAACTGGTTTGGACTCTTTTTGCCCTGTCGACCGGCGTGCAGTATACAAAAAATCCAAAGGCAAAACCCCAACAACAACGCGGGTTTCATCGTGAGGAATTGAATTCCCATTGATTTTCCATCCGATTTGGGGCTTTGCCACGAAGTTACTTGGCCTGTTGTATGTGAGTTTTGGGCATATCGAGGAAATGCATCAGGCAGTTTCCATCCGCAGCCCGGTGACTGTCACGGTTTGAACGGCTTGAGCAAAAGAAAACAAAACATCCCGCGATCCAATTCGCAGTTCCGGCCAAATATTGCTTTTCTCTTACCTTTGGTGTTTTATTAGCGAGCGGTATTCCAACCCTCAGAACTGAGGAATCGCGCGTGTCTAAAAGAAATCCTGCCCATGGTGCCCGACGGCAGCCTCATTTTCTTGGCACATACCTTGCGGAAGTTCAATTGTGAAGAAGTTGTTGGATGAATGCATGCCCGGTTGTCCCGGAATTGACACAAAAAAAAACAGCCTGCCGGCACTTGGGGCTGGCTGTCGTGTTGTGGACGAGCTAAGCCTTCTTTTTGATATTTCCTACACGCTGGAAAGCAGTCTGGAGCTCCGCGAGGTCATCCGGCCCGTGCTGTTGAAAATGGCCGAAGGTCTGGGCATGAAGCGCGGCACCATCACCATCCTAAATCGTGAAGACGGTACGCCCAGCATCAGCGAGGCCGTCGGGCTGCCCGGCAGCCAAAGCCAGCAAGACTACTTGGTAGCCTGCCAGGATTTGGTTCAACAGGTTATCGAGTCCGGCCAGGCCATCGTCGTGCCGGACATTTCAAAGGAGATGGCTTTAAAGACGCGCTGGCAGCAGGAGCAGCAGCTTGAACCCGGCTCACCAGCGGCGGCCTACCTTTGCGTGCCCATCAAATTTGGCGAGGAAGTCATCGGCGCGTTGAGCGTGGAGCGCATTCTGGATGGACGGGTGCTGCTTTCCGCCGACCGCCGACTGCTGTCGCTCATCGCCAATGTCATTGCGCACACTGTCCATTTTCACCGGCTGGCACAGGAAAAGCTGGAGTCTCTCCAGCGCGAGAACGAACGGTTGCAACACCAGATCCAGACTAGCTTCCGCCCGCCGAACATGATCGGCAATTCCGACGCGATGCGAACCGTCTATCGCCACATCGAGCAAGTGGCCAACAGCGTGACGACCGTTCTGATTCGCGGCGAATCGGGCGTAGGCAAGGAACTTATCGCCCGCGCGCTGCACGAGCAAAGCCCGCGCAAAGGCGAGGCGTTCGTGAAATTCAACTGCGCCGCGCTGCCGGAATCCATCATCGAAAGCGAATTGTTCGGCCACGAAAAAGGCGCATTCACCGGCGCGGTGAATTTGCGCAAAGGCCGTTTTGAAGTCGCCAACGGCGGCACCATTTTTCTCGACGAAATCGGCGACATCTCGCCGGCCACACAGGTCAAGCTGCTACGCGTTTTACAGGAACGGGAATTCGAGCGCGTCGGCGGCCACACGCCGATCAAGACCGATGTCCGCATCCTCACCGCTACCAGCCGAAATCTGGAAGAGATGATCGAGCAGGACAAATTCCGTGCCGATCTCTATTACAGGCTCAATGTGTTTCCGGTTTACGCGCCGCCGCTGCGCGAACGCAAATCCGACCTGCTTTTGTTGTCCGACCATTTCATCGAGAAATATTCCAAACTCAACGGCAAGTCCGTGCGCCGGATTTCCACCGCCGCGATTGATTTGCTGATGAGCTACCACTGGCCGGGCAATGTGCGCGAACTGGAGAATTGCATCGAACGATCGGTGCTGCTGTGCCCGGGAAAATCTATTGAGGCGCATCATTTGCCGCCGACCTTGCAGAAAAAAGAAGCTTCGGAAAAAACTTCCGCCACCGGCACGCTGGATGCCGCCGTATCCGCACTGGAATATGAGATGATCGTGGCCGAACTCAAAAGCTGCGACGGCAACATGGCCGCCGCCGCGCGCAAGCTCGGGCTGACCGAACGTCAAATGGGCTTGCGCGTCAAGCGGCTGAACATTGATTTCAAACGCTTCCGGCACGGGGAAACTGCCTCGGCCTGATGCCGTTTGAGCCGTCAGCTCAGGGTTTTACGAATCCAGAATTATTGGATCGTGCATTAGGTTCGTTCCTTGGTCTGGCGGTCGGTGATGCACTTGGTGCGACCGTTGAATTCATGTCCGCGCGCGAAATCACGAAGCGCTACAAAATTCACAAAGAAATCACCGGCGGCGGCTGGTTGCAATTGAAGCCCGGCCGCGTGACCGACGACACCGAAATGGCGCTCGCGCTCGGCTCCGCTGTTATCGCCAGCGGCGGCTGGAACTTGCGCGCCATCGCCGACGCCTTCGTCGGGTGGATGAGGCATGGACCGGTGGACATCGGCAACACCTGCCGGCGGGGCCTCACGAATTACATGTGCACCGGAGAATTATGCGCGCCGTTCGGCGAAAAGAATTGCGGCAACGGCGCGGCCATGCGCCATCTGCCGACGGTTTTCATGTCGCTGGCGAGAGAAGAACTTGTCATCCGGCGCAGCGTCGAACAGGCGCGCATCACGCACAATCATCCGATTTCCGATGCCGCGACCGCCACGCTCGCGCGCATGACGCGGCGACTGTTGCTGGAAGGCGCACAAGCGCCGTGCGACCAAATTGCCGCCGAACTAGTGGCGCAGCATCCACGTTTCCAATTCCGTCCGTGGCCGGGCAAAACCAGCGGCTATGTCGTGGACACGGTGCAGACGGTGTTTGAAGGTTTTTTCAGCACCGGCAGTTTTGAAGATTGCCTTGTGCGCGTCGTCAATCGCGGCGGCGACTCCGACACCACCGGCGCGCTGGCCGGCCAGCTTGCCGGCGCGCTTTACGGCGCGCAAAACATTCCCGCCCGCTGGCTGAACAAACTCGATCCGGCGGTCGGCGCCGCCATCCGTGAGCAGGTGCCAAAGCTGTTGAAACTTTCTTCGGTTGTGTAAATAATACGGTTTCGCCAATGCGTCCGCCGGAAAATCTGTATCACGCGAACATCGCCGAGGATCACTCGCGCTCGTCGTGTTCGCTGAACAGGTGCAATCTCTCGCCGTGGATCATCGGCTCGGAGGAGTTTCAGGCGCGGCCGCTGCCGGTGGAAATTGACGGCGTGCGCACGACCGACGCCGGTTTGTTCTGCTGCCTCGCCTCCATTGCCGACGCGGAAAAGCGCAGCCAGTTTTTTCACGACTATCTCGCCGCCAAATTCAGCCTCGACGAAAAAATCGTCCGCCACGGCAAGGCGCAATCGGTTTACAGCTATTTGCATTTGCTGCGCGCATGGGGTGCGGACAGCAACGGTCAGGCCGGCGCGGTCATGAAATCGTGGGCGGAAAGCCGTTTCGGTATTCTCGCCACCTACCACAAAGGCCGGCTCGCGGAGGACGCGGCGGCGCGGCAGAATTTCCTGCTCGACCGCCAGCGCGGCGCGGCCAAAGCCATCGGCGTGCTGATGCAACTGGATTTGCTTTACACTTTTTGCCAAGACGAACTGCGGCGGCGGTTTCCCGATGAGAAATGGAAGACGCTCTATCGCGGCACGCACGATTCCGAGGAATACACAATTCGCAGTGTTGGCGACGGCAACGGAAAGCAACGCACGGCGCTCGTGCAGTTGAACAATTTGAGTTCGTTCACTTCCGACCACGAAGTTGCGTGGGAATTCGGCTCAAGTGCATGGGAAGTGCGGGTGCCGTTCGCCAAAATCGTTTTCTTCAGCGGTCTGCTGCCCAAACACATTTTGTCCGGCGAATCCGAATATCTCGTGCTGGGCGGCTATTACAATGTGCGCGGCATGATTTGTTGAACGGGCTAAACGCCGAGCGCCGCCAGTTTCTTTTTTGCGGCGATGAGCTTTTCGTAGATTTGAAAGGTCATTTGTGCGACTTCCGGGATGCGTTCCCAGTTCGTCGGCAGTTCCTCCGACAGGTCGTGCAAATCCAGCTTGGCCTGCACGGCTTGGGAACTGAGCTTTTTGATTTCCAATTTCAAGGTTTCGGCGGATTCCATAATTTTTCGGGCGGTTGTTTCGCCGCCGATTGAAAAGCAATTCAGGTTCCAAATTCGTTCAGCCACATCTGCGCACGGATTTTCACACATAAACACACCCTCAAAATTTGTGTTTCATTTGTGCCCATCTGTGGCCGGAATTATTTGGCTACATCCGCGTAGTTTCCGAGTTTCAATCCTACGCAAATGTTGGAATCCGGCGCGGGGCAAAACCGGCGGTTCTCCTTCCAAAAAATCAAATCACGGCAATTTAATCGCTTTTACGGGGTGATTCAGCGTTTTGCGGGCGGTGTAAAACAGTTGGCATCGCGCTTGCAATCAGGCTGCCAGCGCCGGTCGGAAGTTTCCGCCGGATTAACAATCAAAATCAAAATACCATCATGAGAAAAATTGCAATCTACGGAAAAGGCGGCATCGGCAAATCCACCACCACCCAAAACACCGTGGCCGGTCTGGCCGAGATGGGCCACAAGGTCATGGTCGTCGGCTGCGATCCTAAAGCCGACTCCACGCGCCTGCTGCTCGGCGGCCTCGCCCAGCGCAGTGTGCTCGACACGCTCCGCGAGGAAGGCGAGGACGTGGAACTGGCGGATATCCGTGCCGGGGGTTTCTGCAACACCAAGTGCGTGGAATCCGGCGGCCCGGAACCCGGCGTCGGTTGTGCCGGCCGCGGCATCATCACCTCGATCAACATGCTCGAACAACTTGGTGCCTACGATTCCAGTGAGAATCTCGACTATGTGTTTTACGACGTGCTGGGCGACGTCGTGTGCGGCGGTTTCGCGATGCCAATCCGCGACGGCAAGGCCGAAGAAATTTATATCGTCTGCTCCGGCGAAATGATGGCGATGTATGCCGCGAACAACATTTGCAAAGGCATTTTGAAGTTCGCCCAAACCGGCGTGGTGCGCCTCGGCGGCATCATTTGCAACAGCCGCAAGGTGGACAACGAAAAGGAAATGATCGAGCAGTTTGCCAAGCAGCTCGGCACGCAGATGATTCATTTTGTGCCGCGCGACAACGATGTGCAGCGGGCCGAAATCAACCGCAAGACGGTGATCGAATGGAACAAGGACTGCGCCCAGGCCGAAGAATACCGCAAGCTGGCGCGGGCGATTGACCAGAACAAAATGCTGGTGATCCCAAAACCCCTGCAAATTCCCGAGCTGGAAAAATTGCTGATGGATTACGGCCTGTTCAATTGATCCTTGAATTTGTAGGAGCCGAGGCAACGAGGCTCTAACTAACAACCAAACTGGAGACTCATTACGCCGTCTCCTACAAAAATAGAAGGGAAATTTATGTCCGAAGAAACCAGTACAGCCACATTGACGGAACTTGATCCGGCGGCGGCAAAGGCGGAAATGCTAAAAATGTATCCCGCTAAGACGGCGAAGAAACGCGCCAAGCAGATCATTCTCAACGATCCCGACAATCCCCCGGAAATCGGCGCGAACACGCGCACGGTGCCGGGCATCATCACGCAACGCGGCTGCACTTACGCCGGCTGTCGCGGTGTCGTAATGGGGCCGATTTACGATCTGCTCCAGATCACGCACGGACCAGTGGGCTGCGGCTATTACGCCTGGCAAACGCGCCGGAATCTTGTGCGTCCCCCGGAAGGCACGACGAATTATCTGCAATACTGCATGAACACGGACATGCAGGAAGACCAGATTGTTTTCGGCGGTGAAAAGAAGCTGGCCCAAGCGATTCGTGAGGCCTACGCCATTTTCAAGCCGAAGGCGATTGCGATTCTTTCCACCTGTCCGGTCGGCCTCATCGGCGATGACGTGCACGCGGTGGCGCGGCAGATGAAGGAAGAGCTGGGCATTAATGTCATGGGTTTCTCCTGCGAAGGCTACAAGGGCGTGAGCCAGTCCGCCGGCCATCACATCGCCAACAACGGCGTGTTCAAAAACATCATCGGTCTCGATGACAAGGCCGACGTGGCGGAGTTCAACATGAACATCCTCGGCGAATACAACATCGGTGGCGACGCGTGGGAAATTGACACGCTGCTGCGCAAATGCGGCATCCACGTCACCGCGACTTTGAGCGGCGACGTCAGCTACGACCAGGTGAAAAAGTGTCACACCGTGCAACTCAACGGCGTGATGTGCCATCGCTCGATCAATTACATCGCGGAAATGATGGAGAAAAAGTTCGGCATTCCGTGGATCAAGGTAAATTTCATCGGCGCGGAAGCCACGGCCAAAACGCTGCGGAAAATCGCGAAATTCTTTGACAGTAAAAAGCTTACCGACCGCGTCGAGGAGGTTATCGCGCAGGAAATGCTGGCGCTCAAGCCGGTGCGCGAAGAAATCAAGGCCCGGCATCTGGGTAAGAAAGCCGCGCTCTTTGTCGGTGGTTCGCGGGCGCATCATTATCAGGATTTGTTCCGCGACATCGGTATGGAAATTGTCTCTGCCGGCTACGAGTTTGCGCACCGCGACGATTACGAAGGTCGCAAGGTGCTGCCCAATCTCAAGGTGGACGCCGATTCGCGCAACATTGAGGAACTGCATGTCGAGGCTGATCCGGAACGTTTCAATCCCCGCAAGACGCCGGAGCAGATGGCCGCGCTGGAAGCCGGCGGTTTCAACTTCAAGGATTACGAAGGCATGATGGTGGAGATGAAAAAGACCACGCTCGTCATTGACGACATCAGCCATCACGAGATGGAAAAGCTTATTGAAATCTACAAGCCGGACATCATCGGCTCCGGCATCAAGGATAAGTTCGTCATCGAAAAAATGGGCGTGCCGTGCAAGCAGCTCCACAGCTACGACTACAGCGGCCCGTATGCGGCGTTCGGCGGCGCGATCAATTTTTATCGCGAAGTGGACCGGATGCTCACGACGAAAGTCTGGAAGTATATCACGCCACCGTGGGAGAAAGATCCGACGTCCGCCATGCCGCTGACGCACACCACCAAAACGGAAGCGAAGAACGAAACTAAAGCCTGGCGCAAGGCCGCAGCCGCGGATGCGGACGGTCCGATGTAATCCACAACGATTCAACCTTTCAACCAAACAAAATTATGCTTAACGGAACCACTGCTGAAATCAAACCGCGCGAGGCTCTCCGCATCAATCCCGCAAAGACCTGCCAGCCCATCGGCGCGATGTATGCCGCGCTCGGCATCAACGGCTGCATGCCGCATAGCCACGGTTCGCAGGGCTGCTGCTCGTATCACCGCAGCCATCTGACGCGGCACTTCAAGGAGCCGGTCGTCGCCACGACAAGTTCGTTCACCGAAGGCGCGTCCGTGTTCGGCGGCTTGGCGAACATGACGCAGGCGCTGGCCAACATCTTCACGATCTACAATCCGAAGATTGTGGCCGTGCATACAACCTGTTTGTCCGAAGTCATCGGCGACGACATTCCGATGATGATTAAAAAGGCCAAGGAGGAAAAAATCATTCCCGAAGGCAAATACGTGATTCACGCGAACACGCCGAGTTTTATCGGTTCGCATGTCACCGGCTTTGCCAGCATGGTTGCCGGCATGGTGAAATATCTGTCGGAATCCTGCGGCACGCCCGCCGAGCAGTTGAACCTGATTCCCGGTTTCATCGATCCCGCCGACATGCGCGAACTCAAGCGCATCGTCGAGGAAATGGGCGTGAAGACTGTTATGTTCCCCGACACCAGCGGCGTGCTGGATTTACCGCAGGACGGACAATACCGGATGTTCCCCAGCGGCGGCGCAACCATTGAGCAAATCAAATCTTCCGGCGATAGCAAAGGCACAATTGCGCTAGGCCATTTCGCCTCGCACCCGGCGGCCATCGAGTTGGACGAGAAATGCAAGGTGCCCGCCGCACTGCTGGAATTGCCCTACGGCCTGACGAACACGGACCGCTTCATCCATGCGCTCCGCAATCACGGTGGCGTGGATGTGCCCGCCACAATTGGCCAGGAACGCGGTCGCCTGCTCGATGCCATGAGCGATATGCACCAATATTTCCACGGCAAGCGCGTGGCGATTGTCGGTGATCCCGATCATGTCATCGCGCTGACGCAGTTCCTGGTGGAACTCGACATGAAGCCGGTCTATGTGTTCACCGGTTCCTCCGGCAAGCATTTTGAACAACGCCTCACGGACATGCTCGCAACTCATGCGCCCGACGCCATGATCAAGCAAAACACGGATTTGTTCGAGTTGCACCAGCAGATCAAGAATAACCCGGTGGATCTCATCATCGGCAACACTTACAGCAAATACATATCTCGCGTGGAAAACATTCCATTCGTGCGCTTCGGTTTCCCGGTGCTCGACCGCATGGGCCACCGCTACTTCCCGTGCGTCGGCTACACCGGCGCGCTGCGGCTGATGGAAAAAATTAACGACGCGCTGCTCGACCAGAAAGACCGCGAGTGCGCCGAGGAAAACTTCGAACTCATCCAATAATATTTATGAAAATTAGTGCCCGCAACCAACTGGTTGGCAAAGTCGCCAAAATTACCAGCGGTGCGGTGAACGCCGAGGTCTCCGTCGCCCTGCCGGGCGGTGGAGAAATCGTCTCGGTCATCACCAAGGCGTCCGCGAAATCGCTCGGCCTAAAAAAGGGCTCGGCGGTCGTCGCCGTCATCAAGGCGTCGGACATCCTGCTCGCCACGCCTTGCGCCAACCCGAACTGCGCCTGAAAAAATGAAATGACGACGTTCGCCATCAACTCCGCCACCGCGAAAGATCTCTCACACCTCCCGGCCATGATCCGCGAGTTGGCGGAGTTTGAGCGGCTCACGCACGAGCTCGAAGTCACTGCCGAATCGTTACGCTCGGCGCTGTTTGGCGATCGCCCCTTCGCCGCCGCTTTGCTAGCGCGCGTGGATGGTTTCCCGACCGGCTACGCGGTTTATTATCACAAGTTTTCCACCTTCGGCGGCCGACCGGGAATTTTCCTCGATGACATTTATGTCCGCCCGGAATTCCGCAAACGCGGTATCGGACGCGCCTTTCTCGAAGCCGTTGCCAAAATCGGCATGGAAATCGGCGGTGGCCGTTTTGAGTGGATCGCATTGCGCTGGAATGAACACGCTTTCCGTTTCTATCGCAGCCTGGGCGCGAAGGTCGTGGATGAATGGACGTTGTTGCGGATGAACAGTCGCGAAGTGAAAAATCTCGCCGCCGCGAAAGTGCAGGTGGCCGCATGATTGAACTGCTTCCCGATCGCGAGAAACAAATTGTCCGCACGGGCAACGACGGAGTCGCCCCTACCGAAATCAAGTGTGGCAAGGCCAGCACCGCCGGCTCCGTGAGCCAGCGCGCCTGCGTCTTCTGCGGCTCGCGCGTCGTGCTTTACCCAGTCGCGGATGCGCTTCATGTGGTTCACGGGCCGATTGGCTGCGCGGCCTACACCTGGGACATCCGCGGCTCGGTTTCTTCCGGCCCGCAACTTTATCGCAACAGCTTTTCCACCGATTTGCAGGAGATGGATGTCATCTACGGCGGCGAGAAAAAACTCGAAGCTGCGTTGTTCGAACTCATCGAACATTACAAACCGAAAGCGGCGTTTATTTATTCGACCTGCATTGTCGGCATCATCGGCGACGATGTCAGCGCCGTCTGTAAAAGCGTTCAAGCCAGGACCGGCATTCCCGTGCTCGGCGTGCATTCGGAAGGATTCAAAGGCACGAAGAAGGACGGCTACAAAGCCGCGTGCGATGCGCTTTACAAATTGGTCGGCACCGGCGACACCTCGGCCATCGGGCCGCACAGCATCAACATTCTCGGCGAATTCAACCTCGCCGGCGAAGCCCACATTATCCGCGATTATTACCGGCGCATGGGCATTGAAGTCGTTTCCACCCTCACCGGCGATGGCCGCGTGGACGACATCCGTCGCGCGCACGGCGCGAAGCTGAATCTGGTTCAATGCTCCGGTTCCATGACCTCGCTCGCCAAGATGATGGAGCGCGACCACGGCATTCCCTACAAACGCGTTTCCTATTTTGGCCTCGAGGATGTCAGCGCCGCCCTCTACGAAGCCGCGCGATTTTTCAAGAATGACCCGACCATCATGGAACACGCGCAAAATCTCGTGCGCGAGGAAGTCGCCGGCATTTATCCCGAACTCCAGCGCTACAAACAAAAGCTCGCCGGCAAACGCGCCTGCGTCTATGTCGGCGGAGCGTTCAAGGCATTTTCGCTTATCCGTATTTTGCGGATGCTCGGCATGGAAACTTCCGTCGTAGGCTCGCAGACCGGCGACAAGGAGGACTACAAACAGCTTCAGCAAATCTGCGATCCCGGCACCATCATCGTGGATGATTCCAATCCGCTGGAGCTGGCGAAATTCTGCCTGGAGAAAGACGTGGACCTCTTCATCGGCGGCGTGAAGGAACGCCCCATCGCCTACAAGCTCGGCATCGGCTTCTGCGACCACAATCACGAGCGCAAAGAACCGCTCGCCGGCTATGTCGGCATGGTGAACTTCGCCAGGGAAGTTTACGCCAGCGTCACCAGCCCGGTGTGGCAGTTTGCGCCGCGCAGGGCGAATCGCATTTCCTGAATCCAATCATTACCTACGCAAATGTGGCTACAGTTTTCCGAACCTACCGGAATGTGGGATTTGTTTCAGCGGCAATCCCTCACTTCCAAGAAAAGCGCTGGTTTTCCAGTGAATTTAAACATTTTTCTGCAATTCACCCGCTTGGCATCACAGTTGCAATAGGAGTTGGCGTGGTGCTAAAAACTCACAAATGCGAAGCCAGGAGGGTGCCGTGAACTGCGCCGGTTGTTCGCCGGCCGCAGACTCGTGCGGTCTCTGCACCGAACGGATGGAGTTCCCTTCGCCATCCGGCGATGCCAGTGCGGTTGGCGTGCTGGCCGCTCCGGCAGCCGTCGAAGTCAAATCGGCAATCGGCAATCGGCAATCGACCGCGCCGGTGGCGGACGAGGTGCCGCAGTCGAAAAACTTCACCTCCACGCGCAACGCCTGCAAGCTCTGCACGCCGCTCGGCGCGTGTCTAGTCTATCGCGGCGTCGAGGGCTGTATCCCGTTCCTGCATGGTTCACAGGGCTGCTCGACTTACATCCGCCGCTATCTCATCAGCCATTTCCGCGAACCGATGGACATCGCGTCGTCGAACTTTCACGAGGACGCGGCTATTTTTGGCGGTAGCAAAAACTTTTCGCAGGGCGCGCTAAACATTACGCGCCAATATCAGCCGCAGCTCATCGGCGCGGCCACGACCTGTCTAACGGAAACCATCGGCGAAGATATGCCGCGTCTTTTGCATGAGTTGCGCGAGGCGCACGGCAATGCCGCCGCGCCTATCGTGCAGGTTTCCACGCCGAGCTATCGTGGCACGCACATTGACGGTTTTCACGACGCGGTCAAGGCGTTGGTGGAACAACTCGGCAAAGCTGAAGGCGATCCCGCCGGCGCGGTGAATCTTTTCCCCGGCATGGTGTCCGCCGCCGATTTGCGTTTGCTGAAAGAAATTCTCGCTGACTTCGGCCTGAACTACACGCTGCTCCCGGATTACTCAGAGTCCATGGACGGCGAGACTTGGAGCGAATACGAGAAAATTCAATCCGGCGGCACGCCCATCGCAGCGATTGTTGCGACCGGTTCGGCGAAGGCTTCCATTGAATTTGGCCGTGTGCTGGAGGGCAACGAAACCGCCGGCACGGCGTTGGCAAAAAAATTTCATGTGCCGCGCCATCTGCTCGGCATGCCTATTGGCATCCGCGAGACGGACGCGTTCATGAACGCGCTCACAACAATGAGCGGACACGAAATGCCGGTGAAATATCAGCGCGAGCGCGGCCGGTTGGTGGACAGTTTGATTGACGGCCACAAATACATTTTTGAGAAGCGCGCCATCGTCTATGGCGACGAAGATTTGGTCATCGGTTTAACGGCATTCCTTTGCGAGATTGGCGTGATGCCGGTGCTTTGCGCCACCGGCGCGCGCAGCGGCAAGTTTGAAGGTTCGCTCCGCGCTGCCGCGCCGAATCTGCCCGAAGAAACGCTCGTCAAGGAGGCCTTGGACTTCGCGGAGACTGCCGAGGTTGCGCCGGAATTGAAGCCGGATTTTCTCATCGGCAGCAGCAAGGGATACAAGATTTCACGTTCGTTGAACGTGCCGCTGATCCGCGTTGGCTTTCCCATCCACGACCGCATCGGCGGACAAAGAATCTTGCATTTGGGCTACCGTGGCGCGCAGGAACTTTACGATCACATCGTAAACGCGTTGCTGGAAGCGAAACAGGACCACTCCACCATCGCCTACAACTACCTATAATTGCCACCATTGCCTCGCCCTACGGCGCGCCACCTTCCACCGGCATTGATTTCAACAACCATCCGTGCTTCAGCAAGGAGGCGCACAAAAAATACGGACGCATCCATCTGCCGGTCGCGCCGCGTTGCAACATCCAGTGCAATTTCTGCAACCGCAAATACGATTGCATCAACGAAAGCCGGCCGGGCGTGACGAGCAACGTGCTCACGCCGGGCCAAGCGGTGGCGTATCTGGAAAGCGTCGTCGCCAAACGCCCGGAAATTTCCGTCGTCGGCATCGCTGGTCCCGGCGATCCGTTTGCTAATCCCGAGGAGACGATGCAGACGCTGCGGCTCGTGCGCAAAATATTTCCAAATCTCATGTTATGCGTCGCCACGAACGGCATGGGCGTCGGACCTTACATTGACGAACTGGCGGAGCTGAACACCAGCCATGTCACCATCACGATGACGGCGATTGATCCGGAGATCGGCGCTAAAATTTATGCCTGGGTGCGCGATGGCAAGCGGCCGTTGCGCGGCATCGAAGGAGCGGCCGCCTTGCAGGCGAAACAAATCGAGGCGCTCGTGAAGCTCAAACAGCGCGGCGTGGTGGTGAAGGTGAACAGCATCATCATTCCCGGCGTCAACGACGAGCACATCTCCGAAGTGGCGGCGAAAGTTTCCGGTCTGGGCGCGGATTTGATGAATTGCATGGCCCTCGTGCCGGTGAAGGGCGCGGAGTTTGAGAACATGGCGCCGCCGGATACTCTCACGATGGCGCGCGTGCGCCTGCAAAGCGAACGGTTCCTGCCACAGATGACGCATTGTGCCCGCTGCCGCGCCGACGCGGTCGGTTTCATCGGCGAGGAAATGACCGCCGAGCAACATGACGCCATGAAGCATTTCTCCGGCATGAGCTTGAACCCGCTCGATGACCAGGTGCGGCCGTATGTCGCAGTGGCCACGATGGAAGGCGCATTGGTGAACCAGCATTTGGGCGAAGCCGAGCGGCTTGCGATTTACGAGCAGGACCTCGCCGGAACCGGCCGGTTCAAATTGGTGGAAACGCGTAAGACGCCGCCCGAAGGCGGCGGCGACAATCGGTGGGCGCAACTCGGCGAAATTCTGAAGGATTGCCGCGCCATCGTGGTGACCGCCGCCGGCCCGACGCCGCAAAAAGTTTTGACCGCCGCCGGCCTCAAGGTCATCGAAATGGAAGGCATCATTGACGAGGGCTTGAAGGCGGTGTTCGCCAACCAACCCGTGCCCGCCGCGCTGAAACGGCGTTTCACCAGTTGCGGCGCGGGCGTGACCTGCAAAGGCACCGGCAACGGCTGCGGCTGAAATTCAGTTTATCAAATCACAAAACCATTTAACCATGCCAACACCCTCCGCCAAAGTCATTGCCGCGCTTGAAAAACAAGCCGACCACGAACTGCTCGCCAGCCAGAATTATCTGGCGATGTCATATTGGTGCGATGTGCATCATCACGCGGGCTTCGCCAGTTTCTTCAAAAAGCAGGCCGGCGAAGAACTGGAACACGCCAAAAAAATTCTCAAGCACCTGGCCGACCGCGATGTCGTGCCGAAGATCGGCGCAGTGGCCGCGCCCGCCGGAAATTTCAAGGCGCTGATCGAAACCGCGCAGGCGGCGTTTGATTTTGAGCGCGCCAACACCGCCGGCATTCACGCCGCCTACGAGGTCGTGCAGGCGGAAAAGGATTACCCCGCGCAAGTCCTGTTGCACTGGTTCATCAACGAGCAGGTCGAGGAAGAAGCGTGGTCGGACAAGCTGCTCGTCAAGACGCGCGAAGCCGGTTGCGCCGGCGCGTTGCTGAATCTCGACCGCCATCTGGAAAAGATTTTGGCGGGCGACGCCGATTGAAAATTTCCCATCCAACAACCATTCAACCAAAACAAAATTATGAGCAAACCAGCACATCACATATTCGTCTGCGGCAGTTTTCGTCCCACCGGCGCAGCGGGCGTCTGCCACAAAAAGGAATCCTCACGCCTACTCCAGCATCTCTCGACCGAGGTGCAGGACCGCAGCCTCGACGAAGTAATGGTCTCCAGCACCGGCTGCCTGAACATGTGCGACAGCGGCCCGGTGGTGGTCGTTTATCCGGAAAACGTCTGGTATAAGCACGCGACCATCGAAACCGCCGAGGCGATTCTCGACAGCCTCGAAAAAAAAGCAGAACTGCCGCCGGCCACCTTGTTTGCCTGACGGATGAATCCGCACCTGGTTGACACCACCCTGCGCGACGGCGAACAAGCTGCCGGCGTGGCGTTTGCGCGCGCGGAAAAAATCGGTATCGCGCGGATGCTTGCCTTCGCCGGCGTGCCGGAACTTGAAATCGGCATTCCCGCGATGGGCATGGACGAAATCGCGGATATTAACGCGATTTCCGATCTCGGCCTTCCGGTGAAATTGCTCACTTGGTGCCGCGCGACGGAAAGTGATTTGGCCGCCGCCGCAAACTGCCGCGTTCACGGCGCGCATTTCTCCCTGCCGACTTCAAAAATCCATCTTGCGGCGTGGGGCAAAGATCATGACTGGGTTTTTGCCACGCTGGAAAAATTGGCAGCGCAATTTCGCGGAGTATTCGGCTACTTGACTGTCGGCGCGCAAGACGCTTCGCGCGCCGATGTGGAATTTCTTGGCGAGTTTGCCATAGCCGCGCGCGAGAACGGCCTCGCGCGGCTGCGGCTGGCGGACACCGTGGGCATTCTGACCCCAACTCAAACCCATCGACTCATCCGTCGAATCAAAAAAACCACTCCGGATTTGCCGCTCGAATTTCACGGCCACAACGACCTCGGCATGGCGACGGCGAACACCATCGCCGCACTCGAAGCCGGCTGCGAATGCGCTAGCGTCACCGTCAACGGCCTGGGCGAACGCGCCGGCAACGCGCCGCTGGCCGAAGTCGTGATGGCGCTGAAAGTCGCACTGAAGTGCGATTGCGGCTTTCGCCACGGCGACCTTTCGCGCTTGAGTGATTTCGTGGCACAGATTTCCGGTCGGCCGTTACCGGCCGAAAAGCCCGTCGTCGGCAGCGCGGCGTTTCAGCACGAATCCGGCATCCATTGCAGCGGCCTGCTCAAGGACGCGCGCACTTACGAACCGTTTGATCCCGCTGAGACCGGCCACGAGCCGTCGCAAATGGTTATTGGCCGACATTCCGGAACCGCCGTCTTGAAGCACAAGCTCGAGGCGCTGAAAATTTCTTTCCCCGATGCGCGGCTAACTGATTTGCTGACCGAACTCCGACGCGTCGCGGCAAAACGAAAACACAACCTCAATGACGACGAATTAAAAAAAATCGTCCACAAATTCCAAAAAAATCATGGCCTTCCTGACCTATAAAAAATCGGTGGTTGACGGCAAAGCCAGCTACGAAAAAATCAAACCCCTCAAGCTCGGCGGCCGCACCGGCCTGCTCGCGCAGCATGTCAAAACGCTTTCCGAAGAGGACTCGCGAAGCTGGAAACTGGACCCCGCCGAACTGCTCAAGCTGGCCGGACAGGAGGCCGGCGACACCGCCGTGCTGTTTGATGTCGCCGGCGTGGACTCGACCAGCATATGCCTCTATGAACTGGTTCAAATCCACGGCAGTTGCCGCGACACGTCCACACAGCTCGCGCTCGACATGACCGTGGTGGTGGATCGGGAAATCGGCAACGACGCGCCGGCTTTCGCCAAAAAGTTTGAAATCATCCTGGCCGAAAAACCGCGAATGCTGGGCGAAACGCTGGCGCTCTCCGGCGGCCCGGGCGGTGGCGACTGGAAATGGGGCACACCGCCCATGCAACTCGGCGCAACGATCGTGCAGGCGCAGCACCACGGCGGCGGCGAACCGTGCCCCAACTGCAACTGCGGCCGGCGCGAAACGATGAACAAATAAATTTCCATGTGCTTTGAAGCGGCTCCTAAATCCAAGTACAGCGGCAAAAGCCAATGCGGTTGCGGAGGCCATGGCCACGCCAAAACGTCCGCGCTGAATTCGCGAACCATTCGCACGATCCGATTTCGCGAGCCAGCCGAGCAACAGTGCAGTAGCAGCGGCGGTGGACGCTGCCCGCGTCATTATCTCGCGCCGACCGGGTATGTGCTCGGCGGCTTTCTGATTTTGCATCTGTTGGTTAATACACTCGCGCTGTCGCAGGGCAACTTTCAGTCGGCGGTGAACCGCATTCAGTCGCTCGGCATGCTGCTGCCGGTTTTAGAAATTGGTTTGATCGCGGTTTTGACGTTTCACATCGCCGTCGGCTTGCGGCTGATGCGGCGCGACAAGTTGAAATTCATCATCGGCGGTCATTTTCACGGGAGCCCGATGCGCCAATGGCTGCAACGCGTCACCGCCATCATCATGCTGTGCTTTATTTTGTTCCACGTCGTCACGCTGCAACGCTGGTTTGGCGGACGTTTCGATCCGCACGATGCTTTCAGTTCCACTTCGCACGCTATCTGGCAGTTATGTCGCGGACAGTCCGCTGGCAGTTTTGCGAATCTGCTCTTCGCGCAATTTTATCTGCTCGGCATTTTCGCGGCGGTTTACCACGTCGCCAACGGACTTGCCACCGGCGCGGAAGTGCTCGGCTGGACGCGCACCGAAACGGCGCAAGACCGGCTTTGGAAAATTTCCATTTGCGCCTCTCCCGTCCTCCTGCTGGCCGGCATGGCGGCGTGGTGGGCGCTCACAGTGGAGTGACCGGCAAAGTTAAGTCCGTGTAACTTTATTTCACAAAAACTTCGCGGATGTCGGAATGAACTCTTCGCGATAATCTCACGGGACACTTTTGAAATAAATAATCACTTGATTTGACAATGATTTTGGCTATTCCGCTGTCGGCCGGCTTTTGATTGGCAGCGCAGTTGCAAAAGCAGAACGCGCCGGTTGGCATTTTTATTTACCCGGCTCTGACAGAATCCTGGCAAGCATTGACCGAATTATGCCACTGTTGACTCCGCCGCCCATCCCGTGCGGGCGCGGCGTGAGGCGCGGCGATGGTCGCAGACGGAACTGGCGCAGCGCGCCGGCATTTCGCGCGCGGCGGTCAGCGCCATCGAAGGCGAGCAGCTCTCGCCGTCCGTCACCACGGCGCTGGCGTTGGCGGCGTTGTTTGAACGTTCGGTCGAGGAACTTTCCGACCGGGCGACGTCGGCAAAGTTATTTGCGTCGGATTGGGCGTGGCAGCCGCGCGCGGAAGCGAGCCGCTATTGGGAGGCGGAAGTTTCGCACCGGCCTCTGCTGTATCCGGTCGAGGCGGTGACGCTGAATCAGTGCCCGCGGGACGGCAGCTGGCGCAACGGCGCGCCGCACGGAAATTCGCCGGCGGCGCAACCGACTTTGGTGATGGCTTCGTGCGATCCGGCGGCAGGTTTGCTGGCGGCGGAATACGCGCGGGCGACCGGCTTCCGGCTGCTGGTGTTTCCGCGCGGCGGACGTGTCGCGTCGCGGCACTACACGTTGTCACGGCAGATCGAGGCGGGCGCGCCGGCGGACATCGGCTTCGCTGCTGACGAAACCAAGACGGACGCGCTGGAAAAGAGAGGATTGATCGTGAGTGGCACGCGGAATAGCTCGCTGGGCAACACGCTCGTCATCGTCACGCCGAGCGTCGCGCCGACCATAAATTCGCCCGCCGAACTCACTTTCGCAAACAATTTCCGAGTGGCCCGGAAATCGTTGCGGACGATCGGCGCATCGGCGCTGGAATCACCGTGCTTTTCGGCGCATCGGGTTCCGGAAAAACCACGAT
>Ga0302320_10011543_pt1 | contig 18669 bp, 21 predicted proteins | sample Bog_T0_3_FD_202130 | JGI IMG/M metagenome (GOLD analysis project Ga0302320, IMG submission 202130) | Peat permafrost microbial communities from Stordalen Mire near Abisko, Sweden - Bog_T0_3 | ecosystem: Environmental > Terrestrial > Soil > Wetlands > Peat | place: Sweden: Abisko, Stordalen Mire...
AATCCATGAATACCAGATCCCTGACAACCCACCCGTCCGGCGAGCTTCCCCGCCGCGAATTCCTGCAGTTTCTTGGCGCAGGCGCGCTGGGCATCGCCCTGGCGATGCGGAACGCGGCCGCCGCGGACTCCGATGCGCCCGCGTCCTCCCCCGCCCCTGCGCGCTCGGGCAAGAAGCAACTGCGCGGCCTTTTCCCCATCGCCCAGACTCCGTTCACCGAGGATGACAAGATCGACCTCGAGGCGCTGGCGGCGGAGGTGGCCTTCTGCAACCGGGGCGGTGTCCACGGATTCGTGTGGCCGCAGATTGCAAGCGGATGGTCCGTCCTGAGTGAGGCGGAGCGCATGGCCGGGGCCGAGGCGATCCTTGCCGCGGGCAAGGGCGGATCCACGGCGCTGGTCATCGGCGTCCAGGACAAGGCTGCGGACATGGCCGCCGTAGCCCGTTACGCCCGACACGCCGCCCAGCATGGCGCCGATGCCCTCGTGTCTCTGCCACCCGCGGGCGTGACCGACGAAAAGGTCCTCCTCGACTATTATCAGCAGGTCGGCCGCCTCACGGACCTGCCCCTGTTCGTCCAGAGCCAGGGCAAGATGAGCGTCGACCTGATCGTCGAGATCTTCAACACCGTCCCGACGGTGCGGCAGGTCAAGGACGAGGCCGGCGACCCGCTGGCGCGGATCGCCGAGCTGCGGCGGAGGACGAACGACCAGCTCACGGTGTTCTCGGGCAATGGCGTGCGCACCATGATCAACGAGATGGAGCTCGGGTTCCTGGGCCACTGTCCGACGACCGGCTTGGCCGACGTCTACGCGGCGGCCTTCGACCTGTGGCATGCCGACAAGCACCGGGAGGCCTTCGACATGTTCGGCCGCATCTGCGCATTCGAGAGCATGGGCACGACGACCATGAACGGCGTCTTGATCGCCCGCGGGGTCTTCCCGGCGAATGTCAAATCCCGCCGAGCCCCCCCGACCCCGGGCGTCGATGTCACCTCCGCGCCGGGCTCCGGCGGCGGCCGCGGCGGAATGGGCGGCGCCCAGCACCCGGTTCCGCATCTCGACGACCAGCAGGTTCGCGTGGCCCTCGACCACTACCTGAAACCATACCTTAGAGGTTAGTCAGTAATTCAGTAAGCAGGCCGTCTGGAACGGCCCAACAGAAGGAATATCCCATGCTGGATAGCAAATATTCGCGACGCCAGTTCCTGGGCGCATCCGCCCTTGGCGCAGTTGCGGGAGTCTCGGCTCTGGCCAATCCGGCCCGGGCCGCCGCCGAAGCAGTCGGAGTCAAACCCGCCGACCTGCCCGACCTTACGATCAAGGAGGTCAAGGTCTACGAACTCGACCGCCGCCGGATGCCCGGCCCCCCGGCCATCATGACCGGCAGCGCGCGGGGGAAAGGGGTCGCCGCCGCCCTTTACGGGGGCCGCATGAAGGTTGCATCGATCGTCACCAACAGCGGAATCGAGGGCACCTACCTGCTCGAGGATCATTATTTCCACCCCAATTGGAGCAATCTGGGCTGGCTCGAATATGCGAAGAACGCCTGCGCAGGCAAAAGCGTCATCGATCTGCCGGCCATCACCTCGCAGTGGGTGCCGGAGAGGCGCCGCCTCGGGCAGAGCTCCTACGCCTCGGCCATCGACAACTGCCTGTGGGACATTCTCGGCCAGGCCGTCGGCCTGCCGATCTATCAGATCCTCGGAGCCTACCGGCATCGGGTGCTGGCGTATGCGAGCACCCAGCATCACGAGACGCTCGAGCAGTTCGTCGAGGAGGTGAAAGTCTGCAAGGCGCAGGGCTTCAAGGCCTACAAGATCCATCCGCCGTCGCCCAATGGCGGGCACGACTACAAGCTCGACATCGCGGTGGCAAAGGCGGTGCGCGAGGCCGTCGGCCCCGACTTCACGCTCATGATCGATCCGGTCGGGGTCTACACTCGCGAGGAGGCCATCAAGGTCGGTCACGCAATCCAGGACCTGGGCTACGTCTTTTTCGAGGATCCCCTGCCGACCAAGGACATCGATGGCCTGGTCGAGCTTTGCCGCGATCTCGAGGTGCCGGTCCACATCGGCGAATTCCTCGACTCGATCTACGATTTTCCCGAATACATCCGCCGGGGGGCGACCGACGCCGTCCGCTTCATCGTGGACAATGTCGGTGGAATCACCGGAGGGATGAAGCTGGCGCGCATGGCAGAATGCTTCGAGATGGAGTGCGCGCCCCACAACTGGGGCAATGTATACTATCACGCGGTCCACTTCCATTGCGAGCTGGCGATGCCGAACAACGTGTGGTTCGAGATGACCGTGCCCCTGGGCTCCTCCGATCTCGCCTTCATCAAGGACAAGATCCGCATCGATTCGGAGGGGTATGTCAATGCGCCGACCAAGCCCGGGCTGGGCTACGAGATCGACCGCGACGCGCTCGACAAGTTCACGGTGGGCATCGACCGATAGCCGGGCTCAAAGGCACCAAAAAGGATTGGCGCGAGGCCGCGGTGGGACAGACTGTCCGCGATGTCTGTCCCACCAGAGCCCGCACGCGCTGCCATCCGGACCGAAGGCGGACAGCTGGAGGTGGACTTGGGCGGCGAGTGGCGGATCAGCGACCGCCGGCCGGCGTGGGCGGAAGTGCTGGGCGCGCAGAAGCCCGGGCGGGTCAGATTCAACGCCGCCGAACTCGAGTCCTGGGACACCTCCCTCCTGCTTTTTCTTTTGGAGGCCAGCACGGACTGCCGCAAGTCGGGGATCGACTGCGATCTCGCATCCCTTCCCGGGAAGATGCGCACGCTCCTGGACCAGTTCGAGGCGAGCCTGAACCCGGGCGAAAAGCGCGATCACAGGGACAACCTGCTCACGTCGGTCGGACTGGCGACCGCTCACGCGTCGACCAATCTGCGCGGGATATTCCATTTTGTGGGCGAGTGCGTCCTGAGCGTGGCCCGGTTCCCCAAGCGTGCGGGCAAGTTTCGCTGGGGCGATTGCCTGGACCAGATGCAGGAGTGCGGCGCGATGTCCCTGCCGATCGTGAGCCTGATCAGCTTTCTGGTCGGCCTGACCCTCGCATACCAGGCCGCGGTCGAATTGCGCCAGTTCGGCGCCGACATCTTCGTCGCCGACATCGTGGGCCTTTCCACCGTCCGCGAGATGGGCCCGATGATGGCGGCTGTCATTCTTGCCGGGCGCACGGGCGCCGCGTTCGCCGCCACCATCGGCAACATGAAGGCCAACGAGGAGATCGACGCCCTGGAGGTGGTCGGCCTTTCGCCGATCGATTTTCTCGTCCTTCCCCGTCTCCTGGCCCTCGGGCTCATGATGCCGCTGCTGACCCTGTACGCGAATTGCGTCGGTATACTTGGCGGAATGGTCGTCGCTGGCGGCATCCTGCAGATCCCGGCCTCGGCCTACTGGATCGAGACGCAGAGCAGCATCGACCTGACCGACCTCGGAGTAGGCGTCATCAAGGCCACGACTTTCGGCCTCCTGATCGGGTTGTCCGGATGCCTGCGGGGCCTGCAGGCCGAGCGCAGCGCGGCGGGCGTGGGCCGCGCCACGACCTCCGCCGTGGTCACGGCGATACTTCTGATTGTCGTGGCGGACTCCCTCTACGCCGTCCTTTTCCACGCCATGGGAATCTGAGCCATGGCAGACGACAAAACCGACATCATCCCGGCTAAGGCCACCCCCGGACCCGCCATCGAGGTCGACGGCCTTGAATGCGGCTACGACGGCGAGGACATTCTCAAGGGGGTCACTTTCCAGGTGGCCCGGGGCGAGTCGTTCTTCATCATCGGGGGCTCCGGATGCGGCAAAAGCACCCTTTTGCGCAACATGGTGGGATTGAACCAGCCCAGGCAGGGAACAGTCAGATTCCTGGGACAGCCGTTTTCCGGGGCGGACATCGCCTCCCGACGGGCGCAGCTTCGCAATTTCGGAATGCTCTTCCAAAGCGGGGCCCTGTGGAGTTCGCTCACCCTCCGCCAGAACGTGGCGCTGCCGCTCGAGGAGCACACCTCGCTCACCCGCGCCGAGATCGGGCAGGTCGCCGACCTGAAGCTCGCCCAGGTGGGCCTGGCCGGATTCGAGGACTACTACCCTTCGGACATCAGCGGAGGCATGAATAAGCGGGCCGGGCTCGCCCGCGCCCTGGCGCTGGATCCGGCCATCGTCTTCTTTGACGAGCCCTGGGCGGGGCTCGATCCGATCACCTCCCGCAGGCTCGACGCCCTCATCCGGCAGATCCGGGAGAATTTCGGCACGACCCTCGTCATCGTCTCCCACGAGCTGGATTCGATATTCGGGCTGGCCGACCGCGTCATCATGCTCGACCGGGAGGCCCGGGGAATCATCGCCGAGGGAGACCCCCGCAAACTCGCCGAATCGAGCACCGATGAACGGGTGAGGGAGTTTTTGCATCGCGGAACCGGGGAGCCCGCCCATAGTACAAAGCAGTCATGAAGAAGGTCAGTCCAACGGTCATCGGCGCCTTTGTCATCGGGGCCTTTGCGCTCGGCCTCATGGCCCTGCTGTTTTTCGGCGGCGTCAATTTCTTCCGCCACCAGCAGCGCTTTGTCGTATATTTCGACGAATCGATCCAGGGGCTGAACCTCGGTTCGCCCGTGAAGCTTCGCGGCGTGGCGCTGGGGCGGGTGGTCGATCTGCGCGTGCTTTACAATCCCGCAAAGAACGGATCGGTAGTCGCCGTCGAGTGCGAGCTCGACCGCAACATGATCACGGACGAAAAGGGCGTCGAGATCGACGTGAGCAGCCGGGCCCAGTTGCTGTCGCTCGTGGACCACGGGCTGCGCGCGCAGCTCGACACCATCGGCCTGGCGACCGGGCTGGTCATCGTCGAACTCGATTTCTACGATCCGAAGCTCTATCCGGCCCAGCCCGCCGTTTCCGAAGACAAGTATCCCGTTGTCCCCGCGGTGCCCTCAACGATCTCGGAAATCCAGGCGCTCGCGATGGAGATCCTGAAGAAGGTGGACAGGGTCGACTTCGAAGGGCTTGCCAACAATTTTAATGGACTGCTTTCGGACACGAAGGCGCGCGTCGACAGCGTCGACCTGAAGGGCCTGGCAACCCAGTGGCAGCAGGCGGGAGCCGCGGTTGAGGACCTGGCCCGTTCGCCCGAGATCAAGCAGACCCTCGCCAACCTCAATTCCACCCTGGCGAAGTTGCAAACGACGCTCGGCGATCTCCACAGCACTCTTGGAAACGTCGATGGCCAGGTCGCAGCGGGCGGGACCCAGCTCCAGGCGGCCCTTCTTCGGGCGCAGGAGGCCATGCAGCAGTTCAACTCCACCGCCGCGACGCTGCGGCGCTTCATCGATGCGCAGCAGAATCTCGGCGACGACACGCACCGCGCGCTGACGCAGCTGGCCGACGCCGCGGAGGCCGTCCAGCGCCTGGCCGATTTCATCGAGCGCAACCCGAACGCCCTGATATCGGGCCGCAAGCCGCCGCAATGACATCGCAACGGAACCGCATCACCTTTCCCCGATGAACACCCGAATTTTGGCCGGCCTGCCGCTCTCCCTGTCCCTTCTGCTTCTGGCGGCCTGCAATGTCGTCCCGCCCGCCCAAAGCGACTCCACGCGCTTCTACGTTCTTTCCTCGCCGTCACTGCCTGCCGCAGCGCCCTCTTCAAACGGGCTTCGCCTGGGGCTTCGCAGCGTCGACCTCGCGGAGTACCTGCGCAACCGCTCGATCATTGTGCGGCAGGGGGCGAACGAGCTCGTTCCCGACGACTACAACCGCTGGGCCGAATCGCTCGACGCCGGGATAATGCGGGTCCTGCGCACGAGCCTGGTGGCCGCGCCCAACGTCGGCCGCGTGTTCGCCCAGCCGTTCCCGCTGGACAGCGATCGCGACTACGACATCGCCGTGACGGTGCTGCACTGCGAAGGCGTCCGGTCGGGACTCAACCGCGCAGCGTCGCATTTTTCGGCGCTGGTTGAAATCACCTCCGGCGGCCCGGATCCCAGGGTCGTGACGCGCCTGAATTTCACCGCACCGGACTCGGCCTGGAACGGGCGCGACTATGACGAGCTGGCGGCGCGCCTGAGCGACGCGGTCTCCGGCCTCGCCCGCGGGATCGTCGCCGCACTTCCGGCGGCGCCCCGACAGTGAGTTCGGGCTCAGGCCAGCGCGGCGCCGATCCGCTCCAGGGCCAGCGCGACGTTTTCCGGGCTGTTGAAGGCGCTGATGCGCACGTGGCCCTGGCCGCACCGTCCGAAACCGGCCCCGGGCGTGCAGACCACCTGGGCCTTCTCTAGCAGAAGATCGAAGAACTCCCATGAGTCGCGGCCCGTGTTGACCCAGATGTAGGGCGCGTTGCCGCCTCCCGCGCACGGAAGGCCGAGCTTCGCCATCGCCTCGCGGATCCTCTTCGCATTTCCGAGATAAAGGTCCGTCAGGGCGCGGCACTGCTGGCGGCCGGCGGGCGTGTAGATCGCGGCCGCGGCTTTCTGGATGGGGTATGCCACGCCGTTGAACTTTGTCGTCTGCCGGCGATTCCAGAGCGGGTGGAGCGGCTGGGGGCGGCCTTCGGCATCGTAGGCGACGACGCTCTTTGGCACGACCGTGTAGGCGCAGCGCGTGCCCGTGAACCCGGCCGTCTTCGAATAGCTCCGGAACTCGATCGCCACGTCGCGCGCGCCATCGATCTCGTAGATGCTGTGGGGGATCGAGGGATCGCGAATGTAGGCCTCATAGGCCGAGTCAAACAGAATGACTGCCCGGTTCCTTCGCGCGTACTCGACCCAGGCCCCGAGCTGGGCGCGGGTTGCCACCGCACCCGTCGGATTGTTCGGAAAACAAAGGTAAATGAGGTCCGCCGGCCCGTCGGGCACGCTCGGCACGTAGCCGTTGGCCGACGTGCTCTCCAGATACGTCACCCCGTCGTAGCGGCCGTCCACGTTCGGGCCGGTCCGCCCCGCCATCACGTTTGTGTCGAGATAGACCGGGTAGACCGGGTCCGGAATGGCCAGGCGGATGTCCGAGGCAAAGATCTCCTGGATATTGCCGCAGTCGCACTTCGCCCCGTCCGAGATGAAGATCTCGTCGGCCGCGATCGAGCAACCGCGCTCTGCGTAATCATATTGCGCCACCGCCTCCCGCAGGAACGGGTATCCCTGCTCCGGTCCGTATCCCTTGAACGTGGCGCGGCGGCCCATTTCGTCGGCGGCCGCATGAAGCGCCTCGACGCAGACCTTCGGCAGCGGCTCGGTGACGTCGCCGATGCCCAGCCGGATGACCGGCTTTTGCGGATTCGCCGAAACATACGCGCCCACCCGCCGCGCGATATCCGCAAACAGGTATGAAGCCTTCAACTTGCCGTAGTTCTCATTGAATCGAATCATCGGAAAAGGGACCCGCTCGCAGGGATGAGCCAAAAGCAGACCGAGGACAAGCCCGGGGACAGCCTCGCCGGGACAAGCCCGGGGACAGCCTCGCCGGAACGGCCCTCCCATGGGCAGCGCCTGACAAACTCGCTTTTGTGAATAACATGGTACTTGTTCCCCTCACCCCGCCGGCGTATGAGTGAACGTTCCATCCCCGGCGATGCCCATGAAACACATTCAAACGGTATCGGATTTGAGCGCCTACGCCGCAGAACAGCGGGCCAAGGGCAAGACGATTGCCCTGGTTCCCACGGCCGGAGCGCTACACGCTGGACATGAGGCACTTGTACGAGCGGCTGCGGCGCAGGCCGGAACCGTGATCGTCTCGGTCTTTGTCAACCCGCACCAGTACGGCCCTCACGAGAGGATCTCCGACCGGCTGCAAACCCCCGCCGATGACCTCAAATACTGCAAGGAGTGGGGTGCGCACGCCGTTTTTATCCCGTCCGCCGGCGAAATCTATCCCCGCGGTTTCTCAACCTTTGTCTCCGAGGAGGCCCTGAGCAAGCCGCTGTGCGGCATCTCGCGGCCCAATCATTTTCGCGGCGTGACGACGCTCATGGCGAAACTGTTCAACATTGTTCGTCCGGATATCGTGTTCTTCGGCCAGAAGACCGCCCAGCGCGCCGCCATCGTCCGCAAGATGGCGCACGACTTGGGATTCAAAGTGCAAGTGGCCATTGTCCCGACTGTTCGTGAAGCGGATGGACTGGCCTTTGGCGTAAGCAATCACACGCTCACGCCCAACCAGAGGCGCGATGCCCTCGCTCTCGTCCAGGCGCTCCGCCAGGCAAAGCAAATGGCGGACGCCGGCGTCCGCAGCCCCGACCGCCTGGTCGCCGAGGCAACGCACATTCTCGGCCAGCACCGGCGCATCCGGGTTATCTACGTCTCCGTCGTCGACAATGACACCCTGGAGCCCGTCCGCGAAGTGAAGCCCGGCCATTGCATGGTGGCGATCGCCGCCTGGGTCGACGAGGTGCGCCTCATCGACAACATCCCCCTCTGAGCCGCATCGCATTATGTTGAACTATTCTGGACGATGCCGGAGGATTCTGCGATAATCCGCCGCAGATTCGGCAGTAATACCTAACATTTCGCCCATTTTCGCCATTTCCGCCATGGCTCCCCCTCCCCCTCCGCCCCATCGCGCCGAAGTCGAGTACCTTGTCCGGCGTGCGCTCTACCAGCGCCTGGGCAAGAATCCGCCACGCCGCGTCCTCGCCCCGAGCCCGCTTGTCGTCAACGTGAGGGTGCGCCATTGCCATCTGACCGGGGAAGCGGTGGAAGCGCTTTTCGGCAAGGGCTCGGTGCTGACGCCAATGAATGAGCTGTATCAGAAGGGCCGCTTTGTCGCGCAGCAGACCGTCACGCTTGCCGGCCCGCTTGGCAGGGTCATATCGAACCTGCGAATCCTCGGACCCAGCCGCAGCTTGAACCAGGTCGAACTCGCGCGCACCGACGCGGCCGCCCTCGGCCTTGAAATCCCGGTCCGCTCCTCGGGCAGCGTCTCCGGCACGCCCGGATGCGTGCTCATCGGACCCGCGGGATCCCTGCTGCTGAACGAGGGCGTCATACGCGCCGCTCCCCATGTGCACATGAACCCGGACGAGGCCGCATTCTACAAGGTGAAGGACGGCGACTTCATGCGCCTGCATGTCGGCGGGCCGTGCGCGATGACCTTTGAGCGCCTCCTTGTGCGCGTTCACTCCGATTTCAAACTCGAGGTCCACATTGACACGGACGAGGCCAACGCCTGCGCGCTCGTGGCCGGCACCCCCGTCGAACTCCTCACCTGAACCCTTTATCCCAAATCCACCCTCATCCAGAAAAATCATGAGTGATTCCATCGGAATGGTAGAAACCCGCGGCTACGCCGGCAGCGTCGAGGCCAGCGACGCCATGGTCAAGGCGGCGAACGTCTCGCTCGTCCGCCAGGTCCAGATCGGCGGCGGATTCATCACGGTCATCGTCAAAGGCGACGTCGGCAGCGTGAATGCGGCCGTCGCTGCCGGAGCCGAGGCCGCCAAACGCGTCGGCGAGCTGGTCTGCTCGCACGTCATCGCACGGCCGCACGCCGAGTTGCTGCGCACCGTGGGCATCTAACTTCAACCGCAACGCCAACATCCCCCTTTTATGTCTCAGGAAGCAATAGGACTGATCGAAACCAAGGGCTTCTGCCCCCTGCTCGAAGCCGCTGACGCCGCCCTCAAGGCGGCAAGCGTCACCATGACCGGCTACGAAGCGATCGGCAGCGGGCTCGTGACGGTTTTCTTCCGCGGCGACGTGGCTGCGGTGAAAGCGGCCGTCGACGCCGGGGCCGAGGCCGCCGCCAAGGTGGGCGAAGTCGTCGCCGTCCAGGTCATCCCGCGCCCGCATGAGGACCTCGGAGGCCTGGGCAAGTGGATCGCCAGCGGGACACCGGTGTAAACCGGGCAACAGGAACTCCAAAATAAAGCTCTTATGTCAAAAGCCATAGGTCTACTCGAAACCCGAGGCCTCACCGCCCTCGTCACCGGCACCGACGCCATGCTGAAGGCGGCCAATGTCACCCTCGCCGGGCCAATGAAGCAGGTTGGACACGCGCTCGTAACCGCGGTCATCTACGGTGATGTGGCCGCCGTCAAGGCGGCGACCGACACCGGCGCCCAGGCCGCCCGCGCCGTCGGTGAGGTCGTCAGCGTCCAGGTGATCCCGCGTCCGGCCGACGACCTTGCGATCGTCCTTCCGAAATTCGCCGCTGTCATAAAGCCCGCCAAGTAAGCCATGCTTCTGGCGCGCGTCATCGGCTCGCTCGTCTCGACCAAGAAGGACGAGACAATGAAGGGCCGCAAGCTGCTGGTGCTGCGTCCGCTGCTCGTGGACGAGGCAAATCCGGCCCAGTTCCGCCACGGTTCGGGCACGATCGTCGCCGTTGATGCCATGGGGGCGGGCATGGACGAGATTGTGCTCGTGTGCCAGGGCAGCTCGGCCCGCCAGACGACCGGGATGAAGTCCCTTCCGGTCGATGCCGCCGTCGTCGGAATCGTCGACACGGTCGAGGCGCTCAACAACCGAATCTACCCGGCCAAGAAAACTTAACCGGATGATCGGCAAGCCTCGCTGTTGAACAACCATGGTCAATGCCCGCGTCGATGGAGTCGTCGTCTCGACCGTCTGCCACCCGAGCATGCGGGGATGCCGGATGATCATCTGCCAGCCCCTCGACGAAAACGGGGCTGACGACGGCGCGCCTATCCTCGCCCTCGATCCCCTCGCCGCCGGACAGCACCAGCGCGTCATCCTTTCCACCGATGGCTCGACCACCCGGGAACGCGTCGGCGATCCGCATTCGCCCCTGCGCAACATCATCATCGGAATCGTCGACGAACTGGACTGAAACATGCGCCTCGGCACTGTCATCGGCAGAGTCGTCCTTTCCAAGAAGGACCCCGCCTTCAAGGGAGCCCGGTTCCTCATCGTGCATCCGCTCTCGCGCGAACAGTTCAGAGACGCTCCCGCCGTTCCCCTCGCCAAGGGAGACTCCCTCGTCGTTTATGACGACCTCGGCGCCACGCCGGGGCACACGATCGGCTTTGTCCAGGGCGGCGAAGCCACCGCTCCATTCCTGAATCCCACGCCCGTCGACGCATACAACGTCGCGATCATTGACAGCGTCACCTACGCACCACCGAAATAACCAATTACCATGCCAAAAGTCATCACGGCAAAGGAAGCGGAAGAGCTCGTTCGCATGGGCGAACAGCCGCCTGCCGGTGCGATTCTCACGCCCTCCGCCCGGGACGTCTTCACCGGGAGAATCAAGCCCGGCTCCAAGGCCGCCGTATCGGCGCCAAGAACCGCCGGGCCCATCGTCCCGGACTACGAGTTCAAGTGGACGCCCGGTTCAGATCCAAAGACGCCGGCTGAGATCGAGCGCTTTTTCAATTCCCCGGAAATCGAGGCCCTCAAGGTCAAGATCTGCGACATCGGGCGCCGCATCTGGGAGAAGAACTACGTCGATGGCAACGGCGGCAACATCACCCTGCGTGTCGGCGACAACCTCGTCATCTGCACCCCGACCCTCATCTCCAAGGGGTTCATGACCCCGGCCGACATCTGCCTCATCGACATGGACGGCAAGCAGCTCGCCGGCGAGCGCAAGCGCACAAGCGAGGCCATGACGCACCTCGGCATCATGAAGCGCCAGCCCAGGGCCAAGGCCTGCGTCCATGCCCACCCGCCCTATGCGACCGCCTTCGCCGTCGCCGGTGTGCAGCCCCCCACCTGCATGATTCCCGAGGCGGAAGTTTTTCTCGGCAAGATCGGCTACGCCAAATACCAGACGCCAGGATCGCCGGAGAATGCCGACGAGGTCGGCCGGATCGGCGTCGAGCACCAGTCGGTCATCATGGAAAACCACGGCGTCATCGTCTGGGGCAAGGACGTGGAGGACGCCTACTGGAAGATGGAGAACACGGACTCGTACTGCAAAACCGTCTGGATCGCCTCGCAGCTGGGCGGCGGCCTGCACACTTTCAGCCCCGAGAAGCTGAAGGACCTGATCCGCATCCGCAAGGGCATGGGAATGCCCGATAATCGCACCGAACTGCGAGAATGCGAATTGTGCGACAACAGCGACTTTCGGCCGGGCGTCGTCTGCCAGGTGCCTGCGGCTGGAGCCTCCAATGCCCAGGAGTTGGAGGCTTCCGATCCCGCAATCGAGGCAGCCGTCCAGAAGATCACCGATCAGATCCTGAAGAAGTTTCCCGCCGCGTAATTTCTTCCGGTCAGGGGTTGAAGGTTTGTCGTAGGGAGTGCGGCAAAAACATTATTAAAGTTATAGCTTGACATTTTACAATTATTATCAAGTTATCGATTTATGAATAGACGATATTCTCAAGCTTTACGTTTATATCAACTCACAGAACAGCTTCAACCGACCCAACTCGTACATACCATCAATCGCCCGGTCGACGGGTGGCTAAGGGCGGTCAGGCAGGCTCTGGGGCTTAGCCTCAAGACGGTCGGCGGACGGCTCAAGGTAACACCCCAAGCCATTCACCTCTTGGAGAAATCCGAATCCGCCGGGTCGATCAGCCTGCGCCAACTGGAGGCGGTGGCCGGTGCAATGGGCTGCCGGGTTGTCTACACTCTTCTACCGATCAAGGGCACCTTGGCCGAGCTTGCGAGCGCCGATGCCGACCGGACACTGCGGTCGGTGCAGCATTCGATGTCCCTTGAGGATCAGGCCGTCAAAAGCACGGAGCTTCCCGGCCAGGTCAAACCATGAGCGACATCTTCCGCACCCACCTGGGAGACACGCCGCTTGCCGACGAAGAGAAGCAAGGGCTCATCCCAAGCCTCGCGACACAGAAGGAACTGAATGAGTTCGAATACGCGAACATCGTCTCCGCACAGCGCTGGGCCCTGAGTCCGCGCCGCCTCGCAAAAGCCGAGATTCTGAACGCCTCGTATCTCCTGGAACTCCACCGAAGAATGTTCAACGCGACGTGGCGATGGGCGGGAAAGCTGCGAACAACTGAAAAGACGATCGGGATCGAGCCTCATCGGATTGCGCAAGACCTCGCCGGCCTGATCGGAGACGTTCAATTCTGGATCGCCCACGCCACTTATCCTGTCGACGAAATCGCCGTGCGATACCACCACCGTTTGGTGTTCATCCACCCATTCGTGAACGGCAACGGCCAACATGCGCGGCTGGTCGCCGACATCGTCGCGGTTAAACTGGGAAGACCTTCGTTTCCATGGGGAGCCGGAACGAGCACGGCTTCCGCTGTCCGGGAGGCGTATTTGAGCGCCCTGCGCCAAGCAGACCAGCAGGACTATGCTGCTCTTCTTCGTTTCGCGCGCTCCGGGCAGACTTAGTAATCAGCACAGCCGCCAGCCTTCACAAAATTGCGCGTAGGCCCGGCGTCCGGCGAGCTCCATCGGCTAGAGCGAAGGAGACGGCCAGGCCTGTGACCGTGAGCAGGGCCGCAAGCAAAACCGGATTCTGCGGAAGCGTCCGGTACGCCATGGTCAACGCCACCAGAACCGGCGGGTGGAGCACATAAACGGCGAAGGAGCGGTCGGAAAGCCAGCGAAGGGAGGTGTTTTCGCGATTCATGCGGCGCGAAAACAAAGCGAGCATGCCGAGGGCGAGCCCGCAGCCGGTAAGTTGCTCCCAGACAGCGAGACCGAAGGCCTGCCAGTGCCAGCCGCCGTCAAATGCGGAGGTGTTTCCCGCCTTGATTCCGGCCACAAGCAGCACAGACAGCACGACCGGCCCCCCCACGAGGGCGATCCAGCCGCTTAGCCGCGCCTGCGGAGAAGCAGCAAGCCCGAGGAACCAGCCGCGGCGGGCGGAAACAACACCCGCGGCGAAAAATGCAATATACTGCGGGAAGTAGCAAAGCTGCATGTTGAGCACATTCGTGCCCAGGGGCTGGACGAGCCGGACGGCAAACGTGATGAGCCCGAGGGCACCCGCAAAAACCCAAAGTTCGCCCAGGGTCGGCGCACCGGACAGCGATGGGGCCGCCGCGTCCGCGGGAGGCTTCGCGGCCGGAGCCCCAATCCGCCAAGCGGCGAGAATCAGGCAAAAAATCAGGAGCGCAAAGGCAAACCACATCGGTCCGCTCGAACCAAAGAAACGGCCGGTGCGGACGAATTTGGCGTAATAGGCGGGGGCCGGCCCGAACTGGGCGTGCCAGGGATTGAGCCCCAGCAGAATGAAGGGGTGAATCACGAGCATGTAGAGCAGCGTCGGCAGCCCAAGCCGGAAGAGCCGCTCCCTGACAAATGAAGCCGCGCCGCGGCGGTTGAGCGAACCGTGCGCGAAATATCCCGCGATGAAGAACAAGAGCCCCATGAAAAACGACTGGAGGTGCGCCTGCCACAGGATGAAAGGGAACTTTGCCGCGAGGGACGGCTCGTGGTCGCTCATGTAGTACCAGCTGCCGACATGGCTGTAGGTGACGCAGGCGTGCATGTTGACCACCAGCACGATCGCGAAGGTGCGCAGGTGGTCGACCCAGGGAAGCCGGGATGAAACACTCGGGGCCACGCGGTATGGAGGCTGGCCGCCCGGCAGGCCGTCAAGGGAATTGACTGCGACTCGACCTATGTCCTTGCAGCTTCCAAAAGTGTTTAAGGCTTATTCGGCGAATGGGGAAAGCGCCGCCAAAGGATTGCGCACGGCCGACGCATCCAGTAATCAGCCATTTCAACTCCGATCCTTTAGATCCAACAGGAAAGCAACATCATGAATAAACTCCTCATCGCACTGGCCCTCGGCGGGCTGCTCGCATTCGGTTGCGTTGCCAAGACGCAGACAGCACCCCAATCCGTGATCCACGTCGTGACGGTCGCCTGGAAGGCGGGCACGACCCCGGCCCAGATTCAGGCCGCATTGGACGGGGCCAAGGATCTCCCCTCGAAATACAAGGGGATCGTCCGCGTCTGGGCGAAATCGATCAAGGTCCAGGGCGGCAAGGCCAACGCGATCGCGATGGAATTCGCGGACGAGGCGGCCCTGAAAGCCTACACGGACAGCGATGCGCAGAAGGAATGGTACAAGGTTTACCTCCCCATCCGCGGAGAGAGCACGACATTCGACATCACCAACTGACCCGGTTGAACACGCCGTTTCAAAAGATCGGGATCGTCGGATCCGGGTCCATCGGGCTCTATCACGGGTTGCGCCTCGCCCTGGCTGGCGCGGACGTGCGCTTCCTGCTGCGGAGCGATCTGGATGCCGTGCGCTCCCGCGGCACCCTCCGCCTCGTCGCCAGCGCCAAGCCAAGCGAACTCAGGAACCCTGCGGTGTTCGCCACCCCTGCCGAGATCGGACCCGTCGACCTTGTCATCATCGGCCTGAAGACAACCTCCAACGGCGCCCTCCCCTCCCTCGTGCAGCCGCTGCTCGGCCCGGACACGGCGATCTTGACCCTGCAAAACGGACTCGGCTCGGAGGATCATCTGGCATCCCTCTTCGGTCCACAGCGGGTGATCGGCGGCCTGGCCTTCATAGCCACGAACCGAACCGCCCCTGGCGAGGTGACCTGTTTCCAACCCGGCTCGCTGACATTGGGGGAGTTTTCAGGCCCGCCCTCCCCGCGCACGCACGCCCTGGCCGGCCAGCTCAACGAGGCTGGCGTGAAGACCCGGGTCGCGGAGAGCCTCGATTCCGCGCGCTGGCACAAGCTCGTCTGGAACGTTCCCTTCAACGGACTTACGATCGCAGCGGGCTGCGTCCCGACCAACATCATCTGCTCGGACCCGGCCCTTGCCGCCGAAGCGCGCGCCCTGATGGTCGACATCCAGCGCGGCGCCGCCGCCCTCGGGCACTCCATAGCGGACGATTTTCTGAGGAAGCAATTCGATGTCACACCGCCGATGGGCGCCTACCGCCCTTCGAGTCTCGTCGATTTCCTCGCGGGCCGCGATGTCGAGATCGAGCCGATCTGGGGCGAGCCCCTGCGCCGCGCCCAGGCGGCAGGGGCGGGCGTCCCGCGGCTGGCACTGCTCTATTCCCTTCTCCAGAGCATGGTTGCGCACCGAGGACAACCCACCTGAGAGCTGCCCGGGCCGGCCGGCGGGATTTCGACACTAAAGAAAAGGACTGAAATCGCCCTTTGGATCTGGTTTACATCAATATGCTGAGAAGACTTTCCCTTGCCGCGGTCGCGGCCCTCGCCCTCGCCGGAGCCGCACAGGCGGCGTTCATTCCCGAGTATCTCGATCCCGCAGTCCGTCCCCAGGACGATTTTTACCGCTATGCCGACGGCGGTTGGTTGAACAAAACGGCCATTCCCCCGGAATACGCCCGCTGGAGCGGCTTTGACGCGTTGGCCGTCCGCAATCAGGAGAACCTCCGGACTCTCTGCGAAAGGGCGAGCGCCCAGGAAAACTGGGCAACGCCGGTCGAAAGGATGGTCGGGGATTTTTACGCCAGCGGCATGGACGCGGCCGACATCAACACGGCGGGGCCAGGGCCGCTTGCATTCGAGTTCACCCGCATTGGCACGTTGAAGTCTGCGAAGGACGTGCTCGTGGAAATCGCCCGGCTGCACCGGATCGGCGTTCCGGCGGGCTTCGCTTTTGAAAGCGCCCCCGACAGGAAGGACAGCGACCGCGACATCGCCCAGCTTGGCCAGGGAGGCCTGGGCCTTCCGGAGCGGGACTACTATTTTCGGGACGACGAAAAATCGAAGAAACTCCGCGAAGAGTACGTGGCCCATGTGTCGCGGATGCTGGAGATGCTCGGCGACACGCCGGCAGCAGCACAGGAGGACGCCCAGGCGGTCATGAGGCTCGAAACCGCGCTCGCAAAGGGCTGCCTCCCCCAGGTCGCCCTGCGCAATCCTTACGCAAGCTACCATAAGATGAGCATGGACAAGGCCGTGGATCTTGCTCCCGGGATCGACTGGAAGGATTACCTGGCCGAAACAAGCGCGCCGGCCTTTTCGGAGCTCAATTTCGCGCACCCCGATTTCTTCAAGGCCTTCTCCGCAGCCCTCGCCCAGACTCCGGTCTCCGAATGGCAGGCCTACCTGCGCTGGCACTTGGTCAATACGTACGCCCCGTACCTGTCCGACAACTTTGCCCAAGAGGATTACAGTTTCAACGGGGCGATCCTGGGCGGCACCAAGGCGATGAAACCGCGCTGGCAGCGGGTCGTTACAACGATCGACAGCTCAATCGGCGAGGCCCTGGGGCAGCTTTATGTCGCAGCCTTTTTTCCGCCCGAGGCGAAGGCCCGCGCTCTGAAGCTCGTCGGCGACCTGAAGTCAGCCCTGCACGACCGCATCCAGACCCTGGATTGGATGGATGCGCCAACGCGGGAAAATGCCCTCACCAAATTGGACGCCATGACGGTGAAGATAGGCTATCCGGACAAATGGCGGGATTACAGCACCCTGGTGATCGATCGCGGCCCTTACGTCCTGAATGTCCTCAAGGCGAAGGCCTTCGAGGTTCGCCGGAACCTTGCCAAGATCGGCGGCCCTGTGGACAAGGCGGAATGGGGAATGACGCCCCCGACCGTCAACGCTTACTACAGGCAGGCCCGGAACGAGATCGTATTCCCCGCGGGTATCCTGCAGCCGCCGTTTTTCGATGCGAAGGCCGACGATGCCGTGAACTACGGCGCCATCGGCGCAGTGATCGGGCACGAAATGACGCACGGCTTTGACGACGGTGGCCGCCAATTCGACGGGCAGGGCAACCTGACGGACTGGTGGACGCCCGGTTCAGCGAGGCGTTTCAAGGAGCGCTCCGCGTCGATCGTCAGGCAGTTCAACGGCTACTTTCCGATCGAGAAAGTCCACATCAACGGCGAGCTCACCCAGGGCGAGAATATCGCCGATCTCGGCGGCATTCGAATCGCATATGCCGCGCTGCAGAAGGCGTTGGAAGGCCAGCCCCGCGAAAAGATCGACGGTTTCACGCCCGAACAGCGCTTCTTTCTTAGTTTCGCCTCGATATATGCCGTCAAAGCCACGCCCGAGGAGCAGCTAAGGCGGCTCCGCGTCGATCCGCATTCGCCCGGAGAGTATCGCGTCAAGGGACCGCTCTCCAACATGGACGAATTTGCAAAAGCCTTCAACGTGCCTGAGGGCGCGCCCATGCGCAGGCCGGCCGCGGACCGGTTCACGATCTGGTGACGGGTTGCGGGAGGTTCCAGCGGGCCGTGTCGCGTTCCGGCGCCGATTTTCCGTTCCGCCTGGAGTTCCCGCCCGAACTCCCGATCAGCGCGCGCGCCGAGGAAATCACCGAGGCGATCCAGGCACACCAGGTGGTTGTTCTGGCGGGTGAAACCGGATCGGGGAAGACGACACAGATTCCGAAGATGTGCCTCGCCGCGGGCCGCGGCGAGCGGGGGCGGATCGCCTGCACACAGCCCCGCCGCGTGGCGGCCCTCTCTGTTTCCCGCCGGGTTTCGGAGGAGCTCGGCGTCGCCTGGGGACGCGAGGTGGGCTGCAAGGTCCGTTTCAGCGACCAGACGACGCATTCGACCGTGATCAAATTCCTGACGGACGGAATGCTCCTGGCCGAGACGCAGGGCGACCCGTTCCTTCGGGAGTACGACACGATCATCATCGATGAGGCCCATGAGCGCTCGCTCAACATCGACTTCCTTCTCGGCCACCTGCGCCAGCTCCGGCACCGCAGGCCCGATCTCAAGATCATCATCACTTCGGCGACGATCGACACCGCCGCCTTCAGCGCCGCCTTCGACGGAGCTCCGGTGATCGTGGTCGAGGGCCGGAC
>Ga0302320_10011544_pt1 | contig 18668 bp, 16 predicted proteins | sample Bog_T0_3_FD_202130 | JGI IMG/M metagenome (GOLD analysis project Ga0302320, IMG submission 202130) | Peat permafrost microbial communities from Stordalen Mire near Abisko, Sweden - Bog_T0_3 | ecosystem: Environmental > Terrestrial > Soil > Wetlands > Peat | place: Sweden: Abisko, Stordalen Mire...
CATCGACGTGGGGCTCGAGGAGGGCTTCCTCGCGCGCGAGTACCGGAAGGCGCTCGCGAGCCGCCTCTCGCTCCCGTGCGGCAAGGTGGCCGGCATGTTCGTGCAGCACACGAACCTGCAGGATGCGTCGCAGGATGCGCGCAAGCTCGTCTGCTACGACTGCGGCATCGCGTGCGATCTCACCGCCATGCGCTCCGAGCGGCTCATCTACCTGGGCAAGCTCGGCGCCGAGAAGCCTCGAGAGCCCGGCCCCAGGCCGCTGGAAGCGCCCGCGCAGGCCAAGCCGTCCGGCAAGCGCGCCCCCGTCACCTTCACCCAGGGCGAGCCGCGCCGCTACCGCTTCGCCTTCCAGAAGATCGGTCCCGCTGCTTTCCTCTCGCACCTCGATCTCATCCGGGCGCTGCCGCGGGCGTTCCGGAGGCTCGAGCTGCCGCTCTTCTACTCCACGGGGTTTCACCCCAAGCCGGACATGACGTTCGGGCCCGCGCTCTCGCTCGGCGTCTCGAGCCTCTGCGAGTTCGTCGACGTGAAGCTCACGGCCGACCTCGACCCGGCGCCGCTCGTGCCCGAGCTCACGGCCAAGAGCCCCGACGGGCTCGTCTTCTTCGGCGCCTGCGCGCTCGGGCCCCGGGACGCATCCATCTCGCGCATCGTCGACGTCGCCCGCTACGCGCTCGCCTTCCCGCGGAGCGTGCTGGCCGAACGGGGCGGCGAGTCCTGGCTCCGCGAGCGCGTGGAGCACGCCCGCGCCGCGAAGGAGCTGCGGCTCCTGCGCAAGATCGAGGGCATCGGCAAGTGGGTCGACGTGCGCGAGTACCTGCGCCAGATCCTGCTCGACGACGACAGCGCGGCGCGGGCGGTCCGCGACGCGGGGCTCGTCGGGGACTTCGTCACTCTCCAGGTCGACCTCGAGATCCGCGGGTCGGGGGCGATCAAGATCTCCGAGGTCGCAGAGGCCCTGCTGCTCGGGGGTGAGCCCCAGACGCCGGCCGAAGCCTTGCCATACCGCGCGGTGCGCATGGCCCTCGGCACGTGGCGGGACGGCAAGGTCGCCTCCCCGCTGGACCTCGACGCCGTGCGCAAGGGCCTCGTCATGCCGGCGAAGGCCGAGGACGCGCCCGCGCCGGAAGCCCCGGAGTTCGCCCAGGCCGACGCGGAGTGACCCCGGCCGCGACCGCCTTCGTCGTCGCCGCGGCGTTCGCGGCCGGCATCGTCGACGCCATCGCAGGGGGCGGAGGCCTGCTGACGCTCCCGGCGCTGCTGGCGGTCGGCCTGCCGCCCCAGCTCGCGATCCCCACCAACAAGGGCCAGTCGACCTTCGGCACGACGGCTTCGTTCGCCTCGTACTGGGCCCGCGGCGGCATCGACCGCGACCGCGCGATCTTCGCCTTCGGCGCCGGGTTCGTCGGCTCGTGCTGCGGGGCGCTCGCCTTGCTCTCGATGCGGCCCGAGCCGCTGCGGCCCGTCGTCATCGTGCTGCTCACGCTCGCGGCGGCGATCGTGCTCCTGCGCGGCCGGATCCACGCGCTCGCTCGCCCGCGCAAGCTCGCCCACCCGGCCGTGCTCGTCGTGGCCATCGGGCTCGCGATGGGCGCCTACGACGGCTTCTTCGGGCCGGGCGTGGGCTCGCTGCTCATCGTGGTCTTCACGCTCGTGTTCGGCGACACGCTCACGCGCGCGTCGGGCAACGCGAAGGTCGTCAACCTCGCGTCGAACCTCGCCGCGCTCTGCATCTTCGCGTCGCAGGGGCTCGTCCTGTGGCGCATCTCGCTGCCCATGGCCGCGGCCAACGCGCTCGGCGCCGTCATCGGCGCACGATTTGCGCTGTCGAAGGGCGACCGGCTCGTGCGCGCCGTCGTCCTCGTCGTCGTCTGCGCCGTCATCCTGAAGCTCGTCGTGGACATGACGCGCGGCTGAGCCAACCGTGCTACGCCAAGGGTCATGCCGGGGAGGGGGAGGCCGCTCGTGTTCGGGATCGCGACGCGAAAGGCGGCGCTCATCCCCAAGCTTCACCTCCTGACCGACTGGATCGGCGCGCACATCGGCGTCGAGCTGACCGCCTTCGTGGCCACCTCCTACGACGACCTCGCGCGGGGCATCCGGCAGGAGGCCGTCGACGTCGCGTGGATGCCGCCCATCGTCTTCGTGCACCTCGAGCGGGAGGGCATCGCGGCGCCGATCGTGAACAACTGGCGCGCGGGCCTCGCGAGCTACCACGCGGCGCTCGTCGTGCCGAAGAGCGCGCGGATTCACACGATCCTGGGCCTCCAGGGCGCGCGCGCGGCGTGGGTCGATCCGTTCAGCGCCTCGGGCTACGTCCTGCCGCGCATCCAGCTCGTCGCGCTCGGGGTGAACCCGAAGCTGGCCTTCTCGGAGGAGCGCTTCGTGGGCTCGCACGAGTCCGTGATCCGCGAGATCCTGGACGGCCGCGCGGACGTCGGCGCGACGTACGCCACGGTGAACGAGGCAGGCGTCGCGATCCAGGGCGGGTGGACGGACGTGCCCGGCGGCGCCGACTTCGTTCGTGTCCTCACGACCTTCGGCGCCATCCCGAGCGATCTGGTCGCGGCCCGCGTCTCGCTCGATCCAGAGGTCGCCGAGGCCTTCGAGCAGGCGTTCGTCGCCATCCGGAAGGACTTCGGGGCGGCCCATCTCGCCCGCGAGGTCCTCGGCGTGGAGGAGTTCCGGCCCGGCGCGGGCGACGGCTACGGCGCCCTCCGGCGCGCGGTCGCGGACGCCGCCAGCCACGGTCTCCTCGACGCGCTCGGCGTGCGGCCGGCGTCGATGCGACCGTAGGAGCAACCGTCGCGCTACGGCAGCTTCTGGGTCTGAAACATCTGCCACGCGACGCTCGGGATCCCGAACGTCTCGTAGTTGCCGCAGTGCTGCCCCCCGTCCACCGTGCAGAGCGTGGTCTCGGTCCCGCCCCCGCAGCTCGCGTAGGTGTCGCACGCGGGATGGCTCGTCTCGGCGTGCGCGGATCCCGTGCAGCCGTTTCGCTTCGCCCAGTCCGCGAAGTTGGCCTGCGCTCCCGGGAAGATGAGCCCTGCGGCCACGCTCGTGGGCCCGCCGTCGTAGGGGACGTACATGTCGCCCGTCGCCCGGAACTGGCACTCCGCGATGGGACGCGACGGGTTGCAGTCGGCGCACGAGGGCGAGTTGGTCGGCCCCGTGACGCAGTCGAAGTCGACCGGGGCGACGGCCGCGATCACGTCGGCCGCCTCGCACGCGAGCCTGTACGTCATCCCTCCGCCGTTGGAGCAGCCCGTCGCGTAGACGCGCTTGGGGTCGACGTTCGCGAGGGTGGCCACCTGCGCGATCACCGCCCGCACGAAGGCCACGTCGTCGATCTTCGCGCCGACGGCCGGGTCGCAGCAGCGCCCCGCATTCCACGAGTCCATGTAGCCCTGCGGCCAGACCAGGATGAACCCCTCCTGATCGGCGAGCGTCGACCAGCCCGTGGCGACGCTCCAGAGCTCTGCCGTCACCGTGAGCGGGTGAAGGTCGATGACGAGCGGCATGGGCGCCGTCCCCACGTAGCCGGCCGGCTTGCGAAGGATGTACGTGCGCGTCATGCCGCCGGACTCGAGCGACTCGGTCGTCTGCACGGCGACCGCTGGTGACGCGTCCTGCAGGGCAGGGCCGGCCTCCTCGGGGGCCGCGGAGGAGCTCCCATGGCAGCCCGAGAGAAGCGCCGCGGAGAGCGCGATCGCGCGTGTTCGTCGGGCTGATCCGTGGCTCAATTCAGGCCCGCTCTATGTTCGAAACGTGTCGTGGCCCGCGTGCCGGGCGGCGTCGAGCATCTCGAGCACGCGGCCCGCGACGAACGAAGCGTGGCTCACGGGGGCCGGAAAGAGGAGCTTGCGCCGGCCCTTGATGCCAAGAGCGATCCCTTCCAGCTTGACCGGGAGCTTCTGCGCCGCGCCAGCCCGCATGCGCAGCCAGACCTCGTGCGTTCCGCGCTCGACGTCGGGCAGGACGACGACGTCGGAGATGTCGACGATGGGGACCTCGAACCGGAGCCACGGCGCCATCGCTCCTCCCCGCACGTGCAGCCGACCCCCCTCGCAGGTGACGCGAACCTCGAGCAGCAGCTCGCGGACCGCCAGCAGGAGGAACGCTGCTCCGGCGATCAGGCCCAGCAGGTCGAACCCAGGCGGGGACGGTGAGCGCGCGCCCACGAGGTGAAGGGGGCCGAGGGCCAGGTTCCATGCGCTCGCGAACAGGCACAGCACGAACCGCGAGGGCTTGGGCCGAACGACGGCCTCGATCTCTCCCCGCTGCGTCCACCGGAGGCCCCGCGGCGGAAGGTCGGACGGGGTGCCCATGAGGGCATGGTACGGCGGAGCGCGAGGGACCCGCCACCGAAAGCCTTACTTCTCCGGGTCGGTGCGCTCGTGCGGCTTGGCCGAGATGCGCTTGCTCCCGGCGCCGCCGAGGGCGCGGAGGGCGCGGCACACGTCCGGGTCCTTGCACGGACCGACGCCGCCTCCGTGCGCGGGCCACGCGACCGAGAGATCGGTCGCCGAGCTGCCGGCGGGCTCGCGCACGTCGGGCCCGCGCCAGGTCGGGGGCGCGTGGGGCAACGTGGCCTCGCGCTCGAGGGGTGACGGCGGGGGCGCGGAGAGCGACAGGAGCAGCGTCGGGGCGAGGCCGATGCGCTGGACCGGGGCGCCGTCGGGCAGCGCGTAGAGCAGCGTCGTCAGCCGGAGGACGCCCGTGTGCGCGTCGTCGTCGACGTACTCCTGCGCGCAGCCCTTGCCGTAGGTGAGCGCGCCGACGCTCGGGCCGCGGCGGTAGACAGCGAGCGCACCGGCGATCATCTCCGCCGCGCTCGCGGTCTCGCCGTCGACGAGCGTTGCGATGGCGCCGGTCCAGCGATCGACGTTCGGCGGCTCGGGCGCGCGGTCGGTCTCGATCGTGCCGTCCCGCCGCTTCATCGGGAAGAGCGGCGCGCCCGGCAGGAACAGCCCGAGCGCGGCGATGGCTCCCTCGGTCGAGCCGCCGCCGTTGCCGCGCAGGTCGAGCACGACGCCCTGCAGGGGCCGTGCGTCGCTCTGGCGCTGGTGGAGCAGCGCACGCGCGAGCTCGTCCCCCAGGTCGTCGCGGACGTCCTGGATGCGAACGACGACCGCGTCCCCTGCCCCGTACGCGATCCGCTCGACCTCGAGATCCTCGGGAGCCTGCGGGGGCTCCGGCCCCGGCTCGTCCCGCGGCGCGACGCTCAGCGTGCGGAGCGCGGTCTCGCCGGCACGCAGGACGACCGCGGTCGCCGGCGCGCGCGAGCCCGTCGCCGCGTAGCCGAGCTGCTCGATCTGCTCGAGCGGCAAGCCGGCCGTCGGCACGCCTGCGAGCGACAGGAGGACGTCCCCTTCGCGCAAGGGCGCCGTGGGCTGCGTGTCGATGCGCACGCCGATGGCCGTGCGCGTCGCCTTGTCCCAGAGCCGCTCGGGCGGGTGCGACTCGAGATCGACCTCGTAGACGCTCGCCTCCTCGTCGAACGGAGCCCATGCCCCGTGCGGGTCGATGATCTGCACGTACGATCGCACCGCCGCCGCGAGGACGACCTTCGCCCAGCCCTCCGCGTCGAGCGCCGGGAAGAAGCGCCCGCGGGCGGCGTTCGCGTACGGTGCCGCCGCGGGGCCGATGGCCCGCTCGACCGCGCCGACGTGACGCCCGAGCAGCACCGCGAGCTCCTTGCCCGAGCGCGTGACGGAGTCGCCCTCGAAGATGGAGTCGTCGGCGGCGCGCTGGAAGTTGAGGTCGGACGCGCGCGTGAACGCGGCGGCGCGCTCCCCGTCGAAGCGCTTCTCGAGGTCGCCCACCCAGGCCATCAGCACGGCGCCGACCTCGCGCGCGGCGGCGCAGTCGGCCACGGAGGGCCCTTCGAGCTCGCGGACGAGCGCCGCGCCGTGGTGCGCGAGCGCCGCCGCCACAGGCGCGTCCGGCGCCGCGCTCCACAGGCCGTGCGGGTCGAGCCAGTCGGCCGTCCCTGCGGCGAGCGCGGAGACCTCGACGGGCTCCGGATCGTACGCCAGGCTCGTCCGCGCCTGGTTCACGATGGCGCGCGCCGCGTCGCACGTGAGGGAGGCGGGCTCGCCGGACGGGACGCGGAAGGAGTACGCGCGCTCGTCCTCGTCGGAGTCGGCCCCGGGGCCGCCATCCGTCCCGTGCCTCGGGGAATCGCCCGGCGACGCGCGAGGCGGCTCCCCGACGGCGGGGCTCCTGGCGGACGGCGCGGCCTCGGCGGACCCTGCGGGGCGCGCGAGATCGGGCGCGTGGCCTGGCGCGCGCAGCGCGAGGTAGGCGCCGCCCATGCACGCGACCGCCCCGACGAGCAGCGCTCCACGTTCAAGCTGCCCCAGCCGCATGAGTTGGCAAGGGTAGCAGGCTTTCGCCGCCCGCGAACCGACCGGCTAGAACGCGGCCGAGGTCGCTTCGTCGCGCAGCCCGCCGAGCGCGTCGCGGAGCTTGCCCTTCGCGCGCTCCTCGAGCTGGCGCACGCGCTCCTTGCTCACGCCGAGCAGCTCGCCCAGGCACTGCAGCGTCGTCGGCTCGTCGTTCATCATGCGCTCGCGCACGATGAGCCGCTCGCGCTCGCTCAGGCCCTTCATCGCGACCTTCACCGCGTCGCGCGCCTGCCCGCGCAGCTCGCTCGACGCGGCCTCCTGCTCCGGCGAGTCCATGGGGGACGCGAGCCGGTCGATCCCGGGAGGCAGATCGCCCGACTGCGCGTCGAGGCTCGTCTCCCGCGAGGCGAGCAGCGGCAGGAGCATCTCGACGCGCTCGGTGGTGAGACCCGAGACCGCGGCGAGCTTCGCCGGATCGCTCTCCTGCGTGGTCCGGTAGGCGCGGAGCGCACGACGCTCCCCCTTCGTCGTCCCGAGGCGGACGACGCGGTAGCCGCGCACGACGTACTCGCGGATCTCGGCGCGGATCCAGTAGACCGCGTACGTCGCCAGGCGGCACTCCTTGTCCGGATCGAACTTCTTGGCCGCGCGGAGCAGCCCCACGTTGCCCTGCTGGATGATGTCCTCGATCGGGACGCCCCAGCGCCGGTACTCGAGCGCCACGGCGATGACGAAGGGAAGGCACGCCTCCACGATCCGCTCCCCGGCGCGGCGGTCACCGGCGATCCAGCGCCGGGCGAGGTCGCGCTCGGTTTCGCGGTCGAGGGGGGGACAGGCGTGAAGCTTCGACTTGTAAGCGTGGAGCGAATCGGCCTCGTTGAAAGAACCCATTGCAACCTCCGCGTCCGTACCTGTGCACGGTGGGTGCCACGCGAAATCGCGAGCAATTGCATCGATGGGGCGCTCAGGGTGCGCAACGCGATCTGGCTCGAGCGGCCCTCGGCGCAGCTTTTTCGCGAGGCCGCTTGTGACAGCGAGACGGGAATCGTCGCCGCCGACAGGCGCCTACAGCTCGATGACGAGCCCCTCGTACGCCGCCGCGCTCTGCGGAAAGAGAGCGCGGGCGCGCTTCTCCTTGTCCCGCACCGCAGCGTCGCTCTGCATCGGATCGTGGTGAAACAGAATGAGCTGCTTCACCTGCGCGGCCTTGGCGAGCTTGCTCGCCTCCTCGAACGTCGAATGGCCCCAGCCGACCTTGGGCCCGCCGCTCCCGGCCGTGCCCGCGTACTCCTCGGGGGTGTACTGCGAGTCGTAGATGAGGACGTCGGCGCCCTTGCAGATCTTGAGCAGCTTCGGATCGACGACGCCGTAGTGCTCGGTGTCGGTCGCGTAGACCATGGCCTTGCCGCCGTGATCGACGCGGTAGGCCCAGACGCCGTTCGGGTGGTTGCCGCGTGCGGCCGTGATCCCGACCTTGCCGCCGTTGCCGTCGCCCAGCTCGAGGAGCTCCCCCTCCTGGAGATCGTTGAACGTCATCTTCGCGCCCATGTCCGTCAGGTGGACGGGGAAGCTCGGATGGTCCATCTGGCCGGCGAGCGTCTCCTCGAGGGTGCGCGAGACGTTGTTGCCGCCGTAGAGGTGGATCTGGTTGCCAGGGACGAACGCGGGGTCGAAGAAGGGGAAACCCTGGATGTGGTCCCAGTGGACGTGGCTGAAGAAGATGTACGCCTCGAGGGGCATCTCCTTCACGAGCGTCTTGCCGAGCAGGCGCAGACCCGTCCCACCGTCGAAGATGAGGATCTTCTTGCCGGCACGCACCTCGACGCAGCTGGTGTTGCCGCCTATCTCGACCGTGTCCGGGCCGGGGCTCGGGATGCTTCCTCGCACGCCCCAGAACTTGATCCGCATCGTGAGCTCCATCGCTGGTGATACGGGGGGACCCTTGAGCTCGTCAACGTCGTTCGTCCGACGCAGTACGTTGAAGGCTGTAGGGGGAAGCCGGGAAGCTCCCGGCAAGGGCCATGCGAGGCGTATCCTCCACCTGGACATAAGGTGAGTGCCGTTGCCCTCTGACGCATACCTCGGGGTGGAGACCATCGTAGTCCTGGGTTGCCGGGTCTGCTGGGATCCCGCGTCTGGAAGGCTCGTTGGCGCCCTTGCGCGACGCGTCGAAGGGGGCGCGGCGGTCGCGAGGCGGCTCGACGTGCCCGTCGTGACGAGCGGCGGCCGAGCCTGGGGAGGGGTCCTGGAGGCCGATGCGATGGCCGATGAGCTCGCTCGCTGCGGCGTCGACGCGGCCCGGGTCCTGCGTGAGCGACGCTCGAGGTCCACACGCGAGAACGCGCAGCACGTCGCAGAGCTGCTCCTGCGCGGGGATCCGGGCGTCCGCCGCCGCATCGTGGTGGTCACCTGCGACTGGCACCTGCCCCGGGCGACGGCGCTCTTCCAGGCGCGCGGGTTCGAGGTCGCGGGCGCCCCGGTGCCCAGCGGCCGCGCGGGCCTCGGCACGCGCGTCTGGCGGTGGGGTCGGGAGCGCGTCGCCGGGGCCCTGGATAGGCTATGAACGCGTGCGCATGCGGCGGTCGGGGTCGATGGTGAGGACCAAGGGGGCGTGGGCGCTCGTCGCCACGGTCCTCGTCGCGGGCGCGTGCACGAAGCCCCCGCCGACGTCCGCGAGCGACGGGGGCGCGGACGCGAGCGCCGCCGGGGACGCCGCGGGCCGGCTCGAGGTCCTCGCGACCATCGCGCGCGCGGAGGACGACCGGCGCGCCGACGAGGTGCCGGCCAGGGCGCCCATCGATCACGACGTGGCGATCCGGCGGCGCGCCATGCGTGCGCTCGCGCGCATCGGCGAGGCGGGCTCGGAGGCGGCGCTCCTGCGGGGGCTCGCAGACGAGGACGAGCAGACGGCGGGCTGGGCCGCCTACGGGCTCGGCTGGGCGTGCAAGGGTCACGAGGAGCCGCGCGTGCGGGCGCTGGCGGCGCGGGCGGCGTCGCTGGGGGAGCCGGCGAGCGATGGCGGCGTCGCTCGCTCCCGCGACGCGATCGACGCCCGCATGGCCGTGGCCCGCGCCGTGGGACGGTGCGGCGGCGCGCTCGCCGAGCAGGTGCTGGCGGCGTGGGTGCGCGCACCGGGCGCGGGGGACGGCACGTCTCCGGCGGCGTCGCAGCGCGGTGACGACTGGGGCGAGCGCGCCGCGCTCGCGCTAGGCGACATCGCCGGTCGTCACGGGCACCTCGAGGCCGAGACGCAGGCGGCGCTCGCCGACGCGGCCACCGCGACGCCTCCGCTCGACGCGGCGCTCTACCCGTTCGGGCGCCTCGAGCGCGTGGACGACGCGCTCGCTCCACGCGTCGTCGCGGCGGCGCACGCCGCGCTGGCTCGCGCAGGCGAACGGCGCTCGTTCGCGATCCGCGCCCTGTCGCGGTCCGGGCGGGAAGCCGTGGCCGACCTCGTGCGTGTCGTCGAGTCGAAGGACTTCTCCGCCGCCGAGCGCGCGGAGGCGGCCCGCGGCCTCCGGCAGCTCGGCGAGCCCGGCCGGCTCGGGGCGGCGGAGGCGCTCGGGCGGCTCACGCCGGACAAGGACCCCGTGGCGATCACGGGCCTCGGGGGCGACGAGTTCGGCGTCCTGCGCTCGCTCGTGGGATCCCTCGGGGACGAGGCGCCCAGGTCGGCCGAGCCGGCGCTCGGCGCGCTCTCGGTGCTGCGCCCTCCCGGCGAGGTGCCGGCGCCGCTCGCGCGAAGGCTGGCGGAGCTCCGCTGCGCGGCCGCGGGAGAGCTGGCGCGGGGCGCCTACGACGCCGACGTGCTCGCGCACTGCGACGGCGACGGGACCTCCGAGGCGGCGGAGCGCGCGCGCCTCGGGGCGCTCGCCCGGAGGCAGATCGTGAAGGACCGGCGCGCGGCCTGGATCGCGCTGACGCGGAGCCCGCACGTGCGGGTGAGCGAGGCGGCGCTCGAGCTCATCGGCGATCACCCCGAGCTCGCCGACGCGGCGCGCGCGGCCATCCTGGCGGCGCTCGGCAGCGACAGGCCGGGCGTCGTGACGACCGCCGCCGAGATCGTGCACGCGCACCCGGACCGCGTCCTCGCGCTCTCGGAGAAGGAGAAGCGCGCGGCGCTCGATCCGAACGCCCCTCCGCCCACGGCCAACCCGGCGCGCGAGGTCGACGCCGATCTCGCGCAGGCGCTCGGCGCGGCGCTGGCGCACCCGTGGAGCGAGGATCTCGTCGAGACGCGCGCGGCGCTCCTCGACGCGGCGGTCGCGGTGCACCTCAAGGGGGCGCGGGACGCCGCGCTGCGCGCGTGCCACGACCCGAACGTCACGATGCGCGAGCACGCGGTCAAGGCGCTGCGGGTGGAGAGCGAGGCTCTGCCCGTCTGCGACCGCGCGACCGCGCAGGTGGACGGCGGCGCGCCACGCGCCGACGCGGGCGCGGCCGAGGGCAGCCCCCCGCTCCCGCACCCCACGAAGGTCACCTTCGCGACCGACGCCGGGGACCTCTCCATCACGTTCGAGCCGGAGCTCTCGCCCATGGCCGCGGCGCGCTTCGTCGCGCTCGCGCGCGCGGGCTTCTACCGCGGCGTCGTCGTGCACAGGGTCGTCCCCGCGTTCGTCGTGCAGCTCGGCGACCCGGGCGGCGACGGCTACGGCGGGAGCGGCTCGCTGCTCCGCTGCGAGACGTCGCCTGTCCCGTTCGCGCGGCTCGACGTCGGCGTCGCCCTCGCCGGACGCGACACGGGCTCGAGCCAGCTCTTCGTCGCGCTCTCCCGCGTCCCGCACCTCGACGGGGACTACGCGCGCATCGGGCAGGCGGCGGGGGACTGGGACGCCGTGGCCGAGGGGGACGTCATCAACGACGTGAAGGTGGAGGAGTAGCGGCCGATGAGAAGTGCATGCCGCCGCGCTGAGGCCGCTCTCACCAGGGCAACGTGTCGCCCTCGTGGAAGAAGCCGCCCGTCGGCCCGTCCGGCCCCAGCGTCGCCAGGCGCGCGCTCGTCCTGGCGCTGTCCGAGAGCTCCATGGGGGCGTTCGGCCCGCCGAGCTCCGTCTTCACCCAACCAGGGTGAGCCGAGTTGACCTTGATCGGCGTGCCTTTGAGCTCGTCCGCGAGGTGCACGGTGAAGGCGTTGAGCGCCGTCTTGGAGGCATTGTACCCGAGCGCCTTCGCCGGCCCGATGGGCGACTCCTTCAGGCTGTGCACGGTCAGCGACCCCAGGATGCTCGAGAGATTGACGATGCGCCCCGCATCCGACTTACGGATGAGCGGCAGAAGCGTCTGCGTGAGCCGGACGACGGCGAAGAAGTTCGTCGCGAACGTCTCCTCGAGCGTCGCGATCGGCACGGTCGACGCCGCGCTGCCTCCGAACAGCGGCTCGCGCGCGATGCCGGCGTTGTTGACCAGGATGTCGAGCCTGCCAAACCGCTTCTCCAGGTACGAGAAGACGGCGCGATCGGTCTCCGGTCTACCGGCGTCGTAGTCGATCGCGTCCGCGGCGATCCCTTCCTTGCGGAGGGTGGCGACGGCCTCTTCGCCAGCCTTCGCCGAGCGGGCGCCGATGACCACCGCGATGCCGAGCTTGCCGAGCGCCCTCGCGGTCTCGAGACCGATACCGCGATTGCCGCCCGTGATGAACGCCACTTTCGTCGAGTTGCCCATGCTCTCTCTCTTGCTTCCGGAGGGTAATACTATCCGGTGCGGTACAGAATGAGCAGCTCCCCTCGTCGTGTCAATGGCGTTTTGTACCGGTCTGTCTATAATGGTGCGCAGTAGGGAGTAGGGAAGGAGGAACCATCGTGGCACGCCCTCGCGAGTTCGACCTCGACGCAGCGACCGATACAGCGCTTCGGCTCTTCTGGGAGAAGGGCTACGAGGCGACCTCTCTCACCGATTTGACCGACGCCATCGGGATCAACCGGCCGAGCTTCTACGCCGCGTTCGAGAGCAAGAAGGAGCTCTTCAACCGTGTGCTCGATCGCTACGCGGCAGGGCCCGGCGCGCCGGTCCTTGCCGCGCTCTCCGCCGAGACCGCGCGCGAGGTCGTCGCCGCCCTTCTCTCGTTCTACGCCGACGCGGCGGGCGACCCGGCGCGCCCACGTGGGTGCCTCCTCGTCCAGGGCGCGCTCGCGTGCGGAGAGGACAGCCACGCCGTCCGCGACGCGCTCACCGAGAGGCGGGCGTCCGTGGAGCGCGCGATCCGGGACAGGTTCAAGCGCGCCAAGGCCGAGGGCGATCTAGGAGCGGACGCGAGCCCGGCAGATCTCGCGCGCTACGTGTGGACCTTCTGCCTGGGTATGGCCGTGCAGGCGGCCGGAGGGGCGTCCCGTGCGGACCTGCGACGGACGGCAGCCGAGGTGCTCCGCGGGTGGCCGAGCAAGTGAGATCGAGACGTCGCCGCCTGGAGTGACGTCGCGAGCCCGTCGGGGAGACCAGGACCTCGAGGCTCCACGACGACCGCTTCAAGGCTCTGCCGAGCCAGCCACGGACGACCGCGCTCGTGAGGGGCCGTGCGGCGTTTTCCCTAGAAGGACCCGCCGACCCCGATCGTCGTGCCGCCGCGCGGCAGCATGGCGACCCGGGGGGACCACCGGACGCCAGACGAAGAAGCCGTCGTGGCCGTCGTCCCCCCGGGCTCGTGCGAGAGAAGCGCAGCGTCGAGCGCGATGGCTCCGACGCCGCCCGCGAGCATGCCGATCGCCCCGAAGGCCAGGGGCGCAATGCCGCAGAACGCCTGACCGCTGCAAGACCCTTCGGTCGCGCCGCCTATGCCGGCGCCGATCAGCCCGACGACCACGGGCGCGCCGAGGCGTACCGCGAAGTCGATGAGCGCAGGCTTCGTGCGGCCGTGCAGAGCGTGAACGGCCGGTGCGCCCACCAGGTAGAGGCCGAGGCCGGCCGTGAGCGCGGCCTCCTCCGTCCCGATCGAGCTCCCGTTCCCGCTCTTGCTGTAGGCGAGGGTCATCAGGCCGAGCCCCGCGGTGTCGACCGCCAGCGTCTGCCATCCGTACCAGGTGGACGAGGCCGGCCGCGCTTGGACCGGAGCAGCATCCGCGAGGGACAGCGGCGGCAAGGGCCGCGGAGGGGCGGCCTCCGTGGCGTCGCGGGTCGAAGTCGGCTCGTCGGCGTGGGCAACGCTTGCGCCCGCGAGCGAGAACGTGAGGACGGCTGCGGCGAGAACCGGGAGACGCGATTGGGTGTTCATGCGTCGATGGGATTGCAACCGATGGGCCCGGCACCGCACACGCCATTTCATGCACGAATTTACGGCCCGTCGTGCGCCCTGTGCAGGCCGCTGCACAGGGCCAGCAGCCGTGTGCAAGGCCGCTGTGCAGCGCGCTGCGCACGCGCGGATCGAGCGCGGCCTCGTGCGACCGCGCCCCGCCGTTCAGGCCCGACGCGCCGTGGCGGCATGCGGGAGGCGAATCTGGAGCATCGTCCCCTCCCCGGGGCGGCTGCGGATCGAGGCCTCACCGCCGTGGCCCTCGGCGACGCGTCGCACGAACGGCAGGCCGAGGCCGCTCCCGCCGCGCTTGGTCGTGTAGAACTCCTCGAAGGCCCGGTACGCGCGTCGCGCATCCATCCCCTCGCCCGTGTCCTCCACTTGAAGCAGGACGGCCCCGGCATCCTCGGCGGCGCGAACCCAGAGGGTCCCTCCGGACGGCATGGCCTCGATCGCGTTGCGCACGAGGTTCTCGAGAGCGCCCTCGAGCAGATCAGGGTCGGCCGTGCAGCGCGCCGCGCCGGGCGCGACCTCGACGTGGAAGGCGACGGACTTGGCGGACAGCCTCTGCGCGCCGGTGACACGCGCGATCAGCGCCTCGAGGTCCACCTGGGCGAGCGCCGGCTCGACCCGCCCGAGGCGCTCGTAGCGCTCGGCGATCGCGCGAATCCGCGTCGTCTGCTCGAGGAGGAGATCGACGTACTCCCGCTGCTCGGTGGTGAGGGTCGTCCCGAGCAGCACCTGCCCCGCGCCGACGATGGCGGTGAGCGGGTTCTTCGTGTCGTGCGCCATCTGCGCCGCGAAGCGGCCCAGCATCGCGAGCCGCTCGCTCTGGGCCTTGGCCTGGTTGCTCGACACCGCAAGCTCGCGCGCTGCGACGACGACGATCGCCGTGAGGGCCGCCGCCCCGAGAAGGAGCGGCGCGAGGCTCCGGCCGAGGAGGCGAAACACGACGACGTACGCGACCACCGCGACGGCCACCATGACCCCGCCGTAGAGCGCGGCGCTCGACGACACCTCGCGGTCGAAGAGGCGGAAGCGAAAGGCGGCCGTGGCAAGGAGGAGCGCTGCGGCGAGGGCCCCCGCCGCAGCGAGGCGAGGGAGCGGGTAGCCAGCCGAGGCGACGAGGTCGGTCGAGGCGGCCGTTCCGGCGACCGCGAGGGCGGCGAGCATCGTCCGCGTGGCGCCCTTCTCCTCTGCCGCGCTCGTGCCGGCGAGGTGAAGCAAGAGGAGGGCGAGGGCGAGCAAGAGTGTCGGGATCCAGCCCGCGAGAACCAGGAGGGCCCAGCCGCGCCCTCCGGCCCATCCGTCGAGTGCGGGAACGACGAAGCCGAGCGCCGACACGAGGGCGATCGCCCCGAACGCGAGGTACGCGGCGACGACGGCGCGCCGCGCCGCCTGCCTGCCACCGACGAACAGAGTCACGACGTGCAGGACGAGCGGCGGCGCCAGCGGCGTGAGCACCGCGTGCACCCCGACCCAGCGCGCCGCGCCCGTCAGGTGCTCCGCGAGGACCGAGAAGTGGAGACCACCCAGGTCGAGCACCAGGGCGCCGACGGGGCGACCGAGGGCGCTCTTGCCGCCGCGCGCGAAGCTCAGGAGGGCGAGCGCGAAGAGCCCGACGACGGCGATGAGCCGCACCCACTCGCTCGCGTCCATGAGGCCCATGGTAGAGCGGAAGGAGATGACGGCACCATCGGGTCGTTGCCGCGCCCGCAGCTGACGGGCACAATCGTCGGCAATGGTGAGCGACGCGGCGGTGCTGGTGGTCGACGACGACGCCGCGGTCGGCAAGGTCCTCTCGGCGCTGCTGCGACAGGATGGCTTCGACGTCACGCACGTCCCATCGGGCGAGGCCGCGCTGGCGCGGCTCGAGGCCCGTCCGTTCGACGTCGTGCTGTCCGACCTGCGGATGGAAGGGATGGACGGGCTTGCGCTCCTTCGGGAGGTCGAGCGGCGCTGGCCGGAGCTGCCGTTCGTCCTGATGACGGCGCACGGGTCGGTGCCGGTGGCGGTCGAGGCGATGCGGGCGGGGGCGGTGGACTTCGTGCTCAAGCCGCTCGACAAGGACGAGCTCCTCTACGTCGTGAAGAAGGCCATCGCGAGCGCCAAGGACCTCTCAGCCCAGGTGCCCGCGGCGGCGAGCGCGGGGCCGGCGCTCGTGGGCGACTCGCCCGGGATGCGTGAGGTGATGGCCGTCGTGCGCAAGGCCGCCCCCGGGACCGCGACCGTGCTCGTGCGAGGCGAGACCGGCACCGGCAAGGAGCTCGTCGCGCGCGCCGTTCACGACATGAGCCCCCGCAAGCACGGTCCCTTCGTGAAGGTGCACTGCGCCGCGCTGCCCGACGCGCTGCTCGAGAGCGAGCTGTTCGGCTACGAGAAGGGCGCCTTCACGGGCGCCATGGCGCGCAAGCCCGGACGCGTCGAGCTCGCCGACAAGGGGACGCTCTTCCTCGACGAGATCGGTGACGTGACCCCTGCGGTGCAGGTCAAGCTCCTGCGCGTCCTCCAGGAGCGCGAGCTCGAGCGCCTCGGGGGAACCCAGACCGTCAAGGTGGACGTTCGCTTCGTGGCCGCGACCCACCGGGATCTGGAGGCGCGCGTCGCATCGGGCGAATTCCGCGAGGATCTGTTCTATCGCCTGAGCGTCGTCCCGGTTCGGATCCCGCCGCTGCGCGATCGGCCCGGGGACGTGGAGAGGCTAGCGACGCACTTCGTCCGCGAGATGGGCCGGGCGAACGCGAAGCCCCGCATCACGCTCGACGCGGAGGCCATGGCGGCGCTCCGCAGCTACGCGTGGCCTGGCAACGTGCGGCAGCTCCAGAACCTGGCAGAGCGCCTCGTCGTCCTCGCAGACGGAGACGTCATCGGTCGCGCGGACGTCGAGCGGGAAATCGGAGCCCCCGGGCGGGCCAGGCCGCAGCTCGTGGACGAGGCTGCACCCGCGTCGGGCGACACGACGCTCGACGCGCGCCGCCGGGACGCCGAGAAGGACGCCATCGTCGGCGCGCTGTCGCAAGCCAAGAACAACCGAACGCTTGCGGCGCGGTTGCTGAACGTCAGCCGGCGCACGCTGTACAACAAGCTCCGGGAGCACGGGCTCGAGTGACTGCCGACGGCGTCGGCCCCATGCACCACGTCCCGGAGCCTGAGGGATCCGAAAAGGGAGACGCCGATCTGTGAGTGACGTCGGGCGGCCCCTGCTCTAGATCGGGACCGTGAAAGCGCTCCAGGGCCACGGCGGCTTCGGCGCGCAGAACGGCGCGCAGCTCCTCATGCTACTCGCGGTGATGAACTCGCTCTTCCACAACATCCAGTACCACGCGATCGTCTGGATCTACGCGCGGCGGCGCTACGCGGAGAACGTCACTCCGGCGGACGCGAGGTCCGGGTTTCGGGTGGGCGGCGCGGATCAACGGCTCTCTCTTCAGCTACGCCGCAGTGGCGACCGCGATGGGATGCGTGTTCGGGATCGTGTCCGGGCTGGGAGACTGGCCGTCGATCACCGGCGCGTACGCGCCCTCGGGGATGAGCGCGGTGTCGTACGTGCTCTTCTTCGGGATCGTCGGCCACCACTTCTACCTGGACCAGCACATCTGGCGTCCGTCGCGGCAGGCCGACCTCCGCTCGTACCTGAAGCTCGACGCGGGGGCTCCCGCCGTACCGGCGTGACGTCTGGCCGCGGTCGAGCGGGGGACCAGACACCACGAGCTCCGAGGCTGTCCGGACGGCCGCTCGACGCCCACCGTGCTAAGAAGCTCACGTGTCGACGCGCGCCGCCACACCGAGCTCCTCGCTGCTGGCGAGCTTTGGATCGTTGCTCCGCGGTTCGCTCACCGGCGAAGAGGAGCGCGTGCTGCCGTTCGTCGTCCCGATGGACGGGGCCCGCGGGTACCGGGACGCACCGAAGCGGCAGGTGACATTCAAACGCTGCGCGAGCTGCGTCACGTGCAAGCAACGTGGCTGCAATTCGTGCGCGTACGTCGGCTGGGTCGTGAAGGACGAGCGTCCCGACGTGACCCTCCCGCGCGACGCCGGCCCGGGCACCCGCGTCGCGCTCGACGGACAGCGCGACGAGTTCGGTCCTTTCGCCAGGCCCATCTTCGTGGAGGTCGTCGAGCCCGGCCCGCGCGCCCTCGCGCTAGGCGAGGAGCAGCGGAGGTACGAGCAGCACTTGATTGACACGTGGGGCGACGCGCGGCGCGCGAAGAGGACGGAACGCGGTGCGCGACGTGTGAGCTTGCTGCTGCTCTTCGGGGTCCCGGTCGTCTTTGGGGTGCAGTGGTTCTTCGGCGACTGGCTGCCGCGGGGCGCGCTTGGCGCGAAGTGCGCACAGAACGCGGACTGCCGATCGGCGGAGTGTCTTCCGCGGGAGCGCGGCCGCGACATCTCGATCGAGGAGCACAAGCTGTTCGTGGAGGCCGTCCCTGGCGCGGGCTTCTGCACGACGGCGTGCTCCGTCGACGCGGATTGCCCGGCGAGCATGCGCTGCGGCCCCGCTGAGCTGCGCCGCGGCGTTCCTGGAATGTCCCCGATGCTCGCGAGCGGCGAGCGCGCGCTTCGATGCTTGCCCCCCGACCCCCAGGGGCCCTGACCGGTCCTGCCCGTCCAACGGCGGGAGCCACCCTCGAACGGGACGGCAGCTCCAGCTCGCTGCGAGACCCAGGGAGCGATCTTGCCAATGTCGTTCGTAGTGGGCTCGGTACACCCGAGATCTCGCGCTCGCTTCTGCTTCGTCAGCGCCTGGAGAACATGCCGGCCCGGGGCGACGCGCAAAAAGGCTGATGGTGTACGCTAGCGTGGATGCGTATCGGCCTGACGGGTGGCACCGGCTTCATTGGCAAGCGCGTGGTTCGTCTCCTCCGGGAACGAGGGCACACGGTGATTTGCGTGGTGCGAAACCCGGACAAAGCAGCCGCCCTCACGGCCATGGGGGCCGAGGCCGCGCGCGGGGACATTCTCGACAGAGCCAGCTTGAAGGCGGCATTCACGAGCTGCGACGCCGTCTTCCACATCGCGGCAAGCGTCGACTTCGGGGTCGTCGGCAAACAAGCGGACAGTGCCCTCGCCAAGAACCTCGAGGGCACGCGTAACGC
>Ga0302320_10011547_pt1 | contig 18664 bp, 15 predicted proteins | sample Bog_T0_3_FD_202130 | JGI IMG/M metagenome (GOLD analysis project Ga0302320, IMG submission 202130) | Peat permafrost microbial communities from Stordalen Mire near Abisko, Sweden - Bog_T0_3 | ecosystem: Environmental > Terrestrial > Soil > Wetlands > Peat | place: Sweden: Abisko, Stordalen Mire...
CAGGCGCAGGTAGGCCGGCAGAGCCTCTTTCGCAATGGCATCGAGCATGTCGGTCTTGATCCGCTCCTGCTCGGCCGCGGAGATGGCCGCGGGAAACTTTTTGAGCGGCAGCGCGAGCGGCGAGTCCTCCGGCTTCTGATTGGCCAGATGCTTCACCTGCTCGAGCGCTTTTTCGAGCAAATATTTCGGCGGCACGCGCCCGTCCTGCATGCCAATCGCCATATTCCCTTCGACCTGCGCAAAGGCCGCGGGCAACGCATGCAGCCGCGCAATCCAATCGTCGTAGTCCTTCACGGTTTCAAAACTCAGTTGCGCCGCCAGCCGCGGATAGTCGCTATAGATGCCGCCCATCTGGTCCAGCGGCATCTCCCAGTCCTTGAACTCCGCGCCCTCTTCGTCCATCTCAAAACGGCGAATCAGCAGGTCCTGGCTGATCTTTTCCTGATCCGTAAATCCTGTTGCATCGATGGTCGCCAACCGCATCAGGAACTTCTGCTCCCGCGCCAACTGGTCGTTCACTGCCGCGACGGAGTAGTCCGTGGTTTGGTCGTTGTAGCGCTTGTCGCCAATGGACGAAGCAAACTCCGGATCGTGCCGCAGCCGGTCCTCCCACACCTCGTGGAAGAGGTCGTTGAGCGCCTTGCGGCGGTCTTCGAGCGAAACCGGGGCCGGGGCCGGGGTTTGCGCCACGAGTGCGAGTTGTTGCGGCTTCTGCGCGCGAAGCGCAGGAAGCAAAGCCAGCAGCGCGGCAGCGGCGGGGATGAGGAAGGTGATCTTTTTCAAGGGAGCAGGTTCCTTCGCGGGAAAAATGGTCGTTGCAATCAGTCTAGCGGGCCGGCGGGTCGGCAGGTCAGCGAGTCGCGAAGTTTTGGCTGTGAATAAGCGGGTAAAAGAGCGGAGATTTACGGGCTCATAAGCCGGCAGTTTGGGGTCGAGAGTGTATCGGAAGGCAGATACCGGCTTATAGACAGCCGGATTTGCGGTGGATGGCGGTGGCCCCTGGGTCCAGGAGTCGGGGCTGCGGTGCAGCCCTGTTCGTGCGGGGTTGAGTGAGGCGAGTCAAGGTTCGTGCAATTGGCGCGCCGTCGTCGTTGCCGGAAGAGCAAGATGAAGGACCCGAGTAGAACTGTCCTATTTGTGGATGGACTTGAAGATCTCCCACTCCTCATTGGCCCTCGCTACCGTTGGAGGCGGCGGAGGCTGCATGGAGGCGGCGGGCTTACCGTTTAGCCCGTTGCCGGAGGTGGCGGGAGGTTTAATGTTTAACCCGTTGCTGGCAGAAAATTCGCTGGCGGGAATGCCGTTCGAGGCGCTGGAAGGAATGCCGCTCAAGATGCCGGAGGCAAGGCTGCTCAAGGCGCTGTTGGGAATGCTGCTCGAGGCGCTCAAGGGAATGCCGCTCAAGGCGCCGAAGAACCGGCGATGAAGATGTTCAATGGCTGCGATATCGAGGCGGAAGTTCTCTTGCGCGCGGCGATAGTCTTCTTCCGCGCGGCGGTAGTCCTCTTCCACTCGGCGGTAATCCTCTTCCACGCGATCCCGCAATGCTTCTAACTGTTCCTTATCCACTTCTGGCATCGTCTTGCCCTCCCAAGGCGCGTCTCTTTGACATGGCGCGAAGCTTGAGTGTGCCACGTTTGGACCGGATTTGTACTAGCACAAAGGGGGTAAGTGGGCGAACGGCAGGGTCGCGCGGGAGCGAGGGGAGCGACGGGAGCGAAAAGGCAGAGACGCAGATCCGCTCCCGGCAAGCTCTATTTTGGAGTTTCCCAGTCGTCTGTCGCGGATTTACCGCCGTGGATGTACGTAACCTCGATGGCCTGGTAATCGAAAGTAATGGACTCGTTGTTACCCGCCTTGCGCACGCTCAGGATGGTCGCGTTGGTGAGCACGATCTTTTGCGCTGTCTTGGCTTCTCCAGAGCCGCCCACGAAGATAATCGCCACTTGGCTCAATGTCTCATTTGAAACCAACGCCATGTGCAGCATGGGCGACGCCTTATCAACCTCTCTGACGATGGTGATGGTGGAGTGGATCCGTCTACCGGTGGGCGCCGCGGTTGCCATTGGGGTGTCGCGGACGACGCTGATGACATGCATGCTTTCCGATCCGGCGTTGCCTTTGAAGGTTCCTTGTTTGGCGCCCTTGATGGTCATGTATGCATCGAACGCGGCCATGGCCGGCACCGCGGTGAGCAGCGCGCCGAGCACGCCACAAAGCGCAAACATCGTTGTTCGAATACGCATCGCAATCCTCCTTGATGGTTGAAGTCTGTTGGAAGCTATGAAGCCGGGCACGGTATTTTGCGATGGTATCTACGCGCAGTGGAGGCGCCGGAGCCGACCTGCGTTTTGCGCCGTTTGCTTACTTGACGATCGAGACCGGAATTGACCTTATGCTTTCCCGGAGGCATGAGAATATACGCCAAAGTGGCGGACGCGCAATGCAAATCGGGTTTGTTGGGGGGCGAAGGCGCCGGACGCGGCCGGCAGAGACCTGCCCTCGGCGACGGAAAAATTTATTCGATTGCCAGCCGGGACTTCAAGTACAATCGCGGGCAAATAGTTACCGACATTTTGGAGGACGGAAATCATGAGCGAACCTGAGGCACAAGCCGCGGTTGCCGGCGGTCTTACGCAATGGCAACGGGTGTTGTACACGTTTACCGCGCCGTCGAAGACATTTGAAGACATCAAGCGCGGCAACCGGAGCTGGTGGCTGCCGCTGATTGTTCTGGGGCTGGTGAGCTATTTGTTCTTTGGAGCCATGGTGCAGAAAGTAGGGATCCGGCAAGTCTCCGAGAACCAGATCCGCATGAGTCCCCAGCAACAGGAACAAATGGCGTCATTGACTCCGGAACAGAGGGAGCAACGATACAAAATCTCCGGCGCTATTACCGAAGGGATCTTCATCGCCGGGCCGGTGTTCGGCATGGCGATGGCGGTGATCTTTGCAGCGGTGCTGATGGGCACCATCAATTTCGGATTCGGAGGCAGGGCGAAATTCAGTGAAGTATTCACCGTGGTGTACTACGCATGGCTGCCGGGGCTGGTGAAGATATTGCTGGGAACCGCGGTGATCTATGCGGGAGTGGCGCCGGAGTCGTTTAATATTCGGAATTTCGCACCTACGAACCTGGGCGCATTTCTCGATCCTACCGATACGGCCAAGTGGCTCTATGCGCTGGCGACTTCGCTGGATGCGGTGACCATCTGGACTGCGGTGCTGATGGGTATCGGCGTGGCAACTGTTGCGGGACTGAAGCGGAGTTCCGGCTACATTGCTGTATTTGGATGGTGGGCGATCATTGTGCTGTTCAGCGTTGGCGCGGCGGTACTGGCGGGCGCAATGGGAGGGTAGGAAACAGCGATCAACTGTCAGCCATCGGCTTGCCTCGCGATGTGTTGAGAGGGGTGCGCGTTGGAGGATCTTCGAAGCGACCCTGCCGTGCGCTTGTTAGAATCGAGTAGATCGCGACGTGGAGGATCGTATCCGCCATGAGCGAGCCGTAATTTTTGGAAGCGATGACCCTCCGCCTGTTTAACACCCTTACGGGACAACTGGATGCGCTTGAGCCGGCCGACGGCAAGGCGCTGCGCATGTATGCGTGCGGGCCGACCGTCTACGACTACGGCCACATCGGCAACTTCCGCACCTTTTTGCAAATCGACATTCTGCGGCGCTTTCTGCGGTTGAGCGGCGTGGCCGTGCGCCACGTGATGAACATTACCGACGTGGACGACAAGATTATCCGCAACGCGGGTGAGGCGGGAGTGGCGATCGGCGAGTACACGGCGCCCTATGTCGACGCGTTTTTTGAGGATCTGGAATCGCTGCGCGTGGAGCGGCCGGAGCAGATTGCCCGCGCCACCGAACACATTCCGCAGATGGTGACGCTGATTGAAAAGCTGGCGGCGGCGGGCGCGGCGTACAAGGTGGAAGACGGTTCGTGGTACTTCAAGCTGGCGGCGTTTCCGGAGTACGGCAAGCTGAGCAAGAAAGACCTGAGCGGCATGGAAGACGGCGCGCGCGTGGACGTGGACGAGTACGAGAAGGACTCGGCGCGCGACTTTGCGCTGTGGAAGGCGCCGAAGCCCGGCGAAACATCCTGGGAGACGGCGATCGGGCCGGGGCGGCCGGGCTGGCACATTGAGTGCTCGGCCATGGCGATGGAGTATCTGGGGGAGAGCTTCGACCTGCACTGCGGCGGCGAAGACCTGATGTTTCCGCACCACGAAAACGAGATTGCGCAGAGCGAAACCGCGACGCACAAGCAGTTCGCGCGGCATTGGATGCACGTGCGCTTTCTGCTCGTGGACGGCAAGAAGATGTCGAAGAGCGAAGGCAACTTCTACACGTTGCGCGATCTGCTGCTGAAGGGATTCAAGGCTTCGGCGATCCGGCTGGCGCTGATTTCGGTGCCGTACCGGAGGCAGCTCAACTTTACCTTCGACAGCCTTGCGGACGCGACGAATGCCATCGACCGGCTGCGCACGTTCAAGGCGCGGCTGCATGCGGGGAAATTCCTGGCGGGTGAGAATCCCGTTTTGCAGGAGGCCGCGAAGAAAGCGCATGTCGCGTATTTTGAAGCGCTGGCGAACGATTTGAATACTGCCGACGCGCTGGCGCCGATTTTTGAATTGGTGCGCGCGGCGAATACAGCCATGGATGACGAGCAGCTCTTCGCGGCCGACCGCGACGCGATGTTGCCGGTGCTCAAGGATTTCGATGCGGTCTTCGATGTGCTGGAGGATCGCGACGCCGAGCCTACGCGGCGGGCGCTGGCATGGGCCGAGCAGTCGGGACGCATGAGTGAAGTGGCTCCCGAGCTGATTGCGGCGCAGTCGCTGACCGATGCGGCGATTGAGGCGCTGGTGGCCGAGCGCACGGCGGCCAAGAAGGCGCGCAACTTTGCGCGGGCCGATGCGATACGTGCGGAGCTGGCGGAAAAGGGCGTGATTCTGGAGGATTCGAAGGATGGCGTGCGCTGGAAGCGGAGATAGCTGCAAGCTTCTAGCGCTCAGCTTGATCGTGTTGGAGTCGGCTTTTGTAGGGATCGCGTCGACTCATGAATTGTCCGATCATGTCGGAGGCTCCCGTGCAATCTGAGATCAGTTTCGATCGCGAAGAAGACGGCCGTTGGATTGCAGAGGCCGTTGAACTTCCTGGCGTGCTGGCCTACGGCGCGACACGGGAAGAAGCGCAGGCAAAGGCTCATGCTTTGGCAACAGAGGTACTTGCAGAGCGATCAACAAAGACCTAGGCAAGGGGGCACTCTATGGAAGCGAACGAAGCCCACGAATTGCAGGAACACGCGGAGCACGGCGCGCACGAAGCGACGCTGCGTCCGGTAGCCTTCACGATGAGTGTGCTGGCAGTGCTGGTAGCGGTGACGACGCTGTTAGGGCATCGCACGAGCACGGATGTGATTCTGTATCAGAATCAGGCCACGGACATATGGAATCAGTATCAGGCGCATAAGATCCGCTCGTATAACACGACGTTGAGCCAGGATCTTTTGACGGTGACGGCCGTCTCCGACAAGGCCAAAGCAACGAAGCTGGCCGATGATTATGCAAGCCATCAGAAGAAGTGGGCCGAAGAATTGGACGAGGAGCAGAAGCAGGCCGAGGGACTCCAGCAGAAAGTGGAGGAAGCTGAAGCGCGCGCTGACCGCTTCGATCTGGCTGAGGCGCTGCTCGAAATTGGGCTTGTGATCACGTCGGTTACGCTGCTTACGCACAGCCGGGTCTACTGGTACCTGGGTCTTCTGTTCTCCGCGGGCGGTGTTGCATTGGCGGCATCGGCTTTTCTGCTCAAGTAGCGCATTGACCGTGTGCCGGTCTGGAGACCGGCGGTACGCTACAGCGAAAAATTGTTGTCGCCTGCGCGAGACCTGCTGTAGACTGACGGCCAAGTAGAGGTGGACCCATGAGAATTGCCCTCGCCGCGTCCGTTTTTCTCCTCGGATCGTTGCCGCTGGTTGGGCAAACGCCGGCCGCCACTCCTGCGCCGTCTGCCGCGCAGCCGGCCCAGGTTGAAAATAACGATGTTGGCTTCAGCTACAGCCTGCCTTCGGATTGGGAGAATATAGCATCGCCCAACGCGCGCACTGTGGCAGTGCCTTATCCCGAACTGATGATCAAGAAGGGCGATGCCTGCGTGGAAGTTGTCTTTACTGCCAAGCGCGGCGCGCCCGCTTCCGTGGTGGTGGTGACTGCGCTGCCCTTTGCCTGCTATGGGCAAACCATGAAGCCGGGCGATCTGGCAAACTGGGGCATCGGCGCCGCGGAGGGCCTGAAGCAAACATTCGAAGTCACCGATCCGGTGCAAGGCAACTACATGCTGGGCAGCCACGCGATCTGGATCGAGCGCTCCAGGGGAACTCCCAAGGGACATGCCTATTCAGGCGACGCCTTCACCTTTGAAACCGCATGCACCCTGCTGACCAAAGGGGCCGTCTGCTGGATGACGATGGCCGCCGATTGGCACAGCCTGCGCGCCTTCGAGCGAGCGCCGGTAACGCTGGACGGCGAGAGTTTCGCCGCGCTGGTTCCCCGGAATTCCTTCGTTCCCGGACCGAAGTAAGCCGGTTTATTCGGAGTAGCGATGCCAGTCATGCAGCGGCCGCGTCCGAGGGCGCACGCGTGGCATGGAAACAGGGTGCGTGCTATCCTCTGAAAAGAGCGGAAATCGCATGAAAACGCGCGCCAATTTAGAATCGCTACACCCGCCAGCCACCCCGAGCTGGTCGCGTTCGCGCGCGTGTGGGTCGCCGCCGCGACCCCTCAGGCGGCACCGGCACGTGTTGCCCACTCGCACGCGACCTAGCCTCTTCGGCGGTGATTAGCAGCCCCTCCGCCGAAGAACCTCGCCCGAACTGGGTTCTTATGAGCCCTCGGAATTGAACGATCCCTACATTCGGGATCCTGGGCCGTGCCGCATTCGCTTATAGATTTCAGGGCGCGCCGGCCGAGACCAACGAATCTGACGAGGAGAAGACCGATGACCAAGCAAGAGCTGTACACGCGCTATGGACCCAAACTTATTTCCGCATTGCCGGGCCCCAAGGCCCGCGCGGCTGTTGAAGCCGACCACCGCCTGATCTCGCCCAGCTACACGCGGTCGTATCCATTGGTGGCGAAACGCGGGCGCGGCGTTCGCATTGAGGATTCCGACGGCAACGAGTTTCTCGACTTCGCCGCCGGCATCGCGGTGGTTTCCACCGGCCATTGCCATCCCGAAGTTGTGGCGGCAATTCAGAAGCAGGCCGCGGAGCTGATCCACATCTCGGGCACCGATTTTTATCACGAGCTGATGACCGATCTGGCAGATCGACTGTCGGCCGTGGCGCCCATGCGCGGTCCGCATCGCTTCTTCTACGGCAACTCCGGCGCCGAGGCCATTGAGTGCGCGCTCAAGATTGCCCGCTATCACACCGGCCGCCAGCAAATCATCTCGTTCTTCGGCGCGTTTCACGGCCGCACCATGGGAGCGCTTTCGCTCACCGGCTCCAAGCCGCAGCAGAAGCGCCGCTTTGCGCCGCTGGTTCCCGGCGTGACGCACGTGCGCTACCCCTATGTCTATCGCGGCTGCACCGGGGGCGCGAAAGAGCAGGAGGCCTTCAGCCTGGAGTGCGCACGCTACATCGAGGAGAAGCTGTTCAAGACCATCCTTCCGCCGGAAGAGGTGGCTGCGATTTTTGTCGAACCCATCCAGGGCGAGGGCGGGTTTGTCCCCGCGCCCACGAATTTCCTGCGCGAGCTGCGCAACATCTGCGACCGCCATGGAATTTTACTGGTCGCGGATGAAGTGCAGAGTGGATGCGGACGCACCGGCCAGTGGTGGGCGATTCAGGACTCGGGCGTGGAGCCGGACATTCTCTGCATCGCCAAGGGCATTGCCAGCGGCATGCCGCTGGGCGTCTGCATGACGCGCGCGGAGATCATGGACTGGAAGCCCGGCTCGCATGCCTCGACCTTTGGCGGCAACCCGGTTTCGATCGCGGCGGCGCTGGCGACTATGAACATCCTGGAGCGCGAGGGAATCGCCAACGCAGCGCGCGTGGGCGAATTCATGCTGGAGCGTGTGCGCGGATGGAAGCAGAGCCATCCTTCTGTCGGCGATGTGCGCGGGCGCGGTTTGATGATCGGCATCGAGATTGTGAAGGACAAGGCGACGCGCGAACCGGCGGTGGAACTGAGAAATCGAATTGAGACGCTGGCGTTTGAGCGCGGGCTCATCGTGCTGGGTTGCGGCGAGACTTCGCTGCGGCTTTCGCCTCCGCTGATCGTGAGCGAGGAAGAGGCAACTGTGGCGCTCGACATTCTGGAAGAGGCGCTGACGGTGGCTGAAAAAGAGCACGAGCTGAGCGCGGTGGCGGCGGCGGTGTGATCGCCGCCTGGTTTTATCATGGTGCGAATTCGCGCGATTGGAGTTCGTGCTATCCCACATCTCAGAATCGAGATGTGGGGCACCCGAAGTTTGTGCTGAGTTGAGAGAGGGAAGTTGGGTTTTGTTTCGTGCTATCCCACATCTCAGAATCGAGATGTGGGGCACCCGGAGTTTGTGCTGAGTTGAGAGAGGGAAGTTGGGTTTTGTTTCGTGCTATCCCACATCTCAGAATCGAGATGTGGGGCACCCGGAGTTTCGTTGCTGCGAAAGTCAGTGGGCCGCGGAGATCGGACGATCTCCGCGGCCCAACTCTTTCCATGGCGCGGCCGAATTACTCGGCGAGCCGCATGTTGGCAATCTCCTCGGTGCGGTGCGCGGCGCGCTCCAGGTTGTGCGCCATCTCCTGCGTGGCCAGGTGCTGCTCCTCCGCCGCGGCGGCCATCTGGTGCGAGAGCCCCGACAGATCCTCGGTCTGTGCGGCGATGCAGTCGATGGCGGTGATGGCCTTGGAAACGTCCGCGCCAATCGCCGTAACTTTGTTTTGAATTTCCGACGTGGCCGCGGCGGTTTGTTCCGCGAGCTTGCGCACCTCGCTGGCGACGACGGCAAAACCCTTGCCGTGCGCGCCCGCCCGCGCGGCTTCAATATTCGCGTTCAACGCCAGCACGCTGGTTTGCGTGGCGATGGAAGCGATGAGGTCCGCCACCTTGGCCACGCCGCTGCTCGAAGTCTGCAGGCTCAGGATCGAGGTCTTGCTTTCCGAGCTGGCCTGGCGCGACTTCTCGGAGGCGTTGGCAAGGTCGGTGGCATTCCTGGCAATCTCCGCGATGCTGGATTCGATTTCATGCGTGGCCGTGGCCACCATTTGCAAATTGCCGTTCAAATGCTCGATGTCGATGCGCTGCGCCTCCTGGGCTTTTCTTAGGGCATCAATGGTCTGCTGCGTGCTGATGCCCCATAGAAGCACGGCGCCGATGCAGTCGCCGCGCTCATTGAGCATCGGCTCGATCTGCTGGTCGAGTTTGAAGGGGCCGAGCTCGATGGTGGCCTGGTGCGGAAGCCTGTGTTTTCCGGCGTGTTCTTTTGCGCCGAGAATTTTGTCGATGCGCGCGGGATCGCGGTGCATGACATGGATCGATTTGCCGATGAGATGGTCCACCGGCAGCGGCAGATGTTGTTGCAGCGTGAGCAACGTTTTGCGCGAGGCTTTATTGATGTAGCGCAGAATCAGATCGCGATCGCAAAACATGACGTTGGCCGGCAACGCATCCAACGCGCGCTGGAAGCTGCGGTCGATTTCGACGGCGTGCTCGACGGCAGGGATGGACTGGACCGCCTCCGGATGGCCCGGCACAGCGGACGGTGACGTCGCATCGCGATGGGTAAACAGGCCTGCGAACAAACCATGAGCCATGGCCGATTCTCCTTGAGGGTACAGTTCGAGTTTCGGACAACTAACGCGAAACGAATACCTTTGGCTATCTATAGATGGCGGGAAATTCCGGAATTGAAACTGCGCGTTTCAGTTTGGGAAGGGTGCGGATACACGTTGCCCGGCTCACGAGTTACATCTGAAGAGATTGAGGCGTTCGGGGCGATTTGCGCGCGACGCCCGCCGGGGCCACAATGGTTGGCGATGGAATGGGCAACGCAAATGCGCGCTGAATGGCTGCGGCGGGCCTTGGCCGGCCTTGACGTATTGGCGGTACACCGCGCCCAGGCTACCCAGCTGCCCGCCCACCTGCTCACGGGGATCGAGGGCGAGGAGGCCGCCTGCTTTTACCTGATTGGCAAGGGCTATACCGTGGTGGCGCGGCGATGGTCGGCCGGCAACCAGCCCGGCGACCTCGATCTGGTGGCCTGGCAAGGAGCGTTGCTCTGCGTTTTTGAGGTGAAAACCCGCACCGCCCACGATCTGACCCCCGCCGAAACCGCGGTGGACCTGCATAAGCGCAATGTGCTGCGGCGGCTGGCCCGCCAATATGCGCGGCAACTGCCCCGCGGCCTCGCTCCGCAGGTGCGATTCGATGTGATCAGCGTGTACATGGAACCGGGCGAAGCGGCTGAAATCGTGCACTTTGAGAGCGCGTTTGGATGGAGCGAGCGGCGCGAGACAAAGTGACAGTGAATTATTACATTTTATGTAATAATTGTAACTACGGAGGAAGAGATGACCGGAGCCGCGCTGCGTGAAGCGAGACACCATGCCGGCATGTCGCAGGTTGAGGCGGCGGAGTGTCTTGGCGTCTCACAGACTCTGCTGTCCCTTATGGAAAAAGGAGAACGGTCAGTCACGCCTGCAATTGCTCAACGGGTCGTGGCTCAATTCGATGCCTCTCCAGTTGAACTTCCTGTCTCTGCACAGACGCATCACGGCGACCAGCGGCTGGCCGAAGATCTCGGGGCGCTCGGGTTTCCCGGGTACAGGTATTTGCAAGGCACGCCGCGGAATCCGGCAGAAGTTCTTTTGGACGCACTGGATCGCTCCGACCTCGACGCGCGGTTAGTGGAGGCACTGCCTTGGCTTCCGCTTCAGTATCCGGAGATGAACTGGAACTGGCTCATGGCACAGGTCAAGCTTCGCAACCGCCAGAACCGTCTTGGATTTGTTGTTGCTCTTGCCCGCAAAGCGGCAATGCGGCAGGGGAAATATGAAACGGTGAAGCAATTGGCCGAGCCGCTTAGTTTGCTTGAAGAGGCGCGGCTGGCGAAGGCCGATACACTATGCCAGGAATCATGGCCACCCAGTCAACGGCAGTTCGCGCATAGGTTTCGCTCGCGCTTGGCAACTCATTGGAATTTGGATACGCGCCTTACGGAGGATCATCTTGTCGAGCCTGCCGCCTAGCCCGTGGAAGGAGTTCCTTCAAGCTCTGGATTCAAAACTGACAGAGCGCTGCATTCTTCCATGTTTTGGCGGATTTGCTGTAACGCTTGTCTACGGCATCAGCAGAACGACGTTGGACATCGACGTGATGGATGTCGCTCCTCCACACGCCGTGGGGACACTGATACGCGAGGGAGGAAAGAGTTCCTCCCTTGCGAGGGAATACAAAGTCTACCTCGACGTTGTCGGTATGGTGAATCCGCCGTATGAATATGAATCGCGCTTGCAGCCGCTCTATGAAGGCGCATTTGGTTCTTAAGGCGATGGATCCATACGATTTGGCCCTCACGAAATTAAAGCGCGACAGCGACAAGGATTTTCAGGACGTACTTGCGCTTGCTGCAAAGATTCCTTTCGACCTGGATCTCTTCGAAAGACGATACGTCGATGAGCTTCGGGACAATACTACGGGTACACCGGAAGCAAATGATGCGGTTTTCAATCGTTGGAAGGCGGCAATTCTCGAAGATCGAGCGTCAAAGCGCCGATTTTGATATGGGGACTTTCTTGACAATCGATTCCGATAGATTCTAAGGTGAGCATTCAATGAGTTGAGCCGCGCACCGGGGCACCGGATGCGCCGATGTTTTGAATGGAGGATTTGCACGCTATGGTCATGCAAGCGCCTGTAGGCCGGCACCAGGTTCGGGAAGAGATACAGCGCCGCATCCTGTCGGGCGAAAGCCAACCGGGCGAGCGGCTGACACAGCAAAGCCTGGCCAAGGAACTGGGAGTTGCCCAGGGCACGGTGAGGGAGTCGCTGCTTGAGTTGCAATGGCTCGGGCTGGTGGAATCCATCGACAGGCTGGGAGTATTCGTGCAAAAGCTGGACGCCGCGCGCCTCTGCGAGGCATACCAGGTGCGCGAGTTCCTTGAAGGCCTGGCGGCGCGGCTGGCCTGCGAGCATACCTCTCGCGCCGATGTTACCTCATTGCGCAAGAAGGTGGAGCACATTTGGGAACTTTCGCGGGAGAACCGGGAAGAGGAGATGGGCGCGGCCGACCGGGCGTTTCACCTGCAGATTATGAACCTCTCGCGCAACAAGGTTTTGCTGCGCCTGGCCGAGGGGTACCGCGTGCTGGGGATGGCCGTGAGAGCTTCGCGCGACCCGAAGAGCGTTTATGAGGAACATCTGCTGATCGTGGACGCGATCGGCAACAACCTTCCCGACGAGGCGGAGCGGCTGATGCGCCTGCACGTGGCCGAGGCGCGCAAGATGATTGAGCAGCAGGCGGCGCGGAGCGACTTTACGCCCAAGTGGGTGGAAGATTCGAACGAAACGCCGCCGGCCGTGTAAGCAAGCTGGGGTCAGGCGTGCGTTGAAATGTGTATCATGGGTCTCTACGGTTTCCGGGGTTGGGAGCCGTGCTCTGAAAACAGGTTGGACGCATTGCGGCAGGTTCTTTCGTAACCCCGCGCGAGCGGGACCGACCGGTGCGATAGAGGTATCTCGCCATGACCGCTTTCTTGCGCTCTTCTTCCTCGGCAATCTGCAACAAGACGGGTCGTTGCCGCCGCACTTTGGCGGTTCTTTTTGGGTTGACGGCGGTGGCGTGCGGCGCGGCCGCGGCGCAGGGCGCCTGCACAACCACTACCCCAAACCAGACTTGCATTAGCGGCACGGTCTACGATCCGCGGACGACGAATGCGCTTCCCCTGCCCAACGTGCTGGTGTATGCGTGGAATGCCGCGGCGACAACGCCGGCGGCGCCCGCGCCCGTGCCGGCTGCCGGCGTGCAGTGCCTTACGGCCACGAACCAGATCCCCACGGGCGCCAATGCGGTCAGTTACACCGCCAGCGCCACCGACGGCACGTTTACCTTGCAGAACATTCCTGAAAACGCGACCTATACCGTTGTGATCCAGGCGGGCAAATGGCAGCGTCAGTTTACCGAGACAGTGGGAACGACGCCGCTGACGGGTTTGATTCTGAACATGCCGGCCAACCACACGCAAGGCAACATTCCGATGATCGCCATCGCTACCGGTTCGGTGGATGCGGCCGAATGCGTGCTGCGCGACATGGGGATCTCCGACACGGAGTTTACTGACGATAAAGGCACGGTGAATCCCGGCGGCTACATCCATCTCTACAGGGGCAGCTATTCGGCGGGAGCTGAGATCAACGCGTCGACTCCGTCCGAGACGCTCCTGATGAACGGCACATCGACCACACCGATGAACTCGTATGACATGGTGATGTTTCCTTGCCAGGGAGATGCCGCCAGTCAGGCTTCGCCGACGGGCGCGACCAATCTGCTGAACTTTGCGACCCTCGGCGGGCGTGTTTTTGGCACGCATTTCAGCTACGCGTGGTTGGATCCGGCCGCGCCCTATAATGCGCAATTCGGGAATGTTGCGAACTGGACGACGGGCACAGAACTAAGCGCCGACTCGGGCGTGGGAACGGTGAAAAGGAATTTCAGCGAAGGCGCGGTGATGGCGCAGTGGCTTGAGAACTCCGGTGCAACCATTACCGGGACCGCAGACCAGATCAACTTGAACACGCTGCGCACCGACGTTTCCACCGTGAACGCGCCCGCGCAATCGTGGGTCACGCTGAACAATGGTACATATCCGAACGGCACAAAAACGGTAACAATTACTAACAATCCGGTCATGCAAATGACGTTTAACGTGCCGTTCGGCGAGCCGGCGGCAAGCCAGTGCGGACGCGTGATGTACATCGACTATCACGTGTACAACGGGAACTACGCGAACAAAGCCTTTCCCAGTGAATGTCCGGATCCCGCGTCGCATGCGATGACGCCGCAGGAGGAGATGCTGGAATACGCGCTCTTCGATCTCTCGGGCATCGTGCAGCCGGTTGTCGCTCCCACGCTCAATGTGACTTTCAATCCCAGCCCTCTGGTGGTGAAGTCGGCCGACTCGGCGGATCAACTGACGGTGAACGTGATCAACACCAGCAGCACGACGCAGACCGACAGCTCGGCGGTTCTCAGCTTCACGCTGCCCACGGGGCTGACCATCACCGGCATGAACGATGCAAGCGGCGGATGGGCTTGCACGGTGAGCACCGCTTCGTGCTCGCGCAACGCCAGTCTGCCGGCGAACGCCACCGATTCCGTGACGCTGACGTTCAGTGTGGCTTCGTACACTACGCTTTCGAGTTACACGGGCACCATCGTCGCGACGGTTTCAAGCGTCACGTTCTCGACGAATCCGTCGTTCAACGAGCCCGTGATCTTCCAGCAGGTGCCTGCGATTACGTGGGCCACGCCGGCGCCCATCATTTACGGCACACCGCTGGGCGCGTCGCAGCTCGACGCCACGTCCACGGTCACGGGTGGCGGCACGTTCACGTACACGCCCGCGGCGGGGACGATTCTGACTGTCGGGACGCATACGGTGAACGCGACGTTCACGCCCACCGACACGACCGATTACACGACCGCGACCGCAAGTGTGACCGTGACGGTGGCTCCGGGCACGCCCACGATCACGTTGACCGTATCGCCCAATCCGATTTTGCTGACTGCCCCGGTGACGTTGACCGCCAGCCTTCCCTCGTATGCGTCCGCGGAGACGGGCACGATGACCTTTTACTCAGGGACGACGGTGCTGGGCACGGCAACCGTGTCGGGCGGCTCGGCGTCGATCACGATCACATCGCTTCCGGCCGGAACGCAGTCGATTACGGCGAGCTATTCGGGTGATGCCGACTATGCGCCGGCTACGAGCACGGCGGTTACCGAGACGGTTCAGGACTTTACGCTGACCTTCGGCGGAGCCTCGGCTGTCACCGCTCCGGCTGCCGGACAGGCGGTATTTACTCTCGTGGTGACTCCGGTGGGCGGGGCCACACTGCCCGCCGCAGTGACAATGAGTGCGAGCAACCTGCCGCTGGGCATGACGGCCAGCTTTAGTCCGGCTACGGTTGCATCCGGCTCCACGACTACCTCGGTTACGATGACCATCACTCTTCCGGACAAGGCGGCGAATGAGCGGCCGCGCAGCCCGTTCCGCGGAGCCTGGCCAGTGGCTCTGGGTTTGATTCTGCTGCCCGTCGCAGGCAAGTTGCGCAAGGGGCAGAAGCGTTTGGCGCAGCTGGTGGTGCTGCTTGTGATAGGCGCGGCGCTGGCCGCGGGATTCACGGGCTGCGGCGTAACGACTTCAGCGGAGAAGTATTCGTTCTCGGTGACCGCAACTTCAGGAGCGCTCTCGCACTCGCTGACGCCGGGGCTGACCGTGGATTAAGTGTAGCCGCGGAGCAGGCTTTCGATCCCGGCTTACGGATCGACGCGGTTGCGCCACCTGGCCGCGAGCTCGCTGTCGGCAAGTACCTTGATGTACACTCCGCCGACCACCGAGCGCGCCTGAAAGCTCATCTGCTTTCCGGTTTTGGTGTCGTACCAGTCGGTAAGTGGAACGCGCGTGGGGCCTTCGTTGATCCAGCGGCCGATGGGAGCCACGAGCGCGGTGAAGGGATCGGCATTTCCGGGTTGTGGTGGGTCAGCCAGCGTCGCGGTCCAGATTTCCCAATCGAGCTTTGTGTAATCGCGGCGGTTGTCGAGCGGCAATCCATATATATTGATGTGCTGGAGATAGTAGGCGACCTCAGTCTGGCGGACCTGCGGCGGGAAAAGGTGCAGGCGGAGGATCTGATCCCAGACAAGATTGTATTTCTGGCTCCATGTGCCGGGCTTGTCGAAGGCGAGTTTGTAGTGGTCGCCGTCAATCGCCATGGACTGCCACTTGGCCGCCATCTCAGTGGCTGAACGCGAGTACTCTTGCGCGACATCCGGTTTGTCGAGGGCCTGCGCCATCTGCGCATAGGCGGCCAGCGCTTCGATGGCTTTAATGGAGAGATTCGCGTTGTGCGCGAGATGTCCCGCGAAATCGTCGGTGGACAGTTGATTTTCGGGATCGAGGCCCTTGTCGCGAAGATACTCGGCCCACTTGGTGAATTGCGGCCAATATTGGCGCACGAAATCCCAGTTGCCCTGCTCCTGGCTCATGGCATCGGCAAGGATGAGGAGGTTGCCGCTCTCCTCAACAGGCATCTGGTTTTCTTCGGTAACTTCGCCGCCGCCATAAACCTGGCCTTCGGCCAGCGGATAGGTTCCCAAATCGTGCGGCGCAAACGGCCACTTCCACCTTGGCAGCGCGGCGTACTCCAGCACCGGCTTGAGCATGGCTTGCACGAGAGCGGGATTGAAGAAGAGGAAAAATGGCGCGGAGGGATAGATGACGTCGACGGTGGAGATGCAGCCGTTGGAGAAATTCTCCTTGGGAAAGAGCATGGGCGTGCCGTCCACGTCGGCGGCAAAGCCATGCGCTGCGAGTGTCTGGCGATAGGCGAGGATGGCGAGTTGCGCGTACGCGGGGCCGCCGGCTTTTGTCAGATCCGCGGTCAGTTCATGATCGAAGGTCTCTCCGCGCGCAAGCAGGGCAGGGTATTGCGACTCCGAGTCGGCAAGCATTTCCTGCACAGTCACGTTGTTGCGCTGCCAGTAAGGACGCAATTTGCGGCCCAGATACTCAATCGCGTACCCCTCAGTGTAGGCAAACATCAAGTGCCGCGTGACGGGCGTTGCAGAGACCGTGCCCAGTGGAAACGAGGCGGCGAGATGCGCGGCGTGATCGCGCGGCATCCGCGGCATGTCGAGATCGTCGGCCTCGGGCAGCGCTCCGGCGGCGGAAAAACTGCGCAGAGCGTCGGGAGAGACGGCGACTTGCGCGTGCGCAGAGTCGGGAATGGCGAGATGGAAGTAACCCCAGTCGATGCGCAGATCGTCACCCGGGCGGCTCAAAACGCGTTGCTCGCGCGAGCCCGCGTTGAGCACGGTGAGGCCCGGAATGCGGCTCCGCCCCCACGTTACTTCCTGGTCGCGCGTGTTCACGGCGATCAGCGGATCGACGTCGACCAGGAGTGTGACGTCATGCGCGCCGTCGCCGGTGGCCGCGAATGTGAGGTAAGTGACCGGTCGCGAAAGCAGATCGAGATCCCCGGGAAAGGCCGGTGTGAAGAATGTGATCGTGAGAGTTACTTGCGCGGCTTGAAACGTGTAGATCGAGCGCGTGGGCGTAATTTCGAGCGAAGTCTGCCGCATGGCTGGAACAGAGCGCGGCAGTGCGCCCATGAATCGGTAGGTCTGCCCGTCGATGCGCGCCAGGCCCGCGATCGGCTGCGGAGCGCCCGTCCAGTGTTTTGTGTCTTCGTCGGTGAGGTGATCGGCCATCGACCACACGCTGAAATAAGGATCGTGCGCGATGAGCGGAACCGCGGGAGGCCGCTGTTGTGCGGGGGCCAGAGCAGCGGTAGAGATGATGGCGAAAGCCAACAAACTTAGTTTCCAGCCTGAAGCAGCATTCATCCTGGTCATTTGCGTATTCACATTCTTTCTGTCAATGCTCGCGAATCCCAATCATAATCGAAGTCAGCACTTGCACACTGGAGATGCCGCGATGCGTGGTTTGGCGGGGGCCTTGGAATTCAGCAAAATCGTTTCCCCGGTCGAACAGCTTGTGCCCGGCTTCGTAAATCAGGGACACAGAAATGGGCCGCGTCGAACTTATCGACGGAGCAATCGACGATAGATTCTGGACGAAATCCAGAAGCGCGAATGGATGAGGTAAGGCGGCCGGTCAATTGCGAATTGGGAAGGACCAGGCCGCCAATCGCAAGATTTAGGATCGAGACGATGGCTATTGCACGGTAGGATGCCGACCTTGGACGAAAATGATCGCGGTTCTCATGCACACTCCTGGAGGGGCGGCACACCGCTTTGGCATCACGTTGCCGCGGGCATGTCGATTACGCTGCTGCTCGTCCTGATGCAGTACCGCAGTGGCGCCTACAGCTCGGACCTTACTTCCGATCCAGATGAGCCGGCGCACGCCGTTTCCAGTCTGATGGTGCGCGATTATCTTGCGCAGGCTTTTCCCGCGAATCCTGTGGCGTTCGCTCGCGATTTTGCGGCGCACTATTCCAAAGTCGCAATCGGCCATTGGCCGCCGCTTTTCTATTGCGGCGAAGGGCTGTGGATGCTGGCCGCAGGACGCAGCCGGGTGGCGATGCTGCTCTTCGTCGGGCTGTGCGGGGCGGCCCTCGTTTTCAGCGTCTATTCGATGGTGCGACGATACACTTCGATTCCCGTCGCGCCGATCGGTATCGGGGTGCTGATCTACCCGCGTGAGTTCGGGCGAGTGCTCGCCACCGTGCGTCCGGAAATGTTGCTGGCGCTTGTGGTCTTCTGGGCCGCCGTGCAGTGCGGCAAGTACATGAGCTCCGGCAATCGAAAGAGCCGCAATTTTTTTCTAGTGCTCACTGCCACTGCGCTCTTGGTCCATGGCCGGGCGGGAGTCCTGCTATTGCTTCCCTTCTGCCTGCTGCCGCTGCGCACGCGAGCCTCGAGATGG
>Ga0302320_10011550_pt1 | contig 18663 bp, 14 predicted proteins | sample Bog_T0_3_FD_202130 | JGI IMG/M metagenome (GOLD analysis project Ga0302320, IMG submission 202130) | Peat permafrost microbial communities from Stordalen Mire near Abisko, Sweden - Bog_T0_3 | ecosystem: Environmental > Terrestrial > Soil > Wetlands > Peat | place: Sweden: Abisko, Stordalen Mire...
CGAGCTCGTCCTCGCGATCCCGCTCGGCCGTTTCCGCCCGCCCCGAGAAGACGCAGACCATCCCTTCCAGAGCATGCTTCTTCCAGCCGTTGATCAGCGTCTGGTGTACCCCATGCTTGCTCACCAGCTGCGCAATCGTCAGCTCGCCCCGGATCGCCTCCAGAGCCACCTTCACCTTGAAATCCGCCGAGTAGCGTTTCCGCTGCCCACTCATGCCACGTCGTTCCCTATCCGGTCGGGATAAGCTTATCCGACTGTCCAGGATCCGGGGTCCACCTCACCGGGCGCTTACCAACGAATGCCAGAGGCACATGTAGGTCGCTGTCGGATGGCCGATCCTTGCCGCGTTTCGGATGCGGTTCCTTTTTGCCACTGTTAATCATTACGAGAATGTTAACGATAGGCCGTTCGCGTTGTTGCAAAAGCCGATTCGTGAACCGGAGTTGGCGGAGTGGATATTTGTATCGCTCACCAAGGATACAACGATGCGCTAGCAATGGGACGCGCACCGGCAATCGCTCGGCCTTCATTCAGTAATTCTGCGCGCTATCTTTGCTTTTGCTGTAATCGCAGTCCATTGCAGTTGACGATCGGCGCAGAAAGCCTCGCATCGGCGTTATGCCCTGAAGAACAACTTCCTTACGGAGGCTGTTCTTCAGGGCCAACTATCCACCATCAATGGTACAGGATCGCCGTCCCCCCATGTCCGTCGGCCACCGGCACGAAATTGGCCGCGCTGTAGCTGCCAGTGAAGTTGATCTTGGCGGTCTGCGTCCCGTCAGAGGCCGAGAGAGTTCCCGTGGTCGAAGTGCCGCTGTAGGACAACTTCGCGGTGCTGGAGGCAAGACCGATGAGATCGATCACGTCAGTTCCGCCGAACAACTTGATCGTATCGCCGTTGAGGCCCGCAACCGTGTCGGCAAACGTGTCTCCATACATGCTGGAGCCGATCAGCGTGTCGGCTCCAGCACCGCCGGTAAGCGCCTGATTGGGGGCCATGGCGGTGATCGTGTCGGCCCCCGCGCTGCCACAAACCGCGACGAACGACATCTTGCTGAGCGTCAGGTTGGTGGCGGCATCGAGTTTGACGAGGACCTTGCTGGTCGCGGCGTTCAGTGTGGCAGTCCCCCCGTTGGTGATCTCCAACGTGGTAATGAGCCTGATATTGGGCAGGGAGGAAGTGTCAGTACCGCCATTGATCAGCGCACCGGCAACGCCGGTGGTGGCCTGAATCAGCGAGGTACCGCCACCACAATTCACCGTTTCGCCGCTGCTGCCAACGACGACCGTCGAGTTGCCGTTGCCAAGGTTGATTACGTCGTTATCGGTTGCGCCATAGATCGTGATGGACTCTGGGTTCGCATTGCCGGAAGCCGGTGTGCCGGAGGTAACGTTGACTGTCACGTTCAGTCCGTTGCGCAGATAGACGGTCTGCCTTCCATCGGCGCTGGCGGAGCCGGCGGCCTGTCCCTCGGCGGCGGTCACGATCTGGATTCCGACCAGTTGGGTTGGTGCGCGGAGATCGAACTGCCCGCCACCGGAAAGTTGCAGCGTGTTGGTTCCCGCGCCGCCATCGATCCGGTCGGCGGTGTTCAGGGTGCCATTTTTGGCCACGATGGTGTCGTTGCCGCTGCCGCCGATGAAGGTGTCCGTCCCTGTTGTCAGGACGTTGCTCGACGAGGTGTCGTCGTTGAGAATGGTTCCGTTCGCGGTCGCGGTCGCGAGGGTTGTGTTGGCCGCGGCGCCGGAGAGGGTGACGGTGAAGCCCTCGTCTGGCTCGACCGTGGTGTCGCCGGCGACGTTGACGGTGATGATCTTGCTGGTTTCACCGGCCGCGAAGCTGACTGTGCCGGTGGGCAGCGCGTTGCCGGTGAAGTCGGCGGCGCTTGCCGCGTTGGCGCCGGAGCCGGTGACCGCCCAGTTGGCGCTGGTGGCGATCGCGGTGTTGCCTGACCGGGTGACGGTGAATGTGAACGGCGTGCTGCCCGAGTTGCCTTCCGCCTTGCTGGCGCTGGTCGCCGCGATCGACAGCGTGGCCGGAGCGATGTCGTCGTTGAGAATGGTTCCGCTCGCGGTCGCGGTCGTGAGGGTTGTGTTGGCCGCGGCGCCGGAGAGGGTAACGGTGAAGCCCTCGTCTGGCTCGACCGTGGTGTCGCCGGCGACGTTGACGGTGATGATCTTGCTGGTTTCACCGGCCGCGAAGCTGACTGTGCCGGTGGGCAGCGCGTTGCCGGTGAAGTCGGCGGCGCTTGCCGCGTTGGCGCCGGAGCCGGTGACCGCCCAGTTGGCGCTGCTGGCGATCGCGGTGTTGCCTGACCGGGTGACGGTGAATGTGAACGGCGTGCTGCCCGAGTTGCCCTCCGCCTTGCTGGCGCTGGTTGCCGCAATTGAGAGCGTGGCCGGAGCGATGACGGACCCACCAGAGTAACGTCCGACATCGACTTCCACGATGCCGCTGGAGAGGTTCGAGAGGGGAATCAGAGACGGATTGTAGCTGGAGCCCCACGGATTGCCGAGTTGCACCATGGGTGTGCCGTTGACGGTGGTCAGGCTTTCGAACATGTAGGCGTGGTTGCCGTCCAGGTTGTACGGCAAACCAGACGAAGAGGCCGTGTCCATGACGATCGGATCACCGGCCGCAATGTAACTCTGCAGCAACTGCACGGTCAGCGAGGCCGGCGACATGTAGGTCGAGGTGCAGCCTGTCAGTTCCTCCATGGCGATCATCGGGTTGCCGCCGTTGGCGATCGCATTGTAACCGCCGCACAGTGTCGCCACGGCCTTCTCCATGACCTGAACCCAGATCTCCTTCTGCCCGTTGACTACGTCCTGGGTCGCGCCGCTATTGACCCCATAGCTCAGGAACGTATTGTCCACGGTCACCGAGACCGATTTGAAGCTGGCGGTTCCGTACGTGGGCAGGCTGCCGTTCGCCGCGGTGTACAGGGTCACGGTTTCGGTGCCGTCGGCGTTGGCGTGGATCATGTTCGTGATCGCGGTCGAATGAAACAGCGCCAGTTCGCCGATAGAGGAGAGCAGGAAACAGTCGCCGATCTGGCCCTGGTGGATGTCGTTGACGCTGATCGCAGTGGCGTCGCCCGGTTCCTGGAGATACAGCACCGACGTGAGCGATGTCGTGCCAACGCTTACCGGTTTCACCGCACTGACCCCAGAGGTCCACGTGTTGTACGGCAGCCACGAGGAGAATCCCGGGGGTTGTTCATCTGCGATGTCATCGATGCCGATGAGACTGCGCAGGCCAATCTGGAATTTCATCCCGTGTCTCCACGTGCGTGATCCGTATTGTTTTCATACAAATTGGTAAAGGATTGGTATACGGACCCGGCACGGATTGCCGCCCTCGGATTCAGATTCAGCGAGAACGCAGAGCACTCTAGCCCTTTGTTTTAGCGCAAGACTTCATTGGCGGGCCGCCGCTGTCCGCCCCCCCGGCACGAACCGAATATTGGCAACACAGCAGTACAGCGAATCGGAAGTGCCGACCCTGTTTCCTCCGGGTGGTCGTGCCCTTTCGGTCCTCGATGCCTTATGTGGGCGGTCAATGGCGTCCGTGTTGGCAGGTTCAATGAGGCCGGCGCATCCGGCAGCCTGTGCCAGCGAACACCGGCGCCAGTCAGCGCCGATCTCCCGCAGGCCGGCATCGCTCACCAGCCGCACCAGCAGACGCGCGAGGCCCGGCCGGCTGTGGTTGCAGAACCGGGCGACCAGGGCATTCTGCATCTGCGACGATGGTCATCGACACGTCCGCCGTCGTGGCGATCCTTTTCGGCGAGGAGGACCAGATTCAGTATGCCGAAGCCATTGAAAGCGCTATCACCCGTCTTGTTTCGCGCCCCGCACGTCTCCTGATGCCCCCGAACGGCGCCGTGATGGCGGCGGCCTGGCTGCTGTTGCGGTAGGCGAACGTCGGCCCTGGAACGGCGGGGCTTCATCAGGCGCATCCTGGTTCCGGTGGCACCTCTGCGGATGGCAAGACTGCGGTGCGTCCGGCCTGCACCGGAGTCACCTTCATCCGGAGAACGCCACCGTCTCCCGGATGTGCCGTCGCTGCGCCACCTCGGCCGCGATGAAGGCACCGAGATCGGCGCGGCTCACCATCGACCGGCCGGCCTTCCCCGAGGTGCTGGTCACCCAATGCCCGGTTGCCGGCCGGTCCGTCAGTCCGACTGGCTGGACCAGCGTCCAGTCCAGCCCGGACGCTTTCACCAGGCGCTCCTGACGCTCTTTGTCGGCCATCACCGCGCGCATGAACAGGCGGAACACGAACCTGAACAGCAGCGGCGCCGCGGCGCGCGTGTCGCCGACGCCGAAGGAGGTGACGCAGACGAGTCGGACCACCCCGGCCGCCTGCATCGCGGCGATGACGTTGCCGGTGCCGGCCTCGCACACATAGGGCGGCCCCTCGCGCGTAGGGCGCGGTACCAGCCCAACGCGGCGCTGGGAGATGCCAAGGCTGACAACCACCGCCTCCTGGCCTGCGACCGCGCGCGCCACGTCGTCCGGGCGCATGGCTCGCCGCTCACCGTATGCAGACCGGGAAGCGGGGCCAGGGCCGCCGGGTCGCGAACGAAGCCGGTCACCTCGTGCCCGTCGGCCAGCAGGGAGCGGACCACCGCGCGCCCGGTACCGCCCGTTGCGCCGAACACCACGATCTTCATGCAAATGTTCCCTCGGCCAATTGTCCTGACCAGATGGGGTGGCGATGCCGTCCGGCGAGGGGCGGCGTGGGTACCTTCCGCCAGCCGTTTCCGATCGCCGGGCCGCGCCGATGCCGGCCGAGGTTGTTCGGCAGACCCTGGCATTATCGTCCGCAGCCCCCACTTCCCGGTGGCAACTGAACCGGGGTTTTTATGGACATCGACGACATCACCGCCCGGCGCAGCGGCGGCGACATCCAGTCCCTGGGCGCCTGGCGCGGCCAGGTGCTGCTGATCGTCAACACGGCCTCCCGCTGCGGCTTCACGCCGCAATACGCGGGCCTGCAGGCCTTACAGGACCGTTTCGCCGGGCGCGGCTTTTCCGTCCTCGCCTTTCCCTGCGACCAGTTCGGCCATCAGGAGCCGGGCGACGACGCCCAGATCCGCAGCTTTTGTGAGACGACCTACCGGACAACCTTTCCGATCTTCGCCAAGATCGAGGTGAACGGGCCCGGCCAGCACCCGCTGTTTGCACATCTGAAGGCCCGGAAGGGCGGGCTGCTCGGCAGCGCAATCAAGTGGAACTTCACCAAGTTCCTGGTCGGGCGCGACGGCACCGTGATCGAGCGGTTCTCTCCGATCACCACACCCGAGTCCATCGCGCTGCGGATCGAGGCCGCCCTGGCGGCACCGCCCCCGGCAGGATGAGCCGGCGCCTGCATTGCCTCTGTTGCCCGGACGGCGGGCGGACTGCTGGCGCGATGCGGCGGCATCATTGCCGACACGACCAGGAGGGAGACACATGCTCGTTCTGATCACCGGGAACGCCGTCTTCCTTGGCACCCACAGTTTCACGACCTTCCGGCAGGCGCAAGCGGTGGCGACAACCGGGCCCTTTGATCGGCTGGTTGGTGCCCCGCGGCCCATCCTACCCCGAAGGCCTGGCCGGTCTGCCCCCGGCAAGACAAGCGGGTGCTTGGTAAGGGCAGTTCACGCCTGGACCGCCGAAAGCGGCGGGAGCTTCTGTTCTGGCCCAACGCCGGCCCGTGGCTGCTTGTGGTGGCAACGGGCCCTCCAGGACGCCGTCGAACCAATGCCATGTATCACCGCGCCCCAACACGTTCTGTGAATGGTTGCATCGGTTAGACCTGCGGTCGATCACAGCTTGTTGATATCGGGGGACGGCGCATTGAAGAGTCCCAGCGGGGCATCCAATACGATGGTAGGGTGAGCTTTGATTGAGTATCTGCAACACAGGGGTACGACGTGACGAAGAGAGTTGTTGTCGTCGGCGCTGGTTTGGGTGGATTGGCTGTTGCAATTGCGCTACGCAAGCAAGGCTTCGACACACAAATTTATGAAAAGGCGCACGAATTGAGGCCTGTCGGTGCCGGTCTGTCTCTTGCCCCCAATGGACTAAAGGCTCTTGAGGCGATCAACCCCGAAATTATCGGGGCTCTCATGGAAATGGGTCGTCGAACCCATATTGTAAATCTGAGAAAATTTACCGGGGATTTGATTACGAAGATTGCACCAAATTTTATTGGCAATTACAAGTGGCCGATGTTGAGCATTCGATGGTCATGTTTGCAAAACACTTTGGCAAGTTTCCTCGCGCCGGATGCTATCAATCTGAGCCATAGACTGGTCAGATTCAAACAAAAAGGCGATAAGGTCGAAGTTTATTTCGATAATGGCGGAGCGGTAACGGCAGACATCGTTATCGGCGCCGATGGCATCGATTCCAGAGTCCGGGAGATTCTGATGAATGACGGTCCTCCCCGCTATGCCGGACGTTTGTCCTGGCGTGGAGTAATACGGTATCAGAGCGATTTGCTACTTCCCAATGAGGTCACCTTTATCGCGGGGTCGGACGGCAAGAATTTTGCGCTCTTTGACGTGGGTCACGGATATATATTTTGGAGTGCTGGCGCGCTCTCGCCGGATGGCGCCATGTCAGAGAACGCTGCCGCGGCAAAACATCGAGTTTTGGAGATATTTGCCGGTTGGGCGCCGCCTGTCGGGACGATTGTAGAAGCCACACCCCCTGAAGAAATCGTAGAGCGTCCAATCGAAGACAGAATTCCATTAACGAGCTGGAGCCGAGGTGGCGTAACGCTTTTGGGCGATGCGGCCCACGCAATGGTGCCATCTTTAGGTCAGGGAGCCAATACCGCTTTTGAAGATGCTTGGGAACTTTCAAGGTCTCTTGCCGTTCAGCCGAGCATTGAGGCGGCACTTTCTCATTACGAGAACAGTAGAGTCTATCGTTCGCAAATTATTCATGCACGCAGTGCACTCCAAGGAAACCGATACTATGAAGCCGACAATGAAATTTTTTCACGCGGCGTGTTAGAACAGGCAAACGCTGCTCAGCGCGAGTTTGAAGACTGGCTTTATGGCTACATGCCACCTGCTTATGTCTGATATACCACGATCTCTGTTGGTTGACCTTGTCGGTTGCCGGACCGCTTTGGGTCGAGGCTGTTTGAAAAGCGACTCCTGACCGCTCGTGCGTAATATTGCGTCGTCGGATGTCGCCATAAAGAATGAAAATTTTGCCACATCGCCCGACCGAGCAACGTAGTTACTTGTGACCGTTGCGGCGCGGCGTTTTCATACACCCTCGGTCAACGGCGGCTGCCGGCCTTGCCCCCACTCGGCTGCGGTCGCCTGAACGTCGGCGTCAAGAACCGGGACCCGCGGCCGGTTGAGGTGGACCCCGGATCACCGGCAGGCGTTGGGGGGCGGCTGAGGATCGCCGGCGTTCAGGCAGCCCGACATCAAGGCTGCGCCAAGGCACCATGGCAATTTTGACCGGGCAGGCGATTCTGCGATCGTCCGGAAGCATTGCGCGCGCAGACAGGTCGTCCATGCAGGAGTTCCCCGTTGACCAAGATTCCTAATTCGCCAGGCGCCGCCGCGGGCTGTGGTGATGAGGCGGCGCTGCCACCGTACCTTGGCTGGCTGTTGGCGACGTCCTGCGGCCTGATCGTCGCCAATATCTACTACGCCCAGCCGCTGGCCGGTCCGATCAGCGCCGCGCTCGGCCTCCCGCTGCGTGCGGCGGGGCTGATCGTGACGATGACGCAGGTCGGCTACGGTCTTGGTTTGCTCCTGGTGGTGCCGCTCGGCGACCTCGTCGAGAACCGGCGGCTGGCGGTCAGCCTCATCGCCGGCGCGGCCCTGGCCCTGGCCGGTGCGGCGGTCTCGACCGGAGCCGCCGCGTTCCTTGCCGCCGCGTTCCTGATCGGGATCGGCTCGGTCGCGGTGCAGGTGCTGGTTCCCTATGCCGCCCATCTGGTCCCCGCCGCGGTGCGCGGCCGCGTGGTGGGCGACATCATGAGCGGCCTGATGCTCGGCATCATGCTCGCCCGGCCGGTCGCCAGCCTGATCGCCGATGCCCTCTCCTGGCATGCCGTGTTCGCTTTGTCGGCGACGGTCATGATCGGGCTTGCGCTGGTGCTGCGGGCGGTGATGCCGCCCCGCTGGCCCGGGCCGGGCCTGGGGTACGGCGGCCTGCTGGCCTCGATGGTCGGGCTGGCGCGGAGCACGCGCGTCCTGCGGCGGCACGCTTTCTACCACGCCTGCCTGTTCGGCGCGTTCAGCCTGTTCTGGACCACGGTGCCGCTGCTGCTGGCCGACACGTTCCGGCTGTCGCAATTCGGCATCGCCATGTTCGCGCTGGCCGGCGTGGCGGGAGCGATCGCGGCACCGATCGCCGGCCGGGTGGCCGACCGCGGCTGGAGCCGGCCCGCGACCGGCCTGGCCATCCTGGCGGTCGGCGGCGCCTTCCTGCTGGCGCGCGGTGGCGCGGGCGGCACACCGGGGTTGCTCGGGGTGCTGGTAGCGGCGGCGATCCTGCTGGACTTCGGGGTGACCACGAATCTCGTGCTCGGCCAGCGCGCCATCTTCGCCCTCGGCGCCGCGTATCGCAGCCGCCTCAACGGACTCTACATGGCGACCTTCTTCGCCGGCGGGGCGCTCGGCTCGGCCATTGGCGGCTGGACCTATGCGCATGGCGGCTGGTCTCTGGCCTGCTGGGCCGGACTCGGTTTGCCGGTGATCGCGCTGGCGTACTACGCCACCGCTTTGCGTGCGCCGCCGCCGGGCACGGCGTAGGTGCCGGCGTACCAGCCAGAGCGGCACCCTGGACGGCCATCCGGCGCCCCCTTAACACTCCGCGCGGAGTTTGGATGGCGAGCCCCTTGCGGTCATGCGAGCCCTTTCTCCTTCGCCCAGTCCTCGAGCGGAATGAGCAGGACCGCCAGAGCTGGATCCGGATGGCGTCGCATGTCGCTGACGAATGCCTTGTCCGATACCACGACGCCCCGGGCACCCATCGCAATGGCGAAGGCCAGGTAGAGCGTGTCGTAGGTCGAGTGGGCGGTAGCAATGCCGATCTCAAGGGCAACATCATGGAGGTCGAGGTTCGCGGTGGGTGTCGGTTCGACCTGAGCGCGGAGCAGCGCCAGTCCTTCCCTCGCCTCCTCAGGGGTGAAGATGCCCTTGCGGACCTGAAGCCAGAGCACGTTGCAGGCTTCGTTCAGCCAGAAATCGGGAACCAGGAGTTCCTCATCGCCGCCGGCCAGGGACTGCGCCAGATGGCTGTCGCGCTCCTGAAGCACCCACTTCAGGCCGACGCTGGCATCAACGACGAGGGTCAAGCTCAGGCGCCCGCCGGCTTGCGGGCCAAGTCGTCCATGCGGCCGGACCGGGACTCTTCCAGCAGTTCGGCGGACGCGGAGGATCCGCGGCCGTCGGTCCGGCGCCTGAATGCGGCAAGGCGCTCGGCAGCCTGCCGCCGGGTCGATGGCTGCTCGCCGCCGAGCGCAATTTTGAGGATCTCCCGGTGCTCCGCCTCGGCCGAGCGTCCGTGTTCGGCGGCGCGGATGCGCAGGCGCCGGATGAGGTCTTCGTCCAGATTGCGGACCGTGAGGGTGGGCATGCCTGCCTCCACGCTGCAGGTGACAGCAACGCCTGCATATAAGCAGCATTGCAAGCACATGGAAGGGGTGGAGATGATATCCTTGGCAGCCGGGATGACGCAGGCGGGTGTCCGCCCATCTTCGGTCGGTCACGCGAGAGGGGGGGCGACGGCTGGCCGTCTATTCGAACTATCGAAGGGAATGGGCGCGCTGGTCGCTCGTAAGGCCCTCATTTTCTTCACAAACTTTCCGGACGCATACTCATCGTGAGACAAAATATACAGGCCTGCACCTGTGGCCGAACCTTGAAAATTCGGCGTCATTTTCTGGCATGGAATTGTGCGATTGCCGCATGGCTGACGGTTGTCATCGGAACCTGCAGCGCTCCCCATGCATCTCCGGCATGGCAGCCGGCATCACAGTTCGTATTCAAATAGCTTGGATACAAGTTATTTGGCTGCAAACAAGCTGCGCCGGTCCGTGCCATGGAAGAATCTCCCCTGCCAAACATCCGCCAGGCGTTCGGCAGCCGGCTCGGCCACACCTCCCGCCGCTGGCGGCAGGCGGTGGACCAGCGGCTGCAACCGTTCAACCTCACCGAGGCAACGTGGCTGCCCCTGCTGTATGTCGCGCGGGGCAGGCAACCGATGCGGCAGAAGAACCTGGCGGATGCGCTCGGCATCGAAGGTTCCACCCTGGTTCGGCTGATCGATGCCCTCGACTGCGCCGGGCTGATCGAACGCCGCACCGGCGACGACCGGCGGGCCAGAACCCTCCACATCACCCCGCGCGGCGATGAGCTGGTCGAGCAGGTGGAAGCCGCCGTTGCCGACATCCGCCAGCAGATCCTGGCCGACATCAGCGACGCGGAACTGGCGCTCACCCTGGGCGTGCTGGAACGCATCTGCGCCGCGCTGGCCCGGCTGCGCGTCCCGGAACCGGTGCCATGAACCGCGGCAACACGCTGCGTTTCCTGCGCGACCCTGCCGCAGCGCCGGCCGGCCTGCTGGGGCGGCTATGGCACCCCGCCGGCCTCGGCGTGTTGCTGCTGCTGGCATGCGGCCTGGCCGGCGGATACTGGCTGCGCCAGCGGCTGGGGCATGTCGAGGAAAACGACGCGCGGGTGGCCAGCGAGGTCACCACCATCGCCAGCCGGCTGGACGGCTGGCTGCTGACCCGGCCGGTGATGGAGGGCGACCGCGTCCGCAAGGGACAGGTGCTGGGCGAGCTGGACACGCGCGACGCCCGGCTGCGGCTGGCCGCGCTGGAAGGCAATCTGGCCGCGCTGGCGGCGCAGATACGCGAGACCACGATCCAGCGCGACACCACCGCGCAGACCAGCGAGGCGCAGGTCGCCGACGCCCGCGCCCAGCTCGGCGCCGCCGAGGCCGCGGCAGCGGTGGCGGCACATCAGGCCGATCTTGCCCGCGCCGATTTCGCCCGCGCCGATCCGCTGGTCGGCCGCGGCGACATCTCGCGCCAGAGCTGGGAGCATGCCCGCAGCACGCAGCTTCAGCAGGAGGCGGCATTGCGGCAGGCGCAGGCGCAGCAGGCAGCACATCAGGCTGCGCTGGCGCTGGCCACCGCGCAACTCGGCCAGGTGCGGGTGCTGGAACAGCGGATCGAGGTGCTGCGCGGCCAGCACGACGCGCTCGCCGCGCAGGCGGATCAGGTGCGCCAGGAGATCGCCGACCGTACCCTGCGGGCGCCGTTCGATGGCGTCGTCGACCGCACCTTCATCCATGCCGGCGACTACGTGCAGGTTGGGCAGTGGCTGATGATGATGCACGACACCGACGATTTGTGGGTGGAAGCCGACATCAAGGAAACCGAGGTCGGCCGGGTGCGCGTCGGCCAGCCGGCGGAGGTGAGCGTGGACGCCTATCCGGGTCTGGCGCTGCATGGCCGGGTGCTGCGGGTCGGCAACGCGGCGACCAACCAGTTCGCCCTGCTGCCCAGCCCCAACCCGTCCGGCAATTTCACCAAGATCACCCAGCGGGTGCCGGTGCGCATCGCGATCGACAAGCCCGCGCATCCGTTGCAGCCCGGCCTGATGGTCGAAGTGTCGATCGATGTCGCCGATTGAGGCCACCGCCGCGCGCTTCGGCGCCGGGTATAAATGGTTCGCCACCGTCGCCGTCATGCTCGGGACCATCGCCACCACGGCGGCCTCCACCATGGTCAACGTGGCGCTGCCGGACATCATGGGGGCGTTCGGCCTGGGGCAGGACCAGGTGCAGTGGCTCTCTACCGGCTTCCTGGCGGCGATGACGGCGACCATGCTGCTCACCGCCTGGGCGCTTGGCCGGTTCGGCTACCGGCTGTGCCTGCTTGGCGCGCTGGCGCTGTTCATCGCCGGCAGCCTCGCCGGCGCGGCGAGCAGCAGCGGCGGCGAGGTCATCCTGGCGCGGGTCATGCAAGGGACCGCCGCCGGGCTGATCCAGCCGATGGCGATGGTGGTGATGTCGCAGGTCTTCCCGCGTGAGCAGCGCGGCCGGGCGATGGGCATCTATGTCATCGGCATCGTGCTGGCGCCGGCGCTCGGCCCGACCATGGCCGGCGTCCTGGTCGATGACTACAGCTGGCGCGACGTGTTCCTGGCGATCGTGCCGGTTTGTCTGGTTGCAATGGCGGCGGTGGCGGTGTTCCTGCCCGGCCGTGATACGCGGCAGGGGATGGTTGCGCCCCGGTTCGACGGTTTTGGTTTCGTTTTCCTGGTCGTGTTCCTGGTTTGCCTGCTGAGCGCGCTGTCCAACGGCCAGCGCGAGGGCTGGAGTTCGGATCTGATCCTGACGCTGTTCGCGGCCGCGCTCGCCGCCGCCGTTGCCTTCGTGGTCCGCGAACTGACCTGCCGGATGCCACTGCTGGACCTGCATGTTCTGGCCAATGGCGGGTTCGCGGCAAGCTGCCTGGTTGCCTTTGCCCTGGGGGCCGGCATCTACGGTTCCACCTACATCGTGCCGCTGTTCGTGCAGACCGTGCAGGGTTACACGCCGACGCGCTCCGGCCTGTTGCTGATGCCGGCGGGCTTCGTGCTGGCGATGGCGTCGCCGCTGGGCGGGCACCTCGCCGACCGGCTGCCGCCATGGCTGCCGATCGCGGCCGGGCTGGCGCTGTTCGGCGTCTCGAATGTTTTGTGCGGCGGCGTCGACATTGACACGCCGTTCTGGTCGCTGGCCGGCTGGATGGTGATGGGCCGGATCGGGCTGGGGTTGATCACGCCGGCGCTGAATGCCGGGGCGTTGCGGGCATTGCCTTCCGAACAGCTGGCGCAAGGTTCGGGGGCGGTGAATTTTGTCCGCCAGTTCGGCGGTGCGCTGGGTGTCAACCTGCTGTCGGTGGTGATCGACCGGCGGACCACGTTCCACGCCGATGCGCTGGCGCAGGCGGTGACGCCGGCAACCGCCGCGGCCAGTGAAGCGGTGCAGCGGCTCGGGCCGATGCTGGCGCACTGGGGCAATCCGTTCGGCAGCCGCATGCCCGCCAACGCGCCGCCGGTGGCGATGGCCTATCTGAATTCCATGCTGGTGCCGAAAGCCCAGTTGCTCGCTTATCAGGACGGGTTCCTCGTTGTCGCCATGGTGTTCGCAGCCGCGCTGCTGCCCGCCTGGCTGATGTGCCGGGGCCGGCGGCGGGGGTGATCCGGGGCGCAGCCCCATACTCAAGTTGGGCAGTGCTTTGGGACTGCCTCAAGATTGGGCAGAATGATCGCCATTGGCGGTCGGTGCCGGCAGGCCCCCTCAGGGAGTAGCCCGAAACCGGAATCTTGCCAGCGTCTGCTTGCATCAATCCCACGATACCATACCACCGCGCGCTTTCCGGAGCCGGGAGAATGGCGGCGGCCCTTATCGGTCATGGTTCACACCCACAAACCCGAGGCAGTTCCTACGTGGCGGGCAATCCAACATCATCATTGATTACGCGATGGCCCGCCGTTGCGAACAGCCTATCTCGACGGCGACCACCACCGCGTGGCGCGCCTTGACACGTCCACGCCGACGAAAACCTCGCTATGCTTCTCCATTGCCCGTCCTCCTGCGCTGAGGATCGGCCCGCCCTCTGCGGGCAACCCTTGTTCATCCGCGCAGCGTTGGGACAAGCCACCCTACCCACCAGGCGGACAGGCGGACTTACAATCGACCAGGAATTTGCCACCCCGGAAACATTCAGAGTGCGCGGTCCTCACCATGACGTTTGTTTACCAGGACGTCTGACCCATCGTATGTCCGCGTACGGTACGGATGTGCCGTGCGCTGCACATTCCAGTGATCGTGAACGCTCATTCCAGCCGATCGTGAACACCGATTCCGGTGATCATGAACACCTGCTCGCGGTAGCCTGAGCGGGGCTTGGCGAGCGTCACGCCGCCATGGTGGGTCGTCACCACTGACGGTTGTCCCGTCTCACTTTCCCCGGGCGTTCGTCAAGCTTTTGGTGCCCAGGTGGTTGGGCTTGTGATGGTGTCTCGTGCGTATCCCGGTCCGGACACAGCAATAAGTGTGACGCAAGCTGGCACGGACGCCTCGCCGGGGCTGGTCTTGCTGGCGGCCTCCCGACGCAGGGGGGAGCCCCCGGAGGGAGCTTGCGTCCGGTTCCCTGGCGGGATTGGCCGACGTGGCCCGCGTCCACGGCCTATTCGCGAGCATTTTGCTTGCCTGCTCGGCGCACCTGGGTCTGCACCCTGGCCTGGGCCTCGCCGCCGGACCGCCACCATCGACCGCGAAGGACGCAAAAGCCGGTCCCGGTCAGCCATCGGAGCCGCTCCCGCTGGCCGAGCCTTCCGGATCGGCGGGATTGCTGACCGCACGTTGCTTGCGCAGGCTGGGTCCGGTCAGGTCGATCCGGTGCGCCCGGTGAACGACGCGGTCGAGGATGGCGTCGCCGAAGGTGGGATCTCCCACGAGTTCATGCCAGCGTTTCACCGGGATTTGGCTGGTCACCAGCAGCGAGCCCTTCTCATGGCGATCGTCGACGATCTCCAGCAGGTCGCGTCGCTGCTCGGCGGTGAGCGGCTCCGGCCCCCAATCGTCGATGATCAGCAGCCGGGTGCGTTCCAGCGTCGTCAGCAGCCGTGCCAGCCTGCCCTCGCCGCGGGCGGTGGCCAGTTCGGCGAACAGCCGCGGCGCCCGCCGGTAGAGCACCGAGAACCCCTCGCGGCAGGCCTTGTGTCCAAGAGCACAGGCCAGCCACGATTTCCCGGTTCCGGTCTTCCCACAAATGATCACGTTCTGGCTCTGACGTAGCCAATCACAGTTACCAAGTTGGAGGAACAAGGCGCGATCCAGACCGCGCACGGTTCGGAAGTCAGTGTCCTCAATGACTGCGCTCTGCCGCAGCTTTGCTTGCGTCAGCCTGCGTCCGAGGCGCTTGTTCTCGCGGCTGGTGGCCTCGCGGTCAAGCAGCAGCCCGAGCCAGTCCTCGCGCGAGAGGTCGGCTGCCGGCGCGCTGGCCTGCATTTCGAGGAACGCGTCGGCCATGGCGGTCAGGCCGAGGCCGCGCAGGCGTTCGACCAGGGGGTGGGTGAGCATCGGCACTCCTTTCATATAGTAGGACTCGGAACCGCGGGTGTTCGCGTGCAGCAGGCTGGCCTGCTGCTCCGGCGCGCGCGCCTCCTGGCGGTTCTTCAGGATGGCGGCGACCGAAGAGGAAAAGCTGACGGCAGTCAGCCGCTCGGGGTCGCGGCGCCTGGTCAGCCCGAGGATGCCGACGCAGGCGCGGAACGCCTGCGCGAGCTGCCGGCGCGACGTCGAAATGACACGGTTCTGGCCCAGACATCTCGAACTTGAGTTGCCTGCCCAGAGAAACCCGTAACGGTCAAAGCCGTGCATTGCGCGTAACATTAAATGGCTGCGCCAGCACTACTATCAGTGATAGTAACCGGGACCGCGGATGTTCTCGTGCAGCAGGCTAGGCGGTTCCTGCTCCGTTGGCTTGGCGTCCTGACGGTTCTTCAGGATGGTGGCAACCGACGAGTAGGAGCGGGTGCCGAGCGCCAGCGCGCGGGCGCAGGCGGAATCCAACCGCTCGGCGTCGTAGCGCTTGGCCAGCCCAAGGATGCCAATGCAGGAGCGGAACCCCTGCTCGGGATGCGGCCGCGAACGCAGGATGACCTCGACCAGCGCCGCTGTGTCGGCGCCGATGGCAGCGGCTTCACGCAGAATCCGTTCGTGCGTCCAGTCACGGTAGCGGCGGTGCGAACTCGGCATGTGGTCCGCCACCGTGGTCGGGTGATGCGGACGCAGGCTGCGCAGGTGGGCCGCCACCAGCTTGCCTCGGTGGAATATTTCTATTGTCTTGGCAGTGATGCGTGCTTCCACCTCTTGGCGGAGCAGTTGGAACGGTACAGAGTAGAAGTGCTTGTCGATCTCGATGTGGTAGTCGATGTTCACGCGGCAGCGTTTCCAGTCGGCATATTCATAAGGCGTGGACGGCAGCTGGAGCATGGCAGGCAGATCGACTTGCTCATATAGTGCTCGCCTGGTCGTGCCCCAGCCGCGCATCACCCGGTCATTCAACTGCACAACCAACTCGCGGATGGCCTGGTTCAGTTCTGCCAGAGAGAAAAAACGTCGGTTGCGAAGTCTGGCAAGAATACAACGCTGTACTACTTGTACTCCAACCTCTACTTTTGCTTTATCCCGGGGCTTGTACGGCCGCGCCGGAATCACGGCCGTGCCGTAATGCTGCGCCATGTCAGAATAGGTCTGATTGACCAGTGGCTCATGGAAGCAGGCCCGGGTGATCCCCGCGCGCAGGTTGTCGCTGACGATCTGACTGGTCACCCCGCCATAGAACGCGAACATGTTGACGTGGGCGGCTATCCAGTCAGGCAACGACTGCGTCCATGTCGCTTCTGCATAAATATAGCTGGAGGCCCCCAGAACGGCGACGAACACCTCCGCCCGCCGCACCTCGCCCGTAAGCCCGTCTATTACCTCCATACTGTGGCCTGCAAAGTCGACGAATACGCGCTCACCGGCAGTATGAACCTGGCGCATTGTTGGCTTCAGTCGGCCGACCCATTCCCTGTACGCCGCGCAGAACCACGAATACCCAAAGCCCTCTTGGCCGCCCTGACCGTTACGGTATTCCTCCCACAGCAGCGCCAGCGTCATGTTTCTCCGCCGCAACTCGCGGTGCACCACTGCCCAGTCCGGCAACGGCCGCCGTTCCGGCGCCACCTCCGGCGGCGGCGGATACAGCCGCGCCTCCAGTTGCGAGTCATCAAGCCCATCGGGCAGCGGCCACTCCACCCCCGCCCGGCGCGCGCGACTGAGGCAAGTGTTCACCGCCCCTACGCTCATCCGCAGGCTCTGGCCGATCGCCCGCTGGTTCAACCCCTGCACATACCGCAGGCGCAACACTTCGCGTATTTTCCGCATCGACAATCTCTCGCCCGGCATTTCCGTCCCTCGCTGCTCGGCAAAGGATGGGAACTACCCCTGGTTGAGGACCGTCAGCAGCAGCGACCCGCCGCAGCGCGCCGAACCATGTCGTGCTCACCGGAATCGGTGTTCACGATCGGCCGGATTGAGTGTTCACGATCGACTGGAATGAGTGTTCACGATCGAATGGAATCGGTGTTCACGATCGGCTGGAATGCGCACCGTGCGCCGCATCATCGATGCAAGGAGACCGACATGGCAAAGGTTTTGGTCCTATATTACTCTACCTACGGTCACATCGAGACGATGGCGGACGCCGTCGCCCACGGCGCCCGTGCGGCCGGCGCCCACGTCGACATCAAGCGCGTGCCGGAGACCGCGCCGCCGGAGGTCGCCAAAGCCGCGCACTTCAAACTCGACCAAGCCGCCCCGGTCGCCGAAGTCAACGACCTCACCGAGTACGACGCCATCATCATCGGCGCCCCCGCCCGCTTCGGCCGTATGCCATCGCAAATGGCCGCCTTCCTGGATCAGGCCGGTGGGCTCTGGGCCAAGGGCGCCCTCAACGGCAAGGTCGGCGGCGCGTTCACTTCAACCGCCACGCAGCACGGCGGCAACGAGACGACGCTGTTCTCAATCATCACCAACCTGCTGCATTTCGGCCTGATCGTCGTCGGCCTGCCCTACAGCTTCCAGGGCCAGACGACGCTGGACGAGGTCACCGGCGGCGCGCCCTACGGCGCGACCACAATCGCCGGCAGCACCGGCCAGCGCCAGCCGAGCAACAACGAGCTCGACGGCGCCCGCTACCAGGGCAAGCTCATTGCCGAAACCGCGAAGAAGCTGTTCGGATGAGAACCTGAGAATCAAACATCGTTCGCCAAGCGGATGATGGAAGCGGTACCCGATAACTTCTGTGCGATATTGTCCAGAGGTTTTTCGATCTTGGCTTGACGGCAGTAAAATATAGTCGGTACTGTGGTGGTGCGATCGCCAGACACTGGCTTTGTCGGCAGCGGCAGGAGGATATGCAAATGCACCGTTATGGGCGTCCCCACTGTATGCTCGCGTACTGCCTTGTCCTGGGAGGTGCCATCTTCGGCCTGACACCATCGGCGTGGTCGGCTGGACCGAGTCAGGAAGATCTCGATCACGCGGCCTCGGCCACAGACAGTTGGCTGATGACCAACAAAAGCTATGATGGGCAGCGCTATTCGACCCTCGACTCCATCAATACCAGGAATGTCGCTGGCCTGAAGCCGGTCTGTACATATGACAGCGGCAGTAAAGCACCGGCGCAATCGTCGCCCGTGCTCTACAACAACCGTCTCTATGTCTCGGTTGGACAGCTGACCGCGGCGGTGGATCCGACCACCTGCAAGGAAATCTGGCGCTACGAATGGATATTGAAGGGGAAAGCGCTGTCGACCCCCAACCGTGGCGTCGCGATCAAAGAAGGACGGCTGCTTCGGGGCACGTCGGACGGCTACCTGATCGCGCTCGACATGGCCGATGGAAAGCTGCAGTGGCAGAAGCAGATCACCAGTGCCGAGGAAAGCCATTATCTGATACCAATCCGCCTAAAGAATCACCCACTTGCGGGCGCCGATGGATGCGATCCGCGGCGCGTCGGACACGAACCAGTTCCAGGCGTTGGCGCAGGCACGGACGATTTCGGTGTAGGTTTTCCAG
>Ga0302320_10011551_pt1 | contig 18663 bp, 12 predicted proteins | sample Bog_T0_3_FD_202130 | JGI IMG/M metagenome (GOLD analysis project Ga0302320, IMG submission 202130) | Peat permafrost microbial communities from Stordalen Mire near Abisko, Sweden - Bog_T0_3 | ecosystem: Environmental > Terrestrial > Soil > Wetlands > Peat | place: Sweden: Abisko, Stordalen Mire...
ATTCGCGCGCGAGCTGCGCGATGCCGGGCGCACGGTGGCGATCCTCTCCCGCGGCTATCGTTCCACGCCCGGCCCGCTGCATAAGAACATCGCCAACCGGTTGTTGTTGCGTAGCGATCACACGCCTCCGCGCGTGGTTTCGGACGGTAAATCCCTGCTGCTGGATTCCGAGCGGGCCGGCGACGAACCATACATGCTGGCCTCCAACTTGAAGGATGTCGTGGTGCTGGTGGACAAGGATCGCGTGAAGAGCGGGCGCTATGCCATCGAGAAATTCGGATGCGATATCCTGCTGCTCGACGATGGCTTCCAATACTGGAATTTGCAAGGACGCCGCCATGACGTCGTCTTGATTGACCGCCAGCAGCCCTTTGGCAACGAATACCTGCTGCCCCGCGGCACCTTGCGTGAGCCGCCGTCGCACCTGGCCCGTGCGCACACCATTTTCATCACTAAAAGCGACGGCAACACCACCGAACTCCGCGCCCAGATCAACCGGCTCAACCCCTCTGCGGCGGTCATCGAATGCGTCCACCAGCCCATGTACTTCGAAGACGTCTTCACGGGCGAACGCAAGGGGCTGGAGCTGCTGGCGGGAAAAAAAGTCGCCTCGCTGAGCGGCATCGCCCAGCCCGAAAGTTTCGAGCACAGCCTGGTGCAATTGGGCGGTGAATTGGTGTATGCCAAGCGGTTCGCGGACCATCACCGGTTTTCGCAGCAGGAAATCCTCAACGCCATCAATCGTGCCAAAAAACGGCAGGCCGGCGTCATCGTAACCACCCAAAAAGACGCGGTGCGCTTTCCAAAAATTGACCGGCGCGACCTGCCGTTTTATTTTATGCGGGTGGAAATCAAAATTGTGGCGGGCGCCAAAGACTTTCAGGATTGCGTCCGCAAAATCTGTTTCAAATGACGCCGCGCTCATGGACTCCTTGATCTATGGCCTGGCCAGCGCACTGGTGGCCATGCTGCAAGCGCTGCCCCTGTCGTGGGTGGCCCGGATGGGACGCGCCTCCGGCGGCCTCGCTTTTTTTCTGAGCGCCCGTTACCGGCGGGTCGTGCTGCAAAACCTCACGCTGTGTTTCGCCGGCGAAAAATCGCCGGAAGAGATCCGGGAACTGGCGCGGGAAAATTTCCGCCGGATCGGCGAAAATTATGCCTGCGCCATCAAAACGGCCGGCATGTCCGCCGCGGCATTGAAGCCGCACCTCGAAGTGGTCGGCGTGGAACGGCTGCCGCGCCAGACCGGCGATGCGCCGCTGCCAAACGTCGTGGTGGCCATCGGCCATTTCGGCAATTTTGAGCTGTACGCCCGTTTCCATGATATCCGCCCCGATTACCGTTGCGCCACCACCTATCGCGCCCTGAACCAGCCGGGGTTGAACCGCCTGATGCAGTCCCTGCGCCGCCAGAGCGGCTGCCTCTTCTTTGAACGCCGCAGTGACGGCCCCCTACTGCGGGCGGCCATGGGCGGGGGCGGTATCATCCTCGGTCTGCTTGCCGACCAGAGTTCCAAGGGCCTGCGCGGACCCTTTTTGGGGCATGATTGTAACACGGGCCTGGCCACCGCCGTGTTTGCCCTGCGTTATCACGCGGATCTTTACACCGGATTTTGCTTCCGGGTCGCGCTGGCCCGGTGGCGGCTCGAACTCGGCGACCCAATTGCAACGCATGCCAATGGCCATCCGCGCTCCTCCGAGGACATCATGCGCGATGTCAACCGCTCCCTCGAGCATGCCGTCCGCCGCGATCCGGCCAACTGGTTCTGGTTCCACCGCCGCTGGAAGGACTGATGCCTTAACCGGAATGAAAGTTAGCCGATAGAAGATGGGTATAAGAACCGCAAAACGTTGTGAGTCGTGATCTGCCAGCTTCCAGCCAACCTCCGCGGCGCATTTTGGTGCGCGGCACCAACTGGCTTGGCGACGCGGTCATGACCACGCCGGCGCTGCTCCGCCTGCGCGAAAAATTTCCGGAAGCCACACTGGCCCTGCTGAGTCCGGAAAAACTGGGCGAATTGTGGCGGCACCACCCCGCCGTCAATGAAGTCATCACTTTCGGCCCCGACGAAGGGCTCCCGGACGTCGCCAGAAAATTGCGCGCTGGCCGGTTTGATTGCGCCCTCGTCCTGCCCAATTCGCCGCGCTCGGCACTGGAGGTCTTTCTGGCGCGCATTCCGCGCCGTATCGGCTATGCCCGTTCCTGGCGGAGTTTTCTCCTGACGCAGTCTGTGCCCACCCGCGCGGGCGCCGTGCCGATGCGCAAGCGCTCCCAGGCGGAAATCAAAAGACTGGCGGCCGGGCGCGGCACCGCGGACATGCCGCAACCGACCGCCGCCGCGCACCAAATCCACGAATACCTGCACCTGGCCGCCGCGCTGGGCGCCAACCCGGAACCACTCGTGCCCCAACTGATGGTGACCGCGGAGGAGGTGGCCGCCGCCCGGGAAAAATTCGGGCTGGCGGGGCTCTCCGCCCCACTCTTCGGACTGAATCCCGGGGCCGAATACGGCCCTGCCAAGCGCTGGCCCGTGAGGCGTTTCATCGCCGCCGCCCCCCATATCCAGGCGCGAACCGGTTGTGTCTGGCTGCTCTTGGGCGGTAAAAATGACCTGGCGCTCACCACGGAAATCCAATCCGCCCTGGGCAACGGCAACCGGCCTCCCGCCATTAATGTGGCCGGCCAGACCACCCTGCGCGAACTCATGGCGCTGCTGAAACTCTGCCGCGTCCTCCTGACCAACGATACCGGCCCGATGCATATCGCCGCCGCCCTGGGCACCCCGGTCGTCGTACCCTTCGGCAGCACCTCACCGGAACTCACCGGCCCCGGATTGCCCGGCGACCCGCGCCATCGGCTCTTGAAGTCCGGCGTGCCCTGCTCCCCCTGTTTTCTCCGCGAATGCCCGATCGATTTTCGTTGCATGAACGCCATTGCCGTGGAACGCGTCGCCGAGTCGGTCGAGCAGGTGATGCGGCATTAGCGGCCAAGCTTGCGGAGTGGACAATCTGCCCGGTCGTCTGCAACAATCCGGCCATGATTTCACCCGACAAGTCCGCCCGGCCCTGCTTTCAAAATGAGTTGGCCCAGGGCGCTGGCCGGTATCGTCCGGCAACCCCCAGGACAAGGTGGGACAACGCTTCTGTGCGGCCGTGTCGCTTCATAAATCCAGCGCCTTTCCCCCTTCCGGTCGGCGGGTCGCCCGTTCCAACCATTTTGAAAACGCGGCGTGGCCAGTTGGTCGCCCTGCTGATCGCGTTCCTGTTTGCGCTCCTGTTTGCGCTGCCGGTCATGGCCGGGGAAACCGAGGTTCAATATCTCTCCGGCCACGGCAAGGATGATGCCGTCCCCTGGAAATTTCTCTGCACCAGCGGCGCCCACTCCGGCTTCTGGACCAACCTGCCCGTGCCCTCGGAATGGGACGCCCGCGGATTCGGCACCGTTCATTATACCCGGGACCTGACGAACGCCTTCGACGAAAAGGGCCTTTATGCGCATGACTTTTCCGTGCCCGCCGCCTGGGCCGGCCGGAGGATCTTTCTAGTGTTCGAAGGCGTGATGACCGACACCCACGCCACGCTGAACGGCCAGTCCCTCGGACCGGATCATCAAGGCGGCTTTTACCGGTTCAAGTACGAGGTCACCCCGCTCGTAAAATTTGGCGACACCAATCTGCTCGAGGTCACCGTGGCCAAACATTCCGCCAACGAATCCATTAATGGCGCCGAACGCAACGCCGATTACTGGGTTTTTGGCGGCATTTTCCGGCCTGTGTACTTGGAAGCGGTCCCCGCGCAATTTATCGACCGCGTGGCGATTGACGCCCGGGCCGACGGCAGTTTCGGCGCCCAGGTTTTTCTCGGGGGCATCACCAATTCCGATCCCGCCAGGCCCTTCGAAGTCGAGGTGCAAATCCAAACCCTCGACGGGCAGAATATGGGCACCCCTTTTCAGTCACGCATGGGCGCCCTGACTTTGCTGTCCAGTGGCTGGTTTGGCATGGCCAAAACCCAGATCGCCGCCCCAAGACTTTGGACCGCCGAAACCCCCAATCTTTATTGCGCCGAGTTTCGGCTCAAGCAGGATGGCCAGGTTATTCACCAGATCCGGCAGCGCTTTGGTTTCCGCACCATGGAAGTGCGCGCGGCCGACGGCCTTTACGTGAATGGACAGAAGTTGATCTTGCGCGGCATCAACCGGCATTCGTTCTGGCCGGACTCGGGCCGCACCTTGAGCGAAGCCGTGCAACGCCTCGATGTCAACCTCATCAAGGACGCAAACATCAACGCCGTTCGCATGTCGCACTATCCCCCGGATCAGCAGTTCCTGGATTTGTGCGATGAACTGGGCCTGTATGTCCTGGATGAACTCGCCGGCTGGCACCATTATTATGACAACAACGTTGGCCCCAAACTCGTCGAGGAAATGGTGGTGCGCGACGTGAACCATCCGTGCATTTTGTTTTGGGACAACGGCAACGAGGGCGGCTTCAATACCCAGCTCGACCATCTCTTTGACGAGTACGATCCGCAACAACGTCGCGTGCTGCATCCCTGGGCCGTGTTCAGCGGCGTGAATACCGCGCACTATCTGGCGTATGACGCGGCCGAAATCTCCGCCAACGGACGACGCGTCCGCCCCGTCCGTAACCAGAACTTGATGGATACCAATGCCCCCGGTAAGTATATTTATATGCCCACGGAATTTCAGCACGGCCTTTATGACGGCGGCGCGGGCGCCGGATTGGACGATTACTGGCGCATGATGGCCAGCCATCCGCTGTGTGCGGGTGGTTTTATCTGGGCGTTGCTTGATGACGGCCTCAAGCGCCCGGATACCGGCGAAATTGACGTGGTCGGCAATGAAGCGCCCGACGGCATTGTCGGCCCGTATCGCCAGCGCGAGGGCAGCTACTACGCCATCAAGGAAATCTGGTCTCCCATCCAGGTCACCCATGAGTCGAACCGGGTTTTCCGTGTGGAAAACCATTACAATTTCACCAATGCGCGCGATTGCAAATTCACCTGGCAGCTCCGCGCGTTTGCGCCGCCGCTCCAGACGAATGCCCCCTTTGTCAACGTGCTGAGCGAGGGCGCGATCGAGGCGCCGGACATTCCCCCCGGCCAGTCCGGCCGGCTGAAGATCAGCGCGGCCGCGTCCAGAAATGCCGACGCCCTCGCGTTGCGGGTGGAAGATCCGACGGGGCGCGAGTTGTGGACCTGGGTCTGGCCGCTACGGACGGGCGATGACTATCGGTTGACGCAGGAACCGGCCACGCATCATGCCGTGCCGGTGGAAACCAATGGGGTGATCCGAATCTCCACGGGCGGGCTGACCGCCTCGTTCAGCCGGGCCACCGGCCTGCTCCTGGGCCTCCAGCGCGGCGACCAGGTTTTTTCGCTCACGAACGGACCGCGATTGGCGGTCGGCCAAGCCACGCTCCGGCGGATTGATTTCAACGATGACGGCCCGGATGCCTTTGTTTCCGCCAAGTACGACGGTGATTTGAAATCCATTGACTGGCGGGTGAACGGCAACGGCTGGATCAACTGCGATTACACTTACACGGCTGAAGGCACGAATGATTTCATCGGGATGTTGTTTGACTATCCGGAAGCCCTGGTCCGCCACAAGCGCTGGCTCGGCGATGGCCCCTATCGCGTCTGGCAGAACCGGTTGCAGGGCGTGACGCTGGGCGTCTGGGAAAACGATTACAACAACACCATGACCGGCTGGCACGACTGGATTTATCCCGAGTTCAAGGGCTGTTTCGCCGGGGTGCGGTGGCTGCAACTCGACACCGCGGAAGGCCGCATCACCGTGCTCAACCAGAATGCGGTGCCCTTTCTGCAGGTACTCACACCCGAATTCCCGCCCAGGAAATTGGCCGGCAAGACGGTGCCCCCGTTGCCCGACTGCGGTTTGGCGTTTCTGGACGCCATCCCCCCCATGGGCAACAAGTTCCGGGACGCGCGCGCCACCGGTCCGAATGGCCAGCCCTTTGTGGCGCATGGCGAATACAGCGGTTCCCTGAGCTTCTATTTCGGGGATATTTCCAATTAAGTTGTGCTTACTTGAGGCCGACCAGGTACCCAAAGCGCTTCTTGAATTCTTCCGGCGTTTCTTTCACGACCGCCGCGAGCTTCGCCAGCTGTTTGGCGTCCTCGAAATCATCGCGTTCGAGGCGGATCATATAGGCCTGCGCGCATTCAAAATCTTCCCCATCCACGTTGACGCGGCGGTTCTGCATCCGGCCGGTCTTGGGATCGAGCATCTTGTCAAAGGGCAGCGGGTTCATCCGTCCGTCCACAAAGCTGATGATGGCGCCGTATTGTTCGGCTTCAGCCGAGCGCAGGAATTTCACCGCCGCATAGCCGAGGTCCCGGGTGTATTCGGCGTCGAAAGGGATCGGGTCGGCGCAGCGCAGCTCATACCCAAGGTCCTTGTCAATGAAGGTCATCTTGATCCCGAGCTTCTCCAGGCGCTGGGACAGGAGTTCCTTCATCAGCCGGCCAAATTCAATTTCGCCAAGGCGCAGATGGCCATGGTCATCCCGGATCACCTTGCCAAAACGTTCCAACTGGCCCTCGGGCAGGGCGGCCATCAGGCCCTTTTCGCCAATGGCTTCAATCAGGCCTTCGGCCAGCACCACCAGGCCGTATTGCGACCCTTCCGCTTTCCGCTTGATGATGGAGCCGATGATGATGTCGCAAATTTCATCCACCGTCACGGGACGGCCGCGAAATTCCTCGGAAATGATCGACAGCGTCGCCGCCGACGCCTTGGCGATGCCCAGCGCCAGGTGGCCCGCGGCGCGGCCCATGCTGATGATGATGTACCACCGGGAGGTGGTGCGCGCATCCTCCATCAGATTGCGGACCAGTTGCACGCCGTAATGACGCGCGGTCTCGTAGCCGAATGTCGGGGTGGAACCCGGCAGCGGCAGGTCGTTGTCAATGGTCTTGGGCACATGGGCGACCTTGATCTTGCCCCCGCTGCGTTTGGCCACATGGCTGGCCGAAAAAGCCGTGTCATCGCCCCCAATAGTGACCAGCGCGGTGACCCCGAGCTTGTCCAACACGTTGAAAACGTTCTTCATCTGCTCTTCGGACTTGGTCGGGTTGGTCCGGGCCGTGCCCAGGATGGAGCCACCCTTGATGTGGATGTCCTTGACGTCGCGAATGGACAGCGGCTTGACTTGGGTGGCGTCTCCCTGGGCGAGATATTTGAAGCCGTCGCGGAAGCCGATGACCTCGTAGCCTTGGTTGATGCCTTCGATGGTGGCCGCCGAAATGACGCCGTTCAAGCCGGGCGCCGGACCGCCGCCCACCAAAATCCCCAGTCTGCCTTTAATGCTCATGTTTAAATAATGTTGCGTTGATAACGGTTAGGATCATTGATTCTGCCTGTTGGATGAAAAAATTCAATTCCATTCTTGGCCCCTTCCCGCCACAATTTCCGCCCCGAATGAATCGAGCTGTATTTCTGGACCGCGACGGCACGTTGATCGTGGAGAAAAATTATTTGCACCGGCCGGAAGAGGTCGAGCTGTTCCCCGGCGCCGGTGCCGCCTTGAAACGCCTCGCCAATGCCGGTTTCAAGCTCCTCGTGGTGACCAACCAGTCGGGCATCGGCCGCGGTTTTTTTTCCCTGGCGGATGCGGAGCGGGTCAATGAACAGGTGGCGCACGAATTGGCGCGCGACGGGGTGCGCTTTGAGAAAACCTACATCGCACCCGAGGCCCCCGACCAGCCCAGCCGGGGCCGCAAACCCTCGCCGCAGTTCTTGTTCGACGCCCGCGATGAGTTCGGATTGAACCTGGCCGAATGTTTCATGGTCGGCGACAAGCTGATCGACCTCGAATGCGGCTGGAATGCCGGCGTCCGGCAATCCATCCTCGTGCGCACCGGTTACGGCGCGGAATTCGAACGCCAGTCGCCCGGCCGGATTCCGCCGGCGGTGGTGGTGGATGGCCTGCCGGAAATGGCAGCTTGGATTTTGCGCCAGGACCTGAAGTCTTCCGCCTGAACCTTCGCCGGTGATCCCCGGCTGATGGCTTCCTGACGCCTTGCTGATGCCTATTCCTGATCGCCTATTCCATTGCATCCTCACCCCCCAGGGGGCAGACTGAAGGCAAACATCTTTTTATGTGCGGCATTATCGGATACGTTGGCGGCAAATCGGTCACCCCCATTCTCCTCGAAGGCCTGCGACGCCTCGAATACCGCGGCTATGACAGCGCCGGCGTGGCCGTGCTGCAAAATGCCAACCTGCTGGTGCGCAAGAAGAAAGGCCGCATTGACGAGGGCCTGGCGCGATTGTTGAACGCGCAACCCCTCGCGGGCAGCCTGGGCATCGGCCACACCCGCTGGGCCACCCATGGCGTGCCGGCCGACGAAAATTCCCATCCGCACCTGGATGCTTCCGGAAAAATCGCCGTCGTCCACAATGGCGTGATCGAGAATTATGACGCCCTGAAGCAGCGCCTCACCCGCGCCGGCCATAAATTCCTTTCCACCACGGATACCGAAGTGCTCGCGCATTTGATTGGCGACCATTACGAAAAGCTCCCGGCGACCGGCGGCGCGAACGGCGCGGCCAGTCCGGCGGCCCCGCCGCGGCCGGGCGACGACCGGCTGACCCGGGCCGTATGCAATGCCTTGCGCGAGGTGATCGGCACCTACGGGCTGGCCGTCATCTGCCTCGATTTTCCGGACCTGCTCGTGGCCGCGCGACGCGGTTCGCCGATCATCATCGGCATCGGGCGGCAGGAACATTTTGTGGCCAGCGACGCGAACGCCATCGTCGCGCACACCAAAAAAGTGGTGTATTTGAATGATTATGACGTGGCCACCGTGACCCCCGAACGGTTTGACGTGTTGAATCTCGGCGCCGACACCGCCACGGTGCAGATCAGCAACCTCGAATTTTCACAAGAGGACGCGGTGCGCGGCAAACACGCGCATTTCATGCTCAAGGAGATTTTCGAGCAGCCGCAGACCGTCCTCAACGCCCTGCGCGGGCGGGTGGATATGGAGGCGGCCACCGCGAAATTCGGCGGCCTGAACATGACCTCGGCGGAGTTGCGCAATATCGACCGCATCGTGATCGCCGCCAGCGGCACCAGCTGGCACGCCGCGCTGGTCGGGGAATATTTGATCGAGGAACTGGCGCAAATCCCGGTCGAGGTCGAGTTCGCCCACGAATTTTGCTACCGAAACTGTCCGCTGGAAAAAAACACCGTGCTGCTGGTGCTGTCCCAGTCCGGGGAAACCGCCGACACCCTGGCGGCCTTGCGCGAGGCGAAACGACGCGGCCATCGCGCGCTGGCCATCGTCAACGTGGTGGGCAGCACGATTGCGCGGGAAGCCGACGGCGGCATTTACATGCACGCCGGGCCGGAAATCGGCGTGGCCTCCACCAAGGCCTTTGTCTCGACGCTGACGGTGCTGACGCTGCTGGCCATCCATCTCGGCCGGTTGCGGCAGTTGTCCGCCAACCGCGCGCGGGAGATTTTGCGTGGCCTGGAGGGGCTGCCCAGGCAGATCGAATCGATCCTGGCCCAAAATGCCGCGCTAAAAAAGCTGGCCAGAAAATATACCGGCTCGGAGGACTTCTTTTTCCTCGGCCGCGGCTGCATGTTTCCCATCGCGCTGGAAGGGGCGCTGAAGTTGAAGGAAATTTCCTACATTCATGCCGAGGGCTATTCCGCGGCCGAAATGAAGCACGGGCCGATTGCCCTGATTGATGAAAATACGCCGACGGTCTTTGTGGTGCCGCAGGACGCCATGTATGAAAAAACCATGGCCAACCTGGCCATGATCCGCGCGCGCAAGGGACCCATCATCGCGCTGGCGACCGAGGGCGACACCGCCATCAAAAAGGTGGCCGACGCCGTGATGTACCTGCCCAAGACCCTGGATTTGCTGAATCCGATCCTCGCCACCGTGCCGCTGCAATTGTTCGCCTATCACCTCGCCGTGGCGCGCGGCTGCGACGTGGACAAACCCCGCAACCTCGCCAAGAGCGTGACGGTCGAATGAGTGCCTAACTTAAAATTCCGAGGGTTGAACAAGAAAAAAAGTGAGGCGAAATGAAAAATAATTAGCCGAAACGACAAAATTATACCCGAAATTCTTGCAAAGGCAGCAATCACTCAACCTCCCAATACACCTCAAACTTCCTCACAAATCCCACCCGCTCTCCGGGATGAAATGATTGGGCTAGGTCTCTTTGGAATCTGCATCCGTGCATTCCCATTTTCGCGACCGTGGCACGAACAGCGCCTCAAGGGTTCGCGCGCAGTGTGATCGGGCAACTAACAGTTTCGCGCGCCAGGCCTTTTCAGCCACCAGCAGCAAGGCTTCCAAATGCGGTTGGATGCGGATTTCATGCCGCGCCACCTGGTCGGCGCGGCGGCGTGCGTGTTCGGCTTTCGTCGCCGCAAGCCGATCGGCGGACTTTATTTTTGCCTGAGTATTCACGGTGCGGCCAGCCCGCGTGGACAGTTCGTGTGCATAGTTTTCAAAATAATCGTCAATCCGCTCCACCTCGCGCCTCAGGCTGTGCTCCTGCCGCGCCCGGATCCGGGCGATTTCCTCTGCCAGTTCATGCTCCAAGGCGCGCTGCAAGAGCGTGCGCCAAGTGGCGGGATCGGGCGCGGGCCAGATGATTTCGGGAGTGGCTTCGGCGCCCGTCTGATAAAAATCCATTTCTTGCGCGAGGTGTTCGTCCGCTTCGCCGCCGGGCAATGAAATGGCCAGCCGATGGAGCGACCAATGCTGGTCAATGGCTTGCAGTTCGCATCGGGCGAGTGCCACCAGACTGAAATGAAAGTCCGGCTGGAATGGCACAGCCAACTGCCAGCGGGTGGTGTCAGGGAATTGCGACCGCCAAAGCTTTTCGGCCACCGCCGCCTCTGGCGGGCGCGCCGCAACATCCAGCCGGACGAATCGTTCCAGCGGCAACGGAGAAACCCGCAGTGCCTCCGCCAGGCGAAACGTGAGCGGGCAGCCGGGAAACACTTCGCGAGCGGCATCGCGCGCGACGTTTGTATCCGCCGGCGCAAAATGCAATTCAACTTCATGCAGCATGCCTTGCGGATTCCAAAGCGCGGCCGCGCGGGCTTCGGCGACGACTTCCAGCCGGTCATGCCAGGTGCGTTCGCAGAGCGCGCCAAGCGCGCCGAGACCTTGTTCGTAAAACTCCAGCAGCTCGCCGGGTTCATGACTGGCTCGTTGCAGTTTCATTTTAAAAAACGTTCAAGATTGTCCCCGGTCCATTTCATAAATTGATTTTCACAGCGATTCGTAGTCCTTGGCGAAGAGCGTTTCGTCCAGTTGCTTCACTTCACCATAGACGGCGCGCGCGGCCGCCAGTTCGTCGCCGAGACCAGCGAAGGCTTCGGCCACGCGGCCATCACTTTCACGCCAGCGACGGAAAACTTCCTCGGCAAACTCATCGCTGCCGAAGCGTTCGCCCAGCACCAGGCCGGTTTCGCCGACGACGAGCTCGAACAAATTCAATTTCTCCTGGAGGAGTTCCAGCAAATGTTCCTGGAGCGTGCCGGCCTGCACAAAATTATGAATGCGCACGGGACGCTGCTGGCCGAGCCGGTGCAGACGGCCGATGCGCTGTTCAATCTCCATCGGATTCCACGGCAGGTCGAAGTTCACCAGCTGATGTGAAAACTGCAGGTTGCGGCCTTCCGTGCCGCTGTGCGTGAGCAGCAACGCGCCGCCGTGTTTGCGGAATTCCTCGGTGATCGGCTGTCGTTCCGGTGCCGGCGTGCCGCCATGAATGAAAAATGTGTTGACGCGTGCCTCCCGCAAAAATTCCACCAGCGCGGCCTGCGTTTCCAGAAATTGCGTGAAGATCACCACGCCGCCTTCCGCCGGCGTGAGCGGCAAAATCAGCTCGCATTTGCGCCGCCAGCTGTTTTCCAACGGGGCCCGTTCGCGCCAATTTTTGGCGGCGGCGGCATCGGGAAATTTTTCCAGCGCGGAGCGCCACGCGGCGGGACTGCTGCCGACGGTTTGCAGCAGCAACCGGCCCCAGAGCGACGATTGGCTGGCGGTGAGTTGCTTCAGGCAATCGCGCAATTCCGCTTCCCATCGCTGCCAGAAGGCGCGCTCAACCGCGTCCGGCTCGAATAAAACGGTTTCGGCGCGCCGCGGCGGGAGTTTCAAACCGGCGTTGGCCCGCGTGTTGCGGATCATCACCTGGCCGAGCAACCGGCGCAATTCCTCCGGTTCGCGCGGCTGGCGCGGACGTTTTGGATCCAGAAACCGGGCGCGGAATTCCTTGGGCGTCGGTAGTTGTCCCGGCTGCAGCAAGGTGACGAGGTTGTAAAGTTCTTCGAGCGAGTTTTGCACCGGCGTTGCGGTAAGCAGGAGGAGAAAATGGCGCGGCAGGGCGTTGACGGCCTGCCACGCCTGCGATTCCCGGTTGCGCAAATAATGCGCCTCATCCACCACCAAAATATCCCACGGCACCTGCCGCGCAATTTCGAGCTGCGCAGTTTGCTTGGCCGTGTGGAGGCTGGCGATGACGCACGGATTTTCGCGCCAGAATTTCTGCGCGTCGTTGCGCGCGGGCGGCTGGTTGGTGGTGACGGCGGTCAGCCCGAATTTGTCGAGCAATTCCTCTTCCCATTGATCCACGAGCGAAGGCACGGTGAGCACCAGAATTTTTTTCACCATGCCGCGCGTGAGCAATTCCTTGATGACCAGACCCGCCTCAATGGTCTTTCCCAAACCCACTTCGTCGGATAACAGCGCCCGTCCGCGCAACGGACCCAGCACGCGCAGCGCGGTGCGAATCTGATATTCTAGATGCTCGATGCGGCAGTTGGGCAGACACAGCAAATCGTCCGACTGATTGGAAACCCACCAGCGGGCGGCGCGTTCGCGGAGGAAGTAACCTTGCAGGTCAGCCAGCGGAAACGCGGTTTCTTGCCAGGCCAGGGGCGGCATTTCGAAATGCACCCGCACCGGCGGCAGCGGCGGGCGCTCTGGTTGACGGTTTAAAGCCGCGGATTTTATATTGGAAACGGGCGATTTGAACTCCGGTTGGCCGCCGGATTTTTTTGCCATCGCCGCTATGCGCGCCAGGGCCCCGGCAGCTTCGCGCTGTCGGCGTTCTTCGGCTTTGCGCGCCATTGCCTCGCGCCGGTGAGTTTCTTCGGTCAGGCGCTTTTGTTCATTGCGGGCTTGTTTTTCCTGATAGCGCACAAAATCGGCCTGCAGCACTGCATCCATTTCGCTTGTGATTCGGCCCAGCGGCGAAAATTGAAAACGCATCGCCTCCGCCATCGCCACCAGGTTATCCTCCACCCAGTCAAACGCGGCCTCGTTCGGACCGAACGGCGGCTCCTGTTCGCGCCGCGGCTGATTCGCACCCGCTGCGGGCTTGATCCAAAAAGCCATGAAGGTGCCGCGATCGGTCGGAAATTGTTTCATCCAGCGATTCATCGCCGCCCGAATGGAGTTGCGGTGATTGGTCGATACGGCGGATTCGCGCCGGCCCTCGCGGGCGAGATCCCAGGTCAGTTGGTCGGCGCCTGTGCAGCGGACGAAGCCGGTGGCGGCGACGGTTCTGGCCTCGGCCTGCCTCCAAACAAATTCCGCGTGATTTTTGACCTGATCGAACGTGACGCTCAAATCAAATAACAATTGTCTTGGTTCATCGGCGTCCACTCCAGGTAGCGACGGCGAGACGCCCAGGTGAGCGGCTGCCATGCGCTGCAAAATGGCCCGGCCATTCTCAACCGCACCGCCGGCGTTTGCGAAATCTGATTCCACCAGGCGCGCAAATTCGTGGATTTCGTTGCCGAGCCATTTCCACGAATCCATGCCGGCGGGCAGTGGGAGTGGCAGCCACCGGCCGGCCTGCGCGCTGCCAGGATTTTGATCCGTGAGGAGGCCAATGCGCACCGCGCCGTCGGCCAAGGGAAAGATTTTCCGGATGCGATTCAGCAAGGCCCGCGTGGAAGCCGGCCATGAATTGCAACCGTCTTTTTGGGTTACGCCGGCACTTTCAAAAACCCACTCCAGCACGCGGAATCGGAATAAAGCAAGCTTTGTGGAAACCAAACACCCGCGAGCTACCACCACTGACAAATCGTCAGCGCGCGTCCACTCAAACCGGAAAGCGCCCGCTGTCACATCCAGCGTGACGGTCAACCCCAACACATCGGTTGCCGTCAGCAAGGATTCCCCGGCGTTGGTTTTCAATGAGTGATTTGATCCAGCCATCGAGGAATAGGGTGCCACAACACCTATCCCGTTCGTCAAGCACAGGTGTATTTTTATCGAAGTTCATCATTCCGATTGCCCACAGCCTGCCCACAGCCAAAATCCCTCGCCGCAGCACCCCGCGCAATGTTAAGAGAGACTCTGGGAAACAATTCTGCGCCGGACGCAATTCGGCTTTTGGGGGAAAGGTAATCGATCTGGACACCTCCAGCTCATCCGGATTTCAAATATTGCCTGTGCGGCACGCATCTGGCTCCGAACTCAGCGATTGTGAATGCGGTCCGGATGCTCCCGCAGAAATTCCGCAAAGTCCGGTTGGATGCGTTGAATGACCGGTCAAACGGAAAGACCCCTCCCCGGAGGGTCTCGGTGCGTCGCTACAGAATTGATCGAAACGCTAACCCTCTTCAACCCGGTAGCCACCGTATTCATAAATCGTGCTGCGCTTGGGATTATTTTTCGCGAACAAAACGGTTACCGGCTGGCTTTCCACGGCTTGCTGCCAATCCTCTACCTTCCAAACCTGGATTTCAGATTCATATTCCTGGCCGGTGGAGGGATCGTTGAAGCGGTAACTGACATAGTAGCTCGAAGACTTTCCGGTGCGCACACGTTTGCTCACCAGTTTGCCGGCGGTGGATTCTCCGTTTTTATAGAGTAGTCGCGACTGGATGGGTTTGACCCAGATTGCGTAGACGAAAAGGGACATAACCCCATTCCAAAAGACGGCCCAAAGCGTCAGGAAACCGATTTCAGACCATGGCGAACCGCTTTCGCGCAGGGCGGAATGGTGAAGGGGTCCAAGGCCGAAGTAATGCACGGTGACCTGCGGGTTGGTCTGGCCTGGGGCTGGATTCTGGTAGGTCTGGTACACGGACCAACTGACCTTGGCCGAGTCGAGCCTGGTCTCGCCGTCGGCCTCAAAGCGGTAATTGAGGGTATAGGTGTCGCCATGCTTGGAGGAATGCGAGACTTTGGAGCCGACGACCGTCGCTGGATAATCGGCGCCCAACAGACACCAGAGCAACAGGAATACGAGGTAGCCGGCGGCGCCAATGCCAATCAACACGTGTGGCATGATAAAGATGCGGCCGAACCAAAGGCTACCGCCGAGTCGGCCATATACGCGCCGGGGTGGCGGCGGCAGCGATTTGGCCGGGGTGGTGAAGCGCGGGCTGGTTTGGTCCCCGGTGGCAGTGGGTTCCTCGCGTTGGGCCGCCTGCTGGGCGAGGTTGACAGCCTCGTACGCTTCGCGGGCGTGGTCAGCCAGGTCCAGTACCGGAAACGGCGACTGGCCGGAGCCCGGCCTGCCGCCGAAATTGGCGGAGCGGCCCAAGTCGAAAGGAAGTTTCGGGCCGAAGTTGATGGTACCGCCGCCATTGCCGCGTTCCACCAACGTGGCCTTGGGCAAGGATTGCCAGGGCAGCGACCGGACACGCCGCGAAAAGCCGCTGGTGACAATGATGAGGCGTTGGTTGGTGACACCGTAGAAGGTGCGCGCCCGCGTGTAGGCATCCACGAGGAACCGGCCGAAGACCAAATACAACCCCACCACGACGAAGGGGACGCCCCACAATTTCAAGACGAGCGGAGTATTTCCATGAATAGCACTCTTTTCCCATAAAATGACAAAACCGCACCAGACCAGGCTGAAGGGAATTACGAAAACGTCAGCGATATTCAGGCGCAGGCCCTGGCGCGGTCGACCGCTCCAAAGCAACTGTTCGCCGGAGCCCAGTTCGCGCTGGATTTCCGCCTGGGTTTGGAAATAAACCGGGTCCATCGGTATTTGAACTGGCTGAATAGTCCTGCTGATAAAACTTGTCGAGCCTTTTGTAGGGAAGAATCATTATCCATTTAAAAGGATAAACGCTTTTTATGTTGTTTAAGGGATAAAATTGGTTTATACCTTTTAATGGATATGAAAAGTTACCCCGTCAAAACGCCGCAGCAACTGGGCGCGGTGCTGCAAGGTTGCCGCAAAACCCATCAACTCACGCAGGCGCAGGTGGGCGAGCGCATCGGTCTGGCACAAAAGGAAATCTCCAAACTGGAAATGAATCCGGCCACCACGTCGCTGGCGCGGGTGTTCAAAGTGCTGTCGGCGCTGGAGTTGGAGATCGTGGTGCGCGAGCGCGGCGTGGCGGGCAACCCGTCGGAATGGTGAGTCATGGGACGCGCGCGAAAATCCCGGGCCTTGTCGGTGTGGATGAACGGCGAACTCGTGGGCGAGTGGCGCCGGTCCGCCGCCGGCGCGCAGGAGTTTCAGTATGCGGCGGCGTGGCTGATGGCGACGGTGGCGCGACCGATCTCGTTGTCGCTGCCGCTGCATCCGCAGCCGTATAGCAAGGGTGTGGTCGAGTTTTTCGACAACCTGTTGCCGGACAACCCCGCCATCCGCGAAAGGATTCAGCGCCGTTTCGGAACTTCCTCCGCCGGCGCGTTTGATTTGTTGCAGGAGATCGGACGTGACTGCGTTGGCGCGCTTCAACTGCTGCCAGAGGATCATCCGCCGGTGGACGTCCAAAAAATCACCGGCGAACGGTTGTCGGCGGGCGGGGTGGCGGAAATTCTGGCCGGCGCCCTGGACCCGGGGTTTGGCCGCGGAGAGCCGGCGGACGATGCATTTCGCATTTCGCTGGCCGGCGCGCAGGAAAAAACGGCGCTGCTGTGGCACGGCGGCGCCTGGCATCGCCCGACCGGTTCGACGCCTACCACGCATATTCTTAAATTGCCCATCGGCGGCAATCCACAGGGAATTGACCTTTCGACCTCGGTGGAAAACGAATGGCTTTGCGCCCGGATTGTCCAAGCGTTCGGCATTCCGGTGGCCGGGTGCCGCATGGACAGTTTTGTTGGACAGAAGGTGTTAGTGGTCGAACGCTTTGACCGTGCGCTGGCAACCAATGGCGGCTGGTACATGCGCCTGCCCCAGGAGGATTTCTGCCAGGCAACGGCCACCCCTTCGGCCTTGAAATACGAAAGCGATGGCGGCCCGGGCATCGAACGCATCATGGAACTGCTGCTCGGTTCGGAGCGGGCGGCGGCGGATCGCCGCGATTTCATGCGTACGCAACTGGTGTTTTGGCTGCTGGCGGCAATTGACGGTCACGCCAAAAACTTCAGCCTCTCCCTGCGGGCGGGCGGCGTTTACCGGCTGACGCCGCGTTATGACATTTTATCCGCCCACCCGATGCTGGGGAAAGGCCGCGGCAAGTTGTCGCCCCACAAGATCAGGATGGCCATGGCGGTGCGGGGCAAGAACCGGCATTACCGGTGGCGGGAGATTTCCGCGCGGCATTGGCTGGAAACGGCAAAACGTTGCGGCTTTTCCGAAATGAAATCCATCATGGATGAAGTGATCGCCCAAACGCCCAAGGTGGTGGAACAAACGACGGAAAGTCTGCCGCGTAAATTCCCGGACCAAATCGCGGCGACAATCCTGACAGGCATCTCGGCCACCGCAAAACTTTTGGGTGAACAGATGACAGAAGATCATTGAACCGCTCATGGCGGTGGCCCGCGCGGCCGCCAATGTATGGACATTATGCGCCACCCTTTTTTCGCATTTTGAATTGGTCCCCGGCCAAAACTTGGCAGCTTGACCCAAGAATGGCGCAATAAGCACAACCCTTTGAAATTGTTGGACGCTCGATTTGCATCGACCTTGCCCGATTGTAAGCGGGGCGTAATCAATTTGTTGTGCGCTCAAATGGCCGCTGACAAATCGTCGTCCATGACCCTTTAAGTCTGTTAGCCAAAAATCTGTTGATTGCCACGTTTGCCCGTTGCCGTACGATTCAAGCTTAACTCGGATGCCAAACGAAGCGGATACATGCCGGAAATTTGTCGTACCGAAACTTCAAGCTACGAGATGGGATACTGAACCTCACTCCATCGCGGAGCAGCGCACGTTCACGGATGACCACGTAATCGCGGACGAGTGTCATTGCGGCAGCAAATCCGAGGAGGCCAACCGGCGTCGGATTGGTGACTTGGTGCGCCGCCAAGAAATCTCGCCTCATTACAGCCCAAATCACCCGCCGCTCCCTTCGACGCCAATTTCAAACAAATCCTCGTACCGACAGGTTCATGAGTTGCTAATTTTAATTACATTTTAATATCCGAATCATAGAACAGTATGCAAATCACATTTCTACACATATCTGATTTGCATTTCAGACCCAACTGGCCCGAGCAAATTCAGCTCGTTTGCAATAAGTTTTTTGAAGACTTGGAAATTCAACTAAAGGAATATGAAAATCCTTTTTTGGTATTCTCCGGGGACCTAGTATCTACTTGCAAAGACTAGCGTAATAATAGAAAGTGGGGCATGGCCCGCCCCGCAACCCCAATTCATCTCACTGACACCGAACGCGCCCAACTGGAGAGCTGGGTGAACCAACCC
>Ga0302320_10011554_pt1 | contig 18660 bp, 13 predicted proteins | sample Bog_T0_3_FD_202130 | JGI IMG/M metagenome (GOLD analysis project Ga0302320, IMG submission 202130) | Peat permafrost microbial communities from Stordalen Mire near Abisko, Sweden - Bog_T0_3 | ecosystem: Environmental > Terrestrial > Soil > Wetlands > Peat | place: Sweden: Abisko, Stordalen Mire...
ATAGACTGCAAAGCCGACGATTTTATTTTCAAGAGACTTTGACTGGCTTCCCGCAAGCAGATTCTTCGAATCAACACCACCGAACTGAAAGATGTTCGGGGGCCCCGCTCGCTCGTATGAACAGGAAATCTGGTTGAATAGATTCAGCAAGTTAGCCGCGGCTTCACCGCGATAGCAAGTCAGCGAGTTAGCGCAGGACCCGATTTCCGACAACGCAAGTCATGATGCTCAGAATGGCAGCCGGTTTTGTGTTGCTTATTTCAGACTCAGGACACTCGTGTGGTGTCCCAGAAGTTCGTGGCATAAGTTCCGAAGTGCAACCGCAGGTCCTTCGACTTACCACCCCCAAACTGAAAAGTGAGGGATCAGGGGCACCCCAGCATGGTCTGGCTGGAGGAATTTTACCTGAGCCTTAAAACGATAGTTTGAGCGCTAGTTGTACCAGGCGAGGATTGTTGACGGTTGAGTTCACCTTGCCGAATAACGATCCTTCGTTGATGTCGGCAATCGGCGAACCGTACTGGGGATGATTGCCCAGGTTGAAGAACTCGGCGCGGAGGTTCAGACCCATCTCCCGAGGTAAACCAAACGTTTTGATCACCGAGAAGTCGGAGTTCACAAAATCGGGTCCGGTGACAGGGACGCGTGCGGCGTTGCCGAGTTCGCCGGCGGGCGCGGCAACGAAACATGCCTGGTTGATCCACTGATACTGGCCGTGGTTTGCGCTGTGGGGGTTGCAGTTGGAGACCTGATTGGGCCGGTTGTAGTTGAAGCTGTCACCGCCGGTATTGAAGGCTACGCCCGATGTGTTGTCGCTGTCGATGAGGGGAACGGGGAATCCGGAAGATACCCTTTCGATCAGAGTGGTTTGCCAGCCACCGAGAAGCGCGTTGGTCACGGGGTTCCAGTCGCCTCCGAACATCCTGCCTCTGCCAAAGGGCAGGTCGTAGATGACGCTGCCGGTGAAGCTGTGATTGAGATTGATCTGCGATAGGGACCAATCGAGCTTTTGCCAGTTGGGCAGCGGGAAATACGGGGCGCTTAGTTCGGAGCCCAGGCCGTCGGACAACCCGTTGTCATAGGTATGAGAGTAGGTGTAGGCAACCAGGGCGTAAAGGCCGTGTTTCGGAGTCTTTGTCTCTGCTTTCACCTGCAGCGAGTTATAGGTTGTCTGGCCTACGTCGCCGAGCAACAGGATCGCGTTGTAATTCGGAGGGTTGTAGGGATAGATGTAGGGAGCTCCGGTGGGGAGGCAGCCGATCATATAGCCGGGGATGGTTCCGCAACCTGAGGGGCTGCTGGTGTTGAGGTCGTTTCCGATAACAAGCAGATGCCCGCCCACTGATCCGGCGTAGCCCGCAGTAAGCAGGACGTTGCCAGGCAACTCGCGTTCGACGTTGGCGTTATATTGGTGAACTCTGCCGGGCTGGATGTTTGGTGGCTCGTAATTAAATGTGCCGACATAACCGGCCACATTTTGCGGTGTGGGAAGGGCTAGAAATCCGCCGGAGGCTGTAGGGGGATTTTCGGCTGTCGCATTGGGCAGCGAGGCGCAGTAGGAAGTGGAAAAGGCGCAGCCCGCTGAAAAAGTCGCAGGGAAATGATCGGACTCGCCGAGGTTGGGCGGATTCTGCCACAGGCCTTGCGCGCCCTGGTTCCAGGACGAATCGTGATAGATGCCAAAGCCGAGGCGAAGCACGGTTTTGTCGCTGCGCAGAACTTTCCAGGTGAGGCCGAGGCGCGGTTCGTATGCCCCCCAGAACATATTGATGCCGGCCGATCGGCTGACTCCGTTCTGGCCGGCAATGAGAAGCTGTTGCGTTGCCGGGATGTAGTCGGCCATGCGGTTATGTTCTTCGGTGATGGGAGTGGTCATGTCCCAGGCGAGACCGAGGTTGAGGGTGAGCGAGGGGGTAACGCGCCAATCGTCCTCGACGAAGGGGCGGTAGATCTTCCAGCGGCGTCCGGTGACGGGGCCGCCGTAGGTCTGGTCATGGATAGCGCCTCCAACAATTCCCATCAGCAGATCCGCCTCGGGGTTGCCGGGAGCGACGCCTGCGCCGGTGAAGTTTCCGAAGGTACCGACGAGCCAGAAGCCATCTTGAAATTCTTCAGTTCCGACATTCATCTGATTGCCGCGGAAATCGAGGCCTGCATGGATTTCATGCTTGCCGCGAATCAGATCCAGATCGTCCTTGAAGGAGTAGATGTTGGTTCCACCCTGAAAGGGAGAGTAGCCGCGATCACCGAGCGCCCAATAGCCGCCCTGGACTTGAGCGGAGACCAACCCCTGGCTGTAGGAGCCGCCGGAAGTCGGGGTACCGGTGGACGAGCAGCCGAGATTGGCGTTGGGAATTCCGAGGATGGCCGATTCGCAGGTGAAGTTACCCAACGAGGCAATGTAGTCGAAGATGCGGTCGTAGCCGAACGTGGCCTGGTTAAGAATTTTGGGGGAAAATACGTGGCTCCAGCCGACGCCGATGTTGCGCCCATGATTGATGAGGTTCTCGTTGCTGCCGAAGGCGTTGGATTCAGCGAGGCCCGAGGCGCCAGACCCAGACGCGCCACCCGGAACAAATGAGAATGCCTGGTCGTAACTGAACCGCGCGAAGAGATTGTCCGCGGCAGTGAGTGTCTCGTCCACGCGCGCATCGAATTTGGTTTCATTCAGGACGCGGACAGGCTCGTTGACGTAGTTATAGCTCGCATTTGCGCTCCCCGCGTTCACGTTGGGCGCGGGATAGATGTTGATCATGGCCTGCCCGACTTTGTCGATCAGGTTGGAGGGGATTTTGGCGCAGTCGGTTCCTTTCGCCTGGCTTCCATCGGCGGCCGCGGAAATAGGATTTCCGGAGGAATCGCACTGGAAGTAGGCATCCGTCGCTCCCACCATGTTTGGGTTGGCGATGGCAAGGCCGGAGACGGCGTTGCCGAAGGGATCGTTTGTGAAATCGCCACCGCGCATGGCCAGCGAAGGCACCAGACCGGTGAAGGTAATTCCCTCGCGCTGGTATTTCTGCTCGCCATCGACAAAGAAGAAGGTCTTGTTGTGGCGGATTGGGCCACCGACCGAGCCGCCAAACTGGTTCAGATTAAACTTCGGGGTTGTGGTGTCAAAGTCGCCCTTTGCGTCGAGGTCGGTGTTGCGAACGAACTCGAAGAGCGAACCGTGGAAGTTGTTTGATCCTGATTTTGTGGTGACCAGCACGGTCGGACCGGCCCGGGTGCCGAACTCAGCCGAATAGGTGTAAGTAAGGACTTTGAATTCCTGAATGTCGTCGATTGAGGAAAAGACGCCGATGCCGCCCGCGGTCAACTCGTTATTGTCGACGCCGTCCAACAGCCAGTCTGTGCTGTTTGGGCGCGACCCTCCTACGGAGAGCGAGAACGAACCGCGTGCAGCGACCTCGCTGTCGCTGCCCTGGGTGAAAAAACTGTTGGGGTTGGTCTCGGAAGTCGCGCCGGCGGTGAGAGTGGCGAGTTGAACGAAATCGCGGCCGTTCAAGGGCAGCTGTGTCACCTGCTGCGAGGTAATGACCTGGCCGAGCGATGAATTGGCGGTCTCGACCGCGACGGCGTCCCCGGTGACTGCCACGGTAGTGACAACAGAGGCGGGAACGATGGAAAAGTCGAGTTCGCGCGCCTCATCCACCTGGAGGTGCAAATCTCTGGATTCGGCGCTTTGAAAGCCAGCGGCATCGATACGCACGGTGTAGATGCCGACAGGAAGCAGAGGGATGAGATAGTGGCCGGAATTGTCCGTCTTGCTGCCGCGAGCCAGGCCGGTTCCCTGCGAAGTAGCGACAACCGTAGCCCCAGGAACTCCCGCTCCGGATTTATCGAGCACGTTGCCGGAGAAGCTGCCGGTTGCCTGTGCATGCGCGACCGAACCGAACATCAGCGCAAGAACGCAGACGAACGCAAGGCGTAGGACGTTGTGGGAATTTGTATCGGATGAGACTTCCGCCGATCGAGGACACTTCGCGCCAACCATTGTGCATTTCATGGTCAAACCCTCTCGCGAACTTGGCTAGGTGGCTGTTGGATGGACTTTAGGATAGCTATCGCGCCGAACGCGCTGCGCTGGATTACTAGACTTTAAAAATAGGCCAGTCAAATGTCAACGTAAGTTTTGGCGGTTTCCCCGGATTCCACAGTATCTGAGAAAGAGATGATGCTGTCAGGAATGCGGAACGCCGATGCAGCCCGGAGGAATTCCGTCTTCGCACAGATTCACAAGGACTGTGTTTCTGTTTGGTTTGGGCGATTGTCGTGGCGAGATGCCTGAACGGAACCACTTGAGTCTGCGACAGCTCTCTGGCAAACTGAATTTTACTCGCGCAACCCCGATGGACGACTTGGACGAGGGTCAGTCGCTTGCTGCGGGTTGAGGATATCTACTACCGGGCCGTCAAACTGGCGCATCAGGAGCGGGCTGATTTTCTCAACCGGGTATACGGCGCGGAACATGCGTTTGGTACGGAAGTGGAGTTGCTTATCGAAGATGAGCCCAAAACCGACCTCACGATTCCTGACCCCGCTCTGGAGTACGGACCACAAGCCATCGCGCACTATCGCATTACCGGCAAGCTCGGTGAAGGAGGAATGGGAATCGTCTACCAGGCAAGAGATACCAAACTGGATCGCGATGTTGCGGTCAAAGTTCTGGGCCCCTCTCCAGGCGAAGATACCAATAGGATTACTCGCTTCATCCGCGAGGCGAAGGTTTTAGCTTCGCTGAATCATCCCAATATTGCGCATATCTTCGGCATTGAAGAATCGAATGGTATTCGCGCTCTCGTGATGGAACTGGTTCCGGGGGAAACCCTGGCTTCTCTTGAAAAGAATGGGCGACTCTCACTTTCAACTGCGATTATGTATGCAAAACAGATTGCAATGGCACTCGGGGCTGCGCACGAAAAGGGAATCGTGCATCGCGATCTGAAACCCACGAACATTATGGTTACGCCGGGGGGGCAGCAAGGAAGCGTCCTCAAGGTTCTCGATTTCGGGCTTGCCGCAGTCACGCTGGACTCCACCTTCGATTCCTGGGACCCGGTAAACTCACCCACTCTCACCATCCCGCTAACTCAGGCAGGAATGATCGTGGGCACGGCAGCGTACATGAGTCCCGAGCAGGCCGCCGGACAAAAGGTGGACAAGCGCAGCGACATCTTCTCTTTCGGGGCTGTTTTCTACGAGATGCTCACTGGCCAAAGGCTGTTCCAGCGTCCCTCCGCCACTGAAACCCTCGCAGCGGTGTGCAACTTCGAGGCCAGACCGATTCGCGAATTCGTCAAAAACCTGCCAAAGGAGTTGGATCACATTGTGCTGCGTAGCCTACGCAAGCGCCCCGAAGATCGGTATGGGTCCATGATGGAAATTGAACAGGACCTCGATCAGTGCAGCGCTCTTTTATCTGGAACTGCCAGCCCGTTTAACCTCAAAGCTTTAATTCGTGAAAGCAAACGGCCTCGCTTCGCCATCACAGCGCTGGCCCTCATGCTCGTGCTCGGAGGTCCTTTCAGCTGGTGGCTCCATCGCGTTTACAGGGTCAGATGGGCGCATGGTCAGGCGGTCTTAGAAATAGGGCGCCTTGTCGACGCCGGAGAATTTGTGAAAGCCGCTGCGCTCGCGCAAGAGGCACGCGCAATCCTTCCCGACGACGCCTTACTCGAAAAGCTCTGGAGACAGGCAACGGGAGAGGTTTCGATTTCGAGCGATCCTATCGGGGCCGAGGTCTCAATGCGACCGTATCGCGGCGATCCGAACGTCTGGAAACCCCTCGGCAGGACTCCGCTCCAGAAGGTCCGCGTCCCACTGGATCAGTACGTCTTTCGTATCGTCAAGGTGGGCTTCAATCCACAATTCGTCATAGACGAGCCACATGGCGCCGTTGAACCAGGTTTCAGGTTCTACCCCGATCAGGCGTTCAAACTTCGTCCTGAGGGCAGCGTTCCATCCGAGATGGTCGTCGTGCAGGGCAGCACAGTGGGCCTGAGCGCTCCGACGAACCTGGCCCCCTATGTCGATGTCGACGATTTCCTGATCGACCGGCACGAGGTCACCAACGATGACTTCAAGAAATTCGTCGATGCTGGCGGATACCAGAACCGCCGATTTTGGAAGCAGCCCTTCTTAAAAGACGGCAAAACGATCTCATGGGAAGAGGCGATGGCCTATTTTCGGGATTCAACTGGCCACCCCGGTCCGGCCACGTGGGAGGTTGGCACTTATCCAAATGGCAAAGAGTGTTATCCAGTGACCGGCGTCTCATGGTACGAGGCCGCCGCGTATGCCGAGTTCATTGGCAAAAGCCTTCCCACCGTTTACCACTGGGAACGCGCTTCCCAAAACGAGGACTTCTCTCCTCTTATTACGCTTGGCAGCAACTTCCAAAGCGCCGGAACTCGACCGGTTGGAAGCAGCAGCGCCGTCAGCGGATTTGGCACAACGGATATGGCCGGCAACGCAAAAGAGTGGTGCCTCAACGAGGGGCATGGTGGGACACGCTTCATCCTCGGCGGAGGCTTTGGGGAGCCAACCTACTTGTTCAATCAAACCGACGCGCAGTCCCCATGGAATCGCCGCACCAACTATGGATTTCGTTGCGTCAAACTTGACGCTCCACCCAGTGCGGAAGCGGTAGCACGCGTTGAGGTCAACCCGCGCGACTTTATGAAGGAAAAGCCTCTGGCCCCCGATGTGTACAAGGCCTATGCCGCGTTTTATGTCTACGACAAAGGAGAATTGAACGCACGCATCGAAGAGACTGAGACGACCGTAAGCTGGACCCGAACCAAGATCAGCTTTGATGCAGCCTACGGACACGAGCGCATGATCGCTTACCTCCTCCTGCCAAGGCACGGGTCTCCGCCATTTCAGACGGTCGTTTACTTTCCGGGGGCTGCCGCTTACTTCGATCCAAAGCTTGATCTGTCGATCGTGGAATCATCAGACACAGTGGACTTCATACTAAAAAGCGGCCGGGCGCTGATCTTCCCAATCTATAAGGGAACATATGAACGCCGGGATGGGTTGAATCCAGGTGGTCGGCCTCCGGCTTTCTTTCGCGACCACGTTATCGAGTGGTCAAAGGATCTGGGCAGGTCCCTGGATTACCTAGAGACGCGAAAGGACATCGACAGCACGAAAGTGGCCTATTTTGGCAACAGCCTCGGAGGCGCTGAAGGACCACTCCTCGCTGCGCTCGAAACCCGGATCAAGGTGATGATCCTAGCCTCGGGCGGTCTTCGTTTCAGACACGATCTCCCGGAAGCAGACCCGTTCAACTTCCTCCCGCACGTGACCATTCCTGTGCTCATGCTCAGCGGACGGTACGATCAGATTTACCCGCTGGACTCCTCGCAGATTCCCCTCTTTCACCTTCTTGGAACTCCGGCCAAAGATAAGAAACAAGTGATCTTCGAAGGCGGTCACGGAGAGTTTCCCCATCCGGATGCAATTCGAGAGTCCCTTAGCTGGCTAGATAAGTATCTCGGTCCTGTGCGGCCGTAAGCACATGGGATCTGATCGGCGGGTTTGCTGACTTCGGCTGGCCGGAATTCTGGGAGCGAAATCGGGAACCGGTTGAGGGGTTGGGAATGTTTGCGATTACTAAACACTGAGTTAACCTCAAGCTCCATCAAGTCTCATTCAGGACCAGCGCTACGCGGCCGGCAATCAGGTCGGCGGGCGAGTCGCCGGGATCGATCTCGATTAGCTCGACTGGGAAGGCGAGGCTATGCGGGCGCAGCACCAGGCGGTTCGACACAAAATCTAAATAACGGAGCGTCAGATGCGCGCCGTGCCTAACTGCATACAGGGTGGGCCGGTCTACGCTGTAGGCCATGAGCGAGGTGTAGTGGCGATCGAGCAATGCAATTGCCTCGGGCAGCACCAGCGGATCCATCGGGGCGGCGTCGGCGGCAGGGACACGCACTGCGACAAACCGCTCCCAGGCACGGCGCGTGGTCGAGGCCCGTGTGCGGAGCGGTTGCAGCATGCTGGGGGGCAGATGGAGCATCGATATCGTTGTTGCTGGTCGAATGTACGGCTCAAAAAGCGCGGCGTGATGGGAGACGACCGGGACCGAGCTACCTTCGACATCCACCGGCATGGTTCCGGCTTGGCGCAGCGCGGGCAAAAGGTCGGCAGCCGTGAGGTGCTGGGCGGCTAGCACGCGGTCCAATGCTTCCAAAGAAAGCTGCCGCCGGCTGTGCAGAAAATTGGAAAGGTGGGGTTGTCCAAAGCCGGTTTGACGTGCAAGCAGCGAGACACTGAGCGTGCCCCGCTCTATCCTGCGCAGCAGTTCCAGGCGGAGACGTTCGTGCATCTGCGTGAAATTCATCTGTGGAAAATCTGCCACCAGCAATGGCAGCGCGCGGTCTCCGTTTTCTTATAGAAAATCTGCCTTGAGTGACTTGGCTGGATTATTGGCGCATGGAATAGGATGGCAGAGCGCTGGGTTTGAAAACCATCGCAGGCTATTGAACCAAGAGAATCATCTTTCTACAGTAGGTTTACTTAATCTCTACTGGCCTGTGGGAATCCAGTACGAAATTGCTCATCGTCGCACGGGTAAATAGGAATCGGTATTCCTATTCAAAAGGTCGATGAACAAATGCCGGGGACATAGATCCGATCTGGCTTCCCAGCTTTTCCCTGATGCGCTCAGCAGAAGCGCCGAGGGCATTTCAGTTGAGAAAATTCCAGTATCTGCGCGCTAAGAGCATGACAAAAAACGAGAGAGCAAAGACCGAAATCCCCCATCAGGACACGAGAAACCTGAGTTGCCTGGTCTGGTTCTCTTTACCCCGCAGCGCAAGCAACAACAAAAGCTGTCGGGAACTGCTTCTAATACGGAGATTCAGTCATGGAATTGTGCGTGCATCTGAAAATTTGCGAGGGGTGCGGTTGTCTTTGGTACCGTGCCCAGACTCTGGGGAGTGTGTACTGTCTCAGGTGTGAGGTGAAACTAAAAGACTTTCCGACACCGGAAAGCCGCAAGCGGCAAGGACGGAAACCGGTGCGCAGAGTGCTTGCGAATGTCTGGGCGGTGGCGTCGGAAATGAGAGGTGCGCAATGAGCGCAGCCCTGCAGTTGCCGATGATTTGGGAAGAGAGCGATTCACAGCAGGTAGTTCAAGCAAGCAAGACGAAATTGGATCAGAGGCCGGCGGAACGGATTGCAAGCAAGCGGCCGGCAAAAGCAGCAGGGCCGATTGTAAGCCTCGGTTTTTATCGAAGGCACACGGAGAAGACACTGCGGCGTTATTTGAATTGCTCGATGCTGGTGGGCAGGTCGCCGGCTATTTTGGGCGATCCGGTTGGGCGAGGATGGGCCTCAAGCCGGCCGGTGCGCACGTTTGAAGATGCGGTCATCTTCGTTCTCGATGTCGAAACTTGCCTCAAACATCTTGGATCACTGGACCGGGAGTTACTGTGCCGGATTGTGATCCAGGAATATACGCAGACGGAAACCGCATCCCTGCTGGGGATGAGCGTCAGAACCGTAGCCTACAAATTGCCACAGGCGATCGACCGTTTAACAGAGGAACTTCTCAAAGCCAAACTATTGGTATTACCGGACTAATAAAAGTCAGATCATCATTCCGCCAGGGAAAGGGAACGAGAGCAGTATGTTTCCTTTTTCTGGCGTCATCGTTTTTTGAAGAGGCGATTTAGAAGATGCGCTGGATTAGCATTCCAGCGCGTGTTTGCAGGTCTCGTTTCTCATCCGAGCCAGAGTTATTCAGACATCGCATTGTCTGCTATGTTGGATTGGTTCCGCTGGTTGACATCCACCTTGTGGCTAGCCGGCGATTCTCTCTGACGAGGAGACAGATTCCATGTTCCCTTTGCTTCGTAACATCTCCCTAATTCTTCTATTTGGTTCAACCGTTCTGGGCGCGCAGCAGGCGGCTAACGCGCCTGCTGCGGCGAGTGAGCCAAAGGCTACTACCGCTGCCGATGCGCCCAACCGTGATACCAGCTACATTGATGCGCAAGGTGCGGCGCACGTGACGCGGGTTGTTCCCGTGCCGGACACGATCAGCCCACAGGCGCAGCTTTCGCTGGGGCATGCGGAGGCGGATGAGGGTCCGCCCCAGTCGCTTGCGGACCGTCGCCGTTTGACTGATGCGTATACCGCGCGGGCTCGCATTACATGGTCGCGGCTCTGCCCCAATCAGCTTGTGGACGACACGATCGCCGGCGTTCCGGTCCATATTGTTACTCCGGATGGCCTGCTCGACGCCAATCGAGATAAGGTGCTGCTGAATCTTCATGGCGGCGGTTTCAACTCTGATTCTGGCTCTTATACTGAGTCGATCCCGATTGCGAGCTATACCGGAATCAAGGTTGTGGCGGTGCTTTATCGGTTGGCTCCGGAGCATCCCTTCCCCGCGGCGGTCGACGATTCGGTAGCGGTCTACAAAGAGCTGCTGAAGACGTACAAGCCGAACCACATTGTTATCTATGGAACGTCGGCCGGCGCGATTCTTACTGCTGAGGTGGCTGCGAAACTTAAGCAACTTGGGCTGCCTCTGCCGGCGGCGCTGGGCGTCTTCAGCGGCATGGGCGACTTTGCGCGGTTGGGTGATTCACAGGCGCTCTACGCACTGCGCGGGTTGTCCGGGCATCTCGATGCGCCGCGGCCCGGTGTTCACGATTCTGAGTATGTCACTACAACCGATCCCAAAGATGCGGTGCTTTCGCCCATCTACTCCGATCTGCATGGATTGCCGCCGACACTTTTTATCACCAGCGGGCGCGACTTGTTGCTTAGCGGAACGATCAACCTGCATCGCGCATACCTGAATGCTGGTGTGGACGCGCGCCTGGTGGTGTTTGATGCATTGCCGCATGCGTTCTGGCACGACCCCAGGCTTCCTGAAGCGCAAGAGGCTAACCACATGATGGCTGACTTCTTTGTTAAGCAGTTGGGGAAGTGATTTTGTTCGAATATTGCAATTCTTTCCGCGCGAGTCTTAAACCGTTTAAGCCTGATCCGGCATATCCACTGGCAAGGGCGTCACTGGGATATGCAGAGCGGAGTTGAAGCGCGGGAAGAACTCGAAAGCCGCTGCTACGGCTGTCAGTTCAATTAGCTCTTCGGCATTGAAATGGGCACTTATCGCAGCGAACGCGGCTTCATCGATGGCGTGGCCGGAGACATGCAGCAGACTGGCGTAGCGGAAGCCTGCTTTTTCCTTCTCGGTAAACGGACCTGTCTCAAAACTGTCGTAGCTTTCCACTTGTTCTTGCGTTGCGCCGCGTTGTGAAGCTAAATAACGATGCGCGCTGACGCAATATTCGCAATCGTTCAGAGAGGCCACGCGTGTGGCGATTAGTTCCTTGTACCAGCCCACCAATGCGCCTTCGCCCATCAATGGGTTGAGGAGCGCAGCGATGCCAAGTGCGAGCGATGGAACATTGGCCAGCGCCTTGAACATATTGGGAACGCAGCCGCGATCGGCCTGCAGTTTGTCGTAGAGCGCCATCGCTTCGGGCGCGACCTGCTCACGCTCCAGCAGCGGCACACGAGCTTCGTGGATTGATGCCTCGGTCATAAGGTTATTCCTCGCGCAAAGAGTCTTCGCAATTTTAAATGCGCGGCTGCCTGATTAATTCCCAAAAACAGACTGGTTTGAAAAGCGGGAATGACTGCTCGTCCAACTTGGCCGGGTACCAGTTTCTCGATTGAGTGGAACTCCCTTTGGGCTTAGCTTCCATGCAGGGTGATTGCTCCGGCTCGCTGTTCGCTTGCCGCAAGTCCCGAAATAACGCGAAGAATTCAATGGCCACGTATATGGACCAGAAAGGTGCGCCCGTGCAGCTTACCGGCAGGTTGACGGAGGTCGCGCTCGGCTATCAGCGGATGCTAGTCGCGCACCCGCGACACCCTGAGGCGCTGGTGGGCATGAGCCTGGTCGCGTTAGCCAGCCGTCAGACGGAATCAGCCATTACGATGGCCTCCGCAGCGGTGGAAGTTGCGCCCCGCATGGGTATGGCGTGGGTCACTCTGGGGCAGGCATTCAAAGCCGGTGGTCGCATTGACGAGGCCGAGCGAGCCTACGACGAGGCTATCTGTCTGGATGGAATGAACGAGTTGGCACGGCTTGGGCTGGGCGAACTCAAGATTGGCACGGGGCGTCCCGAAGCGGCCATTTTAGAATTTGAACTCGCGCTGCGCCGTAAGCCTTCTCTTGTCGCTGCACATCTCGGTCTTGGAAATGCGCTTGCCGTTTTGGGCCGAAATCAGGAAGCCTTCGAGTGTTACGAAAGGGCGCTTGGCCTCTGTCGTCGATTGCCCGAAGCGGAATTTGCTGCCGGTTTTGTCCTTGCCCGTCTGGGAAGGATCACGGAGGCTGAAACCCGCTATCGGCGCGCGCTGGTCCAACGGCCGGACTTCGCTGCCGCCTGGATGAACCTGGGGAGCCTTCTACGCGAGCAGGGGCGCGAAGTTTACGCAGAGGCCGCGTTGCTGAGAGCTGTAGAACTGCGACCGGACCTGGTGGCTGGGTGGATCAATTTGTCCGTGCTGGAACGGGAACGCGATCGCCCGGTCCAGGCCGAGATGCACCTGCGCAAGGCCTTTGCCATGAATCCAGAACAGATGGAAACACATATTGCCTGGTGCCAGTTTTGCGCCTGGCAGAAGGACCTGGCCGGCGCATGGGGTTGGCTGCGCTGGGCTCTGGTGCGCGAACCAGAACAGGCGGAGGGGGTTAACATGCAAGGAATTCTGCTTCATACAGAGGGGCGTTTTACGGAAGCTGTCGATGCTTTTAGTCATGCCGAAGCCCTGGGCCACAAAGCAGCTGCATCCAATCGCGGCAACTCTCTATTGGATATGGGGCGCATGGAAGAGGCTTTGAAGGCCCACGCGAAAGCTGTCGAACGCGATCCTGCACATGCCGGCGCACGCTACAACCTTGCCCTCACGCAGCTTCGAACGGGCGATTGGGAGCGCGGATGGCCTGGATACGAAGCGCGGCGACGATTCCGTGAGGTTCACCGTCATCCGAGCAGCTTCAGTCAGCCGCGTTGGCACGGGGAATCCCTGGAAGGCCGGCGGATCCTGCTGCACGCGGAGCAGGGTTTGGGAGACACGATCCAGTTCTGTCGCTATGCAACCATGGTGGTCGCTCGTGGTGGTGCCGTATTACTCCAGGTGCAGGCGCCGGTTGAGCGCCTGATGCGGTCGCTTCCCGCGGTGCGCGCCGGTTATGCACAGACCTTGCTGTTAGGGGCAAAGCTACCTGAATTTGATCTGGAATGCCCATTGCTTAGCCTTCCGGCTGTCTTCGGAACGACTGTCGACACGGTACCATTGCCGGGGCCTTATCTGGGCAGCGAGCGAAAGCCGGCCTTGGACAAGCGAACGAAGACTCCTTATGTTCGACCCAATCTTCATCGAGGTGAACAACCTCTCCGCGTGGGTATTGCCTGGGCGGGCAATCCTCGATACAAGGCCGATGAGCAGAGATCGATGAAACTTGCTACGTTGCTCCCGCTGCTGCGCACGCCTGGGATTAACTGGATATCTCTGCAAAAGGGGCCGGCGGCAGAGCAACTGTCCGCGCTGCCCGGCAATTTCTTTGTCTGGGACGGCTCGAGCCTGGACCGCGATCTCGCAGAGACAGCATCGCTCATCGCCTCCCTCGATCTGGTCATTACCACGGACACTTGCATCGCCCACCTGGCCGGCGCCATGGCAAAGCCGGTGTGGATTTTGCTACCTCATCTGGGAGACTGGCGATGGATGCAGGATGCAGAGACTACGCCCTGGTATCCGACGGCTCGGCTATTACGGCAACAGTCACAAGGCGATTGGGACGGAGTCATAGACCGCGTCATCAGGGAACTGGATGCGCTGCACCGCTCTCCCGAGAAGATATCCAGCCAGGCGGCGGTTGCAAGCGAACTGTCTTTGCATTGCATCTATGACTGATATCGGTCATAGATGATGGGGCCTTGCGGTTTAGCAATCGGGGCAGAAGGTCGAGACAGTCTGAAGACAAGAATGTCTTGACTCTTCCTCAGAATCCCAATACTCGAAAGCGCTCCGCTTTAACGTATTCCAGGTAGCTGTTATAGGCATGGGGAGTCAACACGTTTTTGGCGTTCTCAACGCCGGGAAGGCCTTCTTTTTGGCGCGCCTCTATTTGAGCATCGAGCCAAAGCTTGGACAGGGTTTTAATGCCCTTCCGTGTATTGCATGTCCGGCAAACCGGAATCAGATTTGTGGGATCGCTGTATACCGCGGGAGTACCCGAGCGCTGGGATGCTGGATTGATGTGATCGAGCTGGAAGGCCTGCTTTCTGAACAATCCAAGGCAATAAAAACAGAGACGTCCCTCCTGGTCAGTAAATTTCACCGACGGCTGAAATCCAAGCAATGTGTCGGCTGTGATGGTGAACGCAGGGCGCCCCTTCACCAGTTTGTCAACTACCACGTTATGAATCACGGAGAGCCTTCCGATCAAGGTTCTATGTCCAGGTTCGATAAGAGACATCGTACTCCGGGTTTGAAGCGGACTTGTGTTCCAAGTTGCCCCTCTCAGAACGAACTCGTTCAGGTTGAGTTTGACGCCGCGCTCCTTGCACGTCTTCAGGAGGCGAATTCTCTGGAGGAGGGGAATGAGATTCAGGAGCCTTGTCTCCAGCAACGATCCCGTCACACGCGTACTCGCGTCGCGCAGTCCCGTTACGGTAGGCATAGTGTCCCTTTCGCCGGAGTTGCATTTCATGCAACAGATAAGCAAGTTCTTCTGGTCACTGTAGAGAGCCTTTGTCAGGATCCGGAGATCCTTTTCGAGGCTCATCATCGCCACAAGGTTCTTTGCATTCTTCTGCGCGTAACCCAGCAGGTTGTAACGCGAGTATTGCTTGATAGGAATGATGTGGTCGACCTGCATAGAACGGCCATCTCGTTGCCGACCGCACCAGGGGCATAGAATGTACGTCCCGGACGAGATGAGGAGCCGCGGTATCCGCGCGAGGTGCCAGTCCCGGACGGCCTCGACAAAGCCGCCGGCGCGGTATTGATCTCGCAATAGCTGGGGGACGTCGTTCTGGTGCCCGGGCAGCGTGTAATTTGGAACCGTCAGGGGAGGCATAAACAGTGGCGAAAATTTAGCACGGAGACGGAAGAATTTCAAGATCCATCTCTATCTCGCAGAACCGAATCATTTTGAACTTCCAATAATTCGTAGACACCCTGATTAGCACGTACCCCACAGCAAATCCAAAAAAATACTCAAAAATGCTCTTGACATCCGTTGCTCTATAAAATAGAGTACTCCTTAACAGAGACAACTCTGGAGATGGCCAAAGCTTTAAAGGAGAACTCGATTATGGGAAACATCGAAGAGCAGGATCTGAAAGACAGGCTTAGCCTGATTGAATCCATGATCGCCGAAGGACGGCGCACCACCGAGAGCTGGGGCTGGACTTTTCTGCTTTGGGGTGTGGCCTATTACATTGCCATTGGCTGGTCGGCATTTGGGCGACCCGCAATTGCATGGCCTGTAACGATGATCGCTGGCGGCGTGCTGACGGGTGTGATCGGCTCGCGCATTGCGGGTCGGAATCCGGAGACGACTACCGGCCGCGCTATGGCGGCAATCTGGATTGGGATGGGCATTTCCTTGTTCATTCTTATGATTTGCCTTGGCATAACTGGCAGGCTTGAACTGCACACAGCGGTGGCCATCGTTGGCGCGATGCTCGGCGGTGCCAATGCTACTTCGAGCATCATTCTCAAGTGGAAGATGCAGTTTGCCTGCGCGGTGGTCTGGTGGGCAGCAATGGTGGCTGCAGTGTTCACCTCAGACAACCTTGCAGGCATCATTTTCCTGGTTGCAATTTTCTTCTGCCAGATCCTCTTCGGCATCTACGGAATGATTGCGGAATCGCGCAGGAACAAAGTCAGAGCCGGCGAGCAAGGGGCCTTCCATGCCTGAGCTGCCGGAACTGAATCCTGTCATTCATGGCAAGCTGCGCCTGGCGTTGCTCTCCCTGCTCTCCGGGGTTGAAGAGGCGGAGTTTACCTGGCTGCGCGCAAAGACCGGCTCGACCGATGGCAACCTGGGAGCGCAATTGTTGAAGCTTGAGGAAGCGGGCTATGTTGCGGTCGAAAAGAAATTTGTCCAGCGGAAGCCGCAGACTCTCTACCGCATGACGGAACCGGGACGTCAGGCGCTTACCGACTATGTCCAGGCACTGAAGCTACTGCTCGGCGCTGCGATCGATGCCTGAACACAGATCGATTTTTAAATTCATTAGCAATCTTGCAAGGAGGCAAGCCATGAAAAACATGCAGAACGCCAATCAACTGAGCGGCCGTGCTATCGGCGCTCTCTTCTTCGCGGGTTTCGGAGCGCTGTGGCTCTTCCTGTCGCTCTATGTGCGCGAGATCTTCAACATCGAAACTGTCTCAAGTGTGTTGCTCGGTCTGGCGTTGTTGCTCGGCGCTGCCGTGGCGCTGCTGCGGGAGGCGAAGCGCTGGCCGCGGGTTCCGGACGATCCGGCGATGGGACGCGCTTTTGGCTGGATCAACGCAATTCAGTGGACAGCCGGCGCGGTGGTGGCCTTCAGCTTCGCGAGGCTACACATCGACGCATATATGCCGTCGGCGATTGCGGCGATTGTCGGATTGCACATGTTTCCTCTGGCGCGGCTCTTCCGCTATCCGCTGCATTATGCAACCGGCGCGCTGTTGGTGGTTTGGGCCAGTGCCAGCGCGCTGATTGTGCCAGCGGAGCATTTGCAGGGAGTCGCGGCATTCGGGACTGGGTTGATTTTGTGGATAAGCGCGGCTGTGACGCTGGTGGTCGCGATGCAAGCCGCGCGCCAGCCGGTACGCATTCCCGCTGACTTGCTGACACGGTAGTGTGGCGACGGTTTGCTTTCCCTGGTCCGCAAAAGCGAGGGACCAGGGGCATCCACGGTTAGTGGCGAGATTACGAAATCAAGCAGTCGCGGAACTAGTATCATGGTTCCCCTGCAGGTTTTCGCGCACTCGTTTCATGATCCCGAGGTAATAGGCAAGATTGTGGATCGAGTTCAGCGTTGCTGACAAAGCTTCTCCCGCATGCATCAGGTGCCGCAGATAGGCTCGCGTGTATCGACGGCACACCATGCAGTCGCAGGCTGGGTCGGGCGGGCCCTGGTCTTCGGCATATTTTTTGCCTTTGATGTTCAATCGACCTTCGCTGGTGAAGAGCAGCCCGTGTCGAGCAGCGCGGGTGGGAAGCACGCAATCCATCATGTCGACACCCATGCGGGCGTACTGCTCAATTTCGTCGGGGTATCCGACACCCATGACATAGCGCGGCTTGTCAGCTGGCAAAAGCGGCAGAACTTCGGAGATCATCTCCAGCGTCAAGTCGCGCGGTTCCCCAACGCTCAACCCGCCAATGGCGTAGCCGTCGAAGTCCATTTCAACCAGGCGCTCCGCACTTTCGCGGCGTAGATCGCGGTACATGCCGCCTTGGACGATGCCGAAGCATTGCATGCCGCAGCCATTTTCTTTGTACCAAGGGACTTGGTGCCGATGAGCGCGAAAGTGGTCGAGCGACCGCCGCGCCCAGGCCATGGTCAAGCGCAGGCTTTCCTCGGCGCGGTGGCGATCCGCGGGATACTCCGTACATTCGTCAAAGGCCATGGCGATGTCGGCACCTAATGCGATCTGCACGTCCATGGAGTGCTCGGGAGTGAAGAAATGGCTGCTGCCGTCAAGATGCGACCGGAAGCGGACGCCCTCGTCTGTCACTTTGCGCAACTGGCTGAGGCTGAAAACCTGAAAGCCACCGGAGTCGGTGAGCATGGCGCGCGGCCAGCTGATGAACCGGTGCAGTCCGCCCATGCGGCGGATGGCTTCATGGCCTGGGCGGAGGTAGAGGTGATAGGTGTTGCCGAGAATGATTTCTGCGCCGAGGGTTTCCAGCACGTCCTGCGCAACGGCCTTCACGCTTCCGGCAGTTCCGACAGGCATGAAGACTGGAGTTTCGACCGTCTGGTGCGGAAGGATGAGTTGCGCGCGCCTTCCGCCTGCATCGGTTTGGTTGAGTAAGTTGAATTGGAGACTCACTCAACGATTTTAGTACCCCGACCATTTGGATTTGTGCTTTCCCAGGTCCGCAAAAGCGACGGGCCTGGGGCACCAACACTCGCGGGCGAGATTGCGAAATCACGCGGTCACGGCACTAATGCGGATAACTCCGCTAACTCTGGCGGTTACTGCTTCGCGATCGTCTTATCTCCCTTGTAAACTACGGTCGCTTCGGCGGTGTCGCTTTCTGCAACTCCGACCCCGTGCCCACTCCCTACAATAACCAGCCGGAACGTATGCTCTGCGAGCATTCCAGGGAAGGTACCCTCACGCGCGCCTATAGTGAGCGTCTTTGCGGCATCATCCCAGTGCAGGGGAATTGTCGCATGCGCACCCTTTTCATACCGGTATCCATCGTTTTCATCCTCATAGAAGGTGAAATCACCATCCGCTCCCGGATAAACGCGGACTTCTATCGGGTCGGCAGGCTTTTCGGTGCTCCACTCCATCGCCGGCCCCATGGGAAGAATCGATCCTGCCCGCACAAACAGCGGCATCTTATCGAGAGGCGCATCGGCCTGAATACGCTTGCCGCCTTCC